>Ga0070729_10000027_pt1 | contig 327414 bp, 286 predicted proteins | sample tdDd472_FD_66725 | JGI IMG/M metagenome (GOLD analysis project Ga0070729, IMG submission 66725) | Marine sediment microbial communities from the Atlantic coast under amendment with organic carbon and nitrate - tdDd47.2 | ecosystem: Environmental > Aquatic > Marine > Coastal > Sediment...
TCAGGCGCGCTTCAAACTCGCCCGCGCGGTTGCCCGCAAAAACCAAATGCGTGTGGCAATCTATCAGCCCCGGCGTGACAAGGCGCCCATTAAGGTTAGTCACCGCATTTGCCAAGTTTTCGGGGGCGTCGCTCAGTGTGCTCATTTTACCCGCAAAGGCAATGTTTCGGCCAGTTACCGCAATGGCTGCGTCGTCTATCAGGCTATAGCTACCCGCAGTCATTGTCGCCAATTTGGCGTTTGTCAAAAGTCGATCCCACATGAAATTCAGTATCCCTCGTGATTTCAGCCATGGTTGCAGGTGAAACCTACTAGTACACAGTCCAAACTTTGTTGTATAGAGGCCCTATGGCTGGGGAATTAAAACACTTTCTTTTTGAGAATATTCTGTTGGATGACGGTTGGCACCAGAATGTGCAGCTGGTCATTGAGGGCGGGGATATTTTTGACATAAAATTTGGCGCCTTGCCCTTTGCAGATGGTGAGCGTGTTTCTGGTCATGCCATTCCCGGCATGGCCAACCTGCATTCACACGCCTTTCAGCGGGCCATGGCGGGTCTGGCCGAGCAAGTCAGCCCAGAAGGCGACTTTTGGGGCTGGCGTAAGATCATGTATGGTTTTCTGGAGGCTTTAACGCCAGAAGACGTCGAAGCTATTGCCGCGCAGCTTTATCTGGAAATGCTCAAAGGCGGTTATACGTCCGTGGGTGAGTTCCATTACTTGCATCATCAGGTAGGTGGTAACGCTTACGATAACCCGGCTGAAATGTCAGCGCGGATCATGGCGGCCGCAGAGACCAGCGGTATTGCGCTCTGCCATTTGCCAGTTCTGTACCAGACCGCCGATATGCGGGGCGGGGCCCTTGCTGGCCCACAGATGCGCTTTTACAATAATACAGCGGCCTATCAGAAGCTGGTAGAGGCCTGCCAAGGTTTGGCTGCTGGAAACCCTAATCATAGCGTTGGTATGGCCTTCCACAGCCTGCGTGCGGTGCCACAGTCGGCTTTGGTCGACTGTTTGGCGGATTTTCCTGAGATTCCTGTCCATATTCATGTGGCGGAACAGCCCAAGGAGGTGGAGGAGGCGCTGGATGTTCTTCGCGCTCGCCCGGTACGGTTTTTGTGCGATTATATGGGCTTGGATGCGCGCTGGTGTCTGGTACACGCGACCCACATGGATGCGGACGAATATCGCGATGTGGCGGCTTCTGGCGCGATTGTAGGGCTTTGCCCGACGACCGAGGCGAATTTGGGCGATGGTTTTTTTGACATTGAGCGCTACACACAGGAAAACGGGCGTTGGGGCGTTGGTTCTGACAGTCACGTGTCCACATCGGCGGCGGAGGAGTTGCGGTTATTGGATTATGGCGCGCGGCTAAGGACTGGAAAGCGTGTATCTGGTGCTGCAACGGGTCACATCGGCGCAACCATGTGGCAAAAGGCGGCACAGGATGGCCACGCCGCACTTGGCTTTGATGCTGGGAGCCTATGGATAGATAAGCACGCAGACATTGTGGTGCTTGATGCAGGCCATCCTGTTATTGCGGGCAGGGATGGTGATGCTGTACTGGACAGTCTCGTCTTTGCGGGTCACGGTAACCCCGTTCGCGATGTGATGGTCGGAGGGGAGTGGCGCATTCGCGATGGTCGTCATATCCAAGAAGAAATGATCACGGAGCGCTTTATAAATACGATTAAGAAAATATCATCATCTAACTGAATTAAAACGGAAAATTTATAAATGACAAAGTTTGCACGGCGGGATAATTCACGGGATATCAAGGCCCCCACAGGGCCAGAATTGACAGCCAAGTCTTGGGCGACAGAGGCGCCCATGCGTATGTTGATGAACAATCTGGATGCGCAGGTGGCGGAAAACCCGCACGAGCTGGTGGTCTATGGCGGCATTGGTCGCGCGGCGCGCAATTGGGCCTGTTATGACAAGATCGTCGAGTGCTTGACCGAGTTGGAGCAGGATGAAACCCTGCTGGTGCAGTCTGGCAAGCCGGTTGGCGTGTTCAAAACGCATGAAAACGCGCCCCGTGTATTGATCGCCAATTCCAATCTGGTGCCAGCATGGGCCAATTGGGAACATTTCAACGAGCTGGATAAAAAAGGCCTGATGATGTACGGGCAAATGACGGCGGGGTCGTGGATTTATATTGGCTCGCAGGGCATTGTTCAGGGCACCTATGAAACCTTTGTGGAAATGGGCCGACAGCACTTTAACGGCGATATGTCTGGTAAGTGGATATTGACCGCTGGTTTGGGTGGCATGGGGGGCGCGCAGCCCCTGGCCGCGACGATGGCGGGGGCAAGTTGTCTTGCTATAGAATGTCAGGAGTCGAGAATTGATTTTCGCTTAGAAACAAGATATTTAGATGCAAGGGCTAATACAATAGATGAAGCGATTGAGGTGATGAATAAGGCCCATGCCGAGGGCCGCGCTATCAGCGTTGGCGTGCCCGGAAACGCAGCGGAATTGATCCCTGAAATGGTGGCTAAGGGTATTCGCCCCGATGCGGTCACGGACCAGACGTCCGCCCACGACCCCGTGAATGGCTATTTGCCCATTGGCTGGACGGTCGAGGAATGGATGGCCGGCCGTGAAAGCGACCCTGACCGTGTCGCCCGCGAGGCGAAAACGTCTATGGCGCGCCATGTCGAAGCCATGCTGGCCTATCATGAAATGGGCATACCAACATTTGATTATGGCAATAATATCCGCCAAGTCGCCTTTGACGAAGGGGTCAAGAATGCCTTCGATTTCCCCGGCTTTGTGCCGGCTTATATTCGCCCGCTGTTTTGCCGGGGTGTTGGGCCATTTCGCTGGGCGGCGCTGTCGGGTGATCCGGAAGATATTTATAAAACCGATCAAAAGGTCAAAGAGCTGTTACCGGACGATAAACACCTGCATAACTGGCTGGATATGGCGCGGGAACGCATCCAGTTTCAGGGCCTTCCGGCGCGCATTTGCTGGATTGGTCTGGGGGATCGCCACCGCGTGGGCCTTGCCTTCAATGAAATGGTCAAAAACGGCGAGCTGAAAGCACCCGTTGTGATTGGACGTGATCATCTGGACAGTGGCTCTGTCGCCAGCCCCAACCGGGAAACCGAGGCTATGATGGATGGCTCCGACGCGGTTTCCGACTGGCCGCTCCTGAATGCGCTGTTGAATACGGCGTCTGGCGCCACTTGGGTGTCGCTGCATCACGGTGGCGGCGTTGGTATGGGCTACAGCCAGCATTCGGGCATGGTGGTGCTGTGCGATGGCACGGACGATGCCGCAGCCCGCGTCGGTCGTGTGCTTTGGAATGACCCGGCCACTGGGGTGATGCGTCATGCGGATGCGGGTTATGAGATTGCCAAGGAATGCGCCCGCGAGCAGGGGCTTAATCTACCAATGATTGATTAGCGTTGGAAGAGGGGCTGAAAGCCCGATTTCCCTTGAATAAAGGCGTGAAACGGGCTAGCCAAAGAGGGCGAATTTTTGGGGGTCAAAATCGTAAAAAACTGGCTTCCGTATTATTATGACAAGACATATTCAATTCTGACAACAGGGGGATTAAATGGCAGGTGCTGCACACGAACAATGGTCATCTAGGTGGGGCTTTTTGCTCGCCGCGATTGGTGGCGCGGTTGGGTTGGGGAACATCTATCGCTTCCCATATATTACGGGCGAATACGGGGGCGGTGCCTTTGTTTTGGTCTATCTGGTTGCGGTTTTCTTGATTGCTATTCCGATTCTAATCGGCGAATTGTCGCTGGGTAAGCGGGGTCATAAAGACATTGTGTCGGGCACGCGGAATGTGGCGATCGAAGCGGGTAAATCACCCCGCTGGGCGTTGATTGGCTGGCTTGGTTTAGGCGCATCATTTTTCGTTCTGACCTATTACAGCGTTGTTGCTGGTCAGGTTCTGAACTATGTGGTGGCGTCAGCAACCGGTGCGTTGTCTGGTGTTAACGAGGCAGAGGTTGCCGCCCAATATGACGCGCTGCGGTCTTCGCCGGGGCAGATGTTTTTCTGGCACAGCATCATCATGGCCATCACAATCTGGATTTTGGCCCGTGGTGTAACGCAAGGTATTGAAAAAGCTGCTAAAATTATGATGCCCGCGTTCTTTATCATGCTTATTGGTATGTTCTTTTATGCCATGGTTGTTGGCGATACAGACCAAGGTTTTGGCTATCTTTTCACTGTTGATTTCTCGAAAATCACACCGGAAGTTGTGCTTGTGGCCATTGGTCAGGCTTTCTTTTCTATCGGCATTGGCTTTGGTTATATGCTGGCCTATGGTGCTTATCTTCCGGACGGCATTTCCATCCCTAGGACATCTGTGCTGATTTCATTGGCCGATGCAGGTGTGGCGATTCTGGCTGGGATGATGATCTTCCCGCTGGTTTATGCTTATGGTCAGGCACCTGAACAGGGTCCCGATCTTATTTTCAAAATCCTGCCTTTGGTCTTTAGCCAAATGAGTGGCGGTGCCGTTGTCGGAACGATCTTTTTTACCCTGCTGACCTTTGCGGCCCTGTCGTCCTGTATGGCGATCTTGCAGCCGACCATCAGCTATTTGGAAGAATCTCATGGCATGAGCGTTAAAAAGTCGGCGCTGATTGGTGGCGGTCTGGTTTGGATACTCGGCCTGACGGCTGTTTTCTCGGCCAATATCTGGTCGGATTATTACCCTCTGTCCATGTTCGAGACATTCAAAACGTCAACCGTTGAGAACATCATCGATTACGCAACGGCCAATTATATGATGTTGGTGGGTGGTATCCTGATCGCGATCTTCGCGGGTTGGATGTTCAAACCGGGTTGGGCGGAAGCCGAATTTGAGGGCATTCCGCGTTGGGTCTTTGTGTCTTGGTTGTGGCTCAGCCGTATATTGGCACCGATTGCGGTGACCATTGCGCTTTATTCCGCGCTATCAGCATAGAATAGGGCTTGGAATAGGAAACGGCTTCAATGCATGAAGTGAAAACAACAGAAATAAACTTGGCGGCCCTTCGAAATATTTTCGAGGGGCCGTCATGCATTTCATTGTCTAACGATGATTGGGCGCGGATTGGCCGCTCTAATCAAACAATTTTAGAAATTATCGCCTCTGGGCGCAGTGTCTACGGCGTCAATACGGGCTTTGGCTTGCTGGCCAACAAGCATATCGATGATAACCAGTTGGCAGAATTACAGCGCAATATCGTTTTGTCGCATTCTGTGGGCGTTGGTAAGCCGCTCGAAGAAAATGTGGTTCGTTTGGCGATGGCGCTAAAAGTATTGGGGTTGAGCCGCGGCTATTCAGGCGTCCGCCCCATTGTGATCGAAACCTTGAACGACATGTTGAGCGCCGGCATTTACCCCATCATCCCGTCAAAGGGCTCGGTGGGCGCGTCTGGGGATTTGGCCCCCTTGGCAGCGATGGCTGCGGCCATGACGGGCCTTGGTGAGGTTACAATGAACGGTGCACGTATTCCAGCTGAGCAGGCCCTGACGTCTGTCGGCATCGCACCAGTGCAGCTTGGCCCGAAAGAGGGGCTGGCACTTTTGAATGGAACGCAGATTTCTACCGCCCTGGCCTTGGCCGGGTTGTTTAATATTGAAGACGCATTTGCGGCTGCTGTTGTCGCGGGCAGCCTGTCAGTGGACGCAGCGCAGGGCAGCGATACGCCATTTGATGCGCGCATTCATGCGGTGCGCGGACAGATTGGTCAAATGGATGTAGCGGCCATTTATGCTGGTCTGTTGAAAGGCAGCGAAATCAGAGAAAGCCATACGGATTGCGAAAATGTGCAGGACCCATATTGCCTGCGCTGCCAACCACAGGTGATGGGCGCGTGTCTGGATCAAATTCGCTTTGCAGCAGGGGTGTTGCTGCGCGAAGCCGTAGCGGTCAGCGACAATCCGCTGGTATTTCCGGAGCAAGGCGATGTCCTTTCCGGCGGGAATTTCCATGCCGAACCGGTGGCGATGGCGGCGGATATGTTGGCCATTGCAGTGGCTGAGATTGGCAGCATATCAGAACGACGCACCGCTTTATTGATGGATACGCATTTGTCGCATCTGCCGCCGTTTTTGGTGAACGAACCTGGCTTGAACTCTGGCTTTATGATGGCACAGGTCACCGCTGCCGCGTTGGCGAGCGAGAATAAACAGCGCTCCTTCCCGGCCAGTGTGGATAGTATTCCGACCTCGGCCAACCAAGAAGACCATGTGTCTATGGCCACGCACGGCGCACGGCGTTTGTTGGGTATGGCGGAAAATACCGCAGGCATTGTCGCGATCGAGATTCTGGCGGCGGCGCAAGGCATTGATTTCCGCGCACCGCACAAAACGTCAGCGACGCTACAGAGCGCCCACAAAATGGTCCGCGAAAAAGTTCCCTTTTACGATAAAGACCGCCCCTTAACCCCGGATATTGAAGACATTCGTGATCTGGTTAAGACAGGCGCCTTCAGGGCTTTTGTTCAGGATTTGTTGCCATCTTACGCAGGAACCACATAGAATTTTAACCAAGACGGGAGAGCCATATGGCCGTATTTGACTATTGGATGGGCAAAGCGCCGATGATTATCAGCATTCCCCATGCGGGGCTGAAAATCCCTTCAAATATTGCCGCACGCATGACCGATACAGGCTTGGCGAATGTTGATGCCGATTGGCATGTGGATCGGCTCTACTCTTTTGCTCAAGACATGGGGATCACCATGCTGAAGGGGCGTTATTCCCGTTATGTGATTGACCTGAATAGACCGCCCGATGGTGGACCGCTTTATGACGGCCACGTCGACACCGGGCTTTGCCCAACGCAGGCCTTTGATGGTGCCCCGCTTTATGTGGCGGGGGGCGAGCCTCGTCATGAGGAAATTGCCGAGCGGAAGCAAAAATACTGGGACCCTTATCATGAGGCCCTGCAGGCAGAGATTAATCGCCTGAAAGAGGAGCATGGTACCGTGTTGTTATTCGAAGCGCATTCCATTAAGTCGATGGTGCCGCGTTTGTTTGATGGGCACTTGCCACAAATGTGTTTTGGCACCGATGATGGGCGCAGCGCGACTGCAGAACTCACAGCGGCCATGATGGAATATGTGCGGGAAAATTCCGATTATCGGGCGGTGCTGAATGATCGTTTCAAGGGGGGCTACATCACGCGCAAATATGGTGCGCCGGAACGCGGCGTTCATGCTGTACAGTTGGAACTGTCCCAGGCGACCTATCTGTATGAGGACGACATTAATGGGGATGCCGGTCCAATGTTTAATACGGGCCGCGCGGTTACCTTGGAGCCGTTTCTTAAGGGCATGGTTGAATTTATGCTAGAAAGCGAGACCCATTCGCACTGAGCGGGTCGATCAACGGGAAAGCATCATGGGACAGCGATCTTTGAAAATTGCCTCAGTCATTGCCGTCATGGGCGCGATCTTTGTCTTTCAAATGCAGCCCGTTATCTCTCAGGACCTAGATCTTGAACGGGGACGTCAATATCAAGCGGATGCCATTGCGGCCTATGGCGAAGGCGATTTGACCGAGGCACGTCGTTTGATGGTTGAGGCCGCCTTTTACCGACCCGGACATCAGGGCATCACGTATAATTTGGCGCTTTTGGCCGCGATTGCGGGTGATCAAGCCGCGAGTATTGGCTATTTGTCGGAAATCGCCGATATGGGTCTGACAACGGATTTATCGAACGAAGCTTTTGCGGGTTTTGTTGGCGCGCCGGACTTTCAGGGAATTGAGGCCCGCTTGAGCGATAATGGCAAGCCGCTTATGGTGGCGCAGGACGTGGTGTCCACTAGCGTGCCGGTGCCCTTGTCCGAAGGTATTGTCTGGGACGAGGCAAACGGGCGGTATTTAATCTCCTCGGTACATGATCGTGCCATCTACCAGATGGATATGACGGGAAGGGTCACCCCCTTTAGCGCTGAGGGAAGCCATGGCTTGCTTATGGGCGCAATGGGGATGAGTGTCGATCAGGCCCATGGCCTGTTATGGGTTGCCACCAGCGCCTTAGAGCAAATGAAGGGCTATAGCGCCGCGGCGGATGGCATGGCCGGGGTCTTTGCATTTGACCTGACAACGGGGGAGGTTCGCCACCGCTATATGTTCCCATCAACCCCGGGCCGCAACCATGTCTTTGGTGAGGTGCTTGTCGGGCACGCTGACGATATCTTTTTGTCCAACAGCACGGGGAACCACCTGTTTCACCTGCGCCCCGATGGCATGGTTGAAAATATTTATGAGCTCGACAATGCAGCGTCTTTGCAAGGCATGGCCCTGTCAGCGGATGAAAGCATGTTAGTGGTGGCGGATTATACCACGGGATTGCACTTGATTGACCTGAGCAGCGGGGAAAGCCGCTATCTGCCTGCGCCGCCGGGTGGTAATTTAATGGGGATAGACGGGTTATATAGCTATAAGGGCGATCTGATTGCTATCCAAAACGGCGTCACGCCAAACCGTGTTTTGCGCATTAAAATGACGCCGCGATGGCAAGACATCACCGCGGTTGAGGTGTTGGAGCGTAATCATCCGCGTTTTAGCGAGCCAACCCTTGGCTTTGTGCGCGGCGACGCCTTTTATTTTATCGCAAATTCCGGGTGGCAGGAATTTGCCAATCCGGAAAATATTACAGATGAAATGCTTTCTCGCCTTGGCCCGACGCATATTCTTTCGATCACCTTAAAAGACTAGGTCGTTTGGTCGGGGCTAGGTCTTTTGATAGGGGATGGGATAGCGGGATCGGCACGATTCAAGGAATAGCCGTACATCTTCTAAGTCATCGGCGAAGGGAAAGCCATACCTGACTAGCTCATTCCGTCCCATGCCATTAATGCCATGGCCGTCACCGAGATAGATGATCGCCGGGCGGTCGTATTTGACGCAAATTTCCAACTCGCTATGGGTTCCATCATTTCCTGGGCAAAAGATAACGGCATCGGAAGTCAGGATATTGATATGATTGCGGGTTTCTATATCATCGGCCCAGCCATCGCGGACCAGATGTGTTTGGATATTGATTTCTACGAATGGGTTGGGATAGCCGCGAAACGGATTGTTGCCCATGACCGTTTGCGAGGGCAAGACGCCAATGCACATCCCTTTGCGGGGGGTGACATCGGTAAAGCCGCGGCTTGCCTCCTGCATGACACCAAACCCGCCGCCGGTCAGAACGTGAAAGCCCATTTCCGCAATGAGTTTGCCGAGGGGGGCGACATGGGGAAACGTATCTTCCTTGTCGCCAGAGCCCATGACGCCAATGATCGGCAGTCGGTTTACAGTTGCTGTGTTCATAATGGCATTCTAGCTGTTGCCTTATTGGCTGGCAATGGCGCGTGCGATGACCAGCTTTTGAATATCTGATGTGCCTTCATAGATCTGACAGACACGCACATCGCGGTATATTTTTTCCACTGGATATTCGCTCAGGTAACCATAACCACCAAGGGTTTGTATCGCGGCAGAACAAACCTCTTCAGCCACCTCGGATGAAAATAGCTTGGCCATGCTGGCTTCTTTTAAACACGGCACGCCGCTCTCTTTCAGGCTGGCAGCATTGATAACCATCAGTTTTGCCGCCTCCAGCTTGGTGGCCATATCGGCGAGGCGAAATCCAACAGCTTGGTGTTGGATGATCGGCTTGCCAAAGGTTTGGCGCTCCTTTGCATAGGCGATCGCATAATCCAGCGCAGCTTTTGCCATTCCCACCGACTGGGCGGCAATGCCAATACGGCCCGATTCTAGATTTGACAGCGCAATTTTATAGCCTTCACCTTCAACGCCGAGGAGACAAGACCCATCAACATGCATATCGTCAAAATAAAGTTGGCAGGTATCAGATGCCTTTTGTCCCAGCTTTTCTTCGATCTTGGCAACCGTATAGCCGGGCGTGTCGGTCGGCACCAAAAAGGCGGAAATGCCATTTTTCGGGCTTTCTGGGTCGGTGACCGCGAAAATAATCGCCACATCAGCGGTTTTGCCCCCGGTGATAAATTGCTTCGTGCCGGTAATGCGGTAACCGTTGCCGTCTTTCGCCGCGCGGGTCTTTAATGTGGAGGCGTCCGAGCCAGCCCCCGGCTCGGTCAGGCAAAAACAGCCAATGCTTTGACCTGTGGCCAAACGTTCCAGCCATTCGCTTTTTTGCTGAGCGGTGCCGATTTTCTCAACCAATCCGCAGATCAGGGCGTTATTGATGCTCATCACCGTGGACAGGCCGCCATCGCCTGCGGCCACTTCCATTAGAGCCAAAACATAAGAGATATAATCCGCGCCTGCGCCGCCAAAATCTTCGGACACCAGCATCCCCATCAGCCCCATTTCCCCAAGCCGCGCCATGATGTCATCAGGATAGGCCCCTGCTTTTTCCCATTCGGCGGAATAGGGGGCAAGCTGCGCAGCTGAGAAGGTGCGCGCCATATCCTGTATCATGCGCTGGTCTTCGGTAAGGATCATGGTCTTTCCTTTGCGGTTATTGCACCAGTTCTATGGCAACAGCGGTGGCTTCACCGCCACCGATGCATAAGCTCGCCATGCCTTTGGATTTGCCATAGGTTTGCAGCGCATGGATCAATGTCACCACAATCCGCGCGCCCGATGCACCAATGGGATGACCCAAAGCACAGGCACCGCCATGAACATTAACCTTTGCATGGTCTAGCTCTAAATCACGCATGGCCGCCATCGCAACAACGGCAAAGGCCTCGTTAACTTCAAACAGATCAACGTCATCTGCGGTCCAGCCGGTTTTTGCAAACAGGGCTTTCATCGCGCCGACGGGGGCGGTGGTGAACCAGCACGGCTCGTGCGCAAAGCTGGCATGGCCATGAATGATGGCAACGGGCTTTAGGCCACGCTTTTTGGCTTCCGATTGGCGCATCATCACGAGGGCCGCTGCACCATCGGAAATGGAGGATGAATTGGCCGCCGTGACCGTGCCGTCTTTGGCAAATGCTGGGCGCAGGGTGGGGATCTTCTCTGGACGGGCTTTGCCAGGCTGCTCGTCCGTTGCGATGGTTAATTCTTCACGGCGGGTTTTGACCGTCACGGGGGTGATTTCAGCGTCAAATTTACCCTCGTCAATGGCTGCATTGGCCCGGCGCAGGCTTTCAACAGCATAGGCGTCTTGTTCTTCGCGGGTGAATTGATATTTGGTCGCAGTTTCTTCGGCAAAGGTGCCCATTAACCGCCCCTTGTCATAGGCATCTTCCAGCCCATCAAGGAACATATGATCTTTCACCTCGCCGTGGCCCAAACGCATGCCGCCACGCGCGTTCGGCAGCAGGTAAGGCGCGTTGGTCATGCTTTCCATGCCGCCAGCAACCATCACATCAGCCGAACCTGCCATCAGCGCATCATGGGCCATCATCATGGTTTTCATGCCAGAGCCGCACATTTTATTCACTGTTGAGCAGGGCACACTGTTTGGCAGTCCGGCCCCCAAGGCTGCTTGGCGTGCAGGGGCTTGGCCTTGACCCGCGGGCAGGACGCAGCCCATCAGCACTTCATCCACATCTGCGCCGTTCATGCCTGCTTTCGCCAGCGCGCCAGAAATCGCCGCCGCGCCCAATTCGGATGCCGTAATGGGCGTAAAGTCACCTTGAAACCCACCCATGGGGGTACGTGATGCGCCAACAATTACGATTGGATCTGTTGTCATGAAGTGCTCCTGATTTTCCTAAATCCCAATAAATGACTTGCTCGGACTTATCGCGCAAAAGTCGTGACAGAGCAAGGATAAACCCCAAGCAAAGGTCAGGCTAAGTCATGCCAATACGCGAGTAATTGACGCCACGGATTGCGGCGCTTATAAGGATGATCAGTTCGCAGCAGCCAACACAAGATAAGGACGATCACATGTCATCACGGCTTGGATTTTTTCTATTTGCGGGATTTATTCTCGGAACGTTTGTGGGTGGTTATACCATTGGCTCGCCAGCCATTGGCTCGGTTGTTTGTGCGGCGATTGGGGCAGGGCTAGCGCTTTATCTTGATCGGCGGGCCAACAAGGAAAATTGAGTCCATCATTCCGCTGGCTCAACTTCTTTCATTCCTTGTTTGAGGTCTTTACGCCATTTTTCTTTGATTTTGTCGGTTGTCATGCGCGATCCGTCCGGTGACCAGCCCGGCGGAGCAAAGATATAGCCCAATACGTCGCGGATCGACTGCGCGCTGATTATATCACGGACCATAGCCCCCCATTCATGGAAGGCGACACGGAGCGGGTTATAGGTCGCTATATTATAGACCACACCGTATTGGCAGGGTTCGTTTTTGTCCTCGGGCACGAATGTACCGAATAAGCGGTCCCAGATAATCAAGGCGCCTGCATAGTTGGAATCCAGATATTTTGGGTTGGTCGCATGGTGAACCCGGTGGTGGCTGGGGGTGTTCAATATCCATTCAAATGGCCCCAGTGTGTCGATGGCTTCGGTGTGAATCCAAAACTGATAAACAAGGTTTAATCCGACCACAAAGAAGACCATTTCTGGTGGAAAGCCGATAAAGAAAAGGGGCAGGCGAAATATAAAAGCCAGTGCAATGGTCCCTGTCCATGTTTGTCGCAGCGCTGTCGATAAATTGTAATGACGCGACGTATGATGAATCACATGGCTGGCCCAAAACCAGCGGATTCGGTGCCCCGCACGGTGAAATACATAATAGGCCAGATCATCCAGCACGAAACATAAGACAAAAGCCCACCAAACGAAGTCAATATTGAACACACGATACTGATAAACATAGACCGCGCTGGCCACCACCATGCCAGCGGTGGCAGCACCCGCGATGACACTGCCAAATCCCATGAACATGCTGGTGGCGGTGTCGCGCGGCTCGAAATGGGTGCGTCCGGAAATGCGACCGTAGATCATCTCTAGGATGATGAGTGCGACAAAAAATGGTGTTGCCAATTCGGTGGGGTTCGCCAAGCTATCCATCGCGTGCGCCCTCCAGGGGCTGAGTGAAATATGATTGCCAGCGTGCCGCGCTTTGACTGTCCGTAAAGCTCAACTGTGTAGACGGTAGGGTTAGGTCATTAAATCTGATCTTTAAATAGGTGTCAGCGTGTTGGCGAACAGACGCGATCGTCGTGGCTTCAATGATACGGGTGACATAATTATCCGCCATGGCGCAGACTAGGCCAAAACGCCCATCCGTCAGGCGCGCGATTCCTATTCTGTTATCTTTGGAAAGCGCGACTTCGCCGCATTGAAGGCCAGCATGTTGATCTTTTAAAATTTCTATTGTGTTCTGGGCGGATACCTTCGGCACAGCGTGCCATGTTCCAAGCCATTGATTCAGAATGACAATGAGCAGAATTCCAGTCAATGAGAACATCAAGTAAAGCATATGGACCAGGTCAACCTTTCATGAATTGGTGTGTCCATCACAACCTGTTCTGATGACTTTAGCGCCCTCATTGCCTAGGGCTCAAGTTGATTTTGGCGCGGCCGCTGGGGTGTTGAAAAATTGATGTACCCTAGGGACGCGGGTCAATGCGAACAACACCCCAAAAAGTGCCGTATAGCCAAATTGCATGTTGGGTAACACTCCAGCCTCGAATTCGGGGGATACCAGTAATTCACGCAGGAGCGAGCAATGGATAAATTCCGCATTGATCAAACTGAAACAGCAGCAAGAAATACGCGGCGCACGCCATATCTGGCTCAATTGTATCGGCGTGGCACCATCACGCTGGAAATTGCGCAGGCTGGTTTTGCGGTGCGGCGCTTGATCGCCACACTCAGCGGTGATCCATCAATGCGGGTCAGTCGATTATCCGGCATCCATGCTGGTACGGGCCATCGTTTGACGGGAGAGGCGCAGCACCACCAGTTGTCTCGGCGGATGTGGGCCGTGCGGGTATTTGGATGCTGGAAAAAGAAATTGATGCGCCGCGGTATCCCACTGGACCCGATTATTGATGTTGTTGAGCATGAGAGAAGCCTGACACAGACGGATCGCCATTATCGGCTGCGCAATGGTACAGCAAGGACCCTTGTTATCGAAGGGTTAGGCATATTTTCCAAAATGGCATGTGATGGGTCGTGTTGCTGCCATGTACAACCTAATTGACAAATGGGGATTAGTATTATACCAAATAGGTTAACTGTTGAAATCCGACAATTGATGACCAACGCTCCAAAATCGGCCCGCCGACCTTATGGATCGCGCCCTTGCGTGAGAATTCGGCCGGCTTTTTTGTGCCGACGAGGTGCCTCAAGGAGACTTACAAGATGTGTAGAGCCGACAAGATACTGGATATGAATGCGGATGCTTCATGGCCCTTGCAGCGGGCACTAAGCAAAAGGCTGGAGACAAGCGCGCGACTGCAAGCTCTACTTGGGTCATGCTTCCTGCTACATGATGTTGGGACGATAAAGCCCTGCTATCCGTGTTTGCTGTTGGGCCCTAACCAAACAAAGGGTTGGCGCAGTCATGCTTTTGACGGGCAAGAACACAGAATTCGATTGATTGCTTATAATCGCGACGGCGGCAGTGATATGGCTCGGAAGCTGGTCAATGCCACTATAGGAGAACTGCATGACGCCGACTTTCCGGTTCCAGGTCACGCGCTGGTCGATCTACAATTTGAGTTCTCGGAAACGCGGTACATTCAAAAACCAGACGAGCAGGAGGGGGTATTTGAAACCAAGATGGAATTCAAGGCGCTTACCGTATCGGATTAACCTTACAGTATCGGAGCAACCAAGGTATGGCCGGGAAGGGCTGGCGCGTGAGCAACTTTCCCTGTGCCATGTTCTAACACTTAACCCCGTCTATTGCGCGGCTATCCCTCAATCGTCTTTGCCGGGAAACGGCTTGAACGGAAAGGGCATATCGTTTGACGTAAAGGCAAGAAAAGCGACGATTTCTTGCAAATAACTGTTGAGGCGGAACATATAGCCGCCGACCTCTGGGCTTGGTTTGTCATCAAGAACGACCACAACAAATTGCACTGCCGCCAATATAATCACGCCCAAAACGGCGAAATAGGCAATCATTGCAAAGGCCGTCATGGCGATCAGCCGCCAAATTTTATCGGCCAATGAACCAGTTGGCTCTAGATGCGGGTCCTTGGTAAAGGTTTCACGTTCAGTATTACTGCTTGTGTGTTCCTGGTTCATGGCATCGCTTTCCACAGATGGTTGAGGTTGCGGTTTCGTCTTGGCGGACGGAGCTGCTTTCTTTGCTGTTGGTTTTGCAGCCGCTGATGTCCGGGCAGCAGGCTTCTTTGCGGGAGCCTTTTTTGCTGTTGATTTCTTGGTTGCCTTTTTCGCGCCCGCTTTGGGTGCAGCAGTGGCTTTGCTTTTAGCCCTCGGTCGCGGTTTGGTTTCTGGTTCGTCAGCCATCCCTTGGAATTCCTTCTGGCGCATGTTTTGTGTGTATTGGTTGTTTATATCTTAGGTTGGCATGTAGTGATGAAATGTGGCTTTTCAAGGGAGAACGTTGGTGAAATTAGCCAAGCGCAGGGTCGAAAAATCAGTAGCTCATGCCATTTATAATGATGGTTTCTGCTTCAGCTTGAGGGACAGGACGGGAAAAAAGATATCCTTGGCCAATTTGGCAACCCAATTGCTTAAGCAATTTGACATGATCTGGAATTTCCACGCCCTCTGCCACCATTTTCAGGCCAAGTACGCGACTTAGCTGGGTGATAATTTCTACGATTTTATAGTTGCTTTGATTGCTTTCTATATCCATGACAAATGATCGGTCAATTTTAATGATATCGAGCGGAAAGTTCTGCAAGGAGCCGAGCGAGGAATATCCAGTGCCAAAGTCATCAAGCGCAAGACCCACACCTAGGGCCTTGATTTCATCCAGATAGCCAATCGCTTCTTGAGGATTTTCCATGATGACGGTTTCAGTTAACTCCAGCCGGAGCGATGACCCATTCAACCCGCTTTCTTGCAGGGCAGCCAGCGTGTCTTCAGCGACATTGGTCCGCAAAAACTGCGAATTTGAGACGTTGACCGTCATGCCCAGTTCGCTGCCACCGGGGATATTATCCTGCCAATGTTTGAGCTGCCGACACGCAGTATTTAGCGCCCAACGACCCAAATCCACGATAATTCCAGTTTCCTCGGCAACGGGGATAAATTCATCCGGTGGGATGAATCCGCGTTCGGGGTGGATCCAACGTGAAAGGGCCTCAAAGGCCACAAGTTTTCCCGTTTCTAGGTCGACCAGAGGCTGATAATACAGCTCCAACTGGTCTCCATCTACGGCTTTGCGCAATTCGATTTCGAGCAAGAACTGGCTGCGGGCCTTCTCATGCGATGAGCGCTGGTAAATCTCTGTGCTGGCACGCCCGGTGGACTTGGCACCATGCATCGCAAAATCTGCATCACGCACCAAGTCTTCGGGGTAGGGTAAACTGGACATGGTGGTGGATATACCAATGCTGACTGAGGAATAAAATTCGCTCTGTCCCAAAAGAAATGGCTCGTCCAAGCAATCGTGAATTCTATTGGCGACTTTGGTGACATCCTCGTTTGATTCGACCGAGGTCAGCAGAAAAGCGAATTCGTCACCGCTTAGGCGTGCCAATTGGTCCTCGTTGCGCACCATGCGTTTCAGCCGGGCGGCGAAGGCGATCAAGAACTCATCACCTGCGACATGGCCTAGGGTCTCGTTAATCTGTTTAAAGCGGTCCACATTGGCAATCAAAACGCCGCAATGTTTAATTTCACCAGTTTCGACCTGGGCCAGGGCGTCCTCGATAAATTCTTGGAATAGAATTCGGTTGGGTAGTTCGGTCAGCGGGTCATGTAAGGCATTGTGCAGCAGATTTCTTTCCGCACGCTTTTCTAATGTGCGGTCAGTAACAGTGCCCATGATTTGATAGACATTGCCATGCTCATCCAATCTCGGGATTAGATGACAAGAGTAATTGCGCTCGGTCGCGGATTCGCCAGAACTCCATTCGAATGCGGCGCGTCTGCCGCTGGCGCGCGCGACTTCGCATTGTACAGCCAAGGGGGATGCGATGGGCATGGCGTCAACAACACTCAACGGCACGCCCAGCAAGTCTGTTGCGCGTGCATCGAACATGGATTCGAAACATTTATTGACCAATGCGAAATGATAATTGGCTTGTTTGACATCGAACACGACCAAGCCGATCGGCATATTGTCTATGAACCAACGAGACGACGCCTTTCCAGCCAAAGCCTCTTCGGCGTTATCTAGTATCGGGCTTAGATCATACTCTGGGTTGTTCACAGCATCATTCCGATTAGCACCTTAGGGACGCTTCCTTTATCCTCGGCGCGATTGAACAGGAAAACCCACTCTGTGCGCTCAGTGTAAACAATTGGTAAATTTGTGCCAAAGAGGAGATGTTATTTTGCGTTCAGCAACCCTTGGTTTATGAGCAGCCAGTGGTGCCACCGCAAGTATCACACTTCAAACAGGTGCCATTGCGGACCAAGGTGAAGTTGCCACATTCAGTGCAGGCATCGCCTTCATATCCTTGCATACGGGCCTTTTTCCGCTGGACATCTTTGCTGCTGCCGGATGATTTATGGCTTGTCTTTGATGAAGATTGCCCCTCGGCGCTGCCTCTGGTGGGCGCTTTGCTGGCTGAATGATCTGTTGACGCCCGCATGGTTTCTGTGCCGGTGGCCTCTAACGCATCCTGAGAGGTCAAGACATAGAGGTTGTTGCGCATGTAACCCGTACTGGCAAGGCTGATGGATTCCATCGCGCCTGCATCATCACCTTCACCGCGGCCAATCGAATCGTGCGCCACATCATCGGGGACAACATGCGCCAAATCGTTGCGGCCAAGATAGCTGATGGCCAGTTCACGGAAAATATAATCAAGGACCGAGGTCGACATTTTAATCGCTGCGTTGCCTTCAACCTGACCGGACGGCTCGAAACGCGTGAAGGTATAGGCATCGACAAATTCTTCCAGCGGAACGCCATATTGCAGACCAATAGAAATGGCGATGGCGAAATTATTCATCAATGAACGAAATGCCGCGCCTTCCTTGTGCATGTCGATGAAGACCTCGCCAATGGTGCCGTCATCATATTCGCCGGTCCGCAGGTAAACCTTGTGTCCACCCACAGCGGCTTTTTGCGTATAGCCTTTGCGCCGTTGCGGCATCTTGCTGCGCCGGGCGGGGCCGTCTCGCTCGATGAAGCGCTCAACAATGCGCTCGGCGACCATGCTGGCTTGGGTGGCTGTGGGAGCGTCTTGCATGTCGTCGATATCGGAATCGTCCAGCAGTTGCGAGTTTAATGGCTGGGACAATTTGGAGCCATCGCGATAGAGCGCATTGGCTTTAAGCGCGAGTTTCCAGCTCAGCTCGTAAGCGGCCTTTGTTTCTTCGACACTGGCGCTGGCTGGCATGTTGATGGTTTTCGAAATGGCCCCAGAAATAAACGGCTGTGCCGCAGCCAGCATGCGAATATGACTTTCCACACCAAGCGAGCGTTTGCCAATTTTTCCGCAAGGATTGGCACAATCAAAGACGGGCAGGTCTTCATCGCGCAGATGCGGCGCGCCTTCGAGTGTCATGGCCCCGCAACAATGGATGTTTGCGGCTTCGATCTCGTCCTTGCTAAAGCCCAACTCACTGAGGATGTCGAGCGAGAAATCCGCCAACTGATCGTCATTCAGGCCCAACTGCTGTTTGCAGAAGTCGTCACCCAGTGTCCAGCGATTAAAGACAAAACGAATGTCAAACGCGCTGTCCAAGCTGTCTTCGACCAATTTGATGTGTTTGTCGTCAAAACCCTTTGCCCGCAGCGCACTATGGTCGATAAAGGGCGCGTTTTTAAGCGAGCCATGCCCCACTGCATATTCAATCATGTCCTTAACCTGTGGCTTGGTGTAGCCAAGGTTTTTAAGCGCTAAGGGGACGATGCGGTTGATGATCTTAAAATAGCCACCACCCGCCAGTTTCTTAAATTTCACCAAAGCAAAGTCAGGCTCGATACCCGTGGTGTCGCAGTCCATGACCAACCCGATGGTGCCGGTGGGGGCAATAACCGTGGCTTGTGCATTGCGATAGCCGTGTTTCTTGCCCAAGTCATAAGCCATATCCCACGCGGTGGCCGCGGCTTTGGCGATGGCGCCTTCTGGGCAGTGGGCAATGTCCAACGGTACGGGGGTGATGTGCAGGTTCTCATAGCCGCTTGTTTCGCCATGGGCGGCGCGGCGGTGGTTGGCAATAACCCGCAGCATTTCATTCTTATTTGCTTTATAGCCGGGGAACGCCCCCAATTCGCTGGCCATTTCTGCCGATGTTGCATAGCTGACACCTGTCATCAGTGCTGTAATCGCCCCACACAGGGCGCGGCCTTCTTCACTGTCATAGGACATGCCCGCCGCCATCAACAAGCCGCCGATATTGGCATAACCTAGGCCCAGCGTCCGATACTCATAGGAAAGCTGTGCAATCTCGGGTGATGGGAATTGCGCCATCATGACGGATATTTCAAGCGTGATGGTCCATAGGCGAACCGCATTGGCAAAGGCGTCAATTTTGAAGCTGCCGTCTTCTTCACGGAAGTTCATCAAGTTCAGCGACGCCAAGTTACACGCGGTATCGTCAAGGAACATATATTCCGAGCACGGATTGGAGGCGCGAATGGGACCAGAATTCGGGCAAGTGTGCCAATCGTTAATAGTGGTATGAAATTGCAACCCCGGATCGGCACAGGCCCAAGCGGCGTTACCAATTTTCTCCCACAGTTCGCGCGCGGCAACCTCTTTCACCACGCTGCCATCGGTGCGGGATGTTAATGACCACATGTCATCATTGGCAACAGCGTCCATAAAGGCGTCGTCCACGCGCACGGTGTTGTTGGAATTTTGCCCGGACACAGTGGCATAGGCTTCGCTGTCCCAATCTGTATCATAGGTCGGGAATTCCATTTCGTGATAACCTTGCTTGGCAAACTGGATCACGCGTTGGATATAGTTTTCCGGCACAAAACGTTCACGTCCGGCGATGATTGCGGCTTTTAACGCATCATTCTTTTTAGGGTCGAAGCGATCATCGCTTAAATCCGCGCCGCCCTCAGGCCAGCAGGCGTTCATCACCCGTGCAAGAACCTCTTTGGTGGCACGTGAGCCAGCAACAAGGGCTGCTACTTTTTGTTCCTCTTTCACCTTCCAATCGATAAATTCTTCAATATCGGGGTGATCAACATCGACGATGACCATTTTAGCAGCGCGCCGCGTGGTACCGCCCGATTTAATAGCACCCGCTGCACGGTCGCCAATGCGCAAAAAACTCATAAGACCAGAGGATTTTCCGCCACCGGACAGGGGCTCGTTCCCGCCACGAATATTGGAAAAGTTTGTTCCTGTACCCGAGCCGTACTTGAACAGGCGCGCTTCCCGTACCCAGAGGTCCATGATGCCACCATCATTGACTAGGTCGTCGCCCACACCCTGAATGAAGCAGGCGTGGGGCTGCGGGTGTTCGTAAGAACTGTTTGACCGTGTCAACTCGCCGGTTTGATGATCCACATAGTGATGCCCTTGTGCTGGGCCATCAATGCCGTAGGCCCAGTAAAGCCCCGTATTGAACCACTGTGGGCTGTTGGGCGCGGCCATTTGCTCTGCCAGCATGCGGCGCATTTCGTCGAAATAGGCGCGGGCGTCTTCTTCGCGGTCGAAATAGCCGCCTTTCCAGCCCCAATATGCCCATGTACCTGCCAAGCGGTCAAACACCTGCTTGGCGGAGTGTTCCGGGCCAAAACGTTGTTCTTTGGGTAATTTCGCAAGCGCCTTTTCGTCGGCTTCGGCGCGCCAGAGAAATTCCGGAACGTCCTTTTCAGCAACTTTTTTCAGCGCTGCGGGAACGCCCGCCTTGCGGAAGTATTTTTGGGCGATAATGTCGGTGGCGACTTGCGACCACGTGTTGGGAACTTCAACATTGGGCATGGAAAAGACCAGCGTGCCATCGGGATTGCGAATTTCGCTTGCCGCTTCATGGAACGTCATACCCTCATATGCGGCATCTAGGCTGCTCGAGCTTGCTTGGCTAGTGAATTGACGTTCTATCCGCATGATATACCCCTTGTCCCTCTCAAAAAAAATCAAATAGCCAACACGTCACTTCAATACTTTTAGCAAAGACCCTCGTATGCCCACCTCTGTCGCTTATTTGGCAAAGGCTGGCTTGGCAAAGGCTGGCTTGGCAAAGGCTGGCGAATCATTATCCTAATGCGCCCCGAGTTTAGTCTGCAAAAAACATTTGCCCTGCAAAAAAGTATTTGGTCCACAAAAGTGCCTTACCCGCAATAAAGCGCTTCTTCTCAACCTTGGGCTCATGATAACAGAACCCCATATTTCAGCCAATTCCCCGATTTTCAGCCGTGGCTACATGATCGACTTTGCCCGAGTGCTAAACTGAACGCTCAGGATGGGACCTACCCCCTAGATGTAGTTGTCATCCTGTTGCGATGCACAATACTAGGGGCGGGGGGTCCGATTCCGCAAGCGATAAATTTTCGATTTGGTGGATTTTTTGCTGGACACAAGGTTTGCCAAATGAGCGGTTTGGGTTTCTGGATTCTTGGATGGATTCGGCCTATGGGAATTTTACCTTTGATGGCTTTGCGGGCTGGACGATGAACCTCAGAAATGCCATAAATCAGGCCTAGTTCATATGGCTCTGGATTTTTTGGAGCACAGGCTGGTGAAATGGATTTGCAATGCTAAAATTTATCAAACGTATTTTTATCTGGTGGGAAGACAGCACATTGGGCACCCAATGGAACACATTTCTCTACGGGGAAAAAGTTGGCAGTGATGAAGACGGGAATGTTTATTATCGCTCCAAAGCCAAACCGGGTAAGGTCGAGCGGCGCTGGGTCATGTATAATGGCGCGATCGAAGCCAGCCGCATCTCACCCGATTGGCATGGCTGGATGCATCATACATTTGATACGCCGCCGACCGAAGAACCGCTAGAGGTCAAAGACTGGGAAAAAGAGCACCAGCCGAATCTGACCGGGTCAAAGGATGCGTATTTTCCATCGGGTAGCCCTGTTGCTGGCGGCAAGCGGGCAGCGGCCACCGGTGACTATCAGGCGTGGCAACCCTAAGCCGCCTGCAAACGGGCAATTCGCGATCAGTGTAGGTAAACTCTATGTCCAATAATATTGTCGAAACTTTGGTTGGTGCCGTTGTCTTAGCGGCCGCGGCTAGTTTTTTCTTTTACACCTATAACCGGGTCGAGGTCGGTACAGTTGATGGGTATCAATTGGTGGCTAGTTTTGACCGTATAGACGGATTGCAGGTCGGGAGTGATGTGCGTATGTCGGGCATCAAAGTGGGCACAGTGATCGGTCAAACATTGGATTTAGAGACCTACCAGGCGCGCGTGACCTTCAATGTTGTTAACAATCTTAAATTGCCTACGGATTCGTCCGCTGAGGTGGCGTCTGAGGGGCTTTTGGGTGGCAATTACCTTTCACTTTCGGCCGGTGCCATGGATGAATACCTAGAAGATGGCGATGAAGTTGAATTCACGCAAGGCGCGCTTGACCTGTTTGGACTGATTGGCCAAGCGGTCTTTAGCGCCACTGACGATAATGATGACGACCCTAAAAAATAGCTTTTACCTATTAGGTTTGTTGTTGCTGCCGCAGCTCAGTGTTGCCGGGCAGACTGTGGACCTGCCTGAGAATGCGCCTGCACCTGTTGAAAATGTGGATGGTCAGTTTCAGCCACCTACCATCACTCGAATCAGGGCGCTGGATAAGATTACCGCACGGATAACGGAATTGGACTTGCCTCAAGACCAGGCTGTGGAGTTCGGGACTTTGGTGATTAAGGCACGGACCTGCCGTTCTCGTCCGCCGGAAGAAACACCTGAAACATTTGCTTTTTTAGAGATTGATGACCGGGCCCGTTCCAGTGGCCGCTCTGGCGCCAATTCCGATGCTGACGCACGCGTGTTTACCGGCTGGATGATGGCGTCTTCGCCCGCCCTAAATGCAATGGAACACCCGGTCTATGACGTTTGGGTGATCGCCTGCACCACTAATTCGCCAGTGCAGGGCGAGGGCAATGAATAGAAGTCAGATTTGCGATCAAGCGCTATATCCAGCATATTGTGGTAGTCTTTTCTTTGAATCTCCACAGCCCCAAACTGCATCAAATGGTCGGTGACAAATTGGGTGTCCAACAGTGTAAAACCGCCGTATTTTAAGCGCGCCACCAAATGACACAGCGCGATTTTGCTGGCGTCCGTTTCGGTGTGAAACATGCTTTCGCCAAAAAATCCCCCGGCAATACTGACCCCGTATAGACCGCCCACCAAATCGCCGTTGTCATTCCAACATTCGATACTATGTGCGAATCCTCGCTCGAATAATTCTTCGTATAATTCAAGTATTTGATCATTTATCCAGGTATCGTCTTGCTGGGCGCGAGGAGCCGCACAGGCGCGCATAACCTTTGTAAATGCCGTATCAAATGTGACCTTAAAGGGGCGCTGCAGCAGGCGTTTTTTTAACCGAGAGGGCAGGTGAAAACGATCAAGGGGGATGATGCCACGTTTTTTCGGGTCGACCCAATGCAGGCTCTTAGACTCCCGTGTTTCCGCCATGGGGAACACGCCACACATGTAAGCTTTCAGCAGAAGGTCTGCATTAATTTCAGGTGTATGCTCAGTCTCTTCCGAATCCTCGGTCATGAATGCTTCCCACCCGCAATGTGGACTCCTCAGACGCCACCGCCCTCAAGGTCAGCCAAGAAGCGTTCCAGCCAGTGAATATCATAGGCGCCATTTTGAAATTCTGAATTGGCGATCAGTTCTTGATGCAGTGGTATCGTGGTTTTAACACCTGTAATCACATATTCTTCAAGGGCGCGGCGCAGACGCATCAAGCATTCGTTGCGCGTCTTGCCATGGACAATCAGCTTGGAAATCAGGCTGTCATAAAATGGCGGGATAGAATAGCCAGCATAAAGCGCACTGTCGACCCGCACATCAAGGCCACCGGGGGGATGATATTCGATAATTTTACCGGGTGACGGCGCGAATGTGCGTGGGTCTTCTGCGTTGATGCGGCATTCAATGGCATGGCCACTGAACTTGATATCGTCCTGTGTAACAGAAAGCGGCGCCCCAGCGGCGACGTTGATTTGTTCGCGCACCAAGTCAAGCCCAGTGATCATCTCGGTGATGGGGTGTTCTACTTGTAGGCGGGTGTTCATTTCAATGAAATAAAACTCGCCATTTTCGTATAGGAATTCAATTGTGCCAGCGCCCAAATATCCCATATCGGCGATGGCCTTGGCGACAACGCCGCCCATGTGATCGCGCACTTCGGTGTTGAGGGCAGGCGCGGGGGCCTCTTCAAGCACTTTTTGGTGCCGGCGCTGCAAAGAACAATCGCGTTCGCCCAAGTGAATCGCGTTGCCATGGCTATCCCCGACAACTTGAAATTCAATATGGCGGGGGCCTTCCAGATATTTCTCGATATAGACGGCATCGTCGCCAAAGGCACCGCGCGCTTCGGTTTTTGCGGCGATAACGGCGCTTTCCATATCCTCGGACGAGCGCACCACCTTCATGCCACGTCCGCCACCGCCAGCAGCCGCCTTAACAATCACGGGATAGCCGATGTCGTCGCCAATCTTGCGCGCTTCGGCCGGATCATTCACACCGCCTTCAGAGCCGGGAACAACTGGAATGCCAAGTTTTTTTGCGGTTTCTTTGGCCTTGATTTTATCCCCCATCAGGCGGATGTGATCTGCGGATGGGCCTATGAACTTTAATTGATGCTCGGCAATAATATCTGCAAAGCGGGCATTTTCACTCAGAAACCCATAGCCCGGGTGGATGGCGTCGGCCCCGGTGACTTCGGCGGCCGAGATGATCGCTGGAATGTTCAAATAGCTATCCGCGCCCTTGGGCGGGCCAATGCAGATGCTTTCATCGGCTAAGCGGACCCACATCGCATCGGCGTCGGCGGTTGAATGAACCGCCACTGTCTGGATGCCCATTTCGTGGCAAGCGCGATGGATGCGAAGCGCGATTTCGCCGCGGTTGGCGATCAAAACTTTATCAAACATGATTAAACCTGCAGTTAGCTAGAGCGAAAGCGTTTTCCAATGATTAAAAAATCGCGCTATTCAATGATGAAGAGAGGCTGGTCAAATTCCACTGGATCAGCGTCGCTCACCAGAATGGCCTTAACCGTTCCGGCTTTGGCGGCGGCAATGGGGTTCATGACCTTCATCGCTTCGACAATCAGCAATGTTTGTCCCACAGTGACTTGATCACCAACGCTGACGAAATGCGCTGCACCCGGTTCCGGTGATAAATAAGCCGTGCCGACCATGGGTGATTTTACCGCGCCGGGGTGGCTGGCGGGGTCGGCTGCGCTTGCTTCGGTGGCGGCAACAGGCGCGGGTGCTACAGGTGCTGCGGCTGCGGGCGCTGCGGCTGGCGCGGCCACCACATTTGCGGTGCGAGCGACACGGATGCGTGTGCCATTTTCGTCAAGCTCAATTTCGCTGAGGTTGGTTTCGTCCAAAATGGCGGCCAATTCGCGAATCAATTCCTGTGTTGATGACTTAGCGGCTGCTTTTGCTTTTGCCATGAATTACGGTACCCCTTTATTGCCGGCGCCTCAGTACGAGGCTAATACATATGCCGGACCGTTTGTCCACGATTTCCCCTTTGTGACGTAACGTCGCGGGTGTGAACATGGAAAAATTGAATGGCTTTGTATAATGCTGATATGGTCAATCTGCAAACCCAAAATGGCAAAATCGGCTTTGCGGTTGCCAGTATCGAATGGGGCGAGTATGTGTGAAGGATGTCAAAGATTGCCGCAAGGTCCCAAAGATGAGCGTGTAGGAAAATAGGCTGTGATCAGGGTGACGATAAATGGTGATGCACGGGACTTCCCCGGTGAATTGAGCGCGATGGAAATGATGGCGACGCTGGGTCTGCCTGCAACCAAAGTGGCGCTGGAGCGGAACCGCGAAGTGGTGCCAAAGTCGACCTATGGGGATGTTATTATCCGCGATGGGGACCAGTTGGAAATCGTTCATTTTATTGGTGGAGGTTGAACCAGGTGACGAGTGTGAGTGAAGATGTGCTTGAAATTGCGGGAAGAAAATTTTCCTCCCGGTTGATTGTTGGCACAGGTAAATACAAGAATTTTGCAGAGAATCGGGCAGCCCTAGACGCATCGGGGGCCGAGATCATCACCGTTGCGGTGCGCCGGGTGAATGTGTCCAACCCGGGTGAGCCGATGCTGGTGGATTTCATCAGTCCGGATGATTTCACCTATCTGCCCAACACAGCCGGTTGTTTTACCGCCGATGACGCGGTGCGGACCTTGCGACTGGCGCGCGAAGCGGGCGGTTGGGATTTGGTAAAACTGGAAGTCCTGGGCGATCAGAAAACGCTATATCCGAATATGCCACACACATTTGAGGCGGCTGAAGCGCTAATTAAAGATGGCTTCAAGGTTATGGTTTATTGCAATGACGACCCGATCGCCGCAAAGACCCTTGAAGATATGGGCTGCGTGGCCATCATGCCGCTGGGCGCACCCATTGGGTCGGGGCTTGGCATTCAAAACCCCGTGCAGATTCGCATCATTGTCGAAAACGCTGGTGTTCCTGTGCTGGTGGATGCGGGCGTGGGGACGGCGTCCGATGCCGCACAAGCGATGGAGCTTGGCTGTGACGGGGTGCTGATGAATACCGCTATTGCCGAAGCCAAAGACCCGGTGCGTATGGCACGGGCCATGAAACATGCGGTGATCGCTGGACGCGAAGCATATTTGGCAGGGCGCATGGCGAAAAAGCGTTACGCCGATCCATCCAGCCCGCTTGCGGGTTTAATATAAGGACGTGGCAATGAAGGCTCTTGTGCAACTATTGGGTTTATTTGTGGCAATGGGGGCCTCGCTTGCCTCGGCCGAGACGGTGCGGCTGTTGCCGGACCGTGTGTTTGATGGTCAGAATATGCACGAAGACTGGGCGGTGCGGGTAGAAGGCGATGTGATTGTTGCTGTGGGGCCAGCCGCAGAGGTATCTGGCAATGGCGCACGTGATATTGACTTGGCGGGTCAGACGTTGATGCCCGGCCTGATCGAAGGACATTCGCATATTTTGCTGCATCCTTATGATGAGGTCAGTTGGAATGATCAGGTCCTGAAAGAAAGCATCGCAGAGCGTTCGGTGCGCGGTGCTCAGCATCTGCGCGCGCAGCTTCACAGCGGATTTACAACCCTGCGTGATTTAGGGGCCGAAGGTGCAGGTTACGCTGATATCGGGTTGAAGCAGGCGCTTGAGAAAGGCGTTATTGAAGGCCCACGCTTGATCGTTGCAGGACCAGCTATGGTGGCAACGGGCAGTTATGGCCCCAAGGGGTTTGCCGATCATGTAACCGTGCCATTGGGTGCCGAGGAGGCCGATGGGGACAGTGTCGTTCAGGTGGCGCGCAAACACATTGGGCGCGGTGCAGACTTTATCAAGGTGTATGCGGACTATCGCTGGGGCCCTGATGGGACCGCATCTGCCACGTTTAGCGTGGCAGAGATGAGTGATATTCGTACCGTTGCGGAATTAAGTGGCCGTTATATGGTCGCCCATGCCTCCAGCGCGGGGGCCATGCAGAATGCGATCAGTGCGGGCGTGCGCTCAATCGAACATGGCGATGGCGGTACGCCAGAGATTTTTGCGGCCATGGCCGCAGATGGCATCTATTGGTGCCCAACCCTCGCCGCAGGCGAGGCCATTTCAACCTATCGTGGTTGGCAAAAGGGGAAGGACCCGGAACCGTTGCGAATCAAAGAAAAAAAACGCGCATTCATCACAGCATTAGAGGCGGGTGTGCCGATGTGTATGGGCGGTGATGTGGGTGTTTATGATCATGGCGATGGGGTGTGGGAAATGGAATTGATGGTTGAATATGGCATGGAACCGCTTCAGGTTTTGCGCAGCGCAACCAGCGTGAACGCCCAGATGATGGGACTTCAGGACAAGATCGGGTCTCTGGCACCCGGCAAGGTCGCGGATATGATCGCGGTGGACGGCAATCCGGCGGTGGATATCAGTACGCTGCGGCATATAAAATTCATTTTGCAGGGTGGACATCGTGTGCTCCAATAATTGCTGGTCCTGCGGATATTGCTGACGCGTGACGAGCAGAGTCTGGAGTCGTGTGTGGGTTATAGTCGTATAATTTTTATTTTCTTTTTGATGATCAGTGCAGATATCCCGGTTGCTGAGGCGAATACCCAAAGCGCGATGCCGGCGTATTCTGGGGAACTGCCGTCTGTTGAAGTTCATGCGGATCATACACCGCCCCTGCGTTTTTATGATTCCAATGGTGTGCCAGCGGGGCAGTATATCGACGAGGTTCATGCCTTCATGGCGCAAACGGGTTTGGACTATCAAATTGTTCTCAGCCCGTGGTCCCGTGCTTATGCGCGGGCAATGAATGACCCCTATGCCTTGGTGTTTAATCTGGACCGCATTACGGAACGTGAAGACCAGTTTATTTGGCTGAAAAGCTTACGGGTGGTCGAATACCGGGTCTTTACGCGCAATGACCCTGAATTGACGGCATTGAGTTTGGAGCAGGCGATATCCGAGGGCCGCACGGTGCTGTGTGAGCGCGCGTCTGCCCAGTGTCAAATGGCGTTGCAACTAGGATTTAAGCCAGAGCAACTGGTCGAATTTGTCGACGCTGCATCGCGGACTGGTCCGGCTATGTTGGTGCGGGGGCGGGCGGATTTTTTCTTAACAAATGGCGATATCTTAGAAACGGGTTTGCTGCGAAGCGATATTCGTCCAGATCAGATTGTCCCGATGTTTGATCCCATTATCGCCAGCTCATGGATTGCCATTTACAAGGGCGCGAATCCGACGCTCGTAAAGCACTTGAACCGATTATCAGATCAATCTGATGACTTGGCCCGGGACTGAGCGACGGCATCTTTCATCGCGTCATACCCCATGGCACCGCGAAGAATCTGATCACCAATAAAAAAGGCTGGGGTTCCGGTCACTTCCAGTTCGCGGGCCAGTGCGAAATTATCACGCAGATTTTCAATCACCCATGGTTTGATTAATTCGGCCTGTAGTTGGGTCATGTCAAAGCCGACACTTGCTGCGCTGTTCATGACGTCTTCGATTTCAAAATTGCCAGCGAATTCATAGAGCTTGCCGTGTAACACACTTGCCAAAAGCGGGTTGATTTTGGTCGCCACAGTCATAACCCGTGCGGCGGTGGATGACGCGGGCGCTTTGCCCGGCTCATCCTTGATAGGGTATTGCTTGAGTACCAAACGAACACCGGGGTCTTCTGACAACAGGCGGTCCATATCTTTGTGCGCGCGCACGCAATACGGACAGCGATAGTCGAAAAATTCAACGATGGTGACATCGCCTTGGGGATTACCAAGGACCAAGGAAAACCCATCCGCCTCCATGCGCGATTTGTTGGCAATCAGCGCCTTCTTGACCTCTTGGTCACGCAGGGCTTGTTGATCACGTTGCCAAATCTCGATGGCTTCTGGAATGATTTCGGGATGTGACAGGATATATTCGCGCACGATCTGCTCAATCTCTGCACGTTCGGCGGCGCTTACGTCTTGCGCTTGTGGGGCAGTTGGGTGAACAAAGCTTGTTGCAAAGCAGACCATCACAAAGACAGAGCAGAGAAGTTTTCGCATGGGAATGGATCCTGATTAAATGTTTTCGGAGCTGGGGTTTAGACGTCAATTTCTTAGCAGAGGGCAGATAATGCTTTTAATGCCGCGCTGCGTCAAGATAGGTCTGATCAAAGGGGCGGCGGCGTCGATTTTGCCGCTTATATTCCTCCAGTGCGAACTGGGTTTGGATCAAAATATCTTGAGCGCGTAACCATCCCGGCGATCCTTCGGGCAACTTATCCACCGCGCGAGTCGCATAATAGTTCGCCCGCATCACCTGGCCTTGCAGTTGAAACATTTCGGCTGTGGCCAGATCCGCTTTTTCCTCTTGCCCGGTGCGCGCATAGATCACGCTTAATTGGCGCCATGCAAAGTCATTGACCCTATCCATGACAACAATTTGCTCCAAAATCTTCGCCGCTTCTTTGTCATATTCAGGGGTCTCCAGCGCAACCAGCGCATGGGCCAACTGTGTCATCAAAATGGGGTTGCGCACGCTTAATGCATTGGCTTTGCGGTAATAATCAAGTGACTGCTCGACGCGACTGCTTTCCAAGAGTACTTGGCCCGCAATTTCTTGAAAAAACGGGTCTTCAGGATAGTCGCGGATGAGACCATTAGCTTCTTCCAACGCACGATCAAATTTCAGGTCTTTTTGATAGGCATAAATACGTGCATAGCGCGCGATATCGCTTTGATCACTTTCCGGATAGTCGGAAAAGGTTCGCCACGGTTCTTGTAGATACCCCTTCAGCTTGGCGCGAATACGGGCATACCAATATTGATAATCTTCGCGGGGGGGGGTGTCGAAATAGGGCGAGCGTTGGACCCGGTCAGTTAAGCGCTGAACACGTTGGCCAGAAAGGGGGTGGGTGGTTGCATAGGGGTCGCGCCGACGGGTGGAGAGCAGTTCCTGATCGCGGAAGCGTTCGAAGGTTTCCAACATGCCACGCCCTGATGTGCCGGTGGCTTCCAAAAAACCAGCGCCAGCTTGGTCGGCTTGGTTTTCTTGGCTGCGCGTATAAACTAGGAAGGAGCGCTGCGCCATTGTTTGGCCGCCCATCATCAAGCCAAGTCCCGCATCAGACGCGCCAGCAAGGATTGCGGCAACGCCCAATATCATGGACCCAAGCGCGATTGCGGTCGGCGCGGCGGCCCCGTCAGAGCTGCGCGCCAAATGTGCCCCGGAAATATGACCCGTCTCATGGGCATAAACACCCAGCATTTGGTTCACATCATCCAGTTCCATAATCAGTCCGGCATGAAAGAATATATTCTGCCCGCCGCTGACAAACGCGTTCATGGTGGGGTCATTGATCAGGTAAATATTGACCGCATTAGGCTGCAGACCTGCGGCTTCAAATAGCGGCGTGCCAATCCACCGCAGGAACCATTCGGTTTCGGCATCCCGCAATAGACTTATGCGGTTTTGCGCCGATGCACTGGAAAGCGCACCGGGGCCTGTCAGTCCCCAAAATAGGGCCGTTATCAAGACAAATATGCGGGCGGGCTTTGGCAGTGCTCGTCTCCTACGCTTTTTGGCCAAACTCTAATCGCAACATAGCAAATGCACGATGGAGCTAGGATGAATAGCCTAGCCGCCAATCTGACCCCCAATTTAGGCAATCCTGTGGCACATCTAAAAATGTGCGCCTTGGCTATCCGCGCTGCCACCACCCCTTCTTCTTGGGTTGGTCATTTTGCGGTGCAGCTTCTTTTGCGGCTTCTACTGCTGGGGATTTGGCCACGGGGGGGACCGGCTTTTTTCCAGGGGCTTTTTTCGTCGGTGCCTTTTTGGCAGGCGCTTTCTTGTCGCTTACCTTCTGGTCATCAGCCTTTTTTGCAGTCGACTTTTTCGCAGTGGGCTTTTTAGCAACGGCCTTTGTCGCTTCCGCTTTGCTTGGCGCGTCGCCCGCAGATTTATCCGCTGCGGCGGTGTCAGGTGCAGCCTTTACAGCTTTGTCACCTGTCTGGGCTGGCGTGTCTTTTTTGGCGGCAGCTCTGCGTGGGCGGCGTTTCGGCGCTGGCTTTTCGTCGCCAGCTTTATCAACACTTACGTCAACCGTTGCGGCGGCATCAGCCTGATTGGCACCGGCTTCACCATCCTTTTGGGCTGGCTTGCGGCGGCCTCGCTTGGGTTTTTCAGCTTTATCAGCCGATCCGTCCGGCGCATCAGCGGCATCATTGGGGCTTGCCACTGCGTTGGCGCTGGCATCTGCACTGGCATCCGAATCAGCGGGCGTTTTTTTGGCTGGGCGTCGCCGGGCGCGCCGTGGTTTTTTCTCACCCTCGTCTGACGGGGTCTCTTCGATGTTGGCTCTTGCCGGGGCAGAAGGGGCACCATCGGCCTCCTTGGTCGCGGTCTTGTCATCCGCTGGAGCCGTTGCCCCACCCCCATCAGTGGCGGGGCCTTCGGTTCCGCTGGCTTCGACCGTTACCTCGTCGCCTGTTTCCTTTTGTGCACGGGCTTCTCGCGATGCACGGGCGCGGCGGCCACCACGGCGCCCACGGCGACGGCCGCCTCGACTGCGACCTTTTTTCTCGCCCTCATCTTCACTGCTGGCCTCGCCACTGGTCTCGCTACTGGTTTGAGCGCGGGCTGGGGCTGTCGGTAAGTCCTCTGGCTCGTCAGCGTCATCGTCATCGTGATCGCTGGGGCTGCCTGTAACGGGAACATGGGCGGCTGCGGGCGGCGTGATTTTTGTGCCCGGTTTGGTCGCGGTGCCAGAACCGACCAAGTCAATTTCCGGGGCGACAAGGCCGGATTTTGGGAAAATCTCAACCGTGATGCCATATCTGACTTCCAGTTCGCTGATGTCAGCGCGCTTGTTATTCAACGCATAGATCGCGACGTCCGGGTGGACGCCAACTTTCAGATGGCCGTAACGACCGCGGATGGCTTCGGCTTCTATGGTGCGCAGAACTTGGAGCGCCGCCGAATCGCTGGTGCGAACACGGCCTGTACCATTACAATGGTCGCAAACATGGGTGCTGGATTCGACCAAATTAGGGTGCAGGCGCTGGCGGGAAATTTCCATCAGGCCCAAGGGGCTGATGCGACCAACCTGAATACGCGCGCGGTCGGCTTTAAGCGCCTCCTTCATCGTCCGTTCGACTTTGCGGTTGTTGCCGCGGTCTTCCATGTCGATAAAGTCGATCACCACCAACCCCGCCATATCGCGCAGGCGCAATTGCCGCGCGATTTCATAAGCGGATTCGATATTGGTCTTAATGGCTGTCTCTTCAATGTTGCGATGTTTGGTTGCCCGGCCAGAGTTTACATCGATTGAAATCAACGCCTCTGTGGGGTTGATGACGATATAGCCACCTGATTTCAGCGTTACAATTTCGCTATAGATGGATTCCAACTGACTTTCGATTTGGAAGCGTTGGAACAATGGCACCTTATCCGTATAGGACTGCACACGTTTGGCGTGTGATGGCATCAGTAGGGTCATGAACTCTTTGGCGGATCTATAGCCTTTAGCGCCATCGACCAAAACTTCATCAATATTGCGGTCATACAGATCGCGAATGGCGCGTTTGATCAGATTGCCTTCTTCATAGACGAGCGAGGGGGCAACCGAGCGCATGGTTAATTCGCGAATATTCGACCAAATTTTGAACAAATAATCTACGTCGCGCTTAATTTCGGTTTTGGTGCGCTTCATGCCCGCAGTGCGGACAATACAGCCCGTACCAGCTGGGACGTTTAATTCACTGATGATGCTTTTAAGGCGCTTACGATCGCTGGTATTGGCAATTTTGCGCGATACGCCGCCGCCGTGGGTTGTGTTGGGCATTAAGACTGTGTAACGTCCAGCCAAGGACAGATAGGTCGTCAACGCAGCGCCTTTATTGCCGCGCTCTTCCTTGACCACTTGGATCAACAAGATCTGGCGCGGCTTGATGACCTCTTGAATTTTATAACGGTGCTTCAGTTGACGCAGTCGCCGCAGGCGCAGATTTTCCTGCTCCAATTCGTCTTCGTCGCTGGATGAGACAGCGTCGACAAGCGGGTCTTCGCGGTCTAGCTCAATATCGCCTGCATCGGCGTCAACCTCAGCGGCGGCATCTTGAATTGCTTCGCCTTCAGGCGCAGGCATGACCTCGTCGCCATCGTCTTCATCAGCGGCGTGAATAGCTGCTTCTTGGGCTAGGATTGCTTCGCGGTCTTCAACAGGGATTTGGTAATAATCGGGGTGAATCTCGCTAAAGGCCAAAAAGCCGTGACGGTTTCCGCCATAATCGACAAAAGCCGCCTGGAGGGACGGTTCAACCCGTGTTATTTTCGCAAGATATATATTGCCCTTCAGTTCGCGCCGGTTGCTTGATTCGTAGTCAAACTCTTCAACTCGGTTGCCACTGATAACTGTTACGCGCGTTTCTTCGGTATGACGCGCGTCGATTAGCATTCTCTTCGACATGAAATTCTCCGTGAAGCAGAGAAGGGCGGCAAAGCCCCACGGCGTCTGATGCCTTTTTGGTGCGAGACGCGGTATGGGCGCTGGGCGCTCCTGTTCTGCTTGAAATGTCGAATCCCGTAAGATGATTTTGGCGGCCACGTCCAGACAGGTCTGGAGCAGAGGAAAAAACGTCAGCCAATACTATGCCATTCGCCGATTTAGCGAACGCGCCAGCCGACCCTGAAAAGGATCGCAAAGAAATAGCCTGTAACGTGTTTTCGTGCATTTGATATTCCGACCGCTTGCCGGGATCCAATTATGTTAACCGGCCATCTGCCGGTGTTGTTACCTAGCTTTAAGGGGGTGGGCCATAAAGGCATCTTCACATCCCGAAAAACTGTTTCTAATACGAGCTGGCGAAATCTACGGGCCATTTGGGCCTCTGTAGTTTCGGCGTCAGCCAGATTCTCAATTCCTCTTCAATATTTTTATAGAAGAATCAAAACTTTAATTCGTTTCGCTAGGGGCGTGCTATATGCAGCCCTAATGCAAGACGCAATATAATGCCATGTAAGCATGGATACAATCATCAAGTGCGTATATTATTGGATAAAAAGCATATTTCGCTATTTTCTGCCTTGAGAATGACGATATTTTGAAGAAAATGATGGCCAGTCAGTTAATATGGCAGAGTTGAGGGTGATATCGGGTGGACAACAGCGTGCCGTTCAAAAACAAATCAATGATGGCTGGTAACCTACAGGCAATAGGCGTCTTGCAGAGGGTGGTCTTGTTAGTCTTCACGCTGATGGGCAGTCTTTTGATGGTCGCGGGCGTCGTTGACGCGAAGCCAACCGTCAGCGGTTTGCGTCTTGGCCCCAATGGCGATACCACGCGGTTGGTCATCGATGTAGACGAGGAAATATCTTATAGTCATCTGGTTCTGGCCAATCCGTCACGAATCGTCATTGACCTGCCAGAAGTGGACTTTGACTTGCCAACTAGTGGTGCAGGGGCTGGTAAGGGCGCGGTTGAACGGTTCCGTTATGGGCTTTTTCGGGCCGGGGTTTCCCGCGTGGTTTTGGACTTGAAGGACAAGGTGTTGGTTGATCGCGCCTTTGTTCTACCTCCACAAGGTGGGAATAAATACCGCGTTGTTTTTGACTTGAAAAAGGTGACTGATGGCGCTTTTTCGGCCGCAGTGGGGCAACGTCAGCAAACCACGGCAAGCCCCACGCCACAGCGTGCACCTATTCGTGCGGTGGGCACATCACGTCCTGCACGTGACAAGCGTCTGATTGTGGTTGATGCAGGGCATGGCGGGGTGGACCCGGGAAATTTGGGGGTGATCGGCGTACCGGAAAAGACCATTGTGCTGGAGCTTTCTCGCGAAATTAAGCGCGTATTAGAAGCCACAGGACGTTACGACGTGGTTCTCACCCGCAACCGGGATATTTATTTGCGCCACCGGGACAGGTTTGAAGTTGCGCGCGATCAGGAGGCCGACCTGTTTATTTCTGTCCATGCCGATAGTATTGATAACAGGAAAGTGCGCGGAGCCACGGTTTATACTCTGTCGGAGCGGGCATCGGACGCGGAATCTGCGCGGCTTGCACGCAAGGAAAACAGGTCTGATCTGATTGCGGGCATTGATTTGTCCGGTGAAAGCGACGAGGTCACGAGCATCTTGGTGGACCTGGCCCAGCGCGAGACAATGAATTATTCGTCCCGCTTTGCGGAAATCTTTGTCGATGAAATGGAAAACAAGGTTCTTCTCAGAAGTAATCCCCATCGTTTTGCCAGTTTATTGGTGTTAAAAGCGCCTGATGTGCCGAGTGTCTTGCTGGAAGCAGGGTATCTGACCAACCGTGCGGACGCAAAAATTATGAATTCAAGTGAAGGAAGACGCCAGATGGCCACGGCTTTGCGTGGGGCGTTGGACCGCTATTTCCAAGTCTTGGCAGCAGACGGGTTTTAATCGGTTTGGACTTGTTTTGCCATAAGGGCACCATATTTGTGGGTTAAGCACCATATTTGTGGGTTTAATGGTATTCTCGCGTTATAAAGACGCGAATTCAAACTATATGAGCGGGTCAATGGCCAAAGCCAAGAATGACAAAGCTAATCTATCGAAAAAGAAGCGCAGTTGGGTAAAAACCCTTCTCGGTGCTTTTGCACTGCTGTCCATCATTGGAGTGATTGTGGGCGGAGTCGGCATTGTCTTGATCCTGAACCATTATGGCCGCGACCTGCCGGATTATACGCAATTGGCTGACTACGAGCCACCAGTGGTAACGCGGGTCCATGCGGGGGATGGCAGCCTGTTGACGGAATTTGCGCGCCAGCGCCGCCTTTTTGTGCCGATCGAAGCCATCCCACAGCGGGTGATCAATGCCTTTCTGGCGGCAGAAGATAAGAATTTTTATGATCATTACGGCGTAGACTTTATGGGGATTATGCGGGCTGTTGTGGTCAATATCCGCAATATTGGCTCGGGTCGACCGTTGGTGGGGGCCTCTACACTGACCCAGCAGGTGGCGCGTAATTTCCTGCTGACACTTGATCAGCGGCTGGACCGCAAAATCAAAGAAGTCATCCTGACCTTTCGGATCGAGCGCGCCTTTACCAAAGATCAAATTCTGGAACTTTATCTGAATGAGATTTACTTCGGTTACGGGGCGCATGGTATCGCGGCGGCGTCTCTCAATTATTTTGGGAAATCGCTTGATGAGTTGACCGTGGCCGAGATTGCCTATTTGGCTGCCGTACCCAAGGCCCCTAATAATTACCATCCGGTGCGCCGATATGACCGCGCTGTTGCCCGGCGCGATTGGGTTTTGGGCCGACTGGAGGCCCTTGGTTATATTAGCACGGAAGAATTGCACGCGGCCCGCCAGAGCCCGCTGGAGGTGCGCCCACGGGAACGTACACGCTATTTCCAGGCTGATTATTTCGAAGAAGAAGTCCGCCGTCAGCTCTATTCCCGTTACGGCGAGGGACAATTGTATGAAGGCGGCCTTTCGGTCAAAACAACGCTGGAGCCGCGCTTGCAGGCGATTGCCGAGCGTGCGTTAAAGGATGGCTTGGTGGAATATGATCGCCGCCATGGCTGGCGCGGTGCCATTACGGATATTTCTCTTTCTGATGATTGGGCTGATCGTCTTGGGGCGCTGGATGTGGACCTTGGCATCGAAGCTTGGCGCTTGGCTGTGGTCTTGGAATTGCAGGCAGAGGGCGCGGTTGTCGGCTTTGAAGATGGAAGCTTGGGTTGGATTCCCTTGGATTATTTGAAATGGGCACGGGCGTGGCGCACGGGCGAGCGACTTGGCCCGCAAATCGAAGACCCGGCACAGGTATTGAGTGCCGGGGACGTGGTCCCGGTGGAGCGCGTCCACGGCGAGCAGCACGCTATTTCAGGCTTTTTGGATGCCCAAGGGCTTCCGGTTACGGTGGTGCCGGCCTTCGGTCTGCGTCAGGTGCCCAGTATCGAAGGCGCGATCGTCGCCCAAGACCCGCATACGGGCCGAGTGTTGGCCATGGTTGGCGGCTATGACTATGCCACGTCGCAGTTTAACCGCGCCACCCAAGCACAGCGCCAACCCGGGTCTGCATTTAAGCCATTTGTTTATGCCGCCGCCTTTGAAGAGGGCTTCACCCCCTCCACACTGGTGTTGGACGCCCCTTTTGTGATGGATCAGGGCTATGGCCAAGGCATGTGGAAGCCGCGCAATTCATCCAACCAATTTTACGGGCCTTCGACGCTAAGGCTGGGGATGGAAAAGTCTCGGAACCTGATGACGGTGCGCTTGGCGCAATATATTGGCATGGAAAAGGTCAACGCCTTTGCCTCGCGCTTTGGCGTCGGTGACAATCTACAGCAAACATTGGCGATGTCGTTGGGCGCGGGCGAAGTCTCGTTGATGGATATGACGGCGGCTTATGGGATGTTCGTCAATGGCGGCAAGCGCATTACCTCTACCCTGATTGACCGGGTGCAGGACAGGCGCGGCAACACGGTCTTCAAACATGATGAGCGCGCGTGTCCGTCTTGCTCAGCGGAGGCCTATTCCGGACAGTCTGAGCCGCAAATTCCTGATGAACGGGCGCAGGTGGTGGATGAACGCATCGCTTATCAGGTGGTTTCCATGCTGGAAGGCGTGGTGGAGCGCGGCACCGGGCGGCGGATTGGCACTCTGAATATGCCTTTGGCCGGTAAAACAGGGACCACAAACGATGCGGCTGATACATGGTTTATGGGCTTTTCACCGGACCTGGTGGTCGGGGTTTTCATCGGCTTTGATCAGCCCCGCTCTCTCGGCCCATTTGAGGAAGGCTCCAATGTGGCGGCCCCCGTATTCAGAGCCTTTATGAGTGAAGCGCTGGGCGAGGGCGATCATGTCCCGTTTCGAATCCCTTCGGGCATTCAATTGGTCAGGGTGAATGCGCAAACTGGATTACCAGCGGAGCCGGGTGACCGGGATGTTATTCTGGAAGCCTTTATTCCCGGGACTGTGCCAACTGATGCCATGCTGGTACTTGACGGCGCCAACGGCTTCATGCAAACCGATGGCAAGATCAGACAAGGAACCGGTGGGCTATATTAGCGCCGCCCCGACTAGAGAAGAAACTATGCGCGCCGAAACCGAAGCCACAGTGGCTCAAATCAAGCAGTCTCTTGAACTGCTGAGGAGGCATCTTTGACTGGGATGCTGCACTTGACCGACTGGACGAGTTGAACGCCCTCGCCGAAAGTCCCGACCTTTGGAATGACCCTAAAAACGCGCAAAAGCTAATGCGGGAGCGAACCCGCTTGGATGGCGCGATCTCTGGGTGCAAAACCATCTCGCAGGAAATGGCGGACAACCTTGAACTTATTGAAATGGGCGACGAAGAGGGCGACCAAGCCCTGGTGGACGAGGCCGAGGCGGGCCTGAAAAAACTGGAGGCACGCGCCCGCACCATGGAACTAGAGAGCCTGCTGTCCGGCGAGGCGGACGGGAACAATTGCTTCATTGAAATTCACGCTGGTGCAGGCGGGACCGAAAGTCAGGACTGGGCCGAAATGCTTTTGCGCATGTATCACCGCTGGGCCGATGCACGCGGGTTTAAAACCAGCATTGTTCAAGCAACCGCGGGCGACGAAGCGGGGATCAAAAGCGCGACGCTCGAGGTTAAGGGCGAGAATGCCTTTGGCTGGGCAAAGACGGAATCTGGAGTGCACCGTTTGGTGCGTATATCGCCTTACGATTCAAATGCCCGTCGCCACACCAGCTTTGCCAGCGTTTGGGTCTACCCTGAGGTGGACGACGATATTGATATCGAGATTGAAGATAAAGATATTCGCGTTGATACCTACCGCGCCTCGGGTGCGGGCGGGCAGCATATCAACAAGACCGATAGTGCGGTGCGGATCACCCATGAACCAACGGGCATTGTCGTGCAATGCCAATCGGATCGCTCTCAGCATAAGAACCGCGCCAATGCTATGAAAATGCTGCGTGCCCGCCTTTACGAAAAGGAATTGCGTGACCGCGAAGATGCGGCGAGCGCACAAAATGCCCAGAAATCTGATATTGGCTGGGGGCACCAGATTCGCTCATATGTGTTGCAGCCCTATCAAATGGTGAAAGATTTGCGCACAGGTGTCGAATCTTCACAGCCGTCTGCGGTGCTGGATGGCAAACTGGACGAATTTATCAGTGCCGCCTTGGCAGCGCGGGTATCGGGCGAGGGCGGCGCTGCAATCGAGGATATCGATTAAAAAAACGGGGACCTTGATCGCCAAGGTCCCCGCGTAAAAATTTCATCAATTTTGTGGGCTGCGGTTAGGCGCCAGCGGCGAACTTACCGCCCTTACCGCCGAGAATGGAAACATCAGCGCCATCATCATTAGCTGATTTTTCCTCTGTCTTGTTGGCGTCTGTTTTGGTCGTGTCGCCCCCTTTGTTGTCATCTTTTTTGGCGTCTTTGGCGATGACAGGGTCAGAATCGTGCATGAAGCTACCCTCAATGCGAGCGCCAGCTTCCACACTCAGTGTTTCGTGCCAAACGTCGCCTTTGACCTTGGCTGATTTTTCAAGTCGGATGGACCGCGCACGCATTGTGCCGTCCACCTTACCGCGAATGATCAAGCTGTCTGCCGCGACAACACCCGTTATGCCACCATGTTCACCCATGGTCAGCGAATTGCAAATGACATCGCCTTCGACAACACCATCCAGCTGAATTTCGCCAACAGTTGAAATATTGCCAACGATTTTCACATCGGCACTGATAATTGAAGGGGCAGAGCCAGACGCGTCACCGCGCAGCTTGCCGGGGTTTGATCCATCATTCATTTTCTTGCCTTTCGTTTTCTAGAATGTCGAGTTGCACCTTCATGAACGGAAGCGGATCTCGCGGGCGGCCCGCAAACCAAACTTCGTAATGCACATGGGTGCCGGTGCAACGTCCAGTACAGCCCATTTTTCCTACATTTTGACCACGATCGACAACATCGCCGACGTTAACCAAGACCTTTTGCAGGTGCCCATAGCGGGTTTTGAAGCCGTTGCCGTGATCAATTTCCACCAGATTTCCATAAGGATAGCGATTACCTGCTTTGGTGATGCGGCCCGGCGCAGTTGCCATGACTGGCGCTCCTGCGGCACCCGGCATGTCCAGCGCATAATGCATACTCGGTGCCTTGCGAATGGGGTCAGTGCGTCGGCCAAAGCGGCTAGAGATATAATAATCGGTCACTGGCTCGATCGATGGCATCGAAAATACCGCATCATAAGCCTGCTGCATTTCGCTCCAGCGGGTATTTAACTCGCCCGCCAGCGACATGAATTTCGAATTGTCTTCGCCTACAAGGCTGGCGTTGCTGACATCAAGCGTTGGCACAAATGGCCCACCCATGGCGACCGACGTGCCGCTGCCATCCCAGTTGCTAAATAAATTGGCAGAATTAATACCAGTTTCCGCAATCTGCGCATCAAGCTCGGCAAAGCGGGTATTTACACGCTCTAACAGGGCCTGCGCGATACGTTCTTGGCCAGCTTCGACGTCTGCAAGGCGTTCAGACGCCAAAATTTGCAGGGAATCTACATCTGGAAGCAGGCTGGCGGTCTGGTCGTTGTCTTCAAAGCCACCGTCATCTGATGCGGGTATGCGGTCACTGGCTGTGTTCGAATCCGGGGTGTCATCTTGATCAAGTTCCGGTCCGATGGATGCGTTGGTCACCATCGGATTGACCGGATCTGTTTCCAATATGCCTTCAAGATATTTTTGGCGACTTTCTAGCAGTGCCGCTCGTTCCAGCACGCTTTTTTTCAACAAGTCCATATCATCGCTGATATCATCGACCTGTACCGCCATATCGCGGATGGTTTGTTCGCGGTCTTCTAAAATGGCATCGCGGCGCAAATAATGGAACGAGGTCATTGCCACCCACAAGAAGGCACCCATAATGAGCGTAAGCAAGCCAATTTGAACCCATGACGGGATTGCAATAAAACGCACGACACCATTGGTGCGGAAGTAAATTTGCCGCACGGGGAATAGCTCGGCAATACGTATTGCCAGCGCTTCGCGTTTTTCGGACCAGTTTGTCACCAGTTCCCCCAGATAAATTAACCAATTCACTCAAGTTGCACTATTTGTAATGAAAACACTAGTCGAGGAAAAGATAATTTTCCCCTAAGAACAGTTATTTCCCGTATTTTTTTCAGTGTTTTCTGTGGGCATACTAGATCTAGTGGGCAGCAGCCGTGTTTGGGGCAGGGCTAAGGTAAGCTTTTAGACTTGGCTGGCTGGATCATAATAGTCCGGGTTCATATTTGCTGCGTGGCGCGCCCGGTGATTAAAGGGCGGCTTAATTTGCCCATGAAAATGGCGTTTGACCAGTAAGTCAAAGTAATCATGTGGTTTTTTGCCAGAGGCATGGCACAAATATTCAAACCATTTGACCCCCGTTCGAACGTGGCTGACTTCTTCGTCAAGGATGATCTGCAAAATATGAGCGCTTTCATCATCGCCGTGATTACGGAATTGTTGAATCATACCCGGTGTGACATCAAGGCCACGGGCCTCCAGCACCATCGGCACAATTGCAAGGCGCGCAGCAAGGTCATTTTCTGTTTCAACAGCCGCCTGCCAAAGTCCGTCATGTGCTGGAAGGTCACCATAACGGCCCCCGAGCTGAATCAATCTGTCGTTCACCATCTTAAAGTGACGGGCTTCGTCGTCGCCGACGCGGACCCAGTCATCGGTGAATTCTCGCGGCATCTGGCTGCCAAAGCGGGCCACCATATCGAAGGCCAAATCAATGGCATTGAATTCAATATGTGCGATGGCGTGCAACAGCGCTTTTCGAGTGTCCGTGCTACCGCCTTTTCGGCGCTTGGGCAATTCTCTCGGTGATAATAATTGCGGCGTGTCGGGTCGCGCCGGGTGGCGCGGGGTGGGGGTTGAAAACACATGGGGGAGGTGACCCGCGAACCACGCTGCTGCGGTTTCACGGGCGCGGTCTGTTTTCGCCTCAGGTGCAGCGGTTTGCAGCACCGATACAGCCGACTTAGATATGTTTTTATTGTTTGTTATCAATTTATTATATAAAATTTCTCAAGCGATTTCTTGAACGACTGAAAGGACTTCGTCGGCGTGTCCTTTGACCCGCACTTTGGGCCAAACTTTACGCACCTTGCCCGTTTTGTCGATGAGAATGGTCGAGCGAATAATGCCCATATAGGTTTTGCCATAGAGCTTTTTTTCGCCCCACGCACCATAGGTCTCGAGCATTTTTCCATCTTCGTCCGAAAGCAATAAGCACTTCAGATCATGCTTGGCGCGAAACTTTTCGTGCCGTGCGATACTGTCCTTGGAGACCCCCAAAATAATAGTGTTGGCGGCGTCAAAGTCTGGTTTCAGACGGCTGAAATCGATGGCTTCGTTGGTGCACCCGGGGGTCATATCCTTTGGGTAAAAGAAGACCACTAGATTTCTGCCAGCAAAATCGTTCAGTGAAATTGTGCCCTCGGTATCCGTGGGGCCAGAAAAGGCGGGGGCCGCTTGGTTTTCAGTTAAATTCATCGGGTTCCTCGTCGGTTATGGTGTGTTGATATAGCGCGTACACCATCATTTGTGTTTCTTCAAGGCGCTGTTTCAATGCTGTGAAGCTTGTCTCGCCAGTGGCGTCCACCAGCATTGACTTTAGCTCGTTAGAAAATGTCTCTTCGTTGGGGTCGGGGCCATGACACAGGGCGAGAATGCCGCGAATTGTCTGCATGAAATGCTGCGCTTTGGATAATTGTTCGGCGGTTTCAACGGCCATCAGGTTTGCTTCGGCCAAGCTGGCAATTGTTTCCAACATGGTTGGCGGATGTTCGGTGCGCGCACCGCCGGCCTTGAGCAGAGTAAATTGACAGATGTATTCGACATCCACCAAACCCCCGCGGATGTTTCGCAGTGCCCAGATATTGTCGGTTGCAAATTCACTATTCGTGCGGTCACGCATTTGTGAAACGTCACGGCGCAGGGCTTCCGACGGGCGGGGTTCGGCAAGGGTGTTGGCGATTGCAATCTCAATCTGGTCGCGGAACAGATGGCTCCCATACACCACGCGGGCGCGGGTCAGGGCCATATGTTCCCATGTCCAAGCCTCGTTCTGCTGATAAATTTTGAAGGTCTCAAGGGTCACCACAAGCGGCCCGGCCCGGCCCGATGGGCGCAGGCGCAGATCCAGTTCGAATAGACCGCCGGCCGCTGTATGGGCGGTGAGGGCGGTAATGACCTGCTGCCCCAGACGCGAGAAATACTGGCTGGGCGGCAGCGGGCGTTTGCCGTTCGATACTTGATCAGCGCCGGGCGCCTGATACAGGAAAACAATGTCCAAGTCGGATGTATAGGAAAGCTCTTCGCCCCCATATGACCCCATGGCAATCGCTCCGAGGCTGTAGTTAGAATTGGCGCCACAGCCCGGGAAAACGCCGTGGCGCTCGGCAAAATGACGCTCGACTTCTGGAATAAGAGCGTCCAAAACGATATCCGCCAATAGGCTCAGGGCTTTGCCAGCACCACGCACATCCACGCGTCCTTCCAAAATATGCAGGCCAACTTCGAAGCGGCGGTCGTTGAGCCATAAGCGCGCTTGATCAAGGACGCCTTCATAACTTTCAGCAAGGGCCAATTGTTGGTGCAAGCTTTCCATGAGGGGTTTCTGTGTGGGTAAGCCATCGAAAAACCCGGGCGTCAGGACCGTATCTAGCAGGCCGGGATGACGCGCCATATGTGCGGCCAATAGTGGCGCACTGCCCATGATGCGGGCAATCAGGCGAAATAACCATGGATTGGCCTGAAACAATGAAAACAGTTGAATCCCAGATGGCAATTGCGACAGAAACCCGTCGAAGCGTTGCAAGGCGCGGTCTGGTTCGGAAGTTGCCGCAAAAGCGCTTAATAATGGCCCCAGCAAAGTCTCCAATAGGCCAAGGGCACGGGCCGTGCGCAGGGCGCGGTACCGCCCGTTGCGCCAATTTTCAATGATGCGGATGGCGGCGGGGGCATCGTCGAACCCCAACGCGCTAAGATGGAGGCCTAATTGTTCACCAGTGATCGCTTCGGGGGCAGGGGTTGATGCATCGCCGCCGGGCAGCCCATCATAATGGCGGCGCACAGTTTTCAGCCGCGCCAGCAGCGCATCAGAAAAGCTATTCACGTCGTCAAAGCCCATGAATTTAGCGATATTATTCAAGCCATCGGCACTTTCGGGGACTTTGTGCGTTTGTTCATCGCGGATCATTTGTAGGCGATGTTCCAGCGTGCGCAGAAAAACATAAGCCTCGTCCAGTTCATTCTGTGCGATGGCCTCTAACTTGCCAAAACCCACAAGAGCGCGCAAAGCGTCGCGGGTCGCTGGTGCGCGAAGTTCGCGCGCCCGCCCACCAAATATAAGTTGTTGAATTTGCGCAAAAAATTCAATTTCACGAATCCCGCCGGGGCCAATTTTTATATCCGTGCCGGGAATTTTCATGGCACCGTTTCGGCCAAGGTCATGACCGTGAAATTGATGGACCTGCGATTTGATGGCGTGAATATCAGAGATCGCCGCATAATCAAGGTTGCGCCGCCAGACAAAGGGGCGCATCCGCGACAGAAACTCAGCGCCCGTTTCCATGTCGCCGGCAACCGCCCGGGCCTTGATCATGGCCGAGCGTTCCCAGTTTTGACCAATGGTTTGGTAATAAACCTCCGCTGCATTCAAACTGATCGCTAGCGGTGTCGCCCCCGGGTCGGGGCGCAAACGGAAATCGGTGCGGAATACATAACCATCGGGTGTCCGATCCTGCATGATGGCGATAAGGTCTCTGGTGATTTTGACAAAACATTCCCCGGCGCTTTTTCGACCACGATAGTCCACCCGATCACTGTCAAAGAGTGCAATCAGGTCCACGTCCGAGGAATAGTTAAGTTCCTGCCCACCCAGTTTACCAAGGGCCAGAATGACATAGCCACAGCCACGGGCCAGATTGGGCGTCGCTGGGGCCGCTTCATTGTCTGGCCATGGCAGGTCACCTTTTGTCATGGCTTGGTGCAGCAAGTGGGCCGTGGCATATTCTAGGGCCAAGGATGCAAAGTCTGACAAGGCCTGTGTCACCTGGTCCAGATTCCATGCTTCGCCAATATCAGCCAGCGCGACCAAAAGCGAAATATGCGCCTTGGCGCGGCGTAGGGCCTGCATCAGTTGGGCCCTATCGCGGGCATCGGTTGCCGCTTGGCGGGTGGCCATCAGCTCTGTTTTCAAACACTTGTCCGGGCCAAGAACAAAAATACGCGCCAGAAACTCTGGGTAGCGCGCCATCATTGAGGCGAGGAATGGCGCATTTCCCGCAACACCTGTAACAAGTTTGGTGATGGAATTTTCAGGGTCACTTAAGGCAAGTTTTAAGGTGCGATCATCCGTTGTTTCCATCAGCGATATGATGATATCATCTGCGCGTTTTGGTAACGTCGGTTCGGGCGTTTTTGCGGGTTGCCACAGGGCCATAAGCGTGCCTTATTGATGTCAAAGTCCTGATGGATAAACAGGGTTATATTCGAGTATAAATAATAACGGCCGTATTGAAACAGCCATAATCAAAAAGCATCGGGTATTTGGCCGCGTATTGGGCCGGAAGTTGGACATAATATTGACAGAACATCTTGGAAAGCGCCGAAAAATAATTCGGCTAGCAGTGGGATTTGCTCTGCTTGCAGTGTTCTTGGTTGGTGCGTTTTTCGCTCGCCTGTCCGTCTCGCCCATGCCCATTGCGATGATTGATGACCTGATCCGTACCCCCATTGAAAACGCCATCCCCGGGATCAAAGTCCGTTTTGATACGCCGAGCCTGTATTGGAACCGGGATGCTGGTTCGGTGGATTTGCAATTGTCCAACGTGGTGTTCAGCCGGGCAGAGCCGAGCAGCAGTGGCGGCACTGTTGTGTTGGCGCAATCGCCCTATGTCGGGCTTGCTATTTCGGGCCTTGATTTGATCGCTGGGCGCGTGCGGCCAGTGCGACTGGATCTGATTGGTCCGCATCTAGACCTGAAGTGGTCGGGCGAAAATGTCGCCCGGCGCTTGCGTGGCGAGGCAATCGGACCTGAGGGGGCCTCCGTTAGCGAGGGAGAGTCCGGCGAAAAACCCGCGATTTTGGGACTGCTTCAGGCCCTACTCGGCAGTGGTGAAATACAGGGACCACTGGCACGTATGGAAAAGGTCAGTATCCGCGACGGCGATATTGAACTGGAAGAAATCATTACCGGTGAATATTGGCACCTGCCCGGGGCGCAGTTACAATTTTCGCGCGGGGAGGATGGTTTGCAGTTGGATTTGGATCTGCGTCTTGTGACCGAGGCGCAGGACGCCCGCATTCAAGTATATTCGATACCTGTGGAAGAACGCCCCTTGATTGATGGCGAAGAACAAGGCGCGGAGAAAGGCTCTGGATTTTTACGCTTCATATTTGACGAGTTGAACCCGGCGCTGCTGGCGCGTTCCGTTGATTTGGGGGGGCTGTTGCAAACCATTGACTTGCCGGTGTTTGGCAGTGTGGATGTGGCCTTTGACCGCGACGGAGTTGCGCAGTGGGCAACCTTTGATCTTGGGGGCAGTGCGGGGCGCTTGAACTTGCCAGCGCTCTTTGAGAAAAGCCCCGACGTCGACCAAATAGAAGTTGCCGGTCGCTATAAGCATGCAACACGGACGCTGCGGCTTGACCGCTTTCTGGCGAGCTTGGCAGGCGGGCAATTATCAGCCGATGGGGTTCTGCGCTTAGATACGGAAATTGGCAAGCCGGATGTTCGCATGTTTTTGGATGTGAGCAATATGTCGATTCGTGACGTTTTGAAATATTGGCCATCCCGGGTGGCACCCAATGCCCGTAATTGGGTTGATCTACACTTGCCTATGGCTCATGTGGAGGACGCGCGCTTTCAACTGGCTGTCGACGCGGATGATTGGGGTAAAAAACCATTGCCAGATGGCGCCATACGTATTGATGTTGAATTTACAGACGCCACCGCCCATTACAAACGGCCATTGCCGCCGATTATAGGCACCAGTGGCACGGCGGTCATTCTTTCTGATCAGGTGGATATTCAAGTTGTGGGCGGTCAGGCAGGGGATGTTCCGATTACATCTGCGCGTTTGTTGATTGAAAACTCTGGGCGCGGAGAAACAGCACTGGCCCATGCAGATGTGCGTGCGCAAAGTGATGCAGGGGCCTTGATGCGCTTTATTGACAACGCGCCGCTTGGTTATCCCACACGGTTTGGGATCAGCCCGGATGATATCACCGGGCAGGCGACCACCCACGCCAAATTCACTTTTCCGCCGCGAAAAGGCACCACCTTTGCCGATGTGCAGCTGGAAATAGAGGTTAGTACACGCAATTTGGCATTTCCTGACGTGCTGCGCGATGGCGGCCTAAGCGATGGGGAGTTGAACCTGCATATAGAAAAAACGGGTCTGTCTGCCCATGGTCCTATTCGCTTGAAGGGGGTGCCGCTGGAATTGCATTGGAGTCAAAGCTTTACAGCACAAGAGGACGGCCAGCCGCGGTCCAGTTTCTTACTCAGCGGGAATGTCAATGCCGCCCATCTAGAGACCTTTGGTTTGCCGGCTGAGGGGCGCGTGGATGGTACTGCGCGGATCAATATGACGGTCCGCAGTGACGGCAAGAATTTGCGTGATGCGGATGTGGTGGTTGATCTTTATGAAACAGGGGTGACATCACCCCGTCTCAACTGGTTTAAGCCAGCGCGGACGCCGGGCAAAGTGGCCTTTCAGATGAAATGGGAAAGGGACCGTTTTTGGATTGATCACCTCACCGCCCGCACCGAGGAATTTTCACTTGGTGGCAGCTTTTTATTTGACCGCGAGACATCTGCGCTGCGTGAAGCCTATGTGTCCGAATTAAAATCTGCGGGTCATGACCTCAGTCTGGTTGCAAGCTTGGGCAATGAAGGTCAGTTCGAATTGAATGTAGATGCGCAACGACTTGACCTGTCCTTCTTCTTGGATGATTTGATGGGCGGCGAGGGGACGGGTTATGTGCCCGAGGCAGTGATATTGATCAATGCAAAGAACGCAACAGCGCGCAATGGCGTGATCTTATCTGACTTGGTCATGGACGCGTGGAACGCGGGCGGATATTGGACAACGGCGGACCTGCGCGGTCGTTTTGCAGACAGTGGATCAGCGCCCGGAAGCAGCGATTTCCGCCTTATATTGTCGGGGACGTTTGAAAAACGCAACCTTGAGATTACCTCAAGCGACGCGGGGCGATTGGCGCTGGGTTTGGGATTATTTAGAAATGGCTCCGGCGGCAGCTTGATCGCGTCAGCAGAATTAAACGGCCGTGGCATGCCCAGCGCGTCATCGGGGCATGTGCGTATTGATGATTTTAGAATAGTAAAGTCGTCAGTCTTGGTCTCAGCCTTGGAAGCCGAAGCAGCAGGCTATGGTATTGATGACATGATCGATAATAACGGCATGCAATTTGATGAGATGGAATTGCCCTTTACCATCAATCGCGGTGTCATCGATGTGAATGATGCTTTTGCCTATGGCAAGTCGATCGGCTTTACGATGGAAGGGCAATTGGATCAGGGCATGGCGCAGATTAACCTGAACGGATTGGTCATTCCGGCGTATTCCCTGAATACCCTGCTGGGTAAATTACCCCTGGTGGGCGGTTTGCTGGGGGGGCGTGATGGGGGCTTGTTTGCGCTGTCCTACCGGGTGCAGGGGTCCCGCGCCGCGCCAGATATTAGTTTCAATCCCCTGTCGGCGATTGCCCCAGGGTTTCTCCGTAATCTGTTCAAAGGACGGCGTGGAACTATTGATGTTCCATCTGAGCCTGAGCAACCGTCAAATCAGCCAGACGCCTCTAACGAACCTTCATGATGGCGTGACGTTTGCGACCAGCGGAAAGTTTAATGCTCTCGCTGTTACCAAAATCATCTTCATTAATCATCTTATCTGCATCGGTGACGGACAGGTCATTGATGCGCGCTCCACCCCCTTGGATTAAGCGGCGCACCTCTTTTTTGGAGGCCGCCAGACCGGCATGAACAAAGGCATCTAATACAGAAATACCGTGCATTAGATCAGCGGTGGACACGCGCACCGTGGGAAGATCATCGCCTGTTTCCCCGGCCTCGAAGGTTTGCGCGGCGGTTTCCGCAGCTTTTTTCGCCGCCGCTGCGCCGCGGGCTAATGCGGTGACTTCATTGGCAAGGATTTTCTTGGCTTCGTTAATTTCGGAACCTTGCAAGGCTTCAAGTCGCGCAATCTCATCCAGTGGCAGGTCGGTAAATAGCCGCAGGAAGCGGCCCACATCGGCGTCTTGGGAATTGCGCCAGAATTGCCAATAATCATAGCTGGGCAATTGCGCTTCGTTCAGCCATACGGCCCCCTTGGCTGTTTTGCCCATTTTGCCGCCATCGGCCGTAGTGATCAAATGTGAGGTGACCCCATACAGGTTTTTGCTATCAATCCGGCGCGCCAGTTCGATTCCATTGACGATATTCCCCCATTGATCGGACCCGCCCAGTTGAATCCGGCAATCATGTCGTCTGCTCAGTTCCATAAAATCATAGGCCTGCAGGATCATATAATTGAATTCAAGGAAAGTGAGCGGCTGTTCCCGTTCCAATCGCAGTTTAACGGAATCGAATGTCAGCATGCGATTTATGGTGAAATGCGGCCCGATATCGCGCAAAAATGGGATGTAATGCAATTCATCCAGCCATTCAGAATTATTGACCATGACGGCGTCGCTATCGCCTTTGCCAAATTGCAAGAAGCGCTCGAAACACCCGCGTATGGAGGCAGCGTTCTGGTTAATAATCTCGTCGGTCAACATCTGCCGACTTTCATCCTTGCCGGATGGATCGCCAACCTTGGTTGTGCCGCCGCCCATCAGAACAATAGGCTTGTGCCCACTTTTCTGGAAATGGCGCAGCATCATAATCTGTAGAAGGGACCCCACATGCAGGCTCGGCGCGGTGACATCAAACCCGATATAAGCCGTCTGCGTGCCGGAATTCAGCAACGCGTCAAGGCCCTCGGCATCAGTTTGCTGATGAATAAATCCCCGCTCTGACAGGGTATTCAAGAATTCTGACTTAAATGTCGTCATGATTAGGCATCCGTATTTGTGTTTTTTGCATACTCTTTTGTGGCACGCTGACCTGCCACCGTTTAACATATCTTTTCGGCCTGTCACATATTAGTTTGGCACTGACGCAGTAATTTGAGGGACATATGACGGATAAAAATAGCGCGCAAAAGACACGATGGGCGATCGGCCTGATGAGCGGCACTTCATTGGATGGTATCGATGCGGCACTGCTTTGTGTTGAGGATGGATTTATTAAAACCCGCGGCGCGTTTCTATCTTTCCCCTATGATGACGATTTCCGTGCGCAGTTGAGAGAGACGATAGACAGCGTCTCTGGTCGCAAGCGAAAGGGGCGCTCGTCCAAGGCGATCAGGGCTATGGAAGAAGAATTAACCCGGCGTCATGCGGCGGCTGTCTTCAAACTGCTGGGTCAGGCAGATAAACAAGCCAGCGAGATTGACGTGATCGGCTTTCATGGTCAGACCATCTTGCACCACCCCCCGGCCCAGCGCGCTGAGCAAGGGGGCAGCGCGCGTAACGGTCAAAAAGCGGGGTGGACATGGCAATTGGGCGATGGCGCCATGCTGGCGGAATTGACAGGCATTGACGTGGCGAACGATTTTCGCAGCGCCGACATGGCCAAAGGTGGCCAAGGCGCGCCGCTGGCACCGCTTTACCATCAAGCGATGATTACTGGGCGGGTCTTGCGATTAAACAACGGAATTTTGAACATTGGCGGTGTTGCCAATGTCACAACCATTGCCTCTGCCGGGGTGGGGACATGGATCAAAGCGTTTGATGTCGGGCCGGGCAATGCGCTCATTGATGATTGGATGCAAAAAAAGGCAGGGCAGTCCTTTGACGAAAATGGCGCCACCGCTGCGCGTGGTCATGTGGATGGGGCGCTGCTGGCCAAGTGGTTGGACAACGACTTCTTTACCGCCTTGCCGCCCAAATCACTTGACCGCAATGCTTTTAAAACGCCGGGCATTGAAGACTTAAGTCTAGAAGACGGTGCCGCCAATCTGACGGCCTTTACCGCGGCCGCTATTCAAATGGCAGTCAATGCGATGGAGGCCCCGCCCGAACACTGGTACGTCACGGGCGGCGGCCGCCATAATGCGACCTTGATGAATATATTGGACAAGGTTTTAGTGGCTCCTGTGGAACCAGTGGAGCGGATCGGTCTTAATGGGGATGCGATTGAGGCTGAGGCCTTCGCTTGGCTTGGCCTACGGGTGATGGATGGTCTGCCGATCAGTCTTCCAGAGACAACAGGCACCCGCGGCGATGGCCGCGGCGGTGTTGTTCATAAACACGCTTAGTCGTTTGGTCAGCGACCAGTTCGCTTGCCCGTCGGGGCGCTGATACCAGCCGTAAGGCGCTTGGTCAGGTAGCTATCCACGCTGGTCACCATTTTATCCAGATGGTCTTCAAAGAAGTGTCCGGCACCTTTAATCTCGTCATAGTCGACGGTGATTGCGCGTTGCGCTTGTAGTTTTTCAGCCAATTTTTTGGCGCTATCGGCTTCGACAATCTCGTCCTGACTGCCATGCACGATCAGGCCCGATGATGGGCAGGGGGCCAGGAAGGAGAAATCATAAAGATTGGCGGGCGGAGCGACGGAAATAAAGCCGGAAAGTTCCGGGCGGCGCATCAGAAGCTGCATGCCGATCCATGCGCCAAAGGAAAAGCCAGCCACCCAGCAGCTTGACGCGTTGGGGTTAAAGCCCTGTAACCAATCCAAGGCGGACGCTGCGTCACTCAATTCGCCAATGCCATTATCAAATTCGCCTTGGCTACGGCCAACACCACGAAAATTAAAGCGCAGGACCGAAAAGCCGCGCTGGGCAAAGAGATGAAAAAGATTATAGCAAACCTTGGCGTTCATGGTGCCGCCATACTGCGGATGGGCGTGCAGAATTAAGGCGATCGGTGCCGTGTCGCTTTTACCTTGTTGGTAGCGACCTTCAAGACGGCCTTCCGGGCCATTGAAAATAATTTCAGGCATTTTAACTGAGACTTTCCATAAGAGAAAAACGATTGACCAGCGCACCATCCCAACAGTGAGAGCAGCTTTATAAAGAATCTTTGAGCGATTTTGCAAGCTTTTCGAACTCTTGTGGTAGAAAATAATTGCAAGCAGGGGGGCAAACGCCTATCTCATGACCATGGCTGAACGCATATATTTTGACTATAACGCGACCGGAATTCCTAAGCGCGGCGTCATTGACGCGGTGGCAGAGGCAATGTCCCATGTGGGTAATCCGTCTTCGGTACATGGGGCGGGGCGTGCGGCGCGCTTGCGGGTGGATGATGCCCGCGCCAGCATTGCAGCGTTGATCAATACCAGCCCGCAAAACATCATCTTTACTGGCTGCGGCACCGAAGCCAATAACATGGCCTTACGTGGCACAGCCGCGGCCAGTATCATTCATTCTGTTATCGAACATGAAGCCACGGTCGAGGCCGCAACGGCCACAGGCAAGCCAGTATACCATGTTGCTGTGGATGCGCATGGCGTGGTGGACATGGCCGCCCTTGTCAAGGCCTTGGCCACAGCGCCAAGCCCTGCGCTGGTGTCAATCATGTTGGCCAATAATGAAACGGGTGTCATCCAGCCCATTGCCGATATCGCAAAGGCGGCGCATGAATTTGGCGCTTTGGTGCATACCGATGCCATACAGGCGGTCTCTAAAATTCCCGTGGACTTTTCCGCACTTGGTGTCGATATGATGAGCATCGCGGCCCATAAAATGGGTGGCCCGCAGGGCATCGGCGCGCTGATTGTGCGCCCCGGCATCGATGTGAACGCATTTCTTGTGGGGGGTGGTCAGGAACGTGGGCGACGGTCCGGCACGGAAAATGTCGCCGGCATTGTTGGTTTCGGCGTGGCCAGTGAACTGGCGCAACGGGATATGGATAAATACGATCACGTGCGTCAGTTGCGTGATGAACTTCAGGCCAAGATATTGGCATGTGCGCCGGATGCAAAAGCTTTTGGCAGCGGGGGAGAGCGTTTGCCGAATACGCTTTCCATATCGATGCCGGGCGTCCCGGGCGATGTGCAGGTTATGCAATTCGACTTGGCTGGCATTGCCCTTTCTAGCGGCTCGGCCTGTTCATCGGGACGGGTCCGCGAAAGCCATGTGTTGAATGCTATGGGGGCCGGTCAGGACGGCCTAAATGCGATACGTATTTCCATGGGGCCAGATACAAATGCGGGCGAAGTGGATCGCTTCTTTAAGGCGTGGCAAAAAATCTACCAAAAAAAAGCGGGTCAGGCTGAAATGGCGAAGGCGTCAGCAAAATGAATGATGTAAAAACGCCCGTCTATTTGGATTATCAGGCGACCACGCCAATGGATGCGGATGTGTTCGAGGCTATGACGCCGTATTTTTCTGAGAAGTTTGGCAATCCGCATTCCTCTGGCCATCGTTTTGGCTGGGAAGCCGAGGCAGGCGTGAATGCCGCCCGCGAACATATTGCCGATGTGATCGGCGCAAATGCAGAAGATATTGTCTTCACATCTGGTGCGACAGAAGCAAACAATTTGGCGATCAAGGGTGTGATGGAGGCTTACGGCCACAAACGCAATCATTTAGTCACACTGGCGACAGAGCATAAATGTGTTCTCGAATGTGCCAAAGCGCTGGAGAAGCGCGGTTACACTGTGACGGTTCTGCCCGTGGGGCGCGATGGACTGGCCGATTTGGATACTGTGCGCCGCGCCGTCAGCGACAATACGGCACTGCTGAGTGTTATGGCCGTGAATAATGAGATTGGGGTTATTCAAGACGTGAAGGCCTTGTCGAATATCGCCCGCGATGCAGGTGCACTGTTTCATACTGATGCGGCGCAGGGCTGGGGTAAAATCCCGCTGGATGTAGATGTGCAAGGCATCGACCTGATGAGTATTTCCGCGCATAAGGCCTATGGCCCTAAAGGCATTGGTGCGCTTTATGTGCGTTCAAAGCCACGTGTCGCTCTTAACCCTCAGATGCATGGGGGTGGACAAGAGCGCGGATTGCGTTCGGGCACATTGTCACCTGCGTTGTGCGCGGGCTTTGGTAAGGCTGCGGAAATCATCAAAAACATCGGCGATCAGGAAGTCCGACGGATCAACCGCTTATCCGCCATGCTGCGGGGGCGGGTGTTGATGAATTGCGCGGGTGTGATGATCAATGGGTCTTTAGATGCGCGGTTTCATGGTAATCTGAATATGTCTTTTCCCGGCCTCGACGGGGACCTGTTGATGACCAAGTTGCGCGACCTTGCGGTGTCCAGCGGCGCGGCCTGCGCATCGGCAACCACAGGGCCATCCTATGTATTGCAGGCCCTCGGATTGCCCCCGGACTTAATCAAATCATCCATTCGGTTTGGCATTGGCCGCTTCACCACGGAAGACGAAATTATCTTTGCAGCTAATCGAATCAGCATTGCCGTGACAGCTTTGGGCGGTCTGCACCCGGTTCAAAAATAGCCCCACATACCCCACTGGCTATGGCTTTTGGCCAGTTTAGCGGTTGTGTACACACGTAAAAAGTGTGTTAATACCTTGTAAATCTATTTTTTCTATACAATCTCCTCGGGATGCTTCATTGATTCTTATTCTCGATAAACGTGTAATTGCATTTCGTTCTCGAGCAATAATATTGGTGGCAAGACCTGCCTAGCCGTAAAAGCCGTAGCATATAACCGAACGGGAGATGAAATTGACACCCTTTCAATTGATTGAAGCCATTAGTGAGCATGAACTCGCCATGAAGGGGCAGGGTGGTCGTAAATTGGACCTATCGCTGACCAACCTTCAAGGGTTTAATTTTGCCAATGCATTTCTTAAAGGAGCTAAGTTTTCAGGGGCTAATTTGGCCCGCTGCGATATGAGCTACGCTGATATGACAGCGTGTGACTTTTTTGCGGCCTGTTTAAATGATGCTGATCTTTCTGGTGCCATTTTGTCCAAGGTTGATTTTCGTGGTGCCCAACTGAAGAACACCAAGCTTCCCGGGGCGATTTTGCGCGGCGTCGATCTGCGGGCGGGGACGCTGTTGGATGGCCGTGTGGCGCGCCCCAGTGGTAGTGCCGGGCGCAGCAGTGTCGGTCAGGGAACGTCACCCCTTAATTTAACAAAGTCACAAAGTGGGGCGGCCAATCTTGAAGGGGCCAATCTTGAAGGGGCCGATTGCACCAAGGCATTGATGGCGGGCTGCAATTTGCGGAGTGCCAATCTGAAACGCACCAAATTGGAATCGTCCAACTTGATCGCGGCTGATTTGGCCCATGCCGATCTTTCCAATGCCAATCTGAAATTTGCAGATTTGAGCAATGCTGACCTCAGCGGGGCGAATTTGGAACATGCGAACCTAACTGGGGCGATCTTGGACGGTGCTAAAATGGATGCGGCGCGCATAGATGGCTTGATGATGCACGACATGCAACAGGACCGGGAGCAGATGTTTCAAGAGGTCTTGATCTCTCACAAGTTGTGGATTGAAAGCAATGGCGAGGCGGGCAAACGGTGCGACCTAGAGGGGGCTGACTTGTCGGGCTTTGATATGAGCTCGGTCAATTTATTGGGCGCAAGCCTGCGGGATTGCAATATGGCGCGCTGTAATTTTGAAGGCGCGCGGTTGTCCATGGCGGACATGTCGGATTCCAACTTGTCCCGGGCAAATTTTGTGCGGGCAAATTTGGATGGTGTAAATATGCGCGAAAGCAATCTGCGCTTTTCGGATATGTCTGGGGCGCGATTTGCACCTGTCGATGTTGCTGGCGGGAATGGATCGCGGCGCTGGGCGGCCAATCTGACCAAGGCATCCATCACCAATTCAAAGTGCGTGGGAACATCGTTTCTCGGTGCCAATTTAACCGAGGTGGACTTTACAGCATCGGATCTGCGGGGCGCTAATTTTGAAGAGGCGACGATGCTTGGTGTTAACATGACGGAGGCCGATCTGTCGGATGCGCTCATCGATCAGGCGTTTGATCCGGGCCAACAAAGAAAACAGAATATTTCATAAGGTGGGACAGAACACGCAGCCGAACTTAAATTTGCAGTAGAATATGGTGATAAAGCAAGCTAGCCTGTCGCCAGTGCAATGGTGGGTCAAGCTGAGTGTTTCATGGTCAAAATCACCTTTATTCAACCACAAAACAGCAAACGTATTGATTGCGATGCGGCATTAGGCGAATCCGTGCTTAATGTGGCGCAGCGCAATGGTATTGATATGGAAGGTGCCTGTGAGGGGTCTATGGCGTGTTCCACATGTCATGTGATTGTGGCCAAGGACTGGTTTGCGAAACTGCCCACCGCCAGCGAGGAAGAAGACGATATGCTCGATTTGACTTATGGGTTGAAGCCGACGTCGCGGCTTGGATGCCAAATTATCATTGATGAAAGCCTCGATGGGCTGGTCCTGCACCTGCCTGCCGAGACCAATAATATGTTGCTTTGATTATGCCGATTAGCAAGGGATTGATAGAATTTGTTGTCGAGGGGCTGGAGCCCTTGGGCGATGTGTCCGTCCGCAATATGTTTGGCGGGGCAGGTGTTTATATAGATGGCCGAATGATGGGGCTATTGGCTGGCGAAGCGCTTTATTTCAAAGTCGATGATGTGAACCGCGAAGAATTCGAAGATTGCGGGTGCACAGCCTTCCAATATGAGAAAAAGGATGGCGAGGTTGCCACCATGTCCTATTATTCTGCGCCGGAAGAGGTATTCGACGACCCCGATGAAATGATCTATTGGGGCCGCCTTGCGATGGATGCGGCGTTCAGGTCAAAATAAGCTTTATTTCAAAAAGTTCGGCACATTGTCGCCAAAGCCCAACGGTGTATTCTGGTCTTGTCCGCGTCCAGAGTTGTTTGTACGTCCGGATTTTTGCGCATGGTTTGTCGCGGTCTTCTTTTGACCAGTTTTTTGGTGTTGACCAGTTTTTGGGCCAGAATTTTGACGCTTGGCTGCTTTGGCCTCGCCGCGGTTGCGATCATCGCGGTTGGCTCCGCCCGTTGGTTTTTTATCTTGGGCTGAATCTGTCGTAGCCTCTGACGTGCTGGCTGGTTTGTCGGCCGGGGCGACGCTGTCCTTGGGCGCTTCTTTTTTACCGCGCGGTTTGCGTGCGGAGGCTTTTTTTGCAGGTTGCTCCGCTTTATCGGATTTTTTGGCGCTTTTCTTGTCACCATCCGCAGCAGGTGCTTGAGCCACACCCGAATCTGCGTGCAGTTTAAACTTGTTCTGGGTTAGCTTTTCGATGGCATCAACATATTTTCCGTCGGACCGGGTTGCCAATGTCACCGCGAAGCCCTTGCGGCCCGCGCGACCTGTGCGGCCGATACGGTGTACATAGTCCTCTGCGGTGTGGGGAATATCATAATTAAAGACGTGGCTTACGCTGGGAATATCCAAACCACGGGCGGCAACATCCGATGCCACCAATATTCTGATATCGCCATCTTTAAAGCCCTTCAGCACCTCCATACGCTCGGACTGCGCCATATCACCATGCAGTTGCCCAACGTTGAGTTTATCGCCTTTCAGGGTTTTATAAACATCTTTGACTTCGATCTTACGGTTGCAGAAGACGATCGCGTTATTCACATCATCACCGCGCAATAATTTGCGCAGCGCATCGCGTTTTCCGCGCGGCGCCACATTCAGCAGAGACTGCTCAATGGTGTCCGCGGTGGAGGACGTACGGTCAGTTTCAACAACCTTCGGGTCGTTCAAGAATTTGTCCGCCAGTTTTTTAATGGGCGGTGGCATGGTCGCCGAGAAAAACAGGGTTTGGTGGTCCTGAGAAATTTTTGAGCAAATTTCTTCAACATCAGGCACAAAGCCCATATCCAACATGCGGTCAGCTTCGTCGATAACGAGAATTTGAATCCCCGACAGCATCAGATTGCCGCGGTTCAGGTGATCAAGCAATCGACCTGGCGTGGCGATCAACACATCAACCCCGCGGTCCAGATCGGCGGTCTGGGCATTCATTTGCACCCCACCGATCAACAGCGCCATGGAGAGATTGTGGTTTTTGCCGTATTTTTCGAAGCTGTCGGCCACTTGGGCGGCCAGTTCGCGTGTCGGCTCTAGAATAAGTGAGCGAGGCATGCGCGCCTTGGCTTGGCCCGATGCCAAGCGATCAATCATGGGCAGTGTAAAACCTGCGGTTTTACCGGTGCCTGTTTGGGCAATCCCCAAGACGTCTTTTTTTTGTAATACAGCAGGAATGGCCTGCCACTGAATCGGTGTGGGCTTTTCGTAACCGGCATCGGCCACAGCACGCAGAAGACCTGCGCTTAACCCCATATACTGGAATTTCATATGGTTTTTCTCTTTTTGCCCACCTTTTGTGGCGAGCCCTACATTCAATCACTTTTGATCTTAGCGGGTTTTTTCAAACCGCTAGTGATGGGCAAATCGATCCATCGCCGCGCAGCATAGGCAATTCGCGTCTTTTGTCAATCTATTGCTGGTTTTGCGATGGCAGCCTTGGTAATAAAGTTAACGATAGGGAGACCATTTATATGACCAAGCCGTCACTCATTCTAATTCCCGGCCTCGTTTGCAACGAAAAACTCTGGCGGCATCAGATCGACGCGTTGCAAGACACCCATGATATTATTGTTGTTAATCATGACCATGCAGATGGTTTGGTATCTTTAGCGCGATCCATTTTGGATTTGACCTCTGGCGATTTTTCGATCGCTGGTCATAGCATGGGCGGCTATATCACGTTCGAGGTTTGGCGCCAGGCGGTGATCGTGATGGAGGAAAAACGCATAGAGCGTATGGCGCTGATTGGCACGCAGGCGCGCACAGATGATGCGCGTATGGAAAAGGGCCGACGTGATTTTATTAAGCTGGCCAAGCGGGGCAGATTTAAGGGGATGAGCCCGACTCTCATAAAGAATTTTTTGGCGCCCCAGTCCTTAAAAGATAAAAAGATCACGTCTTTGGTTTATGAAATGGCGACCGATACTGGGCCAGATGGGTTTATCAATCAGTCCGAGATCATTTTGCAACGCCCAGATAGCCGCGCAACCTTGATGGAGATTACCTGCCCAACCATGGTTTTGGTCGGCGAACAAGACAAGCGCACCCCGCCAGAATTGGCACGGGAAATGGCCGATGCTATTCCCAAAGCACATCTTGTGACGATCCCCAACTGCGGTCATTTGCCGATGATCGAGCAGCCAGAGGCCGTGACCAAGGCGATGAAGGACTGGCTGGGGATTTAAGGCTGTTTTTGCCCGCGTTGGCTCTGCTTGGGCAGCTCGTCAAGGATTTGATTGGCGCGTTGCAGATTGGTAGGCTCACCCTCAAGAATACTCTTGATTGCATCTAAGATCAGCTGGTCGATATTCTCTTCCTGGCTATATTCGTGAATATTTGTTCTGATTTCTGCCATTCTATCCTCCGTTTATTGACTCGCTTGCAGGGGATATATGGCTGGTTAAAAAGAAACTGTTGTGAAAACTTTATGAAGTTTTTGTTGCGAACGGGCTCGCGGTATTTCTAATCCGGTGTTCAATACATGGTGGGGCGGTGAAACCATGCCTGATAGGGGCGGTTGGCGCGCAGGCTGTGTTCTTGTATCACGGTTTCTGTTGCCTCTTTTAGAGCGCGTGAAACGCCCGCACTAACCGTAGTTGCCACATCTTGTAACTCGCGAAGCTGAGCCAGAATTTCAGCGTTTTCGTCAATTTTGGTCGTTGCATGATGCAATTCATCCTCCTTATTTGCTTGAGGATAATATGCAGCCTTTTCGAGACTCTAATGTGAATCTAGTATGACAGTTCCGAGACAGCCTAAACCACAACGCTTATTCGATAAAAAAGGCTATATATCGATTTTCTCGCGGACAAACTCGGCATTGTCACGGATGAAGTTGAAGCGCTTTTCCGGGTTTTTACCCATCAAGTCTTCGAGCAGATTGGCGGTTTTTGCCGCTTCGTTGCTGTCGGTTGGCAGGTCAATACGCAGCAGCGTCCGGTTTGCCGGGGTCATAGTGGTTTCTTTAAGCTGCGCCGCGGGCATTTCGCCAAGGCCCTTAAAGCGGGAAATCTCGATCTTGCCCTTGCCGGTAAATTCGGTTTCCATCAGTTCGTCTTTATGGTCGTCGTCGCGGGCGTAAAGCACCTTGCCGCCTTGGGCGATCCGATAAAGCGGCGGCTGCGCCAGATAAAGATGCCCGTCTTTGACCAGTTGCGGCATTTCCTTGAAGAAGAAGGTCATAAGCAATGTCGCAATATGCGCCCCGTCTACATCAGCATCGGTCATGATGATAACGCGTTCATAGCGCAGCGCACTGCCGTCATATTTATCGCGCATGCCACAGCCCAGCGCCAAGTTCAGGTCGGAAATTTCACTATTGGCGTTGATCTTGTTGGTGGCGGCGGAGGCCACATTCAAAATTTTACCACGAATGGGCAACACAGCTTGGGTCTTACGGTTGCGCGCTTGTTTGGCACTGCCGCCAGCGGAATCGCCCTCGACAATAAAAATCTCAGTTCCGTCCATGTCCTGTTGGCTGCAATCGGTCAGTTTACCGGGCAGGCGCAGTCGCCCGCGGCCAACGGCGGTCTTTCGCTTCACTTCACGTTCTTCACGGCGTTTCAGGCGCTCGTCAGTGCGTTCCAGAATCGAGCGCAGTAGAACCTCGGCCCGGTCGGGGGCTTCTGTTAGCCAATGGTCGAAATGGTCGCGAACCACGGCTTCGACCAGTCTTGCCGCTTCAGGTGTGGAGAGTTTGTCTTTGGTTTGCCCCTGAAACTGCGGGTCACGGATGAAGACCGACAGCATCGTCCCCGCCGTGCCGATAATATCGTCGCCCGTGATGTTTTTGGTTTTCTTGTTGCCAGTCATCTCGCCATAAGCTTTGACGCCCTTGAGCAGCGCGGCGCGAAACCCGCTTTCATGGGTGCCGCCTTGGGGGGTCGGGACCGTATTACAATAGTAATTGGCAAATCCATCGCCATAAGCGGGCCAGCCAATGGCCCATTCCAATTGACCCGCCCCACCTGGAAAGGCCGCCGCGCCTGCGAAAGGCTCCTCAACCACCATGGTTTTGTCCTTCAGCGCTTCAGAAAGATAATCGCGCAGACCGCCGGGGAAATGCATGGTGGCTTGGGTCGGGGTGTCGTCATCCTTGGCGATCATGCTCTCTGGGCATTTCCAGCGAATTTCGACGCCCTTGTATAAATACGCTTTGGACCGCGCCAATTTATAGAGGCGGGAGGGCTTAAAATCGGTTTTCGGGAAAATTTCGTCGTCGGGCAAAAAGGTGATTTTGGTGCCGCGTCTATTTGAAACAGCCCCCTTGTTATCTAATTTGGATGTTGCCTTGCCGCGGGCATAGCTTTGCTGGAAAAGTGCGCGGTCACGGGCAACTTCAACCTGTAGCCATGCGGACAGCGCATTTACAACCGACACGCCCACACCGTGCAGACCGCCAGATGTGGCATAAGCGCCATCTTTAAACTTACCGCCCGAATGCAGCGTGGTCAGAATCACTTCCAGCGCGGATTTATCTTTATATTTGGGGTGCGGGTCGATGGGAATACCGCGACCATTATCGGATATGGAGAGGCTGCCATCTTCGTTCAATTCAATTTCAATGCGGCTGGCGTGGCCCGCGACGGCCTCGTCCATACTGTTATCAAGAACCTCGGCCGCTAAATGGTGTAAAGCGCGTTCATCCGTGCCACCGATATACATGCCGGGACGCTGGCGAACGGGTTCCAAGCCCTCCAGAACTTCAATATCCTTGGCCGAATAGTCGGCGCTGGTGGCCGAAACATTTTCAAAAAGATCGTTCATCGTTCGCTAATATACCCCGAATTTATACACTAATCCGTAATATATGGCATAGGGGCAGGGGGCAACAACAATATATTGTGGCCCCCTGATATTTGACATCTTGACGGATTAAGCCGCGGCTGTAGCGCCCATTTTTTGCACGCGCGCCAGCCAGCCTTGGATTTTATCCTTGGTCGCCATTTTAACCGAACCCAATTGAATGATTTTTCTCGCCTTAATACCAGTAAAGTCAAACAGTTGCGTTTTCAACACCCGGCGACCCGGCTGCCAATATAAAAGTGTATCAAGCAGGGGCGGTGTATCAGACGTAATGATGCCGTCGCCCGTCTTGCCAGTCAGCAGTTTATCCCACGCGATGCCGCGGGCTTTATATCTGTACGCGAATCCGGAACGATAGGCTTGATCAATGACGGCTTTGGCCTTGGTCGGCATAGCGCCCCACCAATAGGGGTGGACAATCAAGACGTGATCGGCCCAATCGATATTGTCCTGCCAGGCCTTCAAGTCTGGTTCCAATTCGCTGGTGGCGAAGCCAATCTCATCGTCGTTACGATCAAATTGCATGGTGTGCAGATCCATGCGGCGGACGCGTGCGCCGCTTTCTTCCGCGCCCTTTTGATAGGCATCTGCCAATCCCTCGCTTAATGATCCGGCTTTGGGGTGGGCGACCCATATGAATATTTTCTTGCTCATGATCTTTTCCTCTGTTGTGACTGTTCGTGGTTGCAAATAAGGTTGACACCGTGTAAAGTTTACACCGTGTCAAATAAGGATTGCTTTACATCATGTCAAGTCAAAAAAAAACCAAAGAACAAACTGCCGAGAAAATCCTCACCTCGGCCTGTAATCTCATTGGGGAAAACCACGATGAGATTGTCACCATGGCCGATATTGCGAAGGCTGCGGGGATCAGCCGCCAAGCGCTGTATTTGCACTACCCCAATCGGGCGGATCTTTTGGTGGCCTTGGCGCGCCACGCTGACAAAATTCACAATATTGATGCGCGCCTAGACGCCAGCCGCCGCGCCACGGTGGGGGTTGAGCGTCTGCATTTGTTTATTGATGCATGGGGCAATTACATTCCCGATGTGTATTGTATTGCATCGGCCTTGTTTGCCATGAAGGATACCGACGAGGCCGCAGAGGCCGCCTGGAATGATCGTATGAATGCCCTGCGCCATGGTTGTGAGGCGGCGGTCAAGGCGCTTCAACACGATGGCGTCTTGTCGGCGGATCGTTCGGTGAAAGAGGCAACCGATATATTATGGACCATGCTGTCGATCCAGAACTGGGAGCTTCTGACACGAAGCTGTGGCTGGTCACAAGAACGCTATATTCACAATTTGCAGCAAATGACAGCGCAGATTTTGACGGATAAGGGCTGAATATGCGTTTTAGCCCCGCCATTGCTGTCAGCATTTTTCTGGCGATTGGCCTAGCTTTCCCTGCGTGCGCGGAACCGGAAAATGGAATCACATATGATCCAAATCTTATTATCAGCTATGACGATTGGACGGCGGTCCTGAAGGAGACGGTGTGGGATACCGGGCCATCCTCGCGGACATACGCGCCGCGAGTGCGCCCGACGATTGGTACAAGGCTTTCCAGTGCTAGCCAGAGCCCCACGCGCCTTGAGGCCAACAAGGTCTTGTTTCACAGTTTGTCGGATGGCGAAAAGGACGTGGTGAGCGCTATCCGACGCTCTCTGGAGCGTTTACCGGATGAAATGCCCTTGGAAAACCTCTCCCCCAGCGAGCAATTGGCCTATTGGCTTAATTTGCGCAATGTCGCGGTTTTTGAAGCGCTTGCTGAAGAATGGCCGCTGTCAAACCTGCGTAAATGGGCTGCCAATCTGGACGATTCCAAAATCTTGGACGTCGCTGGCCGGGCCATGAGCATTCGCGATATCGAGCTTTTAGTGATGGACCAATGGCCAAACCCCTTGGTTGCCTACGGCTTCTATTTGGGAAATATTGGCAGCCCCAACCTTATGACCGAAGCGTTCAATGGCGATGATGTTTGGCCTCAGTTGCAGGCCAATGCCAAGGAATTTATTTCCAGCTTAAGGGGCGTTCAATTTGCTGGGCCGGTGGTCAAGGTGTCCACATTCTATGAACGCGTTGCTCCGCTTTTCCCCGACTTCGAGGTGGACCTGAAGGCTCATCTGCTTGAATTTGCTAAACCCAGCATGCAAGCGCGGTTATATCCTGCGACTGAATTTAAGGCCGTGGTTGAGGATTGGGGGATCGCAGACCTGTATAACGGCAAGATCTATTCAGCTGGCGCATCCAACGCGACCAATCCTGCGGCTTTCATTTTGGCGATGGGTAAGAATCCACTGGCGAATAAGGCGCGGGTGGACGCTGTTCTCCGAGGGCTTCCAGCGCACGCCCAAGTCTTTGCAAAGGAGATCGCTATGCGAAACTATCTGCGCGACCGTAATCGTGAAGGCATTATCTCAATTGAAGAGGTGGACCCTGAGAAGGATTAAACGCCCTAACAGGCCTCGCCGCGTTCTTCGGCCAGTTTCAGCTGTTTCATGCGCTCGCGGGACCGCGCTATACGTTCCGGCGTGATTGTGTCATAGCAATGCGGGCAGGTGATGCCAGCTTCAAATTTTTCACTCTGGCGGTCCTCGGCGCTGACTGGGAAGCCGCATGACAGGCACATCTCATGGTCGGAGATTTCAAGCCCATGCCCCACAGCCACGCGCTCGTCAAAGACAAAACATTCGCCTTCCCACATGCTGTTCTCTGCCGGGATATCCTCTAGATATTGCAGGATGCCGCCTTTGAGCTGATAGACGGCCTCGAATCCCTCGGCCATCATATAGGCGCTGGCCTTTTCGCAGCGAATGCCGCCAGTGCAGAACATGGCCACTTTCTTGTGTTTTTTTGGGTCGTAATTTTGTTTAACATAGTCTGGGAAGTCTTTGAAACCTTTCGTCTTTGGATCAATAGCCCCTTGGAAGGTTCCAATGCCGATTTCATAGTCGTTACGGGTATCAATCAGCACCACTTCCGGGTCGGAAATTAGGGCGTTCCAGTCCTCCGGCGGCACTTCAATTCCCATGCGATCGTGGGGGCGCAGGTCCAGTTCAAAACTTGGATCACCCAGTCCGACAATTTCTTTTTTAAGGCGTACCTTCATCCGGCCAAACGGCTGTTCACTTGCCCAAGACAATTTATAACCTAAATTATGAAACTCAGGCATCGCGGACAGATGGGCGAGCAGATCCATCACCGCGTTTTCACTGCCTGATAGGGTTGAATTGATGCCTTCGGGCGCCAAGAGAATCGATCCCTTCAATCCGCGCTCAGCGCAGAAGGCCTCTAACTCAGGCTTTAGGTCCCGAAATTGCGGTAGGTCAGTGAATTTATAGAAGGCTGCAATAAGCGTTTTGGCCATGATTTCGTCCATTTCGTCGCCATTTACAGGCTTGATAAGGCGAGCGGGCGGAAAAATCAAGTCGCGCTTTTTTTGATTTTTGGTTTGGCGGTGCTATATGTTGTGGTATGTGGTAAAGGTTATACCAAGTATGGAAGAGAGAGATGGCGTATGTCTGAAACGGGATCAAATTTTTTCTCCAGATTTTTTGGGTTCGAAGAAACTGACATTGCTGAATTGCCGCAGGGGTTGGCTGTGATAGATCCCGGGGATATGTTTTGGCAGCCGGGGAGTAGCGCCGGTTGGCGTGTAGAGCGCCTGTGTAAGCTAGCGTTTACCGATGCAGATCACGTTATCCTGCAGCGCGTCAATAAATGGGGCAAGCAGTTGAGCGGTGACGTTAAAGTCATTGCGCTTGAAAGCCTGTTGGACCCATCCCAATATCAACGCGAACGTCGCCATTCCAGCAGTCAGGCCAATGGCGGAGATAGCGGTCAGCGCCGCCGTCGAGGTGATGCCCCTAAGGCGAATTAGGCCCTTTGAGATTGTTTAATTTGCCCGATCGGTCTTGACAGCTAGGGCGCGTTTATAGATATCTCTCGTCTATGGAAAATAAACAAATACTTGAAGAACTCCGCTCAGCATTCGATTCGGCGGCCGATGGAATTCTGGTCACTGATGCCAATTTGGTAGCCCCGGGGCCGACCATCAAATATGTCAATAATGCCTATCAAAAAATATCGGGTTATGCCCGTAGCGAACTGATCGGGCAAAGCCCGAGACTGTTCCAGGGTCCCGAAACGGACAGTAAACTTCTGTCTGCACTGAAAGCGGCCCTACAGGCAGGCCATGGCTTTCATGGTGAAGCAATAAATTATCGGCGCGATGGAACCAGTTATTGGGTTGAGTGGGATATTGCGCCGATCCGCCAATCTGACGGCGAAATTACGGGCTTTATCTCCATTCAACGGGATACCACGCGCCGCAAGCAAGCAGAGGAAAAGCTGGATAAGGCACTAAAAAATTTACGACTTTCCAATGAGCGGCAGAAAGAACTCACGGGCGTATTGGCGCATGATTTGAAAAGTCCTATCGCAGCTGTTCACGGTTCATTGGGAATCTTGCAACATTTGGATAAAGCTATATTGGTGGAAAAGGGCGCAGAACTGATCCAGGGTGCAATCACCCGTTTGGATTTGATGAGCGCGAAGATTGATCAATTGGTGGCAGAGGCCGCGGCGGCAGACCAGTCGGCCGCAATGGTTCCGCTTAGGGCAATCGTACGGGAGGTTCTTCAGGAATTTGATGACCAAGTGCGGCAATTGGGCGGTCGTGTACGTGTCGGGTTTTTGCCGGATGTGGTTGGTCGTAGGACAGAGCTCAGAGAGATTTTTCATAATCTTATTTCCAACGCAATAAAATATAGGCACCCAGGCCGGGCCCCACAAATTTCCATTGTCGCTGATGGCACCGAGGGCGGTGATTATGCGGATATCAATATTATTGATAATGGCAAGGGGATAAGCGCGGAGTTCAGAGAAAAAGTTTTTGAAGCTGGAGGACGTGGTGATAATGAGGAAGGGGTTGCAGGACACGGCTATGGTTTAAGCTTTGTAAAGCGAGCCATGGAGCGATTGGGCGGCGATATTACGTTTGAATCTAAACCCGAGCAGGGCACAACCTTCACGCTTAGATTCCCCAGCGCCTGAAACGAGCTTAGTGCATTGGTGGGCGATCAATCATACAGCTTGGGAAAGTGCGAAGTCTTCGTTGAGCAGGTCATCGACAGCGCCTTGGTTCAGCGTGTCCTGATTGGCGTGAATAATGGCGTTGAGGGCTTCCCACAGTTTTTTCATGGCATAAAGGCCGCGCTCGACAAGGCCGTTCAGGCCTTGGATATCGTCAGCGGTGAACAGTTTTTGTGCCTCTAAAATTGTATCCTGAATAATCTGGTCTAGGCGCTCGGTCAGTTGATCGAAGGGCAGGCGATATTGCAAGGGGCAGTTTTCATAGGCTTCGATCGCCAATTCAGCTTCGCCGAGGCTGGAATCGCGGAAATGCTGCACATAGGATTTGGGTTGCCATTCTTCTAGCTCCTCTAACATGTCAGGCATGTCGGGAACCATTTCCAGCAGCATGAATACTTCGTTGTAATGATTAAGATAGTCCGTGGCGAGAAATGTCGTCGCGGACACGTTGCTGCCCTCCAGCCGCGCTTTCAAATCCTTTATATCTGGGTTTTTCATTGCCAAACCTTGGTACAGCCTCACAGGGGTCTTAGTCGTCTCATGATTGACCACAAGGTTAGCGTCTAAATCATAAGGAAACATGAATGTTTTATGCAAGATTTGCGACTGTGCGCAAGTGGATTTGCCAAATTTCATCTGTTTTCGGGAGTCTGACGCAACCATCGCGCGCAAAAAAGCCCCGCTGAAATGGTTCAGCGGGGCTTGAGGTATTAGGTCGTTGCTGTCACTGATAACCGCGATCAGCAGCTATAATACATCTGATATTCAACAGGATGTGGGTTCAATCTTAAGGCGTCGACTTCTTCCTGTTTCAGGGCGATATAGCCATCAATCTGGCTGTCGTTAAACACATCACCTTGTTTCAAGAAGTCCCGGTCTTTATCAAGCGCATCGAGGGCTTCTTGCAGGCTGCCAGCAACAGTTGGGACATCTTTCAACTCCTCAGGTGGCAGGGCATAAAGGTCTTTGTCCATAGCTTCGCCGGGGTGTATTTTATTCTGAATGCCATCCAGACCAGCCATCAGCATGGCAGAGAAAGCCAGATAAGGGTTCGCGGTCGCATCAGGGAAGCGGATTTCAACGCGTTTCGCCTTGGCCCCTGCACCATAAGGAATACGACAAGACGCTGAGCGGTTACGGCTTGAATAAGCCAATAAGACTGGCGCTTCAAAGCCCGGAACTAGCCGCTTGTAGCTGTTTGTGGTTGGGTTGGTGAATGCGTTAATCGCTTTGGCGTGCTTGATGATACCACCGATATAATAGAGCGCGGTCTCGCTGAGGTCCGCATAGCCATTCCCGGCGAATAAGGGCTGGCCGTCTTTCCAGATGGATTGGTGAACATGCATGCCAGAGCCATTATCCTGAGCAACGGGTTTGGGCATGAAGGTCGCTGATTTGCCATATGTATGCGCCACCTGATGCACCACATATTTGAAAATTTGCACACGGTCAGCGGTTTCAACCAACGTGCCATAGGTGATGCCCAATTCATGTTGCGATGGGGCAACTTCGTGATGATGCTTGTCCATCGGCAGGCCCAGTTCTTTCATGATCGTGACCATTTCGCCGCGAATATCCGCACCGCTGTCGATCGGTGCAACTGGGAAATAGCCTCCTTTTATCGCGGGGCGGTGCCCATAGTTGCCTTCTTCATAACCACGGCCTGTATTGTAGGGGCCTTCGATGTCGTCGATGGAATAGCTGGCGCCGTTATAGTCCACATTAAAGCGCACATCATCGAACATGAAAAACTCAGGCTCAGGCCCCACATAGACCGTGTCGCCAATGCCGGTGAATTTCAGGTATTCTTCGGCGCGTTTCGCGGTAGAGCGGGGGTCGCGCTCATAGGATTGGCCAGACGACGGCTCATCAATATCGCAGAAGACCACTAGGGTTTCTTGCGCTGCAAAGGGGTCTTCGCTGACGTTTGTGAGGTCAAGTTTCAGGGTCATGTCAGATTCGTTGATGGCTTTCCAGCCAGCGATGGATGACCCATCGAACATCACGCCATCCTCTAACATGTCTTCGTTGACAACATCTGCATCCATGGTCAGATGCTGCCATTTACCGCGCGGGTCGGTAAAGCGAAGGTCAACCCATTTAAACTCGCCTTCTTTTTTCAGTTTCAAAAATTCTTTTGCGCTGAGGTTTTGGTATTTAGACATTGTTAGTTTCCCGTATCTGACCGCTGGTGCGGTTGGTTAGTTGTAAGTTTCGATAGCTTAGTGGCTGGCTAGATAGCCTCAGGTCCGGTTTCACCTGTGCGAATGCGAATTGCTTCATCAATGGTTGAGACAAAAATTTTGCCATCGCCAATCCGACCGGTATTGGCTGCGTCACGAATGGCCTCGACCACTTTTTCAAGTGTATTGTCATCTACCACCAATTCAATTTTGACCTTAGGTAAGAAGTCGACCACATATTCTGCGCCGCGGTACAATTCAGTATGACCCTTTTGACGGCCGAAACCCTTGGCTTCCAGCACGGTCAGACCCGTGACGCCAACGTCATGCAAGGCTTCTTTAACGTCATCCAGTTTGAAAGGCTTGATAATGGCTTCGATTTTTTTCACTGGTTTCCTTTCGGATATTACAGGCCGTCCGGCTCGCGGTGCGGTCTTTTTAATCGTTCGTGGCTTCGTTGGCCTTGCATTGGTTCCTGTCTGGGGTGTTCTGCCCTCCAATATTGCCCCTCTATCAGCACAACTTGTGCCAGTTTTTAAAACAAGTTTAAGCTGGGCATTATGCGGCGGAAAGCTTGGTATTTTGTGCAGCACAGCGGCATTGACTCGATCAAGAACATGCATAATATTTGTGCAGTCTGCTTAAAAAATAGGCAAAGATTGGTTGGTGCCTGTTGCCGTCTTCTTTGCTTAAAGTTGGGCTTGACGAAGCCGAACACTGGGGGTAAACAGGCGCTTGCTTTTCAGGATCTTTGTGGCGGGTGTAGCTCAGTTGGTTAGAGCGCTAGTTTGTGGTACTGGATGTCGCCGGTTCGAATCCGGTCACTCGCCCCACTTCCTTTTCGTTTCACACAATCTATCATATTGAATTCATTAAGCCCTTTGGGACATGTTTGGCCTTATTGATGCCGCAACATGGTCACGTTTCATTCATTCGATATTCAGTTTCGCAGGCTCATTCTCGGTGCGCTCACTCGGTCAGTTTTTGATCCGAGCGAAGCGGATCAACGACAAACCGCTTGGCCCTATTTTGGGCCGGGCAAAAGGTAATGAGGATGAAAATGAACAGATTGATGTTATTCGCTGCGACGATGGTGATGGGAACCGTAAGCCTTTCACCCTTGGCACGGGCCGATGATTTTAATGGCCCTTATGCTGGCGTACAGGCTGGCTTTGGCGTGGTGAAATTTGATGGCAGCGTCTTGGCTGGGCCCGTAGACGATGTATACAACTCTGGCACATTGGGTGGATTGGTTGGTTTTCGCAGCCAGTTGACGGATAACAGTCCCATCGTATTGGGTATCGAAGCTGATTTAGATTTTTATACCAATGGATCTGATTGGCGTTACGGTGCCTATGGCTTGGCGGGTTTTCGTACAGGCGATAAGGGCTTGTTGTTTGGCCGGGTGGGCTATGCCAAGCTTTCATCCGGGCTTTCGGATACCTTGGACGGTATGGTTTATGGTGCTGGATATGAACACATCATAGGCAATATGGCGCGGGTCCGCCTCGATTATCGTTATTTGAATTATGGCGATACGACTGCCACAGATAATAGCGTCGCCTATGGCGGTCACGAAGGTAAAGTCGCGTTTATTGTTAATTTCTAAAGGCTTCAGTTTTTTAGTGAATTGGGGGGAGCGGTGTTTTATGCTCCCCTCATGTCTTTTAAACATACCAATCTAGATGAAGAGGCGCGGCTGTTAAGCTGTCGTCAATCCGCAGCGGCTGATCGTCACGCCATGGCCAGCGGCACGCCCGGTAGCGTCCTGATGGAAAAGGCGGGCGCAGGGGCGGCGCAGGTCATTACTCAGATATTTCAAGATACCGAGCCACCCGCGCGCACAGTTATTTTGTGCGGTCCGGGCAATAACGGTGGTGATGGCTATGTCATTGCCCGCCATTTGGTCGCGGTGGGCTGGCCAGTGGTGGTTGGTGCGCTGATGCCAACTGAAGATTTGATCGGGGATGCCCGTGGCGCGGCGGATCAATGGACTGGCGAAACATTGATGCTGGCGGATGTCGATGATGCCAAACTATTCTCCGAATTGTTCAAAGATTGCGGCCTTGTGGTGGACGCCCTGTTTGGGACTGGGCTGGAACGCCCATTATCAGGGGTCGCCAGTGCGGCGATCGATTATGCCAATGGGTTGCCAGCCGTGCGGGTTGCGGTGGATATGCCATCGGGTATTTCCGGTGATACGGGGCAAGTGGTTGGCGGTGATGACGGCGGTGCTTTTGACGCGCATTTGACCGTTACGTTTTTCCGTAAAAAGCTGGGGCAGGTTCTGATGCCGGGTCGCGTGGCCTGTGGTGAGGTTTATGTGGTGCCCATCGGCATCAATGCATCCGTGCTGAGCGACATGACAACGCGAACTTACGAAAACACACCAACGCATTTTGCGGCCCTCTTGGGTGGCCCGCTGCCAATGGAACATAAATATGATCGTGGCCATGCATTGGTGTGTGGCGGCGGTGCTGTGACATCTGGTGCGGCGCGATTGGCGGCGCGAGCGGCCCTGCGCGTGGGTGCTGGATTGGTAACAACAGCCTTCCCGGCCGATGCACTGGGGGTTTATGCGGCGCATCAAACGGCGGTGATGAATATGCCCTATGCGGATATTGCGGAATTTCGCGATATTCTCGACAGCCGAAAAAAGAATGCGTTTCTGATTGGTCCGGGCCATGGGGTAGGCGAGACAACACGACGCTTTGTCCAAGAAGTGCTGCTGACCGGTCGGCCCACACTTTTGGATGCGGACGCCCTGTCCAGTTTTGTTGACAATCCCAGCGATTTATTTGATGCCATTTCAGGTCCTTGTGTACTGACCCCACATATGGGGGAATTTGAGCGCCTATTTCCAGACTTGGCGGTTTTGGATGACCGGGTGAAGGCAGCCCGCGAGGCTGCCAAGCGCGTGGGCTGTGTTGTGGTCTTGAAAGGCCCGGACACGATCATCGCAAATTCAGATGGGCGGACTGTCATCAACAGCCATACCAGCCCCTATTTGGCAACCGCTGGCACCGGGGATGTATTGGCGGGAATGATCATTGGCTTGGCGGCGCAGTTCGGGCATAAAGCACACAGCGTGTTTGAGGCCGCGATCGCGGGCGTTTGGCTGCACGGTGATGCGGCGCAGCAATTAAACGGGCCTTTCATTGCCGAGGACCTTGTCGAAGCTATTCCAGCGGCATTCAGCGGAATATCCGAATAACGTTACATCTTGCTTCTTGCTCATTTTGTCACATTAAACTTGTCATCTTTGTGGACCTATTGCTAGGCTTGCCGCACAGACAGTTAAACAGTCACGACAACTTTCCAATATCCTGGGGGATACAAATATGAAGTTTGAATTATCGCGCCAGCCTTTGCTGGCAGTATGCGCTATGCTTTTGGTCGCACCAACGGTGGCATTATCGGCCCCTGCATCAGCGTTTATCGTGGATGACGAGCATAACAAACCCAATCGCTTTCAGGCGGATGGTGAGCAGCCTAAAGCTGATGAAACAGCGGCCGAGGTAGAAGACGCCGACAAGGCGGACGAGGGCCTAGGGCTTGAAACGACACGCAATGTTTCGTTTGAGACCAATGAAGGTACGTGGATTTCTCTCGATGTATCACCAGACGGCGAACAGATTGTTTTCGAACTGCTTGGCGATATTTACACCATGCCCATGGCAGGGGGAGAGGCCAAAGCCATTCTAACAGGCAATGCGTTCGAATCGCAGCCTGTGTATTCTCCGGATGGGACGCAAATCGCCTTTGTCAGTGACCGCGATGGTTCAGACAACCTATGGGTGGCGGGCATTGACGGATCCGAGCCAAAGAAAATCTCTGGCGATAGCGCATCCATTTTTCAATCACCTGAATGGTCACCGGAAGGTGATTATATCTATGTGGCCCGGAACCTGCCCGCCAGCGGCGGCAATCAAATCACCATGTACCATGTGGATGGCGGCAGCGGTATCGACCTGACCACGCCGGGCGGTCCTGATGCGCCCCGCGACCGCAAACTGAACGCAACCGCGCCGATGCCAACCCCGGACGGGAAATACATCTATTATTCTACGCGGTTTCGCAATTTCAGCTATAACGTCAGCGAGCCACTTTGGAGCATCCAGCGCCGCGATTTTGATACCGGCGCGGTGGATGAAGTGATTACCGCGTTGGGCAGTGCGTTCCGCCCGGTGATTAGCCCAGACGGCCAAAATATCGTCTATGGCACACGGTTTGATCAACATACAGGGCTGCGCATTCGTAATCTGGAGACTGGGGCTGATCGTTGGCTTGCTTATCCGGTGACGCGGGATGAACAAGAATCCGTGGCAACACGCGACATCTTACCGGGCTATAGTTTTACACCCAATGGGCAAGACATCATCCTGTCGGTTGATGGTGGGATTAAACGTCTGAATGTGGCCAGTGGCGAGATGACAGACATTCCCTTTACCGCTGGCGTATCCCAAGACCTTGGCCCGCTGTTGCATTTCTCGCTGGATAGCGACGAAGGTGACGTTAAGGCGCGTATTCTGCAGCATATGGCGCAATCCCCCCGAGGTGATCAGGTTGTCTTTGGGGCTTTTGCGAAAATATATGCCGCAGGCCTAGATGGTAGCGCACCGCGCCGCCTGACAAAAAGCGGCGACTATGAGTTTGAACCGCATTACACGCCAGATGGTGAGTGGGTGGTGTATGTGACCTTCGACAGTGCGGAGGGCGGTCATATATGGAAAACCCGTGCCAATGGCCGGGGCGAACCGCAACGCCTGACGACCTATGCTGCCTATTATTCCGATTTGGCGGTTACACCTGATGGTAAAACTGTGGTTGCCATGCGGGCGCCGAACCGCGAACATATGCAGGCGGGATTTGATAGCGGCCCGTTCCTGACCGGGCTTGATGTGGTGAAGCTGCCGATTACGGGCGGTGCGCCAGAATTGGTGCGCCCGAACCGGGTTGCCTTCTCGCTTCATTTCCGCGAGGACAGCAATCGGGTCTATTTCACCACTATGGCGGGTCTGACGTCAATGCGTTTGGATGGCACGGACGAAAAGCAACATTTGCAGGTGTCCGGTCCAACCAGTGCATTTAATGCTCGTCCACAAACAGCGGATGAAATTAAGATCAGTCCGAATGGCAAGTGGGCATTGGCTTATGTGAAGAACCAACTCTATATCTCTGCGGTACCGCGCACGGGCGGTGGGGCCGAGGACATCAATATTGGCGGCGGCAGCGTGCCGATTAAGCGGCTGACAGATATTGGTGCGGACTATTTCGCGTGGGCGGATGGTGGCGACACGATCACCTGGGCGGTGGGGGCCAGATTCCACAGAATGGCGCTTGCTGATGTTTCCTTCAAACAAGAGGACGACGACGCCACTGAGGAGGACGTCGCTGAAGAGGCCGATGCGCCAAAAACAGAAGATGCAGCAGAAGAAGCAGCTGAGGCTGAGGAAGAGGACGCAGATAAACCCATCGAAGCACTCGAAGATACGACAGAGGGTGTCGAGCATTTTGATATCTCTGTCACTGTGCCGCGTGATGTCCCTTCAGGCTCTGTCTTATTGGCGGATGCCCGCGTCATCACCATGAACGGCGAACAGGTGTTTGAGCGTGGCGATATCCTTGTCTCAGGCAGCAAGATTGTTGCTGTGGGTGAGCGCGGCTCGCTCGATATACCGCGTGGAACTAAGCGCATTGATATGTCTGGCAAAACGATTGTGCCGGGCTTTGTTGATAGCCACGCCCATTGGTTCGATATTCGCCGCGGTGTTCTGGACGTCGGGCATTGGGGCTATAGGGCCAATCTGGCGTATGGGGTCACCGCCGGTCTTGACGTGCAGACTGGCACCAATGATCAGTTCATATATCAAGATTTGATCGAGGCAGGGATCATGAGCGGACCGCGTGGATATTCCACAGGACCGGGCATCTTTCCGACCAATGCGTTTGCATCAAAAGACGAGGTTTATAACCTGATGAAGCGCTACCGTGATCATTACCGCACGCGGAACTTGAAGGCCTATTTGTCGGGTAATCGTAAGCAGCGCCAATGGGTTGTCGAATCGGCAAATGAATTGGGCATGATGCCAACCACCGAGGGTGGTTTGGACCTTAAATTGGACCTGACCCATGTCTTGGATGGCATGACGGGGAACGAACATAGCTTGCCGGTGGTGCCGCTGTACAAGGATGTGGTGGAACTGCATGCCCAATCGGGCACAGGCTATACACCAACCCTATTGGTGGCGTATGGCGGCCCATGGGCAGAGAATTATTTTTATGAGCGCGAGAACGCCCATGACAATGAAAAACTGGCCTATTGGACCCCGCACACCGATCTGGATGCCAAGACACTGCGCCGGGGGGCTGGCTGGTTTGACGAACGTGAATATCACTTCAAGGATGTCGCAAAATCGGCAGCTGATATTCTGCGCGCTGGCGGCTATGTGGGCGTTGGCTCACATGGTCAGTTGCAGGGCCTCGGTTATCATTGGGAACTATGGGCGATTGCGTCTGGTGGCTTAAGCCCGATGGAAGCCCTTTATGTCGCCACACTATCCAGTGCGACGATTATCGGTCGCGAGGATGAAATTGGCAGCATCGAAGCCGGCAAATTTGCTGATCTGGTGATCTTAAACTCGAACCCCATGGATGATATTCGCAATACGGATGACATCCATCAGGTGATGAAAAACGGTCGCATTTATAATGGCGATACTTTGGATCAGGTTTATCCCGATAATGTGCCCGCGGCACCGCGGTGGTGGACCAAGTTAATGCCCAACTAAGCCAAGCAAAAAGCGGGAAATTAAGGAACTGTTATATAGAATAGGGGCGTCTGCCCCTATTTTTTTATTGTTTTAGCCAATGAAAAAATCATACATTGGCAATGTGGTAGAGTTGTCGGGTAGGGGTGTACCGTTGTTTAAACTCTCACTGCAAAAGGTGAAAAGAAACCATACCTATGACCTTCCATAATTCTTGGCTGATGGTGCACCGAAAGACAACGCAGTTTGCACGCGCATTAGGCTATAGCTTTGTCTTCCTGGCCGGTTTGGGCGTCCAGCACATTTGGCCTGCTGCTGCGGCGGCACCCCCAACGCCAATTATTATTAATGTGGTTTATGGCGGCAAGCAGCCGCCCTTTGTTATCAAAAGTGCGGAAGAAGACCCGGAACACTCAGGTCTGGCCAAGGACTTGTTAGACGCCATGAATGCCGCTCAAGACCGGTATGAGTTTCGCTTGAATATCATGTTCCCACAACGTGTCGCCTATCGCTATGAGGCCGAAGGGATTGATTTGGTCGCGTTTTCCAATTTGATGTGGCGCTGGGGGGCATTGGGGGCGCAATCCTCGGCGACTTTGTATGAAGATGGGGATTGGTATGTGGCCCTCAGAGAAGGAGCGCAGGACGTATTCGCCGATCCTGCCAAACACTCAATCATCATCATTCCCGGGTTCAGCTATGCATTTGCGAACTATGAGACAGACTTTGCCGAATTGGAAAAGGGCTTTGATGTGGTGGCCGCTTCAAACGAGGCGGAGATTTTGTCCATGCTTGTTCGTGGACGCGCTGAATTGGGGGTTATGGCTGGTTCCATGATTGAATGGCTGCATCACACCCAGCCATCTTTGCTGGAGGATGTCGTGCAATCACAGCGGGCAGATCATGAATTTGATCGCAGTTTCATAGTATTGCCGCGCGCGGATATCACACCGAAGGAGCTCAACCAAATCGTTGCCGAAGTGGCGAAAACGGGGCATTTGCAGGCTATATACGATCAATATGGTTTGACATTGCCCGCAGCTTGGCGCGCCCATACCGCGAAATAAATTTCTTTCGAACATGCCAATTATATGTTTTCTTAGCGCCCATCATGTCTTCTGAATCTCTAACAGAAGATTGATGGAAGGGTGTTTTTTCGTGTTGTTTGGGAATTTGTTTTGGAATGGTCGGCAATGTGCCACTGCCCCCAAATCATCAATTGGGGTCGCGGGATATCTGTCATCACTGCTATTTTTGTTGATGGCGTCCGGCGTTGTCTCCGCTGCCGAGCGATATCAGGATGGAGCATCGCAAAAACAGGGGGTGGACGTCGTAGTGGCATCCAGTGGCATTCAGCCGCCCTTTGTGCTGAACAGCGCGGGTGATGGCCTGACCAATGACCTGATCTTAGCAATGAATAAAGTGCAGACCAGGTTCCGCTTTGAACACAAGATTATTCCCGCCAATCGTGCCTATCAAAATCGGGCGCGGAATTTAGTCGATGTGTTGCCATTTGGCAGCTTGTTGTGGGAATTGAAAAAATACCCCAATGCGGTGGCCAGCGCCACGCTCCTTCGATCAGGCGATTATTTTATTGCGCGCGCGGATGCGAAACCCGGGATATTCGAAGATATTTTGTCGCGCCGTTTGGTGGTTGTCAGGGGGTACAGCTATGCGATTTTTGACTTTGAACTGGATCATAACCTCATTTCTAAACATCATTCGGTGATGTTCACCCGCGATGAGGAAAGTGTGGCTCGGATGATTCTGCATGATCGAGCGGAAATCGGCATTGTCGATGGGGCTGTCTTGGACTGGTTGAAAATTCACGCCCCACAGGATTATGCGCGACTTCAAATATCGGTCGCGCCGGATAAAGTTTTCGATCGCCAATTCATCGTGCTTGACGGCTCGCCAGTGCAGGCAGAGGAGTTGAATGATATTTTCATAGAGCTGTCAAAAACGGGGGCGTTACAGCGCATTTTCGAGAGCTACGGACTGCCGACGCCATCGTTCGACCTTCCGGCCCCAGAAAATTAGTCAAACCAGTGTGGTTTTTATGCGTTTTTGTCCGCTTTAGGCTGGTCTTTTGTAAAACAGGTGTGTTATAGGGTGCGCGTCGAAGTGGACGGTGTTTTGTGGGCGCGTGTTCTTGCCCCTTTACCCTGTCTAATCAGACGCTCAGGACGCGTTTGAAATTGACAAGATTTTTAGCGGGCGTGGCGGAATTGGTAGACGCGCTGGTTTTAGGTACCAGTGTCTTATGACGTGGGGGTTCAAGTCCCTCCGCCCGCACCAGATTTGGTTTATACTGAAGGCCCTTTGGCACCATATAAACGGTAAGATAATGAACACTATAGAAAGCCGGTTTGATGAAGATTGAGGATATTGCAGAAGACGGACTGAGCCGCGAATACAAGGTTGTTGTATCTGTGGACGAAATTACAGCGAAGATTGACGCTCAGTTGGACGAGCTGAAAAACAAGGTTCGCATGCCTGGTTTTCGCCCCGGTAAAGTGCCGATTTCGTTGTTGAAGAAACAATATGGTCAATCCGTTATGGGGCAGGTTCTCGAAGAGGCTGTTGGTGAAAGCACCGAGCAGTTGATGAAAGAAAAGGGGATTCGCCCCGCTTTGCGTCCGGATGTTGAAATTGTTGATTTCGGGGATGATAAAGATCTCGAATATAAAGTTAAGCTGGATATTCTGCCCGTTATTGAAGCACCAGATTTTTCTAAGATTAAGTTAGAGCGCCTCGTGGGTGAAGTGGACGACAAAGAAGTCGATGCCGCGATCGAAGAGCTGGCCGGTCAGCAAAAACGATTTGAAGCCGCTGCTAAAACATATAAAGCCAAAGACGGTGATGCCGTCCTGATCGACTACAAAGGTTCAGTCGATGGTGACTATTTCGAAGGTGGTACGTCCGAAGGCTTCCAGTTGGAGCTGGGCTCTGGCATGTTCATTCCGGGCTTTGAAGAACAATTGGTTGGCACCAAAGCTGGCGACAAAAAGAACGTCACTGTTTCCTTCCCCGAACAATATCAATCCGCTGAGTTGGCAGGCAAAGAAGCTGTCTTCGAATGTGTGGTGCACGAAGTGCGCAAGCCGGGCAAAGTTGTCATTGACGATAAATTGGCAACCGATCTGGGTCTTGAAAGCCTTGAAACCCTCAAGGGCATGATTGCCCAGCAGCTTGGTCAGGACACCGAAGGGCTTTCCAAAACCATTTTGAAGCGCCATCTGCTGGACGCACTGGCGGATATGGTTTCCTTTGACGTGCCTTCAAGCATGGTGGATATGGAATTCCAACAGATTTGGGAACGGATCAAGCAAGATGCGATTACCTCCGGAGAAGCAAAACCAGAAGATTTCGAAGGCAAGACCGGCCCTGACAATGATGCTGACGCGAAAGAATACCGCGATATAGCAGAACGTCGTGTGCGCCTTGGCTTATTGCTTTCAGAAGTGGGCCAACAGCAAAATGTTGAAGTGCGTCAGGAAGAAGTGACCCGGGCGATGATGGCCGAAGCACAACGATACCCCGGCCAAGAACAGCAAGTGATGGAGTATTTCCGCACCAACGAGGGCGCTATGGCGCAGCTTCGGGCGCCTCTTTTTGAAGAAAAAGTTTGCGAATACATCCTTGGTGAAGCCAAGTTGACCGACAAAGTGACAAGCCGCGAAGATATGGCGGCTGCCCTGCGGGCGCTTGAGGAAGAAGAGGATAGCCCCAAGCCGCAAAAGGCCAAGGCGAAGAAAAAGCCACCGGCGAAAAAGGCTGCTGAGAAAAAAGCTCCAGCTAAGAAGGCTCCAGCTAAGAAGGCCGCTGATAAGGCGCCTGAGAAAAAAGCTTCGGCGAAGAAAGCGGCCCCTAAGAAAGCCGCCCCTAAGAAAGCCGCGGCAAAGAAGCCAGCTGCTAAAAAAACCGCTACAAAAGCTAAAAAATAATCTTTCTGAATTGAATCATTTGGTTCCGCCATCCGTTGCGCTAATTCTAGCTTGACGGATGGCACCAGATTATCATTTAGTAGGCATTGTCTTCTGTTATGCTTTCCGCAAATATTGAAAATGAACGAGGTTTTTCATGAGTGACGAATGGAATGAGACCAGCGCAAATACATTGATCCCCATGGTGGTTGAACAAACCAACAGGGGCGAGCGGTCTTACGATATCTATTCGCGGCTTTTGAAAGAGCGCATCATTTTCCTGACTGGCCAGGTCAATGACCATGTGGCCAGTCTCATCTGCGCGCAGCTTTTATTTCTTGAAGCAGAAAACCCCAAGAAGGATATTTCCTTCTATATTAATTCCCCGGGCGGTGTCGTTTCGTCGGGCTTGGCGATATACGATACAATGCAATATATTCGCCCCAATATCACAACGCTTTGTTGTGGTCAGGCGGCGTCAATGGGGTCGTTGTTGCTGGCGGCAGGCACGCCGGGCCAGCGTTACGCGCTGCCCAACGCGCGGATTATGGTTCATCAGCCATCTGGCGGAGCACAGGGTCAGGCGACCGATATCGAAATCCAAGCACGCGAAATCCTGCGCTTGCGCCAGCGTTTGAACGAAATTTACGTTCAACACACCGGACAGACCATGGATGCGGTGATGGATGCGCTGGAGCGTGACAACTTTATGACCGCAGATGAAGCCCGCAATTGGGGGTTGATTGACGAAGTCATTACATCTCGTCCGGACGATGTTGAAGAGGGCGAAGATAAATAAGCGCAGCCCAAGCGTTTATAATCCGAAATAGCTTTCCACTTGGTCGCGCATGTTTTCGCGCACGGTTTCGGCGTCGTGGCTGTTCATATTTGATCTGGGTGGGCGACTGAACTTGGTGCAGTTGATAATCTAGAATAAATTTCGATCTGGAAATGAGGCGGGCCTCTTTGGCGGGCAATTAATTTGGTCTAACCACAGGGGGCTGTCAGGGCCAAGTTTAGGTCTGGTTGATGGAACTTGAGTTTGAATTTTAGCCATAACGTCCCGATATTAAGCCTTTGTTGATATCCAAGTGGCAATAATTACCAGATAAGGGTAAACGGTTCTTGCAGTCTGAGGGCATCGCCTTTAAAAGTTTTTTGTTGCCTGACAGGCTGGCAGTACTACGATAAGTATAGAGTCCTTCGCGAATAACACCGCGAACCAACACAGGCTCACCGACGAACAAGGATTGAGAAAACGGCATGACCAAAAGTGGAAATAGCGACAGCAAAAACACGCTTTACTGTTCTTTTTGCGGGAAATCCCAGCATGAAGTCCGCAAGCTGATTGCTGGTCCCACCGTATTCATTTGTGATGAATGCGTGGAATTATGCACGGATATCATTTCCGAAGAACATAAGAACACCCTTGCAAAATCAGGCGAGGGGGTACCCGCACCATTGGAAATTCTCGAGGTGTTGAATGATTATGTGATCGGACAGGCGCGCGCCAAAAAGGTGCTCTCGGTCGCCGTTCATAACCATTATAAGCGTCTGAATCATGCCACCCGCACGCAGGATGTGGAATTGGCGAAGTCTAATATTCTACTGATCGGCCCGACGGGCTGCGGTAAAACGCTGTTGGCACAGACATTGGCGCGGATATTGGACGTGCCCTTTACGATGGCCGACGCCACAACCCTGACCGAGGCTGGTTATGTGGGTGAAGACGTTGAAAATATCATCCTGAAACTGTTGCAATCGGCCGACTATAATGTGGAACGCGCTCAGCGCGGCATCGTCTATATTGACGAGGTGGATAAAATTTCCCGCAAGTCCGATAATCCATCGATCACCCGTGATGTATCGGGCGAGGGTGTGCAGCAGGCGCTATTGAAAATTATGGAAGGTACGGTCGCTAGCGTACCACCACAGGGTGGCCGCAAGCATCCGCAGCAGGAATTTTTACAGGTGGATACCACCAATATCCTGTTTATCGTTGGTGGGGCGTTTGCAGGTTTGGATCGTTTGATCTCGGATCGCCGCCAAGGTAAATCCATCGGTTTTGGTGCCAATGTGCAATCCCCGGATGAACGCCGCACCGGTGAACTGCTGAGAGAGACAGAGCCAGAAGATCTTTTGAAATTTGGTTTGATCCCGGAATTTGTTGGCCGACTGCCAGTGATCGCCACGCTTGAAGACCTAGACCAGGACGCTTTGGTTGAAATCCTGTCTCAGCCGAAAAACGCATTGGTGAAGCAGTATCAGCGCTTGTTTGAGATGGAAGACGTGGCGCTCAGCTTTACCGATGATGCGCTACAAGCGATTGCACTGCGGGCGATTGCGCGCAAAACAGGCGCGCGGGGTTTGCGCTCGATCATGGAAGACATCCTTTTGGACACGATGTTTGATCTGCCCTCTATGGATGGAATTGAAGAGGTCGTGATCAATGCGGAAGTGGTCGAAGGCAAAGCCAATCCGCTGTATATTTACGCCGATCTGCGGGATGAGGCGCAAACTCCAGCTTAATGGGCGCCAGCATCCAGCATAGCTTGGTAGCGGGTGCCGGGCCTCAATCGCGTGTCTTTGCGCGGCCTCGTTTGAATAAAATATTCGCGGGATTTTCACCAGGGGCTTGAAAGACAGAAAGTCAATCCCATTTACAGGACAGGTGCCATCAGGATACTATATTTGGCACCGCCACGGGAGAATGGCGCAATATATGCGCTGGAACTGACTTTTGAAAAAAATCAATAAGAACGAGTAGTGATATGACACAGGACAACCCTTCAAATCCCGAAAATGACAAGCCCGAGGATGACTCCAAAGGCGCGGTATTTAATAAAGACCGGCTTTACCCGGTTCTGCCGTTGCGCGATATTGTTGTCTTCCCGCATATGATCGTGCCGCTATTTGTTGGCCGCGAAAAATCCATTGCCGCGCTTGAAGATGTGATGGGCGATGACAAACAAATTCTTTTGGTCTCGCAAAAGGATGCCAGTCATGACGACCCCACGGTTGAGCAAATTTACGAGGTCGGCACGCTTGCGACTGTCCTCCAGCTATTGAAATTGCCAGACGGGACGGTCCGCGTTCTGGTCGAAGGCAACCAACGCGCGCGGGTGGCTGAATACAGTGGCCGCACTGAATATTTCGAAGCCAAAATTGAATTGATCGCGGACGAGGTCGGCGAACCTGCAAAGGTTGAAGCGCTTGCGCGCTCGGTCGCATCGCAGTTTGAACAATATGTGAAGCTGAACAAAAAGGTGCCACCAGAGGCATTGGTGTCTGTGAACCAGATCGAGGAATCCTCGAAGCTTTCGGATACGGTAGCATCGCATTTGGCGCTGAAAATTTCCGACAAGCAGGAACTCCTTTCGACATTCAGTGTGGCTGACCGGTTAGAAAAGGTCTTTGGCCACATGGAAGGCGAAATTGACGTGCTGCAAGTGGAAAAGAAAATCCGTGGTCGTGTGAAACGGCAAATGGAGAAAACCCAGCGCGAATATTATCTGAATGAACAGTTGAAGGCGATCCAGAAAGAACTGGGCGACAGCGACGAAGGCCAAGACGAGGTGAGCGAGCTTGAAGAGCGGATCGAAAAAACCAAGCTGTCGAAAGAAGCCAAAGAAAAAGCCTTGGGCGAGCTGAAAAAACTGAAATCCATGAGCCCGATGTCAGCAGAGGCAACCGTTGTCCGCAATTATCTGGACTGGATGCTGAATGTGCCGTGGTCAAAGCGAAGCCGCGTCAACAAAGACATTGTCAAAGCTGAAAAGGTATTGGATGCCGAGCATTACGGGCTTGAAAAAGTCAAAGAGCGGATCATTGAATATCTAGCGGTGCAGCAGCGCGCGAAGAAACTCAAGGGCCCGATCCTGTGTTTGGTTGGCCCGCCCGGTGTTGGTAAAACATCGCTTGGCAAGTCCATTGCCAGTGCTACGGGGCGCGAATTCGTTCGCTTTAGTCTCGGTGGCGTGCGGGATGAAGCCGAAATTCGCGGCCACCGCCGGACTTATATTGGCTCCATGCCCGGCAAGGTCATGCAGTCCATGAAAAAGGCTGGCAAAACCAATCCGCTGTTCCTGCTCGATGAAATTGACAAAATGGGACAAGATTTTCGCGGTGATCCAGCGTCGGCGCTGCTCGAAGTGTTGGACCCCGAACAGAACAGCAAGTTTAACGATCATTATCTAGAGGTTGATTATGACCTGTCCGATGTGATGTTTGTGACCACCGCCAATAGCTTGAATATGCCCGCGCCTTTGTTGGACCGGATGGAGATTATTCAGCTGGCGGGCTATACCGAAGATGAAAAGATCGAGATTGCCAAACGGCATTTGATGCCCAAATTGCTCAAAGACCATGGTCTGAAAAAGAGCGAGTGGAGCATTTCCGACGGCGCGATCCGTGATTTGGTACGTTATTACACGCGTGAAGCTGGTGTGCGCTCGCTGGAACGGACGCTTGCAGGTATTTTGCGCAAGGCCGTGAAAGAAATTGTTCAGGGCAAACGTAAATCCGTGCGGATGACGTCACAAAATCTGGGTAAATATGCGGGCGTTCGTCGTTTCCGCTTTGGCCAAGCTGAAGAAGAAGATCAGGTTGGTGTGGTGACGGGTTTGGCTTGGACCGAGGTTGGTGGCGAGCTGTTGTCAATCGAATCGGTGACGGTTCCCGGCAAGGGGCGAATCAAACATACGGGTAAATTGGGCGATGTTATGCAAGAATCCATTCAAGCGGCACGCAGTTATGTGCATTCCAGCTGTTTGGCCTTTGGCATCCGTCCGGATATGTTTGAAAAGAATGATATCCATGTTCATGTCCCCGAAGGGGCCACTCCGAAGGACGGTCCTTCGGCGGGTGTCGGCATGGTGACAAGCATTGTTTCGGTGCTGACCGGTATTGCCGTTCGCCGCGATATTGCGATGACCGGCGAGGTCACTTTGCGGGGCAGGGTATTGCCCATTGGTGGCTTGAAAGAAAAACTGCTGGCGGCATTAAGAGGCGGAATTAAAACGGTTTTAATCCCCAAGGATAACGAAAAAGACTTGGCTGAAATTCCCGATAAGGTGAAAAAAGGTCTGGAGCTGATCCCGGTATCTACGGTTGAAGAAGTGCTGAACCATGCACTGGTTGCACCGCTTGTTCCGATCGAGTGGACCGAGGAGGATGCTGTGGCTGCCTTGAGTGACGCTGAATCGTCAGATGGCAGCAAAGTCGTTACCACCCACTAATTTGTCAAGAGCGTTTTTTATTAAAATCTTGTGGAAAACCGCAGTTTTTTGCGGTTTTCCCTTTGACAAGGTTAAAAGTCTCCGCATAAACTCTCCCCATCAGTAACTCATTCAACCCCGTTATTATGACGGAATCCGAAGGGGGATTAAATTGAACAAGAATGATCTTATCGCCGCCGTTGCAGACGCAACTGGCCAGTCTAAAGCTGACGCAGGTCGCTGCGTTGATGCAGTTCTCGATGCAGTATCCGGCTCACTCGCTGGTGGCACCGAAGTTCGCCTCGTAGGCTTTGGTACTTTCTCCGTAGCTAACCGCGCTGCGACCACTGGTCGTAACCCGCGTACGGGCGAAGCTATCCAAATTCCGGCATCCAAAGTGCCGAAATTTAAAGCCGGTAAAGCTTTGAAAGATGCTGTGAACAAATAGTTCACTTGCAAGTTTCGAAAAAGGGTGCGCCGCCTATGCAGCGCGCCCTTTTTTTATGGTTTGCGGTTGATTATTCGGGTTTTTGGCGGTTTTTTGCGCGGTTTTACGGGCGCTGGAAAACAATTTTTATTTGAGGCATTTTTTGGCTGGACAAGTGAATTGCATATGCTTACAACACGGCTTCGCGGGCGGTTAGCTCAGCTGGTAGAGCATCTCGTTTACACCGAGAGGGTCGGCGGTTCGAACCCGTCACCGCCCACCATTTTCTCTTATGCGTGGGAATGGCGGAAAGATTGATCCACTTTAAGGGTCCCGGTTTGAGCACCGGTTCATAGCCCAATTATTGCGGGGGTGTAGCTCAGTTGGTTAGAGCGCCGGCCTGTCACGCCGGAGGCCGCGGGTTCGAGTCCCGTCACTCCCGCCATTTATCAAAACGGCTCCACCCCTTGGGTGGGGCCTTTTTTGATAAACAGGGGGAATGTCAGGACCCGCGAAGCGGGTTCGGTGAGACCCATAGGGTCGAACGACGTTTCGGCGAAGCCGATAACGGCCCCGAGCGAAGCGAGCGGGTGAGGGCGGTACGCCCGAACTGCCCCGTCACTCCCGCCATTACTTCCTTTGAAATCAATGACTTAGCCTGTCACAGAGTGACAAAAAATGGGGTCTCTGTCACCCTAATGTTGTCACCCTTGTACCCGAAGTTTTGAAAAAACTAACATAGAATCAATCACTTAGTTGAATCATATGTAACTGTCACTTGTATGCGAGTTGCGGGGATACTGCCAATCTTAATTCTACTAGGCAGTCCGAACCCGATTGTATCTCGGTACAGGGATAGTTCGTTGGTCTGATAATAGGCTAGCGTGACCGTCATAGGTCTTTAACGCGTTTAAGCCCATTTTCTTTTGGGTTTCTAGTTTCTGGGTTCGAATGGCTGGGAAGATAGTCTTGAATGGTTCTGTTATATCCGCATTAAATTTTTCCGGGAAACAGCAGTGGTACCAGCCTTGGAACACTTGGGCACTAATAGGTAAGCCTCGGAAGGCTGTGGCACAGTCGTATGCGCAAGCATAGAGTAGCAATTCGTTGTCCTCATCATCAAAGGTAGTCAGTTCTTCCTTCGAATCGTCTTTTGCATGTTTGAAGAAATTTCGGCTCTTGCGAAAAGAGATGTGAAGCTCTTCTACCGTATTTTGGTGAAAGGTGTCTGGTACAAAGTCGAAAAAAATTGGCAGCCTTTTCTTTTTACACAGGTCTTCGAACACAATCGATGCTGCGCCCGCTAGCGTATGTATTGAGATGGGGTCGGAGTTTTCGAAGAACATTTTGATTGCAGTATCCAATTGGCAAACTGCTGCGTCTTTTTTTGTGATGGCTGGCTTTGATATCATTCTTTCAGCCTATCAAATAATGCGTTATGTGACCTAGAATAAAACAGCCATGTTACGCTTGTAACTGATGTAAGAGAGTGACAACTCAAAGAGTGACAGAGGGTGACAGACTGAGCAGGAACCCAATCTGTCATCTTTTTCTGACACACTAGCCCAAAACTGGGCTTAAGTTATTGAAATTAAAAGAAAAACCATGCGTCACTCCCGCCATTTATCAAACAGGCCGCCTTTGGGCGGTCTTTTTTGTTTAATTTGCCAATCCCCCCCAATCGGCGTTACGCTCTCTGCACATAGAAACACACACTCAGGGGAGGTCACTATGTTTACACGTGAAGTAATTGCGCGGGTCATGCAGTTATCTGCATTGGCTTTATTCTTTTTAGCGATGGGGCTGGGGCCGAAAATGGTCACCGTTCAGGGGCCAGCACACGCGCCTGCAAAGCAATCGCTGGGTCAGTCACTGGCCGATCTTCAGGCCAGCGTTGACGCGGTTGCTGCTTTGCCGGATATGCACATGAAACAAGATATGTCTGACGAGAATGCAGAGGATACCGAGGGTATGGCTGCACCAAGCACAGATGATGCCGCCGAGGGCGCAGGGATGGCCGGTATGAAGGACGCTATGGCGGCGCGCCATGATCTGGTCTCGGCAACGGCGGCGGCGGTTCTTGCCAATGCGGAGCGGGATAAAAACGAAGGCGAACGGCGCAGCACACGCGGCGCACACGCCCATGGTAATTTAGAAAGCCTATGGGTTTTTGCGGCATCGCTTTTGTTGATTCGCCTGAGCGTGCCCATTTGGCTGACAGCGGGCGCAGGTGGGGCGCTTATTCTGGGCAGTTGGCTGCACAGCGGCATTTTTGTTGGCATGCAATATGGTGTGCCCGGTTTGCTGCCATTGCTCAAAACTGGGGCCGGGCCATTTCTATTGATGCTGGGCGTCGGGCTTTTGGGCTTATCGGTGTTGCTGCATTGGTGGCGCAATGGCGCGGGTGAGGCGTAATTCGACGATCATGAGTGGTGAATGAGGGGTGGGCGCAGCGAGCTTGAAATAATCGTAGCCTCACCCCCTTTAATTTAATGATTTATTTCAGGGATTCTCCTTCCCATCAGTTATGGGCAGGATTATAGTTAGGGCGATTCCTTCAGATTTTCTGATCTGTCGGGTTGTGAGGGATCTTGCTCAATAAAAATTATGACAGAGCAAGACAGTTGGGAAACAGCGCAGGTTAATCCAATCGGTTCATGTTAATCGGTTCGTATTCATCCATTCAGGGGGTGGCTAATTTGCGCTTATACGGAGGGGGCAGTCTTATGGACGCCTTGCTGATTGAATACATGCCGATCCTCGTTTTTCTGGGGATTGCGATTGTTCTTTCTGCCTTATTTGTCTTTGCTGCATGGCTTGTGGCCAAACAGAATCCGGATGATGAAAAGCTCTCTGCCTATGAGTGCGGATTTGAGCCATTTTCCGATAGTCGGCACAAATTTGATGTGCGCTTTTATCTGGTCGCCATCCTGTTCATCATTTTTGACTTAGAGGTCGCGTTTCTGTTTCCTTGGGCCATAGTGCTTGGTGATGTGGGCATGTTTGGCTTTTGGTCTATGTTTATATTCCTCGCCGTTTTAACGGTGGGTTTTGTCTATGAATGGCGGAAAGGGGCGCTCGAATGGGAGTGATAACACCAAGCAAAGCGCTGGCGAAAAAGCCAACCTCAGTCTCATTGCAGAATCCGGCGGAAACCGCCTATTTCGAAGGCCTGAATGCGCAGTTACAGGATAAGGGCTATGTGGTGGCATCGGTTGATGACTTGATCAACTGGGCGCGCACTGGCTCGCTTTGGTGGATGACCTTTGGTTTGGCCTGTTGCGCCGTTGAAATGATGCACGCGTCCATGCCGCGCTATGATATGGAACGCTTTGGCATCGCCCCGCGGGCGTCCCCACGGCAATCAGACGTGATGATCGTTGCGGGTACGCTGACCAATAAAATGGCGCCTGCTTTGCGTAAAGTTTATGACCAAATGCCAGAGCCACGCTATGTGATCTCTATGGGCAGTTGTGCCAATGGCGGCGGCTATTACCACTATTCCTATTCAGTGGTGCGCGGCTGTGACCGTGTGGTGCCGGTTGATATTTATGTCCCGGGTTGTCCGCCAACGGCAGAGGCGTTGCTATACGGCTTTATGCAATTGCAAAAGAAAATCCGCCGTACTGGCAATTTAACCCGTTAATTGACCCGACCTGCTAATTGAAACGAGCTGACAGAACGATGAGCATGCTTTCCGAACTTGCGAGCCATATAGAAGACGCCCTAGGTCATGATGTGGTCTCCACAGATATTTCCAGCCATGGGGAGTTGACGGTCAAAGTTGTTGGCGAGCAAATCGTCAAGGTACTGACCTTCCTGCGCGATGATAAAGAATGTCGATTCACGCAGTTGATTGACATTACAGCGGTCGATTACCCCGCCCGCCGCGAGCGGTTTGAAGTGGTCTATCATCTGTTGAGCATGACCCAAAACTGTCGCATCCGCGTCAAGCTTGATGTGGCGGACGGTGACGCGGTTCAAAGTGTTGAGGACGTGTATAAAGCCGCCAATTGGTTCGAGCGCGAAGCGTGGGACATGTACGGCGTTATGTTTGCGGGGCATAGTGATTTGCGTCGTATCCTGACCGATTATGGCTTTTCAGGGCATCCATTGCGTAAGGATTTCCCGCTGTCCGGCCATGTTGAAGTGCGTTACAGCCCCGAAGAGGGGCGGGTGGTCTATGAACCGGTTGAGTTGCGCCAGGATTTTCGCTCGTTCGATTTCGAATCGCCATGGGAAGGCGCCAAATATGCCGTGGCGCAAGATGAAGAGGCCGAAGCGGCGGCAGATGGAAGTGGTGAGGCCTGATCATGGCAGATGTTGATATTAAAAATTACAGCCTGAACTTTGGCCCGCAGCACCCTGCGGCCCATGGCGTATTACGGTTGATTTTGGAATTGGATGGCGAGGTGATTGAGCGCGCCGATCCGCATATTGGCCTGTTGCACCGGGGCACGGAAAAACTGATCGAGCATAAAACCTATTTGCAGGCTGTGCCCTATTTCGATCGTTTGGATTATGTGGCGCCCATGAATCAGGAGCACGCCTTTGCGCTGGCGGTTGAGCGCCTGATGGCGGCCGAGGTGCCACCGCGTGGTCAGTATATCCGCGTGCTTTATGCCGAAATCGGGCGGATTCTCAACCATCTTTTGAATGTCTCCACCCATGGCATGGATGTGGGCGCGATGACGCCGATCCTCTGGGGCTTTGAAGAGCGCGAGAAGCTGATGGTCTTCTATGAGCGCGCCAGTGGTTCGCGGCTTCATGCGGCTTATGTGCGCCCCGGCGGCGTACATCAGGACCTGCCGCAGGCGCTGCTGGACGATATCTATGCCTGGACCGAAACCTTCCCACAGGCGATGCTGGATTTCGAAGCCATGCTGGTGGAAAATCGTATTTTCAAACAGCGCAACTGCGACATTGGTGTAGTTAGCGAGCAGGATGCGCTGGATTGGGCCTTTACCGGCTCTAATCTGCGGGCGTCCGGTCTGGCATGGGATGTACGCAAGGCCGAGCCATATGACGCCTATGCGGATATGGATTTTGATGTGCCTGTTGGCAAACATGGCGACTGTTATGATCGTTTTGTTCTGCGCTTTGAAGAAATGCGTCAATCGTTGAGAATCATTCGCCAGTGCATTGAAAACATGCCTGCGGGCGAGGTGACATCGCTTGATCCGAAAATTTCACCGCCGCGCCGCGCCAAGATGAAGCAATCGATGGAAGCGATGATCCATCACTTTAAGCTTTATACCGAGGGCTACCGCGTGCCCGAGGGCGAAGTTTATGCCGCCGTTGAAGCTCCCAAGGGGGAATTTGGCGTCTATCTGGTCTCTGATGGCTCATCTAAGCCCTATAAGTGCAAAATCCGCGCGCCCGGGTTCGCCCATATGGCGGCGATGGATTTCCTGTGCCGTGGGCATATGTTGGCCGATGTGCCAGCGGTGCTCGGTTCTATTGATATTGTGTTTGGCGAGGTAGACCGATGAAAGCGGGTGTCACGAATACGGAAAAATTTGAATTCTCCAGCGCCAATCTTAGCTGGGCCGAGGCTCAGGTGGCGAAATACCCGCAAGGTCGGCAGGCTTCTGCGGTGATGGCGCTTCTGACCCGCGCACAGGATCAACTGGGGGGCTGGTTGACCATGGCGGCGGTTGAATATGTGGCGGATTATTTGTCCATGCCCATTATGCGCGTTCTGGAAGTGGCGACATTTTATTCCATGTACCGGGTTGAAAAGCCCGTTGGTCGGCATGTGATTGAGATTTGCACCACAACGCCGTGCTGGCTCCGAGGCTCGGACGACATCGTCGCCGCTGCCGAGGACGAGTTGGGGATTAAAATGGGCGGCACAACCGAGGACGGTGAGTTTACGCTGCTTGAGGTGGAATGTGCCGGCGCGTGCGTCAACGCGCCTGTAGCCGCTATTCACAAGCGTTATTACGAGGATCTCACCGCCGACAGTATGCGCGGGATTATCAAGTCCTTGCGGGATGGCAACATCCCCGCCGCTGGCCCGCAGATTGAGCGTCAGAAATCGGCCCCCGCCGGTGGTGCAAAGACTCTCGTTGAAGGAGGCAAGAATGCTTAAAGATTCTGATCGCATTTTTACCAACCTTTATGGCACCGAAGATTACAGCTTAGGCGCAGCGATTGGTCGTGGTGATTGGGTGGATACGGCCGATATCCTGAAAAAAGGACAGGACTGGATCATCGAAGAGATGAAATCGTCCGGCATGCGCGGCCGCGGTGGCGCGGGCTTCCCGACCGGGCTGAAATGGTCCTTCATGCCGAAAGAAGCCGGTGATCGCCCCAGCTATTTGGTCGTGAATGCCGATGAAGGTGAGCCGGGGACCTGTAAAGACCGCGACATTATGCGTCATGATCCGCATAAATTGATCGAAGGTTGCCTTGTTGCCGGTTACGCCATGCGCGCGCGCGCCGCATATATCTATATCCGGGGTGAATTTGTTGAAGAGGCCGATATTTTGGACGCGGCCATTGCCGAGGCTTATGAAGCTGGCCTCATCGGCGATAATGCCTGTGAAACTGGCTATGCTTTTGACGTTTATGTGCACCGGGGGGCTGGGGCCTATATTTGCGGCGAAGAAACAGCGCTGATTGAAAGCCTAGAGGGTAAAAAGGGCCAGCCACGCTTGAAACCACCATTTCCAGCCAATGTGGGCCTGTTTGGCTGCCCGACCACTGTGAATAACGTGGAATCGATCGCCGCCGCCCCGACCATTATGCGCCGCGGCGCCACCTGGTTTTCCAGCATTGGCCGTGAAAATAATCTGGGCACCAAGCTTTTCTGTATTTCCGGTCATGTGAATACCCCATGCACAGTCGAAGAGGCCATGGGCATCCCGCTCAAGACCCTGATTGAAGAGCACGCGGGCGGCGTGATTGGCGGCTGGGACAATTTGAAAGCTGTGATTCCTGGTGGGTCGTCGGTTCCGATGCTGACCAAGGAGCTGTGCGAAGATGTGTTGATGGACTTTGACAGCCTGAAAGAAGCGGGGTCCAGCCTTGGCACAGGCGCGGTTATTGTCATGAATAAGGACACAGACGTGGTGAAGGCGATCGCCCGCCTTGCCCAGTTCTATAAGCATGAAAGCTGTGGCCAGTGTACGCCGTGCCGTGAAGGCACGGGCTGGATGTGGCGCATCATGGAGCGTCTGGTGACAGGTGACGCGGAAATCGAAGAAATCGACCAGTTGTTGCAGATTTCCAAGCAAATCGAAGGCCATACCATTTGTGCCCTGGGGGATGCGGCGGCATGGCCAATTCAGGGCCTGATGAAGCATTTCCGCCACGAAGTCGAAGAGCGAATTTATGCGCGCAAGGCCGCCCAGGGTATTTCTGCGGGCCAATCCAATACTGTAGCAGCGGAGTAGGATGATATGCCGACATTGACCGTAGATGGCATTGAAGTAAGCGTCGAGAACGGGGCAACCGTTCTTCAGGCGTGCGAGGCTGCAGGCGCCGAAATTCCGCGCTTTTGTTACCATGAGCGCCTCAGCATTGCCGGCAATTGCCGCATGTGTCTGGTGGAAATGGAAAAGGCACCCAAGCCGATCGCGTCCTGCGCGATGCCGGCAGGCGATGGCATGGTTATTCACACCAAAACCGAAACCGTGAAAAAGGCCCGCGAGGGGGTGATGGAGTTTTTGCTGATCAATCACCCGCTGGATTGCCCGATTTGCGATCAGGGCGGCGAGTGCGACCTGCAAGACCAAGCGCTGTATTATGGCAATGGCGAAAGTCGCTACGGTGAGCCGAAGCGGGCGGTGCGCGATAAAAACATGGGGCCATTGATCAAGACAGAGATGACCCGGTGCATTCATTGCATGCGCTGTGTGCGCTTTGCGACCGAAGTTGCGGGCGCTGACGAACTGGGGACGCTGGGTCGCGGCGAGGGGTCTGAGGTGATGACCTATCTTGAAGGGACACTGGATAGCGAACTGTCGGGCAATGTGATTGATCTTTGCCCCGTTGGTGCGCTGACCAATAAACCCTATGCCTTTACGGCGCGCTCGTGGGAGCTGAAAAAGACCGAATCCATTGATGTGATGGACGCTGTTGGCAGTAACATTCGCCTTGATAGCCGCGGCAATCAGGTGATGCGGATCGCGCCGCGCCTGCATGAGGGTATTAATGAGGAATGGATTTCCGATAAAACTCGCTTTCATTATGATGGCCTTGCCAAGCGCCGCATTGACCAGCCATGGCTAAAAGGTACGGGTAAAACAGCGAAGCTTCAAAGTGCGACCTGGGATAAGGCCTTTGGGGCCGTTAAAAAGGCACTGGCAAATGTCGATGCCGATAAAATTGCAGCGGTTATAGGGGATCATGCTGACGTTGAGAGCATGTATGCCTTGAAAGCGCTGATTGCAGGCCTTGGCAGCGATAAGATTGAATGTCGTCAAGATGGGATGCAGCTAGAGGCCGACCACCGCGGCGCATATCTTTTCAATTCCAGTATTGGGGGCATCGAACATGCGGATGCGTGCTTGCTGATCGGCTGCGACCCGCGCCATGAAGCCACCTTGGTGAACACGCGCCTACGCAAGGCGGTTCGGGCTGGCGGCTTGCAGGTTGCCAATTTAGGTCCAGAGCTTGACCTTGGTTATCCGGTGATGCAGTTAAAGAATGACTTTATTACTTTGTCTCAAGTCCTTGTTGGAACACATGAATTTTCTAAGGTGCTGGATGCCGCCGAGCGCCCCATGGTTGTTTTGGGCGTGGGCGCTTTACAGGCTGATGCCGCCAGTGCCTATCTCGCCCGCGAGATCGCGCATAAATACGGTGGCCTGACCGATGACTGGAATGGCTATAATGTTCTGCACCGCGCCGCATCGCGGGTTGGGGCGATGGATTTGGGCCTGACGACCGCTGGCGGACTGGATGCCGCACTGGCCGACGATGTTGAGGTTGTCTTCCTGTTAGGGGCTGACGAATTTGATATGGGGCTATTGGCGGGTAAATTTGTCATTTACATCGGCAGCCACGGTGACGCTGGGGCGGCAAACGCGGATGTTGTCCTGCCCGGGGCTGCCTATAGTGAAAAATCAGGCACCTATGTGAATATGGAAGGCCGCGTGCAAATGGGCGAAAAAGCCGTGTTTGCACCGGGCGATGCGCGCGAAGACTGGAGCATTTTGCGGGCTTTAGGTGATGTCCTAAGCGTGAATATGGGCTTTGATAGCTTTGCTGGACTACGTGCATTGCTTTACAAAGATTACCCGCACTTCGCCGAGATTGACGCCTTGCCCAGTGATTCGGACATGAACTTTGGTGGTGATACATCCGCAGTTGCGCAAGGAGAGGTGAGTTTGGCCGACAACGCCGGAGTGGACGGCGCAGGCTATTACGCCAGCAATGCCATCGCGCGGGCATCAGATATTTTGGCAGAAGTGATTGCTGATAAGACGGCTGCAGGGGAGGCGACGGGTACCGATGGTTGATTTTCTGACATCTATCCGCGACGGAATATTTGACATTCTCTTTGGTTGGTGGTTGCCAGCCATGTGGGTGGACGCGGGTTTTTACCTCTATGTGACGGTATTGCTGATTCTCGCAATCGCTTTGCCATTATTGCTGGCTGTGGCCTTCAGCGTTTATTTCGACCGCAAAATTTGGGCGGCGATGCAAATGCGTCGGGGGCCGAACGTGGTTGGACCCTTTGGCTTGTTGCAATCCTTCGCCGATGGCGTGAAATTGTTTTTCAAGGAAACAATCGTTCCAAACCGGGCGAACAAAGGCGTGTTTATCTTGGCGCCGATGATTACCTTCACCTTGGCGCTAATTTCGTGGGCGGTCATTCCCTTTGGCGAGGGCTGGGTGCTCGCGGATTTGAATGTGGGTATCCTATATATTTTCGCCATCTCCAGTCTCGGGGTGTATGGCATTATTATGTCGGGGTGGGCGTCAAATTCCCGTTATGCTTTTTTGGGAAGTATGCGCTCAGCGGCGCAGATGATTTCTTATGAGGTCTCAATCGGCTTTGTTCTGGTGACAGTTCTTGTTTGGGCCGGTTCGCTGAATATGACGGATATTGTCAACGCGCAGAGCGGCAATATATCTGATTGGTTTGTATTCTCACACTTGCCGATGTTTGCGATTTTCCTGATTTCCGCACTGGCGGAAACCAACCGCCCGCCGTTTGACCTGCCAGAGGCAGAAGCGGAACTGGTGGCGGGCTATCAGACCGAATATTCGTCTATGGCCTTCGCGCTTTTCTTCCTTGGCGAGTATGCAAATATCCTGTTGATGTGCGCACTGATGAGCATCCTGTTCTTTGGTGGCTGGCACGCGCCTGCTGATTTGGCGATCTTTACGTGGATTCCGGGGTTCTGGTGGCTATTCATTAAAATCTGTTTCTTCTTCTTCGTCTTCGCTTGGGTCAAAGCGTCGGTGCCGCGCTATCGCTATGATCAGCTGATGCGTTTGGGGTGGAAGGTATTTTTGCCATTCTCATTGGCGGCAGTGGTGGTCTATTCCGGCCTCGCCATTGTTCTGGACAAGGTTTAGGGGGCACGCTGTAGGAGATGTTGATGAACCGCGCTATGCAAATATTCAAATCCTTCTTCCTGCTGGAGATTCTCGCGGGTCACTGGATGACGTTGAAGTATTTTTTCCGCCCTAAGGCGACGCTGAACTATCCTTATGAAAAAGGTCCGTTAAGCCCGCGGTTTCGTGGTGAGCATGTCTTGCGTCGCTATCCAAATGGCGAGGAACGTTGTATCGCCTGTAAACTGTGCGAGGCGATTTGCCCCGCACAAGCCATCACGATTGAGGCAGAAGAACGCGAAGACGGATCGCGCCGCACCACGCGCTATGACTTGGACATGACCAAATGCATTTATTGTGGGTTCTGTCAGGAAGCGTGCCCGGTGGACGCTATCGTTGAGGGCCCCAATTTTGAATATGCGACCGAAACGCGTGAAGAACTGATGTACAACAAAGAACGTCTATTGGCGAACGGAGAGCGCTGGGAGCGCGAAATAGCCCGTAATATCGCTAAAGACGCGCCCTACAGGTAGGGGGGCGGATATGGATGAAGCACAAGTCATGAGCCAAGTCGCTGGCCAAGTTGTCGGTATGGCGTTTTATCTGTTCTCGGCAATTGCCGTCGCAGCTGGCGTGATGGTGATCTCGTCTCGCAACCCGGTGCATTCGGTGTTGTATCTGATCTTGGCATTTTTCTCGGCGGCGGGACTTTTTGTTCTCATGGGCGCTGAGTTCTTGGCCATGATTTTGGTTATTGTCTATGTGGGGGCAGTCGCAGTTTTGTTCATGTTCGTTGTCATGATGCTAGATGTGGACTTTGTGAAACTGCGCGAGGGGTTCCTGCAATACCTACCAATTGGCGCTGTTGTTGGCTTGATCTTGCTGGCAGAAGTGCTGATGGTCGTGGGTGTGCGCGCGATAGAGCCGGTTGCGGGCAAGGGGCACGGCGCAGCCGTTCCTATGGATATCACCAATACCGAAGCATTGGGCCGCATCATCTATACCGATTATATCTATGCCTTCCAAGCAGCTGGTCTCGTCCTGTTGGTGGCGATGATTGGCGCCATCGTCTTGACCCATCGTCGCCGCAAAGGCGTGCGCAAGCAGGTGATCGCGGATCAGGTGGCACGGACGGCGGCAACAAGTATCGAGGTGAAGAAAATTCGCCCCGGCCAGGGACTTTAGGGAGCCAGATATGTTTGAGATAGGACTAGGACATTACCTGACGGTTGCGGCCATGCTGTTTACGCTGGGCATCTTTGGCATTTTTCTCAACAGAAAGAACGTCATCATCATCTTGATGAGTGTCGAATTGATGCTGCTGGCGGTGAATATTAATTTGGTGGGATTTTCCACCCATATTCAAGATTTGGTGGGGCAGGTGTTTGCCATGTTTGTCTTGACGGTCGCCGCAGCGGAAGCCGCGATTGGCCTTGCAATTTTAGTTATTTATTTCCGCAATCGCGGCACGATCGAGGTTGAAGATATCAACCTGATGAAGGGTTAGGGGCGCATGTTTAAGACGATTGTCTTTTTGCCATTGGTGGGTTTTTTAATTGCGGGCATTTTTGGTCGTCAAATTGGTACCCGCGCGTCACAGGTGGTGACGTCTGGCTTGTTGGTGGTGTCTGCCATCCTGTCCATATCAGCCTTTATTGATGTGGCCATAGGCGGCAACACCTATACGGTGCACGTGGCCAATTGGGTGTCTTCAGGCAGCTTGGAATTTAACTGGGCCCTGAAAATTGACACGCTCACGGCGGTAATGTTGGTGGTTGTGACCTTGGTGTCCGCCATCGTGCATATCTATTCGGTGGGCTATATGAGCCACGATCCGCATAACCCGCGCTTTTTTGCGTATTTGTCGCTCTTTACCTTTGCCATGTTGATGTTGGTCACCGCTGACAGCTTCTTGCAAATGTTCTTTGGTTGGGAAGGTGTGGGGCTTGCATCCTATCTGCTGATTGGTTTCTGGTACAAAAAACCCAGTGCGAACGCCGCAGCAATTAAGGCCTTCTTGGTCAACCGCGTTGGCGATTTTGGGTTCTCGCTCGGTATTTTTGCGACATTTCTTGTTTTCGGCTCTGTACATTTTGATACGGTCTTTGCCGCAGCGGGCACTGTGGCGGGTCAAACCTTCAGCTTTCTGGGGTATGATGTTGATATCATGACGACGATCTGTCTGTTGCTCTTTGTCGGCGCGATGGGTAAGTCGGCCCAGCTTGGCCTGCATACATGGTTGCCTGATGCGATGGAGGGGCCAACGCCTGTCTCCGCGCTGATTCATGCTGCAACCATGGTGACTGCGGGCGTCTTCTTGGTGGTGCGGTGCTCGCCGATGTTTGAACATGCGCCGCTTGCGCTTGATGTTGTGACTGTTGTCGGGGCTACAACCGCTATTTTCGCCGCCAGCGTTGGCTTGGTGCAAAATGACATCAAACGGGTCATTGCCTATTCGACCTGTTCACAGCTTGGTTATATGTTTTTTGCGGTTGGTGTCGGTGCATACGGCGCGGCCATGTTCCACTTGTTTACACATGCCTTCTTTAAGGCGCTCTTGTTCTTGGGCGCGGGGTCGGTGATCCATGCCTGTTCCGATGAACAGGATATGCGCAAAATGGGTGGCATTCGGGAAATGGTCCCGGCGACCTATGTTTTGATGATCATTGGGACCTTGGCCTTGACGGGCTTTCCGGGTCTGGCGGGTTATTTCTCTAAAGACATGGTGATCGAGGCCGCATGGGCATCCCACACAGGGGTTGGTGAATATGCCTTTGTGCTCGGTGTGTTAGCAGCGCTGATGACCAGCTTCTATTCATGGCGTCTCATTTTCATGACCTTCCACGGTAAACATCGTGGCGGCGAAGGTGCGCTTTCGCATGTACATGAAAGTGGTGCAGTGATGCTACTGCCACTTGTGGTCTTGGCATTGGGCGCTTTGGGCGCAGGCTATGTTTTCTATGACATGTTTGTCGGTGACGGTCGCGGCGCCTTCTGGGGCGGGGCGATTACCGTGCTGGGGGACGATGTGATTGATGCCGCACACCATGTGCCGCTGTGGGTCAAATTGACACCTTTGGTCATGATGATCTCAGGCTTCTTGATTGCCTTTCTATTTTACATCAAGCGGACCGATTTGCCGGGCAAAATGGCGACCGCCTTCAACGGGGCTTATAATTTCGTGCTCAATAAATGGTATTTTGATGAGTTGTTTGATTTCCTATTTGTGCGCCCGGCGTTCCGGCTTGGCCACTTTTTGTGGAAACAGGGGGATGGCCGCGTGATCGATGGCTTTGGCCCAGATGGGGTTTCGGCCCTAACCATGATCATTGGCCGCCGTATCAAGGCGTTGCAGACAGGCTATGTGTATCATTATGCCTTTGCCATGCTGATCGGTGTGGTGCTGTTTGTCAGTTGGTTGATGATGCGCAGCGGGGGGGGCATGTAACATGGTTGAAGTGCCCTATCTTTCATTTTTATTGCTTTTACCGCTGATTGGCGCGGGGATCATCCTGCTCATTCAGGGGGACGAGGAAATCGTCAAGCGTAACGCGCGCAATATGGCGCTGATTACCACGCTTGTGACCTTTGTGTTGTCCTTGTTCGTTTGGACCGGCTTTGACAATGAAACCGATGCGTTCCAGTTCGTTGAACATGTGCCATGGGTCGGCGATGTGATGAGTTACCATCTGGGCGTGGACGGTATTTCCATCCTATTTGTCATCCTGACCACATTCCTGATGCCCATATGTATATTGGCCAGTTGGAAGGCCATTGATACCCGGGTGAAGGAATATATGATCGCGTTTCTGGTGTTGGAAACGCTGATGATTGGCGTGTTCACCTCGCTTGATATTTTCTTATTCTATATCTTCTTCGAAGGCGGCTTGATCCCCATGTTCTTGATTATCGGGGTCTGGGGTGGTGCGCGCCGGGTTTATGCCAGCTACAAATTTTTCCTTTATACGCTTTTGGGCTCGGTCTTTATGCTGGTGGGCGTGTTTTACATGGCTTATACGGCTGGCACGACAAGCATTCCAGAATTGATGGACTATGGCTTCTTGTCGGGGGCGCAGACGTGGCTGTGGTTGGCCTTTTTTGCATCGTTCGCGGTCAAGATGCCCATGTGGCCGGTGCATACATGGTTGCCTGACGCCCATGTGGAGGCCCCGACGGCAGGGTCTGTTATTCTGGCAGGGGTATTGTTGAAAATGGGCGGTTATGGCTTCCTGCGCTTTTCCATCCCCATGTTCCCGCTCGCCAGCCATGAATTTGCCTGGTTGGTCTTTGCTCTCAGTTTGATTGCGGTGGTTTATACGTCATTGGTGGCTTTGGCGCAGGAGGACATGAAAAAGCTGATTGCATATTCCTCGGTGGCACATATGGGGTTTGTGACGATCGGGATTTTCGTTCTGAATACGCAGGGCGTCGAAGGCGCTATTTTCCAGATGTTGTCGCATGGCATTGTCTCTGGCGCGCTGTTCCTTTGTGTCGGCGTGGTTTATGACCGTCTACATACACGGGAAATCGCCCGATATGGTGGCTTGGTGCACAATATGCCGCGTTACGCTGTGGTCTTTATGATTTTCACGCTCGCAGCCGTTGGCCTACCGGGGACCTCTGGCTTTGTTGGCGAGATTTTGGTTCTGTTCGGCGCCTATGAAGCATCCAGCTGGATCGCGTTCATCGCCGCCACGGGCGTGGTATTGGGTGCGGCTTATATGCTCTACCTCTACCGCCGGGTGATCTTTGGTGAGTTGGAGAAAGACGACCTCAAGGGGTTGCTTGATCTGGACGCACGAGAGCTTGCGATTTTCGCGCCGTTGGTTGTGCTTGTTTTGTGGATGGGTATTTATCCATCCAGTTTCCTTGATGTGATGCATGTATCGGTGGATAGCCTGATTGAGCGTTACGATTTGGCTATTTCTGCTGCAGAAAACGCTTCGCACGGCATGCAGGGAGGATCACACTAATGCCTTTTGACCTGACACCTGCTTTACCGGAAATTTTCCTTGCCCTTGCGGCGATGGCCCTGCTGATGCTTGGCGTTTACCGCAAGGAAGGTAATTTTGTTCTCGTTTCCCGGCTGTCTGTGCTGACCTTACTGCTCACAGCAATTGTGATGTTCACGCAATCGGGGCAGCCCGCCAGCACATTTAACGGTATGTTTGTCATGGATGGCTTTGCCGTCTTTATGAAGTCGCTGGTCTTAATCGGCTCGGCTGCGGCAATCTTGATGTCACGCGCCTATTTGGTGGAATGCGGTATTGCCCGTTATGAATTCCCGGTTGTCATTCTGCTGGCCACATTGGGCATGATGATGATGATTTCTGCGGGTGATTTCTTGGCCCTTTACATGGGATTGGAATTGCAAAGCCTGTCGCTTTATATCCTCGCGGCATTTGACCGCGAACGGACCCGGGCGACCGAGGCAGGGCTGAAATATTTCGTCCTTGGTGCACTGTCATCGGGCATGTTGCTTTACGGTATTTCGCTGGTTTATGGCTTTACCGGGACAATCGGCTTTGCTTATTTGGCGGACATGAGCGCTATGCCCATGGGTGCGGTTGTTGGTTTGGTCTTTATCCTCGCCGGCCTTGCATTCAAGGTGTCGGCAGTTCCGTTCCATATGTGGACACCAGATGTTTATGAAGGTGCGCCGACGCCGGTGACGGCCTTTTTCGCGGCGGCTCCTAAGATTGCGGCAATGGCATTGTTGGCCCGCGTTCTTTACGGGGCGTTCCCAAGCATGGCGGACGCCTGGCAGCAGGTCATCGTCTTTATTGCCATGGCCTCTATGGCGCTTGGTGCGTTTGCTGCCTTGGTGCAAACCAATATCAAGCGTCTCTTGGCCTATAGTTCAATCGGCCATGTTGGCTATGCGCTTGTTGGCGTGGCCACGGGTACACAGCAGGGCCTTGAAGGGGTGATGATCTATCTTGCGATCTACATGACTATGACCATCGGTGCCTTTGCTGTCGTCTTGTCTATGCGCCGTGATGGCGCCATGACCGAGGAAATCAGTGACCTGGCGGGCTTGTCGCGCAATCATCCGCGATTAGCGTTGGCCATGGCCATTTTCATGTTCTCGCTTGCGGGGATTCCCTTGCTTGCGGGCTTCTTTGGCAAATTGTTCATTTTCCTCGCCGCGGTCGAGGCAGGGATGATTATTTTGGCGGTCTTTGGCTTGGTTGCCAGCGTGGTTGCGGCTTATTACTATCTGCGGATTGTTAAAATCATGTATTTCGATGAGCCAGCCCCTGCTTTTGACGAGGGCGATGGCTCGTCGATCCGTTTGATCACCTTGGCAACGGCTTTGGTGAACTCGCCGGTATCATTCTTGCTCATCTATCCTCTGATGGTTCTTGCTGCGGGTGCGGCAGCTGCTCTGTTCTAGGAAAATCTGATGGCGCACACGAACCTTTCCGACGGTTCGCGGGTGATCCGGCTTGACCGGGTTGATTCCACCAATGCCGAGGCCCTCCGCATGTGCTTTGCTGGCGAAAGCGGCCCCGTATGGGTCTATGCGGCAGAGCAAAGCGCGGGGCGCGGGCGCCGGGGTCGGACATGGCATTCACCCAAAGGCAATCTTTACGCAAGTCTGGTTTTTAAGCCAACCGGTTCCGCCAGCACACATGCGCAGCTTTCTTTTGTCGCGGCATTGGCAGTGGCTGATGCGGTGGGCGAACTATCCGCAGGCCGCATTAAAAGTGATTTAAAGTGGCCAAATGACATCCTTGTCGAGGGTAAGAAGGTCGCTGGCCTGCTGTTGGAAGGCACAGGGGAGGGCAGCGTTGTTTTGGGGGTTGGGCTTAATTTAGCTGAGGTTCCGAGCGATGTGCCTTATGCTGCGACCTGCGTAGCAGAAGAGACGAGTTTTCTTGTGCCGCCAGAAATGGCGATGCAGGAGGTTCGCGCGCATTTTGCGAAATGGTATGACACATGGCGAGAGGCCGGTTTTGAGCCGATTAGACAAGCCTGGCTCGCCCGTGCTGCGCATTTGGGCCAAGATATTGTGGTACGCACGGGCAGGGAGGAGTTCTCAGGTCGCTTCTTGGGCCTGTCCCCGGTGGGGGCTGCCTTGGTGGATACGGGCGATGAAACGCGAGAGGTTCTCGCTGGGGACATATTTCCCCTTGATGAAAATTAACGTCACACAGGGTGAGACCAGATGCTGCTGGCGATAGATATTGGCAATACGAATTTGGTTTTCGCACTGATGGTTGGTGAAACCATCGCAGCAACATGGCGGGTTGAAACACATCGACTTGATGGTGGCTATGCGAGCGTGGCGCAGCTTAAAGCCGCGTTTGACAGCGCTGCGCAGTCCATCAATTTGGGTAATCAACGGGTGACACGGGCGGTTATGGCCAGTGTTGTGCCGGAAGCATCCGCCGCTGTTCACGAATTTGCCGGCAGCATGGGTGTCACCGTCTTGCAGGTCGGGACGCCAGAATGCGATTTAGGAATAGAGATTAAAACCGACAACCCAGCCGAGGTGGGTGCTGATCGACTGGTCAACACAATCGCAGCCTATGATTTGGTCGCGAGTAAAGCCATCGTGATTGATTTTGGCACCGCCACGACATTTGATGTTGTTGGCAGTGATGGCGCCTATTTGGGCGGTCTGATTTGCCCGGGGATTAATCTGAGCCTGCGGGCGCTGGGCCAAGCGACATCGAAATTACCCCACGTCAATTTTGAAGAACCCGGCGAAGGTGACGCGATTACTGGCAAAAACACCAAAGACGCCATCCAACACGGTATTTATTGGGGCTATGTGTCTATGGTCGAAGGGTTGATCAGCCGCTTACAGGCAGAACACGGCCCCAGTCGTGTGATCGCGACCGGGGGACTTGCTGGTGCTATTTCCCACCATTGCACCGCCATTCAGCATGTGGACGCGACGTTGACGCTGCAAGGGCTAAGATTGATCGCCGCTAGAAATAGAATATAAAATCAAATATGAAACAGGAACTAATGCTTGCCGCTTGCGCGTGCAATCGTTAAACCCAAAAGATGGCCGCAAAATATAATCCAGAGTCTGATTTACTGTTTCTGCCGCTTGGCGGATCAGGCGAGATTGGTATGAATCTCAATCTATACGCCTGTTCTGGTAAATGGATTGCGGTCGATATGGGCATGACCTTTGCGGGGGATTATTACCCCGGTGTCGATCTTATTTTACCCGACCCAGGGTTTATCGAAGAACGCCAAGCTGATCTTTTGGCGATTGTGCTGACCCATGGACATGAAGACCATATCGGTGCCCTGCCTTATCTGTGGGAGAGTTTACAGGTTCCTATTTATGCCACGCCGTTCACCATGGAATTGGTGCGCGGTAAATTGGCCGAGGCTGGTTTGTTGGAAACGGCGGAATTGCACGAAATTCCCATGGGGGGCAATTTTACGCTTGGCGATTTTGATATCACCTATGTGCCGCTTGCCCATTCAATTGCCGAGGGCAATGCGCTGCTGATCAAGACGCCGCATGGGCGCATTTTTCATACCGGCGACTGGAAATTGGACGATGGTCCCTTGATCGGACAGCCAACAACAGCGCAGCAGTTATCAGCCATTGGGGATGCCGGCATTTTGGCGCTTATCGGCGACAGCACCAATGCATTTTCCCCCAATACCGCTGGGTCTGAATCCGGTGTGGCGCAAAAACTGATTGATGTGGTGGGCGAACAGAGCGGACGTGTCGTGGTCACGACATTTGCGTCTAATGTTGCGCGGCTGCAATCCATCGCCCGGGCGGCGCAGGCCAATGGGCGTAAATTGGGGATATTGGGCCGTTCCATGCACCGAATTATAGCGGCAGCAAAGGCCACGGGCTATTTGACAGACTTTCCTGACATTATAGACGAAGAGGATTTCGATAGTATTCCGCGTGAGCAATTGTTGGTGATGACCACCGGTTGTCAGGGCGAGGCGCGCGCCGCGCTCACCCGCCTGTCAGAAGGCGGCTTTCGTAATCTGAAGCTGGCGGCGGGGGATACCGTGATCTTTTCGTCGAAGATGATCCCGGGCAACGAAATTTCCATTGGTCGTGTGCTCAACAGATTGGTCGAGGCCGGGGTTCATGTCATTACCGAAAAAGACGCCGATGTGCATGTTTCCGGGCATCCCGGTCGCCCTGATTTGGAAGCCATGTATGGGTGGATTAGACCGCAGATTGCCATACCTGTACACGGCGAGGTTCGCCATATGCAGGCGCATGCTGAATTGGCAACACGCGCCGGGGTCGGCCGTGTGATCAGGCCGCTGAATGGCACGGTCATTCGCCTTGCCCCCGGTAAGGCGAAAATCGTTGACGAGGCCCCCACGGGGCGGCTTCTGGTGGATGGACGCTTGGTGATCGAGGCCGAGAGCGAAACCATGGCCGAGCGGCGCAGGATCATGCATAATGGCCACATGGCCATTATGCTGGTTTTGGATGAAGATGGTGCCGCCTTGTGCGAACCTGCGATTGTCGCGCAGGGTATCCCGGGATGGGAAGACGAGGGGGTGCTGTGCGACCGCGTGCTGGATATCACGGAAAGCGTGTTGGAGACGTTGGCACCGGGTGATTTGCGCGAAAACGATATTGTGGAAGAACAGGTGCGCCGGAATGTCCGGCGTATGTTGTCGAATGAGCTGGGGAAACGCACGGTTGTTGTTGTTCGTGTCCTGCGCCCAGATTAATCTTTTTTGGGGAAAATGATGTGATTGGTAAGCTCAACCATATTGCGATTGCGGTGCCAGACTTGGTGGCGGCAATTAAACATTACCGAGACGTGTTGGGTGCTGACGTGTCGCAGCCAGCCGACCTGCCAGAACACGGTGTGACAACAGTCTTTGTGCGCTTGCCCAATACGGTGATCGAATTGCTGCACCCATTTGGCGATAACTCGCCCATCGAAAATTTTTTAGAGCGTAATCCCGCAGGTGGGATGCACCATGTGTGTTACGAGGTCGCAGATATCCAAGCGGCTGCGGATACGCTGGCGGGGGCGGGAATGCGACTCCTTGATGGCGGCGCACCGAAAATTGGTGCGCACGGGAAGCCTGTTCTATTCCTGCATCCTAAGGATAACTTTGGAACCCTTGTTGAGCTGGAGGAAGTCTGATGTCATTTCTAGAGGCCATGTTTGTTTTTCTGATTGCGTGGTGGTTGGCATTTTTCATGTCGCTTCCCATCGGCGTTAAAGGCCAACACGAGGATGACGAAGGCATAACTACAGGCACTGAGCCGGGTGCGCCGCGCCATCCTATGCTGGTCAAAAAGATGATTTTTGCCACGGTTGGCGGATTGATTTTGACGGCTACGCTTTATTTCACCATCGAGTCAGGTATTATCGATGTGGGATATGCTCTGCGCCCCAAAGGCTGAGGCAACAAACATATAACCGCGTGTATGATAAAAAAAAGGACCCGGAAAACCGGATCCTTTTAATCGTGACGAATGCGCGTTTGCGCAGCGAATTGTGTCTCGCGCTATACCACTGACCAAAGCCCCCTCTCGCCAGTGGTGACCTCCGCAGTTTAACACCGCGAAATAGCATGCGAGACTTGGCGCATATCCTAGGCAACGCCGCATAAACTGTCATCGGACTGATCGGGTCTGGAATTTTATATTAGATAATAATCATATAAATACGTGACATGCCTGCAACAGGTTGTGCGGATGCGATATTTCCCTTCTCGCTGTTATTGGTCCATAATTCTATTGCGTAAGTCTGTACAAGTTGGCAAAAGGGCACAAATCGTACATTGTGCGATCATCAGGACGAAAAACCTTTCAATCATCAGGGCATTCTCATGCGGCTTAGCCAATATTTTCTACCGACACTTAAGGAAACACCATCAGAGGCCGAGATTGTCTCGCATCGCTTGATGTTGCGCGCGGGTATGGTGCGTCAATCGTCTGCGGGAATTTATTCATGGTTGCCGCTTGGCCTGAAGGTCCTGCGTAAAATTGAAGCCATCGTGCGCGAGGAACAAGAACTGGCCGGGGCACAGCCGATTCTGATGCCAACCATTCAACCCGCCGACTTATGGCGCGAAAGTGGTCGTTACGATGATTATGGCGCGGAAATGTTGCGTATCACCGATCGCCGCGAACGGGAAATGCTCTATGGCCCAACCAATGAAGAGCAAATCACCGATATTTTCCGCCAAAATGTGCGCTCTTACAAAGACCTGCCGCTTAATCTTTATCAAATTCAGTGGAAATTCCGCGATGAAATCCGCCCCCGTTTTGGTGTGATGCGCGGGCGTGAGTTCCTGATGAAGGATAATTATTCCTTTGACATGGATGAGGTCGGGGCACGGCGGTCCTATAATGCGATGTTTATCGCTTATCTGCGCACTTTCGCCCGCCTTGGCCTGCGCGCCATACCCATGGCGGCGGATACTGGACCGATCGGTGGCGATCTGTCGCACGAATTTATCGTCCTCGCCGAAACGGGGGAGAGCGAGGTTTATTACCATAAGGATTTCGAAGGCTTTAACCCCATGGTCGATGTGGATTATAGCGCTGATTTGCAACCAACGATTGATCATTGGACCAGCCGATATGCCGCGACGGATGAAAAGCATGATGCGGACAAGTGCCCCGTGGATGCGGCTGAGCTGATTACCGGACGTGGTATCGAAGTGGGGCATATTTTCTATTTTGGCCATAAATATTCCGCCCCCATGAACGCGGTGGTACAGGATAAAGATGGCAGCCAAACCCCTGTGCATATGGGGTCCTATGGGATTGGTGTGTCGCGACTGGTTGGTGCGATTATCGAAGCCAGCCATGATGATAAGGGCATTATTTGGCCTGATTCTGTGGCCCCCTTTAAAGTCAGCGTGTTGAATATCCGCCCAGATGACGCAGATTGCGCCGCCGCCGCCGACGATCTGTATAAGAAATTGCAGGTCGCAGGCGTCGATGTGCTTTATGATGACCGTGACGAACGGGCAGGGGCCAAATTTGCCACTGCCGAATTAATAGGCATTCCAAATACCATCACCATCGGCCCGCGCGGTATAAAGGCAGGCGTGGTGGAATTCGGCGTTCGCGGGTCTGGGGAAAAAGAAGAGCTTACCCCAGAAGCCGCGCTCAACCGGTTAACGGCATAAAGGAGGCGCCGCATGTTCACATCGTTTGAGTGGATGGTGGCGCTTCGTTACCTAAGGTCTCGCCGTGGTGACGGCTTTATCTCTGTTATTGCAGGGTTTTCGCTGGTCGGTATTATGCTCGGCGTTGCGGTCCTCATCGTGGTGATGAGTGTGATGAATGGCTTTCGAACAGAGCTTCTTGATAGAATTCTGGGGGTTAATGGCCATGCCGTTGTTGCGGGCTATGGGGGACGGTTGGAGGGTTACGAAGGCCTTGCAGCAGAAATTTCGAAAATAGATGGCATCGTCAGTGTCACGCCCTTGGTGGAAAATCAAGTGATGGCGTCACGCGGTGCCCGCGCTGCGGGGGCGGTGATGCGTGGCTTAAAGCCAGAAACGGTGCAGAACCACGCGCAAATTGCCCCCAATTTGGTCGATGGATCGCTGGAGCGTTTTGGCGAAGTTGCCACCGCGGCCGTGGGGTTTCGTTTGGCCCGGCAATTGGGTATTGGTGTTGGCGATGATATCACGCTGATCTCACCGCAGGGTGTATCCACCCCTTTTGGGACAGCCCCCCGGATGCAATCGTTTGAAGTGATCGCGACGTTTGAAGTCGGTGTTTATGACTATGATAATTTCTTTGTCTATGTCCCGCTTGCAGACGCGCAAATCTATCACCGTATGGGAGACGCCGTGACGGGCATTGAGATTTTTGCTGACGACCCGGACCGTATGGATGAATACGGAGCCGCTATGGACCAGGTGATCGGCAACCGTGCAGTTCTCAGCGATTGGCGGCAAATGAATCAAAGCTTGTTTTCAGCCCTTCAAGTCGAGCGCAATGTCATGTTCTTGATCCTGACGCTGATCATTGTGGTCGCGGCCTTCAATATTATTTCGTCACTGATCATGCTGGTAAAGGACAAATCCCGCGATGTGGCGATCCTGCGCACTATGGGGGCATCGCAAAAGTCGATCATGCGCATATTCATCATTGCTGGTGCCAGCGTTGGTGTTGTGGGGACCTTGCTTGGGGTTTTGCTCGGCGTTGTGTTGACCCTGAATATCGACAATATCCAGCAGGGCCTGCAATTCCTGACGGGGACCGACTTGTGGAACCCGGAAATTCGCTTCCTCACCGAAATGCCTGCGGAAATGAAACTGTCCGAGGTTCTTACGACGGTGCTGATGGCGCTGGGGCTGTCGCTATTGGCGACGCTGCCTCCCTCTAGGCGTGCGGCCAAGCTGGACCCCGTTGACGTGTTGAGGTTCGAATAATGAGCGTGGTCTTGGAACTTAAGGATATCAAACGGACTTTTCATCAAGGTGGCAAGGCGATTGAAGTGTTGCGCGGGGTCAGCATGTCTGTTGCACGCGGTGAAATTGTCGGCCTTGTTGGTCAATCCGGTGCCGGGAAATCAACACTTTTGCAGATTGCTGGTCTGTTGGAACATCCAGATGCCGGGCAGGTGATTATTGATGGTCAGTCCTGCGCAGGTGAGGGCGATGATATGCGCACAGCGGTGCGCCGAGACAGTTTGGGCTTTGTCTATCAGTTCCATCATCTGTTGCCTGAGTTTGATGCGTTGGAAAATGTGATGCTGCCCTTGCGTATTGCGGGGCGCAGCAAACAGGCGGCGGTTGAGCGGGCCGAGGAATTGCTTGTGTCTATGGGGTTGGAAGAGCGCCTTGAGCATATTCCATCACGCTTATCTGGCGGTGAACAGCAGCGGGTGGCGATCGCGCGCGCACTTGCAAATAACCCTGCCGTTTTGATGGCAGACGAGCCAACGGGCAATCTGGACGAATCAACGGCGGCGCGGGTCATGGATGTTTTGCTTAATACAATCCATAACCGCGGCGTCGGCGCTATTATCGCGACCCATAATATGGATTTGGCAAACCGCATGGACCGCTGTCTTCACCTACATGACGGGCTTTTGGAAATCGCTGGAGCATAAAGGGTTAACAAAGCGGCGCGTTCGTGCTTATCTCTGTGTAGATTTCAATTGGTTTTAGAGGACAATTCCCTTGGTTCAGGATGATTTTATCCATCTTGCGGTGCGAACGGCTTATTCGCTGTCCCAAGGTGCCATCCATATCAAGGATTTGGCGAAATTCCTTAAAAATAATCAAATTCCTGCGGTCGCGATTACCGACACTAACAACCTGTTCGGCGCGCTAGAATTCTCGGTCAAAATGTCCGAAGTGGGCGTTCAACCCATCATCGGCGTTACCCTTGGCGTGGCCAACCCGATGGCCCGTGAAGACCGTAATGGCCGACTTCCAGACCCGGACTTTTTGCGGCTTTATGCACAGAACGAGGCGGGCTACCGAAACCTCTTGAAGCTGGTCTCGCAGGCCCATTTGGAGAGCGCTGCCGAGGACTTGCCCCATGTCAGTATGCAACAAATCAAGGCCCACAACGAGGGCTTGATTGCCCTCTCTGGCGGTCCGATGGGGCCGATTGGTAGTTTGTTACGGGATCGACGGGCGGATGACGCGGAATTATTGTGTCATAGCCTCAACGAGATATTCTCCGGCCGCTTTTACATGGAGATCATGCGCCACGGTATGGAGGCTGAAAAAGAGACCGAAGCGGCCTTTTTGGATATGGCCTATAAATTGAACATTCCTATCGTGGCCACAAATGACGCGCATTTTATGAAGCCTGATATGTATGAGGCTCATGACGCACTTTTGTGTATCGCGGCGGGCAATGTGGTGGCGCAGGACGATCGAGAGCGCCTGACAGAGCAGCATTATTTCAAAGACCCTGCGCAGATGAAGGTGTTATTCTCGGACCTGCCAGAGGCCATTGAAAACACCGTCAATATCGCCAAGCGTTGCGCTTGGAAGGCGGAAATGATCGCGCCATTATTGCCAAATTTTACCGAGGGCAAGGACCTGTCCGAGGCCGATATGCTGGCGGAGCAAGCACGGGCTGGCTTGGATGAGCGTCTTCAAGAACATGTCTATACCGAAGACGATGACGCCGCCGCGCGCGCTGACAAACACAAAACATACCATGATCGCCTGAATTTTGAGCTGAAGGTGATCGAGGATATGGGATTCCCTGGCTATTTCCTGATCGTTGCCGACTTTATTATCTGGGCTAAGGAGCATGGTATTCCGGTTGGGCCGGGGCGTGGTTCCGGCGCGGGCTCAGCGGTCGCTTGGGCGCTGAAAATCACGGATTTGGACCCCATCCGCTTTGGCCTTCTGTTCGAGCGTTTCTTGAACCCGGAACGGGTGTCGATGCCTGACTTTGATATCGATTTCTGTCAGGATAAGCGCGATCAAGTGATCAAATATGTGCAAGAAAAATACGGCGAAGACCGCGTCGCACAGATCATCACATTTGGTACGCTGCAAGCCCGCGCAGCTTTGCGCGATGTGGGGCGGGTGATGCAGATGAATTATTCGCAGGTCGATCGCCTGTCAAAAATGGTGCCAAATGCGCCGGGTTCTGCGCTTAGCCTTAAAGAAGCCTTGGCCGCAGAGGCAAACTTCCGTGCCGCCCGCGATAGCGATGAATTGACCGCAGAAGTTATCAAACGCGCGATTGCACTAGAGGGCCTATACCGTCACGCGTCGACCCATGCGGCAGGGGTGGTGATTGGTGATCGGCGTCTTGACGAGTTGATCCCACTTTATCGTGACCCTAAATCCGATATGCCGGTGAGCCAGTTTAACATGAAATGGGTCGAGAGCGCCGGGCTGGTAAAATTCGACTTCTTGGGCCTGAAAACCCTCACCGTCTTGGCGCGCGCAGTGGAAAATGTACAGGAATCGCGCGGGATTCGGATCGATATTGATCGTTTGCCGTTGGACGATAAAAAAACATACGAGATGCTGTCCTTGGGCGACAGTTCCGGCGTGTTCCAGTTGGAGAGTTCGGGTATGCGGGCAACGCTGAAGTCGATGAAGCCCGACGTGTTCGAAGATATCATCGCCTTGGTCGCGCTTTATCGTCCCGGCCCGATGGAAAATATCCCCACATTCGTCAAACGTAAACACGGCGAAGAAGAGGTAGTCTACCCCCACGAGCTGATCAGGCCTTTGCTGGAAGAGACCTACGGCATTATTGTCTATCAGGAACAGGTCATGCAGATCGCTCAGGTCCTGTCCGGTTATACGCTGGGGCAGGCCGACTTGCTGCGCCGGGCGATGGGCAAGAAAATTCAAGAAGAAATGAACAAGCAGCGCGGCATTTTTGTCGATGGTGCCGTTGCCAATGGCGTGGATGCGAAAAAGGCCGAGGAAATTTTCGATCTCGTTGACCGCTTTGCCAACTATGGCTTTAACAAGTCGCACGCAGCAGCTTATGCGCTGGTGGCTTATCAGACCGCATATATGAAGGCTAATTATCCTGCTGAATTTATGGCCGCTATCATGAGCCTCGATTTGCAAAATACAGATAAGCTGGCAGCGTTTAAAAAAGACCTACAGCAAATGGATATTCCCTTGTTGGGGCCTGATGTGAATGCATCTGGTGTTTATTTCCGCGTTGAAGACATTGATGATGAGGGCCCAGATGGGACAGATAGGGCGGTGCGCTATGCCTTGGCAGCCATAAAGAATGTCGGCGAGAAGGCCATGCGCGGCGTCGTCGAAGAACGTCGTGAAAACGGGCCCTACAAAGACCTGTTCGACTTTGTCGAGAGGATGGACCCGCGGCTGGTGAATAAGCGCAGCCTTGAAAATCTGGTGCAGTCTGGGGCATTGGATAGCTTGCATGATAATCGGGCAGAAGCCTTGGCAAATGTCGAGATTTTGTTGCGCCATGCACAAACCACCGCGCAAGAAAAAGCCAGCAGTCAAGTTAGCTTATTTGGTGATAGTCCTGAAGACGCTGGTCGCCCGGTATTGGAAACCGTGAAGCCGTGGAAACAATCAGCGGTTCTATCGCATGAAAAAGCCGCTGTGGGTTTTTATATTTCGGCGCATCCGCTAGAGGCCTATGCGGACTTTTTAGACTCGCAGAAAATCGCGTCCTCAGCCGTTTTGTTGTCACCCGGTGAATTTCGCGGCGGCACCCTTCGACTGGCCGGTGTTGTCGATAGCTTTCAAAAGCGTCGCAGTCAAAAGTCCGGTAAGCCTTACGCGTTCTTGTCCCTGTCCGACACCATGGGCGGGTTCGAGATGATGTGCTTTTCTGAAATGATTGATACGGTTGATGCGTTGGTTGAAGCGGGTGGCCCGGTCGTCGTGACCGTGAACGGCGAATTGCGCGATGATGAAATGCGCCTCAGTTTGAACGCTATCGAATCGCTGGATAGTTTGGCGGCACGTAAGGGTGGGCATGTTTCGCTATCGGTCCGAAGTGAGGATGCGCTAGAACCTTTGAAAGAGCTGCTTAGCGAAGCTGGGCAGGGGCGCAGTCGTATCCAATTGATGTTAAGCGCGTGTGACGGACGGCTAGAGGCCCAAGTGGAAATTCCCGGGAATTACCGCATCACGCCGGAATTAAAGGACGACCTATCGGACTTGCCCAGTGTCTATAAGGTGGAAAGTTTCTCTGCATGAACGGGTTAGGCCATGATAGCGATGCGGTCATCGCCCACCCGTCCGCCACCATCATTGTGGTGCGCGACGCCGCCAAAGACAGTCGTGCAGGCGCCGAAGTGCTGATGATTAGGCGCTCTGAGGCGCTGAAATTTGCCCCGGGGGCCTATGTGTTTCCCGGCGGTCGGGTGGATACCGCTGATGTGGCCCGTGGACGTCGTGTGGCACCTGATATGGATGATGCCGGACACCGTATCGCCGCGATCAGAGAGTTGCAGGAAGAAACAGCCCTGTGTCTGCCCGAGGCCGAAGCCGCTAACCTAGTGCCATTTGCGCATTGGATCACACCACCTGAAAGTCCAAAGCGCTTTGATACGCTGTTTTATCTGTGCCGTGCGCCGCAGAACAGCCAAACCCAAGACATCTGTCATGATGGCACGGAAACCACCGAAGCGCGCTGGATCACGCCACGCGCGGTCCTAGAGGGCGAAAAGGAGGGGCGCTTTCCGCTGATGTTTCCCACACGCCTTAATCTGATGCTGTTGGATGCGGCAAATAATATCGAACACATGTTTAATGCCGCCCGCAAACGCAAACTTGTTCCGGTGATGCCCGCCCAAGAAATGCGCAATGGCGAGCTGTGGTTCACCATTCCGCCCGAAGCCGGATATCCCGTCAATGAAGTGCATAGAAATCATGTATTTGAGCTGATGGGGCAGAAAGCTGACTTGGACGAATAAGGCGGCGTTCTAAAAAAGCTCAGTTTCAGTCAAAAAACACTTGAAACCCCATACAATCCCCCTTATACGGAGCGCAACTCTCACGCGGGGGTTAAGTCCGCTGGCAAATTCCAGTGGCCCTCCGGTGTCTAGCATGATGTTAGATAACCCCCCCGCGGTGGATTAACCGGAAAGGACAATAGACATGGCTTTGCCAGATTTCTCCATGCGCCAATTGCTTGAAGCAGGCGTTCACTTTGGTCACCAGACCCACCGTTGGAACCCCAAAATGGCACCTTATATCTTTGGTGCTCGTAACAACGTACATATCATCGATCTTTCACAGACAGTACCGCATCTGTTCCGCGCATTGACGCAGATCCGTTCGACCGTTGCGTCCGGCGGCCGTGTTCTGTTTGTTGGCACCAAACGCCAAGCCGCAGGCCCCGTTGCCGAAGCTGCGAAACGTTGTGGTCAATATTATGTGAACCATCGTTGGCTCGGCGGCATGCTGACCAACTGGCAAACAATTTCCAATTCCATAAAAAAATTGAAAGAGCTGGATGAAAAATTGACTGTTGGTCTTTCCGGCCTGACCAAGAAAGAGCAGCTGCAATTGACGCGTCAGCGGAATAAGCTGGAATTGTCATTGGGTGGTATCCGCGATATGGGCGGTGTTCCCGATGTGATTGTTGTGATTGATACCAACCGCGAGGAAATCGCCATTGCCGAAGCGCAAAAGCTTGATATCCCCGTGGTTGCTATTCTTGATACCAACTGTAACCCTGATGGCATCGCATTCCCGGTTCCCGGTAATGATGACGCCAGCCGTGCAATTAACCTGTATTGCGACCTGATCGCGCAAACCGTTCTTGATGGTATTCAGGAAGAGCTTGGTAAATCCGGCGCTGACGTTGGCGCATTGGCCCAGCCAGTTGTCGAAGCAGTGGTTGAAGTTGAAGCCGCGGCACCTGAAGAGGTGAAAGCTGAAGAGCCTGTTGCTGAACCAAGCGCAGAAGAAGCTGAGAAAGCAGCGGAAGACGCCAAGGCTGAAGAGACTAAGGCAAAAAAAGCAGCCGCGAAGACCGCCGCCGCGAAAAAAGCCGATGAATCTGAAGAAAAGGCGAAAAAACCTGCTGCCAAAAAGGCACCAGCCAAAGCAACAGATGCTAAAAAGGCTGCCCCGAAAAAAGCGGCTGATAAAAAAGCAGCGGCAAAAAAGCCCACTGCGAAGAAAGCACCCGCTAAGAAGGCGGCCGCTAAGAAAGATGAAAAGTAAGCAATAAGTATTTATATTAAATACTTAATTGATAAGACTTAAGACAAAGGATTAAAAAATGGCACAGATTACCGCTGCTCTGGTGAAAGAGCTTAGGGATAAATCCGGCGCTGGAATGATGGATTGCAAAAAGGCTCTTTCCGAGTGTGATGGCAACCTTGAAGAAGCTGTTGATTGGCTACGCACAAAGGGTTTGGCAGCTGCGGCTAAAAAATCCGGCCGTATTGCTGCAGAGGGTCTTGTTGGTGTGGCTGTCGGTGATAAAATCGGGGCCTTGGTTGAGGTAAATTCCGAAACTGACTTCGTGGCGCGTAACGATACATTTCAGACCTTTGTTGTTGCGGTCAGTGAATTGGCATTGGCCAATGAAGGCGATATGGACGCAGTGATGAAGGCTGGGTACCCCGGCGGCGATCGCAGCGTTAGCGAGCAATTGACCGAAAATATCGCCACCATCGGCGAAAATATGTCGGTTCGTCGCATGGCGGCGCTCAGCGTGGATAGCGGTGTTGTGTCAAGCTATGTGCATAGCGCAGTTGCGCCAAACCTGGGCAAAATTGCTGTTCTTGTTGCGCTTGAATCGGACGCTGATTCCAGCGCGTTAGAGGGCCTTGGTAAACAGATTGCAATGCATATTGCGGCAACCAATCCGGCGTCTTTGGATGTGGAAGACTTGGACCCGGCAATGGTTGAGCGTGAAAAGCAGGTTCAGATTGAAGCGGCGCGCGAATCTGGCAAGCCTGAAGAGATCATCATGAAAATGATCGAAGGCCGCATGCGCAAATATTACGAAGATGTGTGTTTGCTGAAGCAGGTGTCAGTCATTGATGGTGAAACCAAAATTGGTGACTTGGTTGCCGCTGCGGGCAAGGATGCTGGCAGTGAAATTAAGCTGACCGGTTTCCTGCGCTATCAATTGGGTGATGGCATCGAGAAAAAAGAAGAAAACTTTGCTGAGGAAGTAGCGGCTGCTGTTGGCGGTTGATGCTTGGCTCTAAGCGCTTAAATGCGGCGAATTAGTGATTTAGACCGGGCTCATTCAGATGTGGCCCGGTCTTTTTTCTGGCGTAATCTTGTCGTGGCTCCATCGATCCGAACGTCCCTAGGCGCGCCTCAGAAAACGGGCTTTTCTTTAGGGGGGTAAGGGGATAAGCTGCGGGCACATTTTTGCGCGTGTTGGTGCGCAGAATAACCGAATAAGACGGCTGGAAAGACACAATAGGGCCGCACAACAAGGGCGCCATTATAGCCTTCTATATTTGGTGCCATCTGAGGGGATATATTCATCTATGACGCAATCGCCAATTGAATATAAGCGCGTCTTGTTGAAGCTGTCTGGCGAAGCCCTGATGGGTGATGACAGCTATGGTATTAACAAAGACACCATCACACGAATTGCCGAAGAAATAAAAGCTGTTCGCGATCTCGGCGTCCAAGTTAGCGTTGTTGTCGGTGCGGGGAATATTTTTCGCGGACTGGCGGGGGCCGCATCTGGCCTTGACCGGGCGTCGGCCGATTATATGGGCATGTTGGCCACAGTTATGAATGCGTTAGCCCTGCAAAATACGCTTGAAAACATGGGTGTGGACACGCGGGTTCAATCGGCAATTCCGATGGCGACCGTCTGCGAAGCCTATATTCGGCGGCGCGCTATTCGTCATATGGAAAAGGGGCGGGTGGTGATTTTTGGCGCAGGGACCGGCAATCCATTTTTCACGACGGATACGGCGGCGGCGCTGCGTGCGGCGGAAATGAATTGCGATGTTCTGTTGAAGGGCACGCAGGTTGACGGCGTTTATTCGGCTGATCCGAAAAAGGATACCGATGCAACCAGATATGAACATTTAAGCCATCTGGATGTGTTACAAAAAGACCTGAAAGTGATGGATGCGTCGGCGATTGCAGTTTGCCGCGAAAATGCCATACCTATCGTGGTATTCTCGATTCATGCAAAGGGTGCATTTGCAAAAGTTGTTCAAGGTGGGGGCACCTGCACCGTTATTGGCGCAGCTAAGTAGCAAAACCAACTGCCGTTATTGGCGCTGCGGATATTTGCAGACAGAGGAGTTAAAATATGAGCGAACCTGATTTAGACGACCTAAGCCGACGTATGGACGGCGCGATTGACAACCTGAAGAGCGAATTTGGGGGATTGCGTACAGGGCGTGCTTCAGCCGCACTGTTAGAGCCTGTGCAGGTTGATGTTTACGGGTCCAACATGCCGATCAATCAAGTTGGCACAGTGACCGTGCCCGAGCCACGCATGTTGTCGGTCCAGGTTTGGGATAAGGCCAATGTGAGCGCCGTTGAAAAAGCAATTCGTAATTCTGGGCTGGGCCTTAATCCCATGTTGGATGGCCAGTTGGTGCGAATCTCTATTCCTGAATTGACAGAAGAACGCCGTGTCGAACTGGTGAAGGTTGCCCACAAATATGCCGAGCAGGGGCGCATTGCGGTGCGCAATGTGCGTAAAGCGGGCATGGATGAGTTGAAAGCCGCTGAAAAGGCGGGGATGAGCGAAGACGAATCCCGCATGTGGTCAGATGAAGTGCAGAAGTTGACGGATAAGGCCATCAAGGCGGTTGACGAAGCGCTGGAGCAAAAAGAGAAGGAGATCATGCAGGTCTAATGGTCTTTCTGTTTAAAAAACACGCTGTCAACAATGACCAGCCGGGTTCCGCAACCCGCGCTGTGCCGCGACATGTTGCGCTTATTATGGATGGAAATGGCCGCTGGGCTGAATCGCGTGGATTGCCGCGGGTTGCCGGGCATAAGCAGGGCATGGATGCGGTGCGCATGGCCATTCGGGCGGCGGCGAAAGAGGGGATTGAATATCTCACCCTTTATGCGTTTTCCTCGGAAAATTGGGCGCGACCTGCGGATGAGGTCTCCACCTTGATGGATTTGTTGCGCAGTTATATCCGTTCAGAGATTGAAGAACTGGACCGTGAAGGGGTTTGCCTCAGGTTCATCGGTCGCCGAGAAGACTTGGCAGAAGACATTCGTCAACTCATGCTCGAAGCAGAAGAGCGCACCAAATCTAATAGGCGTATTTTCGTTCAAATCGCACTGAGCTATGGGTCGCGCACCGAGATTGTTGATGCCACAAGGCAGCTTGCCCAGCGGGTTAAAGACGGCACGCTGGAGGTGCAGGACATTGACGCTGAAATGATTTCAGGGGCTTTATATACCAACGACATCCCCGATCCGGACCTTATAATTCGCACAAGTGGGGAACACCGCCTGTCAAACTTCTTATTGTGGCAATCCGCCTATGCGGAACTTGTTTTCTTGGATGAACACTGGCCAGTATTTGATGCCAACAGTCTTGCGCGGGCTATTGATATTTATTCTGCACGCGACCGCCGATTTGGCGGGCGTCGTTAAGCCCTGAAAGGCGTCACTCACCTTATGGCATCGGACATATTCAATCGAAAACTCTTACTGCGCTTGATCTCGGCGCTTGCCTTACTACCAGTGGTTCTCTTGCCGCTCTGGTATGGTGGTTTTGCTTTCAAGGCGCTTTTGGCAGTGGCGTGTTTGTTGATGCTGGTGGAATGGAACCAAATCACCTGTAAGGGGCAGTCCCTTAGTGTCTTGGCGCGCTGGCGCTGGCGGGTCCTTGGTTTTTTGTATATCGGGATTCCTCTTATTGCCTTTTCTTGGCTGCGTCAGAGTCCAGATGGTCTGTGGTGGGTTGGTTGGACGTTTTTGATGGTCTGGGCCATGGATGTCGGGGGGTTTTTCGCTGGCAAGGCGATCGGTGGGCCCAAATTGGCGCCCTCCATCAGCCCGGGCAAGACATGGGCTGGCCTGATCGGTGGTGTGGCCCTTGCGGTTGCGGCCAGTTGGGTGATGCTTTGGGTGTTATCGCTTTATCCGGCTCTTGGTGCCGGCATTAACCCGCCGTGGTATGCGGCGGGGATTGTCGCGCTGGTGGCGCAAATTGGCGACCTGTTTGAAAGCGCAGTAAAACGGCGCTTTCATGTCAAAGACGCCTCTGGATTGATCCCCGGTCATGGTGGATTGCTTGACCGTGCGGATGGTCTGATGTTCGCCGGGCCTTTGGTTTATGCGGCGGTCCATTTCCAATTCTTGGTGTTCTGATATGTCGAAAAGCCTTACGATATTGGGGTCGACTGGCTCGATAGGGTGTTCGACACTTGATCTTGTGCGGGACCATCTGGGCGCGTTTGACTTGGTTGCCATCAGCGCCAACACAAATGTTGGGAAATTGATCGAACAGGCACGTCAATTTCGCCCTCAAATCGCCGTAATTGGCGACGAGTCTTTGCTCGCTGAGCTTCGCGATGGCCTAAGCGGTACGGGAATTGAGGTCGCGGCAGGGGCTGAGGCCATTATTGATGCTGCGGCGATGAAATCAGATTTTGTCATGGCCGGAATTGTCGGGGCTGCGGGGATGCGCCCAACAATGGCGGCGGTGGAGCGGGGGGCAACACTTGGCCTCGCAAATAAGGAATGTCTGGTCTGCGCCGGACAGATAATGATGAAAGAGGTCGAGCGCTGTGGTGCGACATTGTTGCCGGTTGATTCCGAACATAACGCGATCTTTCAGGTCTTCGACGGGGATCGTGCGCATCATGTGCGCCGGATCATCCTCACAGCATCGGGGGGGCCATTCCGCACTATGACGCGCGAGGAAATGCAACACGCCACGCCGGCACAGGCTGTCGCGCATCCCAATTGGGATATGGGCGCGAAGATTTCGGTCGATTCTGCGACCATGATGAATAAGGGGCTGGAATTGATCGAGGCTTACCATTTGTTCCCGCTGGAACAGGATCAATTCGAGGTTCTTGTGCATCCACAATCAACGGTGCATGGCTTGGTTGAATATGACGATGGCTCGGTGCTGGCGCAAATGGGTAGCCCGGATATGCGCACGCCGATTGCTTATTGTCTGGCATGGCCAGAACGCATGGACGCGCCGGTAGAGCGACTTGACCTCGCCGCGCTGGGGCGGTTGGACTTTTCCGCCCCGGATAATGCGCGCTTTCCGGCGATACAATTGTGCCGCGATGCATTAAAAGAAGGCGGCTCTGCACCGATCGTCTTGAATGCGGCAAATGAGATGGCAGTGGCGGCATTTTTGTCGGAAAAGATAGAATTTGGAGCGATTTCGGCCCTTGTTGGCACCGTTCTTGAGAAAAACACTGATCCAGCGCCACAATCACTTGACGATGTGGATGCAATCGACCAAAAAGCCCGAACGGTAACTGCAACAGTGATAGAGAGTTTGCACTGATGCGGGTCGTGGTTTTGAAACGTAAAGGGTATTAAATGGAACTGGCCTCGCCTGGCATTATTTATACGATTATCATGTTCCTGCTTTTGCTGACGGTGCTGGTGGCTGTTCATGAGTGGGGCCATTTTGCCGTTGCGCGCTATTTTGGTGTGAAGGTTGACGTGTTTTCCATCGGTTTTGGGCGCGAGCTGTTCGGTTGGACGGATAGCAAAGGCACGCGTTGGAAACTCAGCATGATCCCATTGGGTGGCTACGTGAAATTCCACGGTGATGCTGGCGAAAGCAGCAATGCAGACAATGAAGCCATCGCCGCGATGAGCGACGAAGAACGCGCCTATACATTCCAGTGTAAACCTGTGCACCAACGCGCGGCCATTGCCGCTGCGGGGCCGCTGGTGAATTTTATTTTTGCCATTCTGGTGTTTTCCGGTCTTTACATGAGCCTAGGCGAGCCTTATTCGCCGAGCGTGATCTCTGCCGTTGCTGAAGGCTCTGCGGCGGAACAGGCCGGAATCTTGCCCGGTGACCGTATTGTTGAAATTAACGGTCAGGAGGTCAGCCGCTTTGACGATCTACAGAGCGCCGTACGCCTTTATACCAGCGGCAGTATCGCGCTGAGCGTTGAACGCGACGGTCGTATCCAGCATCTGGACCTTGTGCCCCGCAAAATGATCATGACGGACCGATTTGGTAATTCCTATGACGTCTACCGTATCGGCGTTTCATCGGGCCCTGTGGAAATGGATGATTTGGGGGTTGTGGCATCAATCGCGCGCGCTGTGGAACGCACGGGCGAATTGACCAAGATGATGTTGGTGACAACGGGGCAGGTGATTTCGGGCGTGCGCTCGGTTGATGAGATGGGTGGTCCCATTCGCATTGCACAGTTTTCGGGTCAGCAGGCGGCATTGGGTCTTGTATCCTTCATTTCCTTCATGGCGCTTATTTCCATCAACTTAGGGCTGGTGAACCTTTTCCCCATTCCTATGTTGGATGGCGGGCACCTGCTGTTTTATGCCATGGAGGCCATTAAAGGCAGCCCGGTCAGCGAGAAGGTACAGGAGTTTTCCTATCTCGCGGGCATGGCGTTGGTGTTGGGTTTGATGGTTTTTCTGACGTGGAATGATTTGAGTAATTTTGATATTTGGGAACGGCTTGGACGTTTCCTAAACCAGTAATGAGTGCCGCCCGTGGTTTCGTATTTGGGTGCATGATAAAGGGATTGGCGTGAAGATTCAAAAGAACCTATTTACCGTTTTGGCTCCAGTTACAGCGCTGATTTTGCCTGCTTTGCTGTTGGCGGGGCTTGTTTTGCTGGGGGCGCAAACAACGGCAGCTCAAACTGAATTTACACCTGAGCAAACACCTGAGCAAACACCCATTCAAACGAATTTGAGCACAACCGACCGGATCGAGCGTTTTGCGGTCATTGGTAATGAGCGTATTGAGGCCTCGACCATTGCGTCATATCTTTCGCTGCGCCCTGGTGACCTGTTTGACCCCGCCCGCATTGATGAGAGCCTGAAGACACTGTTTGCGACGGGCCTGTTTGCTGATGTGATCATGGAACGTGACGGTTCGTCACTGGTAGTCCGCATTGTCGAGAACCCAATCATAAATCGTATCGTGTTTGAGGGGAATTCGCGGCTTGATCGTGAAGACTTGATGGAAGAGGTCGAATTGCGGCCGCGTATGGTTTACACCCGCGCGCGCGTTCGCGCTGATGTACAGCGCATTCTTGATCTATACCGTCGCAAGGGCCGTTTTGCGGCTGTGGTGGAGCCGATGATCATCGAGCGCGACCAGAACCGCGTGGACCTTGTATTCGAGATTTCTGAAGGACCAAAAAGCCGGGTGAGTAAGATTAACTTTATCGGCAATGATGAATTTGGCGATCGTAAATTGCGCAGCGAACTGGCCACAAAGCAAGCGCGGTGGTGGAATATTTTCACCTCTGAAGATACTTATGATCCTGATCGTCTGGATTATGACCGCGAATTGCTGCGCCAATTTTATTTGCGCAATGGCTATGCAGATTTCCGTGTCGTTTCCGCCGTGGCGGAACTGACGCCGGATCAGAATGACTTCTTCATCACCTATGTGGTGGACGAGGGCGAGACCTATCACTTTGGCGAGATTAAAGTCGAAAGTGAAATTCGTGATCTGTCAAAGGAATTGCTTTCTAATTTCGTCACCATGAAGACTGGCGAGCTGTATGACGCCGATAAAATCGACAGCACCCAAGAAAACATGGGGTCCGCAGCGGGTATTCTTGGTTTTGCGTTTTTGGATGTCCGCCCGCAAATTAGCAGAAACCGCGAGGACCGGACGCTGGACATCACCTTCCATGTGATGGAAACACCGCGTGCCTATGTTGAGCGTGTCGAAATTCACGGCAATGTGCGAACTCTGGACAGGGTGATCCGCCGCGAATTTCGCCTGACCGAGGGCGATGCCTTTAACACCCTACGCGTAGACCGTTCAGAAGCTCGCTTGAACAGCCTCGGCTTTTTCCGCGCCGTAACGATCGAGCCACAGCGCGGTTCAGAACCCGGCTCTGTTGTGCTGGATGTGACGGTTGAAGAACAGGCAACGGGCGAGTTGTCCTTTGGTATTGGTTTCTCCAGTCTTGAGAATTTTATCCTTGATATGAGTGTGCGCGAGCGCAACCTTCTGGGGCGTGGTCAAGATTTGCGCTTGGGCGTCTCCATGTCTGGGCGTCGTAAACAGATCAATTTGGGCTTTACCGAGCCGCGCTTCCTTGGCCGCAATATGAGTGCTGGTTTTGACCTGTTCCGTACCGAATTGGATAGTTATACGGAAAGCTCCTTCTCGACCACATCGACGGGTTTGTCACTGAATACGGTGTTGCCGCTGTCTGAATATGTCCGTCTTGGCACGCGCTATACCCTGCGCCGTGATGAAGTGAACACCAGTTTCTTCACCTCTTCGCCATTTGTACGTGATAGCCAAGGTAAACACACCACATCGTCGGTGGGCTATACTTTGATTTACGATTCGGTCGATCACTTCATGTATCCAACACGGGGTATGCGAATTATCTTTGGTCAAGACCTTGCAGGTGTCGGCGGTACGGTGAATTATTTGCGCACCAGCATGACATTTGATCGCTACATCAACGTGTTCAATGGATGGATCCTGAATTTCGGTGCGGAGTATGGCTATATCAATGGCCTAGGTAGCCGCGTCCGGATTAATGATCGCTTCTTCCTTGGTGGCCCCAAAATGCGCGGCTTTAACACCGCGGGTATTGGTCCACGTGATACAACAACGGGCGATTTCCTTGGCGGGAACCTTTATTATGTCGCCAACGCGTCCGTGCAATTGCCTCTTGGCAGGTCCGTCCGCGAGATGGGCGTGCGGGTCGATGCCTTCGTTGATATCGGCTCACTCGCCAAGCTTGACCTCTTAGAGTTTGACAGCGCGGGCAATCCGATAGATAACAGCACGGTTTTCTCCAATGGGGCGCCGCGTGTGGCGGTGGGGATCGGGATGATGTGGGAATCGCCATTTGGTCCGTTTAGGATCGATTTGGCCAAAGCCATCAGAAAACAGCCTTGGGATAAAACACAAACACTTCAATTTAACGTTGGAACGGTATTTTAAATGACACAATTTTTTACAAAATCTATGACCCGTGCAGTTTTGCTTGCTGGTTTGCTTGCGGTATTTGCTCCGTTGGCAACCGCGTCAGTGGCGCATGCTCAATCCGTGGGTGAAGCTAAGATCATTCTGGTGGACTTTAACCGCGTTACCACCGAAGCGTTGGTCGGCCGCGATGTTGCAGCTCAGCTCGAATCCAATCGCGTTAAAATCGAAGGCCGCGCGAGCGAACTTGATCAAAGTCTGGCCGCCGAGCGTTCCGAGTTGGAACGCCAGCAATCGCTTCTGGCACCGGATGCCTTTGAAGCCCGCGTTCGCGAATTTTCACAGCGTCAATTGGCAGCCCGTACCGAACTGGAACAATTGAATGCCCAGCATCAACGCGCCGCACAACAGGCAAGCTTGGAAATCCAGCGCGTCCTTCGCCCGATCATTCTTGCTATTATGGAAGAACGCGGTGCGACGGTGGTTCTGGACAAAATGACCGTTTACCATTCAGTTGGCGGTTTGGACGCGACAACGCAGGTGATTGAGCGCCTTGATGCGGCAATGTCATCTTTCCAAATCACATTGCCTTCTGCTGCACAAGCGCAGTAACTGCGGGATTTACGCAGGGTGAGCGATACGCCGAATAATACAGTGGACACTGTGGACGTGATGCGGATCATGGAAATGATCCCGCATCGCTATCCCATGTTGCTGGTGGACCGGGTGGAAAACCTTGTGTCTGGGGAACGCGCCACCGGCGTGAAATGTGTGACCATCAATGAAGGCTTTTTTCAGGGACATTTTCCTGCAAAACCGGTGATGCCGGGGGTCTTGATAGTTGAGGCGATGGCCCAGACGGCGGCTGTCCTAGCTGTTGAAACTCTAGGCGAAGAAGCCGAGGGTAAGCTGGTCTATTTCATGGGCATTCAGGAGGCTAAATTCCGTAAGCCTGTTGTGCCTGGCGATGTCTTACATATGCATCTAAGCGTCGAACGTGGTCGCGGGCGCGTATGGAGATTGCGCGGTGAAGCCATGGTGGGTGATGAACTCGCCGCGGAGGCAAATATAACGGCGATGATCGCTGACGCTTAGTTAGTTTGGTTGGTGATACAGAATAAAAAAAGCGCGGGGGAAACACCCCGCGCTTTTCTTTTATATGGATCGCAGCAGATTAACGCTTGCTGATGTCGACAAAATCACGCTGCGTTGCACCGGTATAGAGCTGACGTGGGCGACCGATGCGCTGCACCGGGTCGGCAATCATTTCGTTCCATTGCGACACCCAACCGACAGTCCGCGCCAAAGCGAACAGTACGGTGAACATTTCGGTCGGGAATCCCATGGCCTTTAGAATGACGCCGGAATAGAAATCCACATTGGGATAAAGTTTTTTCTCAATGAAATACTCATCCTGCAGGGCAATTTTTTCCAATTCCTTGGCAACATCAAACAAGGGGTCTGTCAGTTTCAATTCAGCCAGCACCTTATCTGCCGTTTCTTTCATAACCCGTGCGCGGGGGTCGAAATTTTTATAGACGCGGTGGCCAAAACCCATCAACCGGAACGGGTCTGACTTGTCCTTGGCGCGGCGGATATATTCTGGAATGCGGTCGACGGTGCCAATTTCTGCGAGCATTTGCAGGCAGGCCTCGTTCGCGCCGCCATGTGCTGGGCCCCAAAGGCTGGCAATACCAGCCGCGATACAGGCAAATGGGTTGGCCGCACTCGAGCCCGCAAGACGCACAGTGGATGTAGATGCGTTTTGTTCATGGTCCGCATGCAGTGTGAAAATCAGGTCCATCGCTTTTTCCAAGGTCGGGCTGATTTTGTACTCTTCGCAGGGTACCGCGAACATCATGTTCAGGAAGTTTGCCGCATAGCTCATGTGGTTTTGCGGGTAAACGAAGGGCTGACCAGTTGAATATTTATACGCCATTGCCGCAATGGTGGGCATTTTTGCAATCATCCGATAGCTGGCAATGATGCGCTGATGCGGGTCAGATATATCCGTGCTGTCATGATAAAATGATGCCAGCGCCCCAACCACGCCCACCATGATCGCCATGGGGTGTGCATCGCGGCGGAAACCAGAAAAGAAGCGGTTCAGCTGTTCATGCAGCATAGTGTGATATGTGATGTCGTGTTTAAATTTGTCGGCTTCAGCGGCGGTGGGTAATTCGCCGTACAGCAGCAAATAAGCCACCTCCATGAAATTGGATTCTTGAGCCAATTGTTCAATGGGATAACCGCGATACAAAAGAATACCTTTTTCGCCGTCAATATATGTAATTTTAGACTCGCAACTGCCAGTCGACGTATATCCGGGGTCATAGGTGAACATGCCGGATTGGGCGTAGAGCGAGCGAATATCAATGACTTTTGGGCCTACGCTGCCGTCAAATACGGGGAACTCGTAGGTTTCACCTCCAACTGTGAGGGTAGCTTTTTCGTCTGCCATGTATCGTCCTTTCCTGATGTCCCAATTCTATCTCATTATTTCAAATTCTTATCCAGCCTAATCGCCGTCGACTTGGTCCTTTAACCGACCAAGGCTCTCGCCCTTGCCAAGGACCTCCATCACATCGAAGACACTTGGCGAGACATTGCTGCCTGTCAGCGCCGCCCTGATCGGCTGTGCGACTTTGCCAAGTTTCAGCTCTTCTGCTTCGGCAAAGGCTGTGACGCGCTCTTGAATGTGCTCAGCCTCCCAATCGCTGACCTCTTCCAAAGCGATCATAGCACGCCCAAGCATGTCGCGCACATGATCAGCTTTCAATATATCCTGCGCTTTGTCATTTACATACAGTGGTCTTTCAAGGAAGTAAAATAGGGCGTTTTCCGAAAGTTCCACGATGGTTTTTGCACGTTCCTTGAGACCTGGCAGGGCGTTTCGTAATTTTTGCTGCTCGAATGGCTCTATAGGGCGCTCCAGACGACCCTCAATGAAGGGCTGAACATGGTCTACCAATTCAGTTTCGGGCATGGTGCGCAAATAGTGCGCGTTAAAGCTTTCTAGTTTTTTAAAGTCAAATCGCGCTGCTGCACGGCCAACGCCGGATATGTCGAACAGCTCCACCGCTTCGGCGGTGGTGATCAACTCGCGATCTTCATAGCCCCAGCCCAGACGTAAAAGATAATTGCGCAGGGCCTCTGGCACATATCCCATTTCGCGGTAGGCTTCGACACCCAGTGCGCCGTGGCGTTTTGACAGTTTTGCCCCGTCGGCACCATGGATGAGGGGAATATGGCCAAATTCAGGGGCGTCCCAGCCCATGGCGTCATAAATCTGTTTTTGCCTGAACGCGTTTGTTAGATGATCATCGCCGCGGATTACATGGGTAATTCCCATATCAAAATCATCCACGACCACGCTCAGCATATAGGTCGGCGTCCCGTCAGAGCGCATCAGCACCATATCATCCAATTCACTATTGGGAACGGTCACCCGGCCCTGGACCAGATCATGCAACGTGGTTTCACCCTCTCTCGGCGCTTTCAGGCGAATGACCGGGGCGATGTCAGCAGGCGCATCACTGTCCGGGCGATCACGCCAGCGGCCATCATATCGCATCGGGCGGCCCTCTGCGCGGGCGGTGTCGCGCATGATCTGCAATTCCTCGGGCGAGGAATAACATTTATAGGCAGCCCCTTTAGCAAGCAATTCTTTGACAACTTCGCTATGGCGTTCTTGTTGTTCGGATTGAAACACTGGTGGCTCATCGCCCTCCAAACCAAGCCATTTCAGACCATCAAGGATGGCGTCAATAGCCTCAACGGTGGAGCGTTTGCGGTCGGTATCCTCAATCCGGAGCAGATATTTCCCGCCATGGGCGCGCGTAAACAGCCAATTGAACAGGGCGGTGCGCGCCCCCCCGATATGCAGGAAACCAGTCGGTGATGGCGCAAAGCGCGTAACAACCGTTTTCGACAAATTTGTCATAACAATCCGAATACTGTTGATAAATGTGTTAATCTTCGTGCGAACGGCGCAGGGTTATTGCCGCCGCCATATAGGCAGAGTTTCTATCACACGCATCTAGAATAGTAAATTGCGGAGGATAGTCGAAATGGGGGAAAATAGCGTTATTTCATGTCTTTAGGCGCAAAAATCACACCCAATCGGGAAATATGGCAATTGCCCAGCCTACAAACGCTGGTCATTGGTTTTGCTGCGGGCATTGGGGCATACCATGCGCTGCCCAGCGAACCGTCGGTTTTGGCCCTTGTTGCGCTGGGCGTGATGATTGGTTTTTTAATATGGCTGGTCGCCAAGCTGGGCCCGCCACGGCCCGTGTTATGGGGGCTGATATTGGCGCTGATTGGTGTTTTGGCCGGGGCGACAGAAACCCATGTTAAATCAACCCAGATGATCTCCAGCCCGCAACCAGCCATGTGGGTTAAGGGACGACTGATCGAAATTGAATGGCAAGATGGCGGGGATGAGCGGCTCAGTCTTGTTGATGTGGATTATCCGGGAATGTATCAGGGAATCAAGCCTGATACGATCCGCGTGAACCTGCGAACCGGGGGCGATATTCACCATGTGGGCGATTATGTGCGGATGCGCGTGGTATTGATGCCGCCCGGCGGGCCTGTCTATCCCGGCGGTTTTGATTTTGCCCGGCACGCGTGGTTCCAGGGGCTTGGTGCGGTGGGATTCGCGGTGACGGGCTTAGAAGTCGTCGAACCGGGGGGCGGACAATATTGGCTGCAAACATTCCGCGGGGATGTCGGGCGCACCATCCGCCGGGAACTGGGTGGGCAAACCGGGGCTGTGGCCAGCGCCTTGTTAACGGGGGATAGGTCAGGTATTTCGGAACATACCAATGCCGTAATGCGGGATTCTGGTCTAGCGCATTTATTGGCGATATCGGGTCTGCATATGGCGCTTTTCGCCGGGTCATTGTTTTTTGCAATCCGTGCCGTGTTGGCGGCGTGGCCGTGGCTGGCGCTAACGTATAATATTAAGAAAATATCGGCCGTGGTGGCGTGGGCAGGCGGTCTTTTTTACCTTTTGCTCAGCGGGGCAGGGATATCCACGCAGCGGGCATTCATCATGCTCAGTTTAATGTTGCTGGCAATTCTTTTGGACCGCAGGGCGATCAGTCTGCGCAATGTGGCGCTTGCAGCCTTTGTGGTCCTTATTCTGTCGCCATCAGCACTTTTGAGCGTGGGCTTTCAAATGTCATTTGCAGCGGTTGTTGGGCTGGTTGCTGTTTATGAGCAGTGGCGCCAATATCGCTTGGCACACCCGATCAAGCGTAGCATTTTCAGGCGCATTTTTGCCTATCCCGCGGGGGTCATGGCATCAACTGTGATTGCAGAGACCGCAATTCTGCCAATCGCGGTTTACCATTTTCACCGATTTGCCAGTTTCGGGCTGGCGGCAAATCTGTTGGCCATCCCGCTAACTGGGTTTTTGATCATGCCATTTGGGCTGCTGGCGCTTATTTTGATGCCCTTTGGATTGGCTGGCTGGGCGCTTTATCCCATGGGGGTCGGCATTGATGCCATGTTGGGCATTGCCGAGCGGGTATCCAATATGCCGGGCGCGCATTTCAATATTCCGGATTTGGGTTTAGGCGCATTTTTACTATTTATGGCGGGTTTGGCTATTGTTGCCCTTGGCGATGATATGCGCCGCCGCATAACGGGATTGGTTTTCATCGTAGTGGGCATTGTGATCTATCTGAACCAAGACCGACCAGATGTCATTATTAGCCCCGATGGACGCATGCATGCGGTTTTGGGGGACGATGGGCGTTATTATTTTTCCAGTCTGGTTCGGGAACGGTTTGCGCGCATGAACTGGCAGGACCGTTTTGCACAGGAGGACAGTCCCAAGACATCGGAACTGCCCATTGATGAAGATAAGAGCAACCACGAGAAAAATATTTATAAGTGTGACGAATTGGGCTGCATTTATAAACGCGGCGGGAATTTGGTTGCCTTTCCCAATAATATGCAGGCCTTCTATCAAGATTGCCTGCGCGCGGACCTGATCATACTGGCAGATGATTTTCCAATCCGTGACCTTGATGCCCATTGCAACACAAGGGTTTTACCTATGGGGGCAGAGGCTAATGGTCAATCACCCGGCGCACCCGGTGCCACAGCGATATGGCTGGATGAGAGTGGTGAAATGGACGTTCTGAGCGTCCGTGACCTAAGGGGGACTAGACCTTGGTCACGCATTCCAGATTGTGATTGTCCGTTGGAGACAGAAACAGGTGCTAATAACGCCGCAGAAGCCCAACAAGCCGCCCTTGTACCTGCACCCGGCTAGCTGGTAAAATCTGTGTCGAATGGCTTTGATTAGCAGGTTTTAAAGCGATTTGATGACCACGCTTATGCAGCGTTTTCAGTGTCGCTTCTTCGCCGTCAACCAGGGCAACAACCACATCGCCATTATCGGCTGTATTACACTGTTTGATGATGGCGGTATCGCCATCAAGAATACCCAGCTCCACCATGCTATCGCCAGAAACCTCCAGCGCGTAATGGGTGCCGCGACCGATCATGTCGGGCGGCAGGGAAATAAAGGTATCAGTATTTTGCAAGGCCTCGATCGGGGTACCTGCGGCAATGCGACCATGGAGGGGAATTTCTACTGGCGCATCTATATCGGCACGGGCCTGAATTCCAGATTTTGGTCCAAATACGCCAGACACCACATTGCCCACCTCGTCATCAAGACCCAGGTCTTTCTGCACCGGGGCGGCTGTTGTATCGGGCAGCTTGACAATTTCCAGCGCCCGCGCGCGGTTGGGCAGCCGGCGGATAAAGCCACGTTCTTCAAGGGCTTTAACCAAACGATGAATGCCGGACTTGGAATGAAGCCCCAAAGCATCCTTCATTTCTTCATAAGATGGTGAAATTCCGCCCTGGTCCAATCGGCTTTTGATAAACATCAGAAGTTGGTGCTGCTTTTTGGTGAGCATAAAAAATTCCTCTTAATTTTAAAAAAGTCCAATACTAAAACCACCCAATTGCAAAGACCCCCAGAAGGCAAAGACCAGAGCGGTCTATATTTCCCGTCATTGATGTGCGCGCAGATGCTCACGGCACGAAACGCGAATCAGGCTTTGTTGCGGTTATGTTCTAATAATGTTCCGCCGCTGTCAAGGGCAAGCCCATAAAACCCCTATTCATGCGGGTTAATTAGACCAAGCCGGGCGAGGAAAAAAGGATCACCGGAACACAGGTACCCGCTGGCAGTGCAGGGGCATCGGGATAGCGGACAATCAGTCCATCTGCCTTGGACAGTGACCTTAGCGCAGCGCTATCCTGATCATGGGCGATGCTGGCTGTCCATTGCCCCTGTCGGGAGAGTTCGATGCGCGCCCTGAGATAGGCCTGTCGATCACCATTTTCTGCAAGGTCATCGGTCAATTTGGCGGCCGTTTGGGTCAGCAGTGAGATATCGCTGCCGAGCATTGCTTGGATCATGGGCAGGACAAATAAATAAGTGCCCACCATCGCGGAAACAGGATTGCCGGGCAGCCCAAGCACAGGTGTTTCCCCAAAACGCCCGAATATAACAGGCTTGCCGGGACGCATCCTGACCTTCCAGAAATCCAGCTGGAACCCCAAATCCTTCAGGACCACCTGCACCAGATCGCGCGCACCGACGGAGGCACCACCAATGGTGATCAGAAGGTCAGTGTCTTTGATTTGCGCCAGTGCAGACTTCAGCGCATCAGGCTCGTCGCGGGCAACACCGGCAAGGGTGACATCCGCCCCGGCCTGTTGCAGCAGCGCCGCCAGCATGGGCGCGTTTGAATTTACAATCTGGTCGGCGGTATCCGCCGTGCCCGGTGGGACCAGTTCGTCGCCTGTGGACAGCAGTGTAACCCTTGGCTTTACCGTGACCTCCAGCGCGGCGATATTTCCCGCCGCGATCAAACCAATTTGCCGGGGGCCAAGGCGTGTGCCCTTTTCTACCAGAATATCACCTGCTGAGAAGTCATGACCCTGTTGGCGCACGTGGCGCCCCAAGCGGGCCCCTTCAAGCACGGTCACCACGCCATGATCATTCCCATTTTCCGCCGTATTTTCTTGCATAATGACGGTATCGGTCCCCGTTGGCATGACGCCGCCCGTGAAAATATGAACCGCTTCACCAGCCCCAACTTGGCCCGTAAATAAAGCCCCGGCGGGTGCTTCACCAATCACATTAAGCTTGACTGGCAGGTTAGCCACATCAGCATATCGCACCGCATAACCATCCATCGCCGAAGAATCTGCGGGGGGTTGATCACGCTCCGCGCGCACATCAGCGGCCAAGACGCGGCCAGCCGCCTTCGATATATCGATCTGCTCGCTGTGCAGTTTCGGTGCCGCCGCAAGGATTCGCTCTAAGGCGTCTTCAACGCTTATCATTTGGAGTTTCCTCAAGCGATGGGTGCCGCCAATCGCCCGATTTCCCACCGCTTTTTTCGAGCAATATGATCTCTTCGACGACCATGGCTTTATCAACGGACTTACACATATCATAGAGCGTTAGCGCGGCGATGCTTGCGGCGGTTAAGGCTTCCATCTCAACGCCCGTTTTGCCCTCAATCGTCGCGCTGGCGAGAATATTGATGGTGTCGTCGCCAATGGTGTCGAATGTGATGCTCACGCTGGATAGTGCAAGTGGGTGGCACATGGGGATCAGCTCAGATGTTTTTTTTGCCGCCATAATGCCCGCGATCCGCGCGGTGGCCAGCACATCACCTTTTGGCAGACTGGCATCCATAATTTTTGCCAGTGTGTCTGGCGCCATGACAATGCGCGCGCGCGCTGTGGCGCGGCGTTTGCTGGGCGCCTTTTCGGAAATATCCACCATACGGGCTTGGCCGTCGCTGTCGAGATGGGTAAATTCGCTCATATGTATTCCGATGGGGCTGGGTAATCCTGCCGGGCAATGGCCCTAGGCATTTTTTACGGCTTGTGGTTATGTTGATATTTCGTCAATACTCTTTTGGCAGACTTCGAGGATTATTCAAGTATTTTTGCTTGGTTTTCGCTGCGACATGGTAGGAGTTTGGCGCGGTTTTTGCCAAGACTTTAGCAAAAGTTAGGTCAGTGGGTGGCCAAGGTTGGGGGCGAGTCTCTATCGCGTGGCATTCGAATATATATTGGCAGGCTACATCGTCTGACCCGTATATCGCTGGACGATTAAGGATTAAAAAGTGCGAGAAAAGTTTGGTTTTAGCGAAAGCGGTGATTTTGACAAAATTAAGCTGTCGTTGATTGCTGCGGCAGTGGCCGGTGCACCGTTGATTTTGCAGATGGTAGGGGACTTGGTGTTTGCACCGCCCTTTATCGCATTGGGATTGCTGATCATTTCCGCCACTATATTGCAATTGGTGGTCGCTGGGTTTTATGCCGAGGTTCTGAATGCGATCAAGACGCTGCGGCCGAATTTTGAATCTCTGATTGTTATTTCAACCACCTCACTTTGGGCTGCAAGCTTGCTGTTATGGTACCGCGACGGTATTGAAGCTGGTGCTGCCTATGCGGGGATTAATGCGCTGGCTATTCCTGCTGCGCTTTACGGAAAATTTGCGGCTGGTCATGTCCTGAGCGCTGTGCCACAGGCATCGGGGGATAGTGATATCGTGCCGCGGGACGCGCGGTTAAAGCAATATCGCTCAAGCGGGGAAAAAGTGCCGATCCGTGATGTTAAGCTTGGTGATACGGTCGAGGTTCTCGCCGGCGAACGCGCCCCAGTTGACGGCATTGTGGTCGAAGGCATGGCGGAATTTATTGGCGGGGAGGTCACAGGCGACCCGATGCCACGCCATAAAGGCCGCGGCGAGCGTGTTCTGGCTGGCGAGATGTGTTTTGGCGGCAAAGTCACCATTCAGGCCTTTAAGCCCGGATTGGAAAGCATGATTAATGACGCGGCCAGTTATGGGCGCTTACATTCCCGCTACCAGCAAACCAGCAGATTGATTGACCGCGTGCTCACACCCATGTTTTGGACGGTCTTTGCCGTGGCGGTTACGGGCGGGGTTATTATTGCGGGCTTTACCAATGCTATGAATGGCTTGATCAATGGCTTGGCCATTATGGGGATGGGGGTGCCCGCAGGCTTTGGTCTTGCCAGTGCTTTGCCGCAGTATTTTGCATCGGCCTTATTGCGTGAAAAAGGCGTGCGCCTGCACCAGCCCGATGTGTTGGAGACCGCCCGCAAATTGGATTATGTCTATGCCTCGCCAGTTGACTTGTTCATCATGCGGGTGCCGAGGTTTTCACAGGTCGTTAGCGATGAAAGCCAGGACGAGGTTATGGCGTTTGCTTGGGGGTTGGCGAAGAAATGCGCCCACCCGATGGAACCTGCGTTGCGGTTGGCGTGCGAATCTATGGGTGTCCAAGCAAAAGAAATGAAGAAGGTTTTTTATGACCCGGGTCGGGGCATTCGGGGCGAATATGACGAGCGTACCATCCTGTTCGGGAATCCGGCGCAATTGTCGGCAAATGGTGTGAGCTACAGGTTGTATGACGAACGCGCGCGACAAATGGAAACGCCGGGTAAAATGCTTTATTGGATCGCCGAATCCTACCCACGCAAGACCTGTCTGGGTATTTTGTCATTCGCGACAGTCATTCGATCGTCGGCCATTGATGCGGCCAAGGAAATCCATGATGCCGGGCTGACATTGGATCTGCTGTCGCCATTCAATTCGGCACCGCATGTGCGCTTGCTGGCATCGGTGCCCTTCGATACCTTGGTCGAGGCCTCAACACCCATACTGGCCTATAACAGCGTCATTCAAACGCAAACAGCGAAGAAATGTGTGGCGGTGGCGGCAATCTCACCTTTGGATCTGCCAGCGGCACAGGCAGCAGACGTGACCATTATGTCCACTACAGGTGCTCCCATGTTGCTCAGCTATGCCTCCATCACCATGGACCATGCTGACCCGTTGCGGCTGGCCTTCACTGTTGTTACGGCGCAAAAGGCCGGGCGGCTCATTAAACGGGGTCTGCAAATTTCCGGGGGCTTTGCTGCGGCGGCATGTTTGGTGGGGTTTGTCGGCGGGCTAACGCCGGTGGTTGCCAGTGTCATGGCCTTGGCCAGTCTTGGTCTTGTTGGGTTGAACGCATGGCGCTTGAAAGCCCAGAAATAAGCCCTGAATGGCAGCGGTTTTGATCGCTGGTGAACCCGTGATACCCCCAATTTATGGTATTTAGGTGGTAATTCTCCACAAAATATGGTGATTTTGACCATCGGGCATGATAGCTTGGGTTTATTCCTTTTGCCGTGAATATCGGCCCGAGGTCTGACTGTTACACTATGTGGGGACGAAGCAGAAATGCGATCCGGGGGCACATCCAATAAAGGGCGGAAACCGCGCGCCAGTGGGGAGCGCGATTGGTTTATCGCTGATGGCAAACGCCGCGGGCCGGGGATTATAGAACGCAGCGTGCGCGGTGTGGCTGGGGCCTATCCGTTGCTGGCATCTGCGGCGGTTGCCGCGACAATCGCTTACAATATGCATACACCAGCGAGTCAGCAGTCAGTGGTGGAGGCCAGCCCGGCGATTATTGATACGGACATGCGTCAGCGGGCCATGCCTGTTGCTGATTTTCAATATGGTTTTGCCCCACAACCAGACACCTTTATTGTGCCTGATTTTTCGGCACCATTAACCAGTCAGCCAGTCAACAGCCAATCGGAAATGGTAACGACATCGCCCGCTGACACACCAACCTCGGCTCATGCCGCCTTTATTCCCAATGCAAAGCCAGCGGTCATTCCCGCTGCGATAACCGATGCCACACCAGCACCTAAGGCGCGGATTTCGGTGGTCATTGATGATATGGGATTGCGCCAATCCATGACCCGCCGCTTCGCAGCGCTGGATGCACCCTTGACGTTTGCGTTTCTGCCCTATGCCTCTGGTCTGCAGTGGCAAACCAAGGCCATGTCGGATGCCGGACATGAATTGATGCTGCACCTGCCTATGGAACCCTACGCACAGATTGCAGGGGCCCGCAGGACGGACAATCCGGGACCAAAAGCGTTGCTCAGTGGTTTGGACCGCGCTGAATTGCAGGCGCGTTTGGTTTGGAACCTATCGCGCTTTGCCGGGTTTAAAGGGATCAATAACCATATGGGCAGCCGATTGACCGAGGATGCTGGCGCGATGGACGTGGTGATGGGGGCGCTGCAAGGACAGGGACTTTATTTTCTGGATAGTCGCACAAGCGCGGACAGTGTGGCTGCTAAAGCGGCGCAAGCTGCTGGCTTGAAGTGGCAGGAACGCGATGTCTTTATCGACAATGACCGCGATATCGCCGCGGTGTTACAGCAACTCCAAGAAGCCGAGCGGATTGCTTTGGCCGGGGGCAGCGCCATCGCCATCGGTCATCCTTATGACGTGACGTTAGACGCTTTGGTGCAGTGGATTCCCACCTTGGACGCGAAAGGCATCGAACTGGTTTTCGCCAGTAAACTGATGCATGGCCCGGCTGATCTAAGCGGCCAGCGTGTCGCCGGGGCGCGGCCTAACGGGGCCTCCAGCGCGCCAATCACGGCAGGCGGCGGCGAATAGGCCAGAGCCAGACCAATTAAAATTGATTTAATGTTGTGTTGGCTTGGCGGTCTGGCGAGAACAATTGCTCGACCAATTCCATATCCACTTCAACCCCTAGGGAGTTCTGCACCGCCAGTTGATATTGGCCAATGAGGTCATTTTCCATTTCAGCCAAAAGGCGTTGGCGCAGGGACACATAGTCAGCGGCGTCCTGATCCGGCAGACCCGGAATGATGGACTTGACCTGCACCAGCAAATAACCATCGCCCGTGGCGCTACGTTCAATACCAATGGCGCCTTCTTCCAGTGAGAAGATCAGGTCTTTGACGCCGCGTGAAAGCTGAATGCTAGCTTCGTCGCGTTGCAGTATATCAGTCTCGAACCAGCTATAGTTCAAACTGTCAGCGATGCTCTTGAGGGACGCCCCAGATTTTGCACGTTCGCTCAATTCATTTGCCAATGCGCCCGCTTTGGCGATGCGTTGGTCTGCATATAGGCCAGTGCGGATTTGTTCGCGCACGTCTTCGAAGGGGCGGGGGGCCGGCGGGTACACCATATCCACCTGCGCCAGATAAAAGCCGCCATTGTCCATATCCAACAAATCAAGGTCATCGCCCGGCAATTTACCAAAAGCGGCCTCTATATAGTCATGCATAGGGCCAGCGTTGTCGATGATGCTGCCATCTTGGCGCACGCCCGCGTGATCAATACCAGTGTATTTCACGGGTACCAAGCTTGTGGCAGCGGCAACTGCGTCCATATCACCACCAGCGGCAATGATGTCATCGATTTCGGCGACCAGATTATAAACCGCATCAAGTCCTGATTCCGCGCGCATTTCTTCTAACAGTTCTGCGCGCACATCATCAAAGCTGCGGGTGATACCGCCACTGATATCTGCAACCTGAAACAGGTGCCAGCCAAACAGTGTTTGCGTCGGGGCGCTGGTGGCGCCGACTTCAAGCGCAAACACGCGCTCAGCGGCAGCCTGATTATAGTCATCGGCAAGGGTGTAATAGTCCAATTCGCCCAGACTGATATCGTCAGCAGTAAAGCCAAGCATATCTTCAGCAACGTCGGCAAAGGCTTCGCCCGCTTGAATGCGTGCATAGGCGGCGTCGGCATTCGCTTCAGTTTCCATAACCATAACGTTCAGGGTGCGATTTTCATCTTCTTGATAAATCTCCGCCCGCTCGTCATAGGCCGCGCGAAGGTCTTCTTCGCTAATTTCGATCTCTCCGGCCAAGGCAACGGGGTCAACGAATAAGAGCTGAATGTCGCGGTATTCAGGGGTCATATAGTTTGATTTGCCGATTTCATAGGCCGCAAGAAGGGCTGCCTCGTCCAATTCGTCGAGGTCCGTCATGCTGGCAGCGGGAATGTTCACAATCTCTGCGGTACGGCGCTCCTTGCGGAAGGTATAGAGCGCATCGACCAGTGATTTCGGCAAGGGCTTGGCGGCCATAATGCTATCGACCAGTTGCAGCCGGGCCAAATCAACACGCATACTGGCTTCAAATGCCTGCGCGGTCAGGCCTGCGCCGTTTAGGGCCATATCATAATTGAATTTGTTAAAGGCTCCGTCCGCGCCAAAAAAGGCCTCCATCTGGCGAATGGCATCGGCCACTTGGCTGTCAGCAGCCCGCAGTCCCAGTGTGCGTGCCTCTTCGTCCAGCGTTGCCCGGCGCACCATTTCGCCCAATACGGCGCGGTGCAGGCCAAGCGAAATCGCCTGCTGGGTATCAAATTCGGGTCCAAATTGGGCTTGCAGCGTCCGTAAACGGTTTTGAAACTCGCCTTGAAATTTTGCGGCGGAAATATCGGTCTCACCGACGCTTGCGACCTTGGCCGAGCGGGCGGTAAATACATCGCCAATCCCCCAAATGGCAAAGCTGGCAATCAGCAGACCAAGCAGAATTAAAACAAAAATTGAATTGAGGCCGCCGCGAAGTTGAGTGAGCATGTTTATCTCTTTAAATCTGATATGGTTCCCGTTTTCCCGTCCTTGCACAAAACACGCAGAGGATGTCGGTACAAGTGGAGTGTTATTTAAGGGATTAGCTACCTCACTGCAAGGCAAAAGAAGCCCGCGTTCAGGCCAATCATCGCCGCGTTCCCCGGATATAGACGTCGATATTGCCCGGGCGCTCATTGATGTAGCGAAGGGATACGCGACCATCATCGCGCAGCTGCACGGTTGCGGGCACAGCATTGGCACTCAGGTAATGATCATAGGGCAGAACCACGGTGTTGGCAGATCGCCCAAAACTGCGGTCCCAAATAAAGCCGGGGCCCGATGGCGAACTCGCCGGAAAATAGCGGTTGGCATCTGTATAGGTCTCTTCAATCCGCAGTCTGGTACTGGCACCTTCTGCAACGGCATCGAACCAAATCACCACCAATTCTGTGTCTGCGGTGACCGCTTCGCCGATGTCAATATTTGCGGCGGTAATTTCGGCGCCACGCAGCGTTTCGACCTTAAGCACCTCGCCTGTATCCAGAATATAGGCGGATGGATTGGATGCTTTGCTGCCCGTACGCACCACATTCAGATATTTATCCGTGCCCGGGCGGGTTTCCGTATAATCGTGATAGAGCCGGAAGGAATGTGTGTCCGGAGCCTGCAAAAAATAAACGATGTCACGGTTTTGGCTGGCCCGTTCAGGAATGTGATCGTCTGTTCGTGCGATGGGGCGCGGGTCAGGCTGAATCATTGGTAAGTCGGGCAGGGCGATTTCTGCGCTCTCATTTGAAGATTTAATCAATGGTCGTGCTTTGACTTCATAGGGCACACCGATTGTGCCGGGGTTGATGAAACTGACTTGAATACGCCCATCCTCAAGGGTCATGACTTGTGATGGATAGTTGACGCCGATGAGCTCGTAGCCATGGGGCAAGATAACGGCATTGCGCTTGATGCCCAGCGTGCGCTTAAAGACAATGACGTCGCCGTCTTGATAATAACTGCGGGCATCCATATAGGTCTTGTCGATCAACATCCGGCCGCGGCCATTTGCGGGCACTGGGCGCGTCAAATGCACCTTGATATATTCGTCCTGTGCCTCGGCATCTGGTAACAAGCCGCTGGCTGCTGCATCGTCGCCACCGACCAGTTCCCAGGTCAAAGCCGCGCCACTCATGCGATCATAAACACCGTGGACATCCGGCTCGCTGCCACGGCGGATAGGGTTATAATAAAACCGCGCGCCTTCGGTTGTGGCGCTGACATCATAATAAATACGAAAGCTCTGGCTGCTGGGTGCCAGCAATTCATAGCGGGTAAATGTATCCACTTGTGTTTGCAAGGGCTGCGCACTCACCGTGCCGACAAGAAAGAGACTGATTGCGATTGCGTGCAGGAACGAGGCAAAGTTCGGCTTCATATTGAGATCCTTTTTTTTTCGGCTTTTTCTTGGGCCTTTTTATATCCCTCGACGGTAGCCGCATAACCCCCAACAGTGCAATCTCGATTCTTTCCTATAGATTGATCCGGCGGGGTTTGCTAAATCAATTCCTGAACATTAAAACCTTTTCGGGGAGGACTATATGAGCGTGCGTAAACCCATTGCTGCAGGTAATTGGAAGATGAATGGCCTGCAAGTGGCAGCTGAAGAAATCTCAAAGCTGGATGGTTTAATTGCAGAAGGCGCCGACGCTCGTTGTGAAGTCCTTATTTGTCCACCATTCACACTGCTGCATGAATGCGGACACCGCATGATGGATACGAAGATTAAACTTGGCGCGCAAGATTGCCATATCCGCGCATCCGGTGCCCATACAGGGGATATCAGCGCCGAAATGCTGAAGGATGCAGGCTGTGATTATGTGATTGTTGGTCATTCCGAACGCCGGGCTGATCATGGGGAAACCAACGAAGTCGTGCGCTTAAAGGCCGAGGCCGCCTATCGTGCCGGGCTTATCGCCATCATTTGTATCGGTGAAACCGCGCTGGAGCGGGAAAGTGGTGCGACCCTGCGCATCATTGAAAACCAGTTGAAAAATTCGCTGCCCAAAGCCGCTACACCAGACAATACCGTCATTGCCTATGAACCCGTGTGGGCGATTGGAACAGGCAAAGTGCCGAGCGCCGCTGACGTCGAAGAGGTACATACTTTTATTCGCAAGTTGCTGACAGAACGCTTCAAGGACGCGGGCGCGGGCTTTCGGGTGCTTTATGGCGGTTCGGTCAAGGCCTCCAACGCCGGTGAGTTGATGTCGGTTCCCAACGTGGACGGGGCGCTGGTCGGTGGAGCCAGCCTGAAAGCGGCTGATTTTAACGGCATTATTGATGCCTATCGGCTCTAGGTCTAAAAAACCACTTCCCATAGCAGGTCGAATGCGTTAGAAGAGCGCCAAATTTGGCATGATTTGCCATAGCATATGGATGTTTGAACGATGCAAGAAATTTTACTCGTTATTCAGTTGATTGTCGCGCTGGCGCTTGTGGGCGTTATCCTGGTGCAGCATTCCGAGGGCGGTGCACTTGGGATCGGCGGGGGCGGTGCGATGTCAGCCCGCGGCACGGCCAATCTGTTAACCCGCGCGACGACGGTTCTGGCGATTGCCTTCATCAGCCTGTCATTGCTGCTGACGATCGTTCAGATAAACAGCGACGACAATATCAGCGTTCTTGATCAGCCAGTTGTGGAAGAGCCAGCGGACGATACACCGCGCATTCCGGATACCAACTAGCTTCAGTGAAATAATGAAACGGCCCCCAAAGCAAGCATGACCGGGGGCCTTTTTTATGTTGACTAACATGTTTTGGAATTTTCTAAATTAGCTATTCCAAAGCCTCAGAAATTAGGTATAGTGCACGTCCATGACGCGGTATATATTCATCACTGGCGGCGTGGTTTCTTCCCTCGGAAAAGGTCTCTTATCCGCATCCCTTGGTGCCCTTCTACAGGCACGGGGCTATTCTGTACGATTACGCAAACTTGATCCCTATTTGAACGTCGATCCGGGCACCATGAGCCCCTATCAACACGGCGAGGTTTTTGTCACCGATGACGGGGCCGAGACCGATCTGGATCTGGGCCATTATGAGCGCTACACTGGTGTGGCCGCCAAACAATCCGACAATATTACCTCGGGTCGGATTTATTCCACCATCATCGAAAAAGAACGGCGTGGCGATTATCTGGGCGGTACGGTGCAGGTCATTCCGCATGTGACGGACGAGATCAAAGCCTTTATCCTGCAAGAAGACGATGTTGATTTCATGCTGTGTGAGATTGGCGGAACCGCTGGCGATATTGAAAGCCTGCCGTTTATGGAGGCCATTCGCCAACTGGGCAATGACATGCCGCGCGGGCAGTGCATCTATGTGCATCTGACGCTGGTGCCATATCTCGCTGCGGCGGGTGAGATTAAAACCAAGCCAACCCAGCATAGCGTGAAGGAATTACGCGGCATCGGTATTCAGCCGGATGTGTTGGTGACACGGTGCGAGCAGGAGATTTCTCCGGACGAGATCAAAAAGATGGCGCGCTTCTGTAATGTGCGCGAATCTGCGGTTATCCCGGCCTATGACGTCAGCTCTATTTATGAAGTGCCAATCAGCTATCACCACGCGGGGCTGGATGAAGAAGTGCTTGCCGCTTTTGGGATTGAAAATGCGCCCAAGGTTAATCTGTCCCGCTGGGAAGATATCATGGAGCGCATCCATAACCCCGAAGGCGAGGTGACCATTGCGGTCGTCGGCAAATATACCAGCCTGCTGGACGCCTATAAATCCCTGAAAGAAGCCTTAGTCCACGGCGGGATTGCCAATCATGTGAAGGTCAATATCGAATGGATCGAATCTGAGATATTCGAAGAAGATGGCGCTCTTGCTAAGCTGGAACATGTTGATGGCATTCTGGTGCCCGGCGGCTTTGGCGAGCGCGGCGCTGAAGGAAAGATCGCAGCGGCGCAGTTCGCCCGCGAACATAAAGTCCCATATTTCGGCATTTGCTTCGGTATGCAGATGGCGGTGATTGAGGCGGCGCGGAATCTGGCCGGGATTAAAGGCGCCAGCTCTACGGAGTTTGGTCCGTGTGAGGCCTCGGTTGTTGGTCTGATGACTGAATGGACCGCGGGAAATAAGACCGTAACCCGTGAAGAAGACGGTGATATCGGTGGCACACTGCGCCTCGGCGCTTATCCAGCCACACTGAAAGCAGGCAGTCGCGTTGCCGAGATTTACGGCACCACGGATATTTCCGAGCGCCACCGCCACCGTTACGAAGTGAATATCGCCTATAAAGACCAGTTAGAGGCCAAAGGCATGATCTTCTCTGGCCTGTCACCCGATGGCACCCTGCCAGAAATTGTCGAATACCCGGACCATCCGTGGTTTATCGGCGTGCAATACCATCCAGAGCTGAAATCCAAACCGTTTGAGCCACACCCGCTTTTCGCCAGCTTCATCGAAGCCGCGGTCAAACAGAGCCGACTGGTTTAGGGGTTATGAACCTCGTAGAATTCATATCCTATATCGTCGCGGGCATGTCTGCGGGCATTGGCTATAGCGTTTGGACGGGCAAACGCTTTGATTATTTGAGGGACAAACGCCGCATGATCGCGCCCGCAATTGTGTCGCTGGGTTTGATCATCGCCATCCTTATTCAGCTTCTGTTCACAAGTGCCTGACTATATTACCCGCATGAGGGGTGGTATTTTTCTATTCATACTGTTTATGCTGGTATCTACGCCAGCGATTGCTGCTGATGACACAGGTCTGTCAGCGGACCGAGTATCATCCCCAAAACAGATATCATGGGACTTTTACGAATCGCGCGTTCATCGCAGCGGCAAAGCTGGCTTTCACTGTCGCAACGCGCCGATTGCAGGTCATATGGTGAATGGATTGCCTGTCTTGCGGGCGGCGTTGGACCTGCGCGATAATGGCGCGATTTTAACGGGCTGTACCCTAACATCTAGTGCAGATGCCGAATTTGAGGTGACCAACCCCAATGGTGCCCTCATTGAGTTTGGCTGTCGTTTGCAGGGCGAGTTTGATAAAACGTCACTGCATGGGATCGCGTGGGCAGAGGGTGTATTCAGCCTGAACAGCGCATGGATGAAATATGGCCCGTGGCGTTGCACAAAAAACGCCGAACAGCCACGCGGCGATCAGCCAGAGAATATGCAGATATCATTTTCTAAAAATAATACGACGGTTGGCTGTATCCCGCAGGGATCATACAAGGCCACCGCCCAGATGATATCCCGCGCTGGGTTTCGTGGTGGAAAAAACACCCCCGGAGAGGTCTCCATAGATCTGGCCAGCACAAGTGATTATGGCTTTACGGTCATTCTGGTTTTTCTCGGTGAATGCCAATATCAGTCAGAACCGCCGAAAACACTGGACTAACCGCCATTCTAAAACAGCCGCTGAGCCCGCAACAGCAGCGCGGCATCCACGCCGTTGGCCGTGCTGTGACCATATTGGCGCATCCCGATGAGGTTTGCCGCAAGGCGATAATCCCCCATGTACCAGCGATAACTGGCTTCCAAATTCAATTCCCGCCCGGTGGGAGAGAGTGACACCCTGTGGTTGCTATATTGCAAACTTCCCTCGGCATATCGCCCCGCTGTCGGCACGACCGCGTTGAGCTGCCCGCTTTCAACCCGCAGAGGCTGGCTCATGACGATGCCAAGCTGATCCCCGGCCCGAAACAGGTCTTCGCCCACATAGCCAAGGGCAAAAGAGGATGTCGTGAAGCGGCCAATCCCGCTGAGGAGGGCGTCGGGCGTGGCCGAGGCATGGCTGACACCACCAGTTAGAAAGCCAAAGACATAGCCGGATGAGAGCTTAACACTCGCTTCAATGCGGCTATTGAGGGTGGTTGCTCCCTCGCCAAGGGCAAGGGCGCCTTTGGAGACACTGCCCAGTATCGATCCTTGCTCATGCAGGACCCCGCCACGCGCCCGCAGGCTGAGGGCGCCCATGATCGCGGAAATGCCAAACTGGCTGGAAATCGCCCTGGGCTTTTCCATGCTGCCAAAGCGCGCGCGGTCCAAGTCCTGCTCTGAATAGGTTGTGGCCGCCACCAGGGTGGTTGTGGCGCTCATTTGATAGCGCATGGCCATGCCCCGTTTGGACGTGGGCGCATCCAAGAAATCGCCTTGGAAGGTACGCGCCATCATGAATGGTCGGGCCGTTTCTGCCTCATCGGGTGCAAGACGATCTATCATATGCGCGGCGCTCAAGCCCACAGCGCCCGCGACATCGATATTGCGCGACATCTGCCCAGTCACATAGAATGAGGGGTATTCGTGCCCAAGCTGGGTCCGTGTGGCCATGGGAAGTGCTGCGTAGATGGTTTTTTCCTGGGCATATCGATCAACCATACTCATCGAAAGCGCACCAGTGCCAAGGTCAAGAGACGTCGCTTGCAGTAAGCGTTCATTTCTAAGGATGCCATCAAAATCAAAGCCATCTAGACCGCGCGAGTCTATTTGGTCGTCAAGCCGGGTATTATAGGTCCGGCGAAATTTATCCTGCATCAGAATGCCCCCAGCAAACGCCACACTTGGGGATAGGGCATCGCCAAATACAGGGGATAGGCTCAGCGCAGATCCGCTAACCGGAAAGATAACCCCTGAGGCACTGGTCACCTGTGTCACGCCGAGCGGCTGCAATGCGGCCCCGACATTAAGGAAGCCTTGTCCGAAAATCACATCATCGCCGGGCGCGCCCAGATCCAATGCGGATTCAAAAAGAATTTGTGCCACTTCGCGGCCGGTTAAGTGCGGCGAATGTTCAAATATCAGCGCCGCCGCACCCGCGATCAAAGGTGCGGATGCCGATGTGCCACCATCGGTGAGATAACCACCATTCCCCCAAGGGCCCCATACTCGTGTGCCCGGTGCGAAGAGGGTGATGTCAATCGCATATCCAGCAGCGTTGGACCCGACATTGGTTTGCCCCGGAATTCCGTTCGCCTTCCATCGTGCGCGTTCGATATTGTTCCCATCATTTTGGGTGGCCCCCGCAATAATCAGGCCGCCAATCACGTCGGGATGGGTGCCAATCAAGCCCGGCCATGGGGCGGGGTCATCGGTGAATTGGTTCCCCCCGGAGACGACGATTAAAACACCAGCATCCACCGTTCGCTTGACCGCGGCAAGCAGTTCTGCATCCAGTTCCCAAGCCTGAGCAAGGCTGAGGTTGATCACCCGCGCGCCGGCCTCCACCGCCAAATCAAGCGCTGCTGAAACCGCCCGGGTTGAAAACCCGCAGCGAAAGGGGGCGCAGTCGGTGGATCGGCGCCCATCATCAGCGTTGAATGAGATCAACTTGGACCCATAGGCGATGCCATGGGAATTAAAGCCGTCTTTCTTGGCAACGATGATGCCCCCGGTCCAAGTTCCATGCAGGTTATCAGAGCGTTCTTTGACGCTGTTGCCGGGAATACCTGTGTTGGTGCTGCGTGCGTCGATTTGGCCCTCCAACTCCACGTGGTTCGCATTCATTCCCGTATCCACATGACCAACCAGAATACCGGCCCCACTCAGACCCGCTTCATAGGCTGGGATAACATTCATAATGTCGGGGTTAAATGCGGGTTGGCGCAAAAACTCTTTGGATTGAACCAGTTCCCAGTCGGTGTCTTGGACTGGCGGCGGTGGCGGTGGCGGCGGTGGCGCTGGCGGTGACGGCGGGGTTGGCGAAGAACCACCTGCGCAGGCAGACAGGCTCACCAGCAACGCAGGAATGATCGCATGACGCAACCACGCTTGATGGTCGCTGGCCATTTTCTCGTCTTTAGGCGGGCAGGGTGCAGGGCACATATCAGACTTTGTTGACCGCGCTTTGATCGGGTTTGCCTTAGGTGGCTTTATTTTCTGCGTCATGTTTCATTCCGGTGATTGTATGGGTCTTAAAATTTACGTTTCGCCTGTAAAATAAAAGCAGCATCCACGCCGTTGGCCTTGCTGTGACCATATTGGCGCATGAACAGAGTGCTGGCAAAAAACTGATACCTCTCGACTTGCCAGCGATAGCTCATCTCAACATCCACTTCACGGCCACTGGGCGATAGATCAATATTCATTTGCTGGTATTTGATACTGCCTTGACGATAATTCCCGCTCACAGGCAGGCTGGTGCTGAGGCTGCCGCGCTCGACCCGCAGCGGCTGGCTGATAGCGAGGCCAAAGGCATCACCCCGCTGTAACAGATTATTTTGCACATATCCCGCCATCAGCGAGGAGGTCGAAAAACGCCCGAGACCCGTGATCAAGCCACGCGGTGTGCCGGATATATCGCTAATGCCGCCCCGTGCAACGGCAAAAAACTGTCCTGCTGCGGTATTCCATGTGGCGGTAATGGTTGAATAGCTGGTGGTGGCGCCATCACCCATCTTGAGCGCGCCTGCTGATTGACTGCCGATGATGGCGCCGTCTTCTCGCATGACCCCCATGCCCACGCGCAGAGTCAGAGACGACCATTGCTGGTCTAGCCGTACCTCGGTGGTGACGGCGTGCGGGGTCGCTTTCAAGTCTGGACCATGGTTAAATAATTGGCGGTTCACATCATAGTCCGCCATGGAGCCAGCCATGCTGATATTTGTCGTTTCGCCCAGTTGGTAACTGATGCCGAGGGCGCGCTGGTTATCGGCATAACCACCATAGCTGTCACGCAGGGCAGGGGTTGCCATGAAAAAGCTATTATAGGCGGCATTTTCGACAAAGCCGTTGGCACCCGCGCCATATGCGGCCTGAATTTCGATATCTGCGTTGAACTGGGCGCGAAGCCGCACGTTAAGGCCATCGCGGCCCTCATTCCTGTGCGCGGACATCGGCAGCGCGTCGCGGAAATGTCTGGCTTGTCTCAAGGTGTCGGTATAGCTGGCACGCAGCGATGCAAAGCCAGTTTCAACCCCACTATTCTCAACCGCTTGGGTGCTGTTCAAGATGGTCCCTAGATTTGTCCGGTCAAAGGCTGTGTTGTAAACGCGGTTCGTCAGCCCCGCATTATAGGTCCGCCCATAACTGTCCTGCATCAGCGTCGCCGCAAATCCGGCACTATTTTGTACCGCATCACCAAATGCTGGTGGCAGAACCAAGGCCGTGGTGGTGACAGGTAATAAGGCGCCAATTGCGCTGGTAATATGTGTTGGCCCAACCGGCGCAATCGCGGCCTTTATATTGATCATACCATGGCCATAGATGGCATCGACGCCCGGGGCACCTAGGTCGATTGCAGTCTCAAAGATGATATCGGCGATTTCATTGGCGCTGAGTTCCGGTGATTGCTGCATCAAGATCGCGGCAAGCCCTGCGACATGTGGGGCCGCGGCGCTGGTCCCATTGGCGAGGCTAACTTCCCCGCCAGAGACATATTGCACATCAACGCCTGGCGCGACGACGAAGTTCTCAGCGGTGCGTCCCGCCCGTTCGGAGAAGTCGGCAATCTGGTTGTTTTTATTGACCGCGCCGACGATGATCAGGCCACCGGGATCATTTTCAAGCGCGCCTGATGCGCTGAGGGTATCAAAAAGCGTCAGTTGTGGGTCCACTGGGTTTTCGCCAGAGGTATTGCCAGCCGCATAGATAGCCAGCCCACCCCCCGCGATATAGGTTGCAGCCGATTCCAACAGATAGAGCTGACTGACGCCTTCTGCTGGATATAGTGCGTGGTTGATGACATTGGCATCGGTGATGCGCAGAGATGACCCCAGTGACATGTTGGCAATGCGCACACCCCGATCGAGCATATAGGTCCAAGGATCGCTGATGATGGTCGGGATGCCATTTACGGTGGTTTCGCGGCTGTTCACGCCGGACCAAACGTCGAGCGCAAGGACCTCGGCGTCATAGGCGACACCATGAAAGTCAACATTGTCCTTGTTTCCGGTTGCCCATTCCGACACCCATAAGCCATGGGTGTATTCGGGGTTTTCCTGTGTGGGAAGCTCGCCAAAAATGAGCTTAGTAATCTCGATAAGCGATTGGTCGCGGGTTACGCTGTCGGGATGATAGTCGACATCATTGCTGCTGAGGACATGGTTCAAGTCCAAGACCCCAATCGTGACGCCATCGCCGGTCCAGCCATCAACATAGGCATTGGACGCCTTAATCGCGCCCAAGCCCCACTGGGCCTTATACTCGGCTGTTTCATACGCGGCTGTGGGTGGTAAGGGCGGCGGTGGGGGGCTGACAGGTGGAGGAGGAGACGTGCCACCACTTGACGCGCACCCCGCGCAGGTCATGATGCCAGCGACCAGCGCCGGTAAAACGCCCCGCTTCAGAAGGCTTGAATGTGCAATCTCTGGAGGGTTATCGCACATCATGCCTTCAGTCCCTACCGCGCCCTTATTCTGATTGGTCTTAGTCATTCTTATCCTCGTGGTTTTTTAAGCCTGATCATCCATGCTGACGATGGGTTAGGCGATGGATTAGGCGAATGGTTGGGCGAAGTTAATGCGGGGTTCAGCGCAAAGACTTTAAAAAAAGCTTAAATCGTTCTTAAATCTGCGACTTGACGATTGTTTATGGGGGGGTGGCATGCAAATCGGCGAATGGAAATTAAACCTTAATTCGAATGAACTCGTCGGTCGGGGCGGACTGATCAAACTCGAATCAAAATGTGCGCAAACCTTGGCCTATTTAGCGGTCAACGCCGGGCAGGTCGTCTCCCACGATGACCTCTTGGACAATGTCTGGGGCCGCCAGTCTATTTCGCTTCAATCGGTGCCGGTTGTTATCTCTAAGCTGCGCGCCGTTTTGGGCGATGATCGTCATAACCCATGTTATATTGAAACCATTCCAAAGCGCGGTTACAGGCTCATTGCCGAGACTAAGACAGGTATGCCCGCAACCCCGGCGGCGCGACCGCAAAGCCGCACGGCCGTTTTCGCGGTTTTGACTGTGGTGCTATTTTTCGCTGTGGCCGGTTTTTCGGTTTCAGGGTTTGGGATTTCCGGGACCGCCAAGCCCGTCCCGCCGCGCCACATTGATTATTCTTCGCATGTCAGCGGTGTCGAGACGTTGCATGCGCGGGCGCAGCATCTTTGGAGCCTGCGCGGGCGCGAGAATAACGTCCTTGCCCTTGAATTGGTGCGCCAAGCGCTGGAATTGGACCCGCTGCACGCGCCTTCAAATGCGCTGATTGCGCAAATATATACCCGTTACGACGCGACCTATTTGGGGATGGGGGCCCAAGATACGCTCAGTCTGGCGCGCCAACACATCGCCACCGCGCGCGGGAGCGACCCTAATCACCCAGCGGTCTTGTTGGCAGAAGCAGGCGCATATATCACCATAGATTGGCGACCTGATCGCGCCCTAGAAGTGCTCGAACGGGCCGTGGTATTGGAGCCTGAGAATGGCCATTTATGGCGTTTGCATTCTGTTGCGCTATATATGCTTGGCCGATTGGACGAGGCCTTTGCCAGCCAAGAGCGTGCCCTACAGGGCGAGATGAATTCCCCGCATTTTCGTATAGATCAGGTGCGACTTTACTATGCAAAGGGGGAATGCGACCGTGTTTTAGATATTGCCGCCAATAATAAAGCCTATGATCTGGGCGGCAGCAATTTTTACCTTGCCGCATGCTTGAATGCGCTGGGCCAGCACGTGCAGGCCTTGTCTGTATTTCAGCGATATATGAATGCAGCCGGATATATGATTGCAGAGCACCCCACATTTGATGCGCCAGCGCACGCCCCACAATACGCATATGCTCAACTGCTCAACCAATATAGAGACACCTTTGAACAGCGCCAGCATCATGTGCTGGTTGTGGCCTTGATGTTGTTCGCCGGGCAGGAGGATGAGGCCCTTGAATATCTGGAACATATTCCAAGTAGTCGATCGACGAATTTCATGAATGCAATCCACCTGTGGCCGATGTTTGATGGGTTTAAAGACAACCCGCGCTTTCAGCGCGTGCTCCGCCGCATAGGCGTCGCAAGCATGGCGAATTGCATTCACAGTATGTGTAAGGCTAGGGACGGGATGTCTGGGGCATAATTTGCTGTTTTTAGCGCGGTTCTCCCTTGCCCTTTGTGGTGGTGCAGCCTATAGATGGGCCAAACTTAATCTTTAAATTTTTCGCTTGATCATAGTCAGGGGGGAGCCCACCAAATGGCCGCTATTATCGATATTATTGCCCGTGAAATTCTCGACAGTCGGGGTAATCCGACTGTTGAAGTCGATGTCCTGCTTGAAGACGGCGCGTTTGGCCGCGCTGCGGTGCCTTCTGGGGCGTCAACTGGCGCCCACGAGGCCGTTGAACTGCGCGACGGGGACAAATCGCGCTACGGCGGTAAGGGTGTTCTGAAAGCGGTTGAAAGCGTTGAGGGCGATATCTTTGACGCCCTATCTGGTATGGATGCGGAAAACCAATTGGGGCTTGATCAGATCATGCGTGATCTGGACGGGACGGACAATAAATCGAAACTTGGCGCCAATGCAATTCTGGGGGTGTCTTTGGCGCTGGCCAAGGCATCTGCCGAAAGTGCGGACCTGCCGCTCTATCGTTATATTGGTGGCGCTGCGGCACATGTATTGCCGGTTCCGATGATGAATATCATCAATGGTGGCGAGCACGCCGATAATGCCATCGATGTGCAGGAATTTATGATTATGCCCGTGGGCGCGGCGTCTCTTCGCGATGCGGTGCGTGTGGGGGCAGAGATTTTTCATACCCTGAAGAAAAAGCTGGCAGATGCCGGGCACAATACCAACGTCGGTGACGAAGGCGGCTTTGCCCCGGGACTGAATGGAACACGCGAGGCACTTGATTTTATCACTGAGGCCGTTGGCGCCGCAGGATACACACTAGGCGATGACGTGGTTCTCGCCTTGGACGCAGCATCCTCAGAGTTCTACAAAGACGGTAAATATCATCTGAAGGGTGAGGGCAAGACGCTCACGTCCGCTGAAATGGTCGATTACTGGGCTGATTTGTGTGCGTCTTATCCCATTTTCTCTATCGAAGACGGTATGGATGAGGATGATTGGGAGGGCTGGAAACTCCTGACCGACAAGATCGGCGATAAGGTTCAGTTGGTAGGGGATGACCTGTTTGTCACCAACCCGGCGCGCTTGTCAGACGGGATTGAAAAAGGGGTCGGCAACAGCATCTTGGTGAAGGTCAATCAAATCGGCACTCTGTCAGAGACCCTAGAGGCCGTGAATATGGCGCACCGCGCAAAATACACATCTGTGATGTCGCATCGTTCTGGTGAAACAGAAGATTCCACCATTGCAGATTTGGCAGTGGCGACCAATTGCGGGCAAATTAAAACTGGCTCCTTGGCGCGTTCGGACAGATTGGCCAAGTATAACCAGTTGATCCGCATCGAGGAACAACTTGGCCCGCAAGCACGTTACGCTGGCCGCAGCATCCTTAAATAGTTTACGGAGACCCACCCCTATGCAACTCGTCATTGGTAATAAAATCTATTCGTCTTGGTCTTTGCGTCCATGGATTGTGATGCGCGATAAGAATATTAAGTTTGAAGAGCATAAAGTCCGCCTTTACGCACCCGGCATGACAGAGGAAATCAGCAAATATTCCAAGGCAGGTAAGGTACCAATCCTCATCGATGGAAATCTAAAGGTTTGGGATAGCTTGGCGATCATGGAATATCTGCATGAGCAATTTCCGGACGCGGGCATTTGGCCAAAAATGAAATCAGCCCGTGTGCACGCACGCTGTGTGTCTGCGGAAATGCATTCTGGGTTTTTCGGCATTCGCTCTGCTTGTTCGATGAATTTGGGGGCAAAGTTCGCGGCGAAGGATCGTGGCGAAGACTGCGCCAAGGACGTGGCGCGTATTACTGAAATTTGGAACCAAGCGCGCAAGCGTTATGGGGCCGGGGGCGAGTTTCTGTATGGCGCGTTTTCTGCGGCTGATGGCATGTATGCACCGGTTGTGGCGCGTATTGAAGGCTATTCAATTGAGGTGGACGAGGTATCGCGGCGTTATATGAATGCGGTGATGGAGCACCCAGCCTATCAGGAATGGCGCAACGAAGCCTTGAAGGAAACCTGGGTGATCGGCGAAGAAGAACAAGACGAAGACCCGATCGAAAAATATCGCTAAAGGCTGAAAACTCGAGTCATTTGAATCACTTAGGTGGCTTTCTATATCTTGTGCATTCATAAAAACGCAACGCAACCGATTGAATCTATTGCATTTTTTTGACATTCCTGCTTGACGTGCGGAATCGAATGTGATTCGATTCGTTTCATGAGATTCATTGATCACATACGCTATCGCTTGGACCGGGCCTTATTGCCTGCTGCGCTTTTCGCCATTCTGGCCTATTTCGCCTATCACGCGGTGCAGGGGAACTATGGTTTGCTGGCGCTGCGCGATATGGAGAGCGAATTGGCCGACCTGCGCGTTATCGCAGCAGAGCTGTCTACAGAACGTCTGGTGTTAGAAGCCCGTTCCGCCAAGCTGCGACCGGATAGCTTGGACCCTGAAATGCTGGGGGAACGTGCGCGGGACGTGCTTGGTTTTGCCCGCGCCAGCGAAAAAGTCATCATTCTTCATTAGATCTTCGGTAGTTTCAAATGCAACTAACTCGGCATATTGCCTATGCTTTCATTGCATAGCGTGGCTAAGCGCTTGTTTATGTTGGGGGCTTTTGATTTTCGTAGAAAACCTACCTTAATCATATTTCAGTTAATTGCTATTTTGCTATTAAAAAACAATGGCTTTTCATATAGTAAGGTGACTAATTTCAGCACCGCTGAACAGGACCTTCCACGATTAAATTAAATAGGGATGACCCAATTCATGGCTAAAAAACCAGTCAAAGCCGCGCCAAAAAAAGCTGCTGCGAAGGCGCAAGCCAAAGCCCCGGCTAAGCGCGCGCGCAAGCGCCCGGTGAAGCAGACCACGGAATATAAGGCCAGTGCAGATGAGTTGCTGAAATTTTACCGCGATATGCTGTTCATTCGCCGTTTCGAAGAAAAATCCGGCCAGATGTATGGCATGGGGCTTATTGGTGGGTTTTGCCACCTCTATATCGGTCAGGAAGCTGTTGTTGTTGGCATTCAGGCCGCGATGAAAGAGGGCGATGCGGTTATCACAGGCTACCGCGACCATGGCCATATGTTGGCGGCGGGTATAGATGCCAAGCCCGTTATGGCCGAGCTGACAGGCCGCGCATCCGGTATTTCTTCGGGCAAGGGTGGCAGCATGCATATGTTTTCAACCGAACATCATTTCTATGGTGGGCACGGTATTGTGGGGGCTCAGGTGTCGTTGGGTGCGGGGATTGCCTTTGCCAATAAATATAAGGGCAATGACAGTATCTCAGTAGTGTATTTTGGCGATGGTGCATCAAACCAGGGCCAAGTGTTTGAGACGTTTAACATGGCAAAGCTGTGGAATTTGCCGGTGCTCTTCATCATTGAAAACAATCAATATGCGATGGGAACCGCGGTTGAGCGGGCGACCGGACGGCCAGACCTATCACACCGTGGGGATAGTTTTGCAATCCCCGGCAAATTGGTGGATGGCATGAACGTGTTGGAGGTGAAAGCCGCCGCGGACGAAGCCATCGCCCATATTCGCAGTGGCAAGGGACCGACTATTTTGGAAATGAAAACCTACCGATACCGCGGGCATTCCATGTCAGACCCTGCGAAATATCGCACCAAAGAAGAAGTTCAGCAAATGAAGGCGGAGCATGACCCCATTGATCAGATCAGGGTCCGGTTGCTGGACCAAGGCATCGCCAGTGAAGAGGACCTTAAAGCCATCGACAAAGAATTAAAGGGGATCGTTAAGGATGCCGCCGATTTTGCGCAGGCCAGCCCCGAACCCGACCCAGCGGAGCTTTATACGGACGTTTTGATTGAACCCCAAACCGCTAAGGGAGATGCAGCATGAGCATCACAATCACAATGCCAGCACTCAGTCCGACTATGGAAGAAGGCAATATCGTTAAATGGCTTGTTGCTGAAGGGGACGAGGTTAAATCCGGCGACATGTTGGCAGAAATTGAAACCGACAAAGCGACCATGGAACTTGAAGCCGTTGATGAAGGCACCATCGGAAAGATCCTTGTGGCCGAGGGCGGCGATAACGTTAAAGTCGGCACGCCCATTGCCATTCTGCTGGAAGAAGACGAGGATGCGGACAGTGCTGATCTGACTGCACCGAAAGCCGAAGACGTTGCCATTGAACCAGAGGCCAAAGCCGCACCTGCTGATGCGACAAGCGCGGCACCGGTTGTGCCCAGCCCCGCATCAGACCCCGATACATCCGGTGTGCCGACAGAGGTTCTGAGCGTCCGCGAAGCCCTGCGCGATGCCATGGCCGAAGAAATGCGCCGGGACGAATTGGTGTTCTTGATGGGCGAAGAAGTGGCGCAATATCAAGGGGCTTATAAAGTGTCCCAAGGCCTATTGGATGAATTCGGCGAAAAACGGGTCATCGATACGCCCATTACCGAACACGGCTTTGCCGGTCTTGGTGCTGGTGCGGCCTTTGCCGGCCTCAAGCCCATCGTTGAATTTATGACCTTTAACTTTGCCATGCAGGCGATTGATCACATCATCAACTCTGCCGCTAAAACGCGCTATATGTCTGGCGGGCAAATTTCCTGTCCGATTGTTTTTCGCGGCCCCAATGGCGCGGCCAGCCGTGTCGGCGCACAACACAGTCAAAACTATGCGCCATGGTATGGTCATGTGCCGGGCCTGAAAGTGATTGCGCCTTATTCAGCGGCGGATGCCAAGGGCTTGATGAAAGCCGCTATTCGCGATCCAAACCCGATTGTTTTCCTAGAAAATGAGCTGCTTTACGGTGTCACATTCGATGTGCCAGTTATGGACGACTATGTCTTGCCGATCGGCAAGGCACGCATTTGCCGTGAAGGCAGTGATGTGACGCTGGTGGCCTATTCCATTGCTGTTGGGGTTGCGCTGGAAGCGGCGGAAAACCTAGCCAAAGAGGGGATTAACGCTGAGGTTATTGACCTGCGCACCATTCGCCCACTGGATATGGAGACGGTGGCCGAATCGGTTGCAAAAACCAACCGTGTTGTTTGTGTCGAAGAAGGGTGGCCGCAATATAGCGTTTCCTCCGAAATTGCGGCGCGTCTGATGGAAACAAGCTTTGATGATTTGGATGCGCCTGTTGCCCGGGTTACCAATGTGGATGTGCCCATGCCCTATGCGGCCAATCTGGAGGCGCTTGCGGTGGTAAAACCCGCAGCGGTCGTCGCTGCGGCTAAATCCGTGATGTATAGGGAGTAGGCGCGATGACCATTGAAATACATATGCCTGCGCTTAGCCCCACAATGGAAGAGGGCAATTTGGCTAAATGGCACGTCAAAGAGGGAGATGACGTGACCTCTGGCGACGTGATTGCCGAAATTGAAACCGATAAGGCGACCATGGAAGTGGAAAGCATCGATGACGGTGTGGTGGGCAAGATTGCTGTCGCGGAAGGCACAGAAGGGGTTAAAGTCGGTACAGTGATCGCTGTGCTGTTAGAAGAAGGTGAAAGCGCGTCGGATATCAAGGCGACCGCTGCTGCTGCCCCGGCTGCTACGCCCGCAAAGCCTGCTGAAAGCGCAGCAAAGGCAGAGGCGGAACAGGCGGAGCCACCCAAAGTCGCGCCTGCGACACAGGCTCCCGCTGCGGGTGGTCGCATTAAGGCCTCACCCTTGGCAAAACGTTTGGCAAAAGATGCTGGCCTCGATCTTTCGACCCTAACAGGCTCTGGCCCTGGTGGGCGGATTGTCAAAGCAGACGTCGAGTCTACATCGAAAACCGCAGCGGCCCCGGCCGCAGCCGCAGTGGGCGGCGCTGTCGCTGTCGCTGTCGCCGGCCCAGAGGGCGACGCACCATTCGAAGAAGTCAAGCTGTCGAACATGCGCAAAACCATCGCGCGTCGCTTGACGGAATCCAAACAAAGCGTGCCGCATTTCTATCTGACCGTGGATATTGAGTTGGATAAGCTCTTGAAACTACGCGCCGAGGTGAATGCACAGCTGGACCCGGCCAAGGTGTCTGTCAATGATTTCATCATTAAGGCCTGTGCGCTCGCTTTGCGCGACGTGCCAGAGGCCAATGTGCAATTTGGCGGCGATGTGATGCGTCATTACAGCCGCTCTGACATTTCGGTCGCTGTTGCAACCGATGGCGGTCTGGTGACGCCTGTTGTGCGTGCCGCCGAGGGGAAATCAATAGGGGCCATTGCCGCCGAAATGAAAGAGCTGGCGAGTAAAGCCCGCGATAACAAGCTGATGCCAGAGGACTATACAGGCGGGACGTTTACAATTTCCAACATGGGCATGATGGGGATTAAGGAATTTTCCGCCGTCATCAATCCCCCACAGGGCGCGATTTTAGCCGTGGGTGCGGGGATCGAAACCCCCGTTGTGCGGGATGGGGCCATCACCACGGCAACCATGATGTCTGTCACTCTGTCCTGTGATCACCGGGCGATTGATGGCGCTGTTGGGGCGAAACTGCTGGGGGCAATCAAGGGCTATCTTGAAAAGCCCCTTTCGATCCTCGTTTAAGCGGAGTAGGCCCAATGAGCCCGGATAAAATCAACTTGGCGGATAAATTATCCCTGTTTTCCGAAACATGGACCCCGAAAATCATCGGCAATATGGATGATTATGATCTTCGCCTCGCCAAGCTGGAAGGTGATTTCGTCTGGCATGCCCATGATCATGAAGACGAGTTGTTTTTAATCCTGGAAGGCCGATTACGGATGGATTTTCGTGATAAGCAGGTTTTTCTGGAACAGGGGGAAATGATTGTCGTGCCCAAGGGCGTTGAACATAAACCCTGTGCCGAAGGACCCTGCAGCGTATTGGTGATCGAAAAATCAAGTGTTGACCACACTGGCGGGGTCGATGATCCACGCCGTGTTGCGAACCCGGATAGGATATAATAATGGCTGAACAAAGCTTTGATACCATCATCATTGGCGGCGGACCCGGCGGCTATGTGGCGGCGATCCGTGCCGCTCAACTGGGCATGAAAACGGCTGTGGTTGAACGTGAACATCTGGGCGGCATTTGTCTGAATTGGGGCTGTATTCCAACCAAGGCCCTGTTGCGCTCGGCCGAGGTCTATCATCTGATGCAGCATGCAGATTCCTTTGGATTGTCGGCGGGTAAGCCGGACTTTGACATGACGAAGATCGTGGCGCGCTCTCGTGGTGTGGCCAAGCAGCTTAATCAGGGTGTTGGTCACTTGTTGAAAAAGAACAGCGTCACAGTGTTTGAAGGCGAAGCCTCTTTGACCGCGGCGACCAAGGTCTCGATCAGTAAGGACGGCAAGGCTGTCGCGACATTGTCAGCCAAGAATGTTATCCTCGCGACCGGTGCGCGGGCGCGCGAACTGCCGCACCTGAAGGCTGATGGCAAAAATATATGGACCTATAAACACGCGATGACACCGGATGCTGTACCGGGAAAATTACTGGTGGTTGGTTCCGGCGCGATTGGAATTGAATTTGCCAGTTTTTTCAATGATTTTGGGTCCAAAGTGACCGTGGTAGAGGTGATGGATCGCGTGTTGCCTGTTGAGGACGCGGAGATTTCCGCCATGGCAGAGAAGTCCTTCAAAAAGCAGGGTATGGATATCCGCACCAGCACCACTGTTGAAGCGCTAAAGTCCGGCGAAGTGGGCGTTCTAGCGGACATCAAAGGCAAAGACGGTAAAGTCACGCAGGAGCGCTTTGATAAAGTGATCCTCGCCATTGGCATTACCGGCAATGTGGAAGGCTTAGGGCTAGAAGCGGTCGGTGTTAAGGTTGATCGCGGTCATGTGGTGACAGACAAATGGGGGCAAACCGGTGTCGCGGGCGTGTGGGCCATTGGCGACCTGACAGGCGCGCCATGGCTGGCGCACAAAGCATCGCACGAAGGCGTCATTGCGGTTGAAAAGATCGCTGGCGAGAAAGATGTTCATGCTCTGGATAAGGGCAATATCCCCGGTTGTACCTATTGTCGGCCACAGGTCGCCAGTGTTGGCTTGACTGAGGCTGCCGCCAAAGAAGCTGGCTATAAGGTAAAAGTTGGCCGTTTCCCCTTCATCGGCAATGGTAAAGCTATTGCGCTCGGCGATGCCGAGGGCATGGTGAAAACCGTTTTTGATGATAAAACGGGCGAATTATTGGGCGCGCACATGATTGGCGCCGAAGTGACCGAATTGATCCAAGGTTATGTGGTCGCCCGCGGCATGGAAACCACCGAATTAGAATTGATGAACACGGTCTTCCCGCACCCCACGCTTTCTGAAATGATGCATGAAAGTGTGCTTGATGCGTATGGCCGTGTGATCCATATATAGCGCAAATTGACAGGACAGAATTCATGAGCAAAATTTCCAGCATACGTAAGGGCGAAGAAAAGCCCTATTTGCGCAAACCAGATTGGATCCGGGTCAAAGCGCCTGTGTCAAAGGAATATGCGGAAACCCGTAAACTGATGCGCGAAAAAAACCTGCATACGGTTTGCGAGGAGGCCGCATGCCCGAATATCGGCGAATGTTGGGCGAAAAAGCACGCAACCGTGATGATTTTGGGCGACATCTGCACCCGCGCCTGTGCCTTTTGCAACATCAAAACTGGCATGCCCAATGCCGTTGATCCGAATGAGCCCGCGCACACCGCAGAGGCCTGCGCGACCATGGGGCTGGAGCATATCGTCATTACATCCGTTGATCGGGACGATCTGGAAGATGGGGGCGCTGAACAATTTGTGAAGGTGATCCAAGCTATACGCGAGCGTTCGCCGAATACGACGATTGAAATTTTAACACCAGATTTTCGCAATAAACCCGGCGCATTAGAGCGCGTTGTTGAAGCAAAACCTGATGTATTTAATCATAATTTGGAGACCGTCCCGCGCTTATACCCAACGATCCGTCCCGGTGCGCGTTATTTCCATTCCTTGCAGCTTTTGAAGCGCGTCAAGGAACTGGACCCCAGCATCTTTACCAAATCCGGGATCATGGTTGGCCTCGGCGAAGAAAAGCTGGAGATTTATCAGGTGATGGACGATATGCGCGAGGCTGATATCGATTTCCTGACCATTGGCCAATATTTGCGGCCAACCCAGCGCCACGCGCCGCTCGATCGCTATGTAACGCCCGAGGAATTCAAAGGTTATGATCAGATGGCAACGGGGAAGGGGTTCTTGCTGGTGTCTGCCACGCCGCTTACCCGGTCCAGTTATCATGCGGGGGATGACTTTCGCAGACTGCGCGCTGCACGCGAGGAAAAACTCGGTAAGGGCTAGTTGATGCCGCACCATTCAGAACAGCGTTTCATGCCCTATCGGGCTGACGAGCTTTATGACTTGGTCGCCGATGTGGCCAAATATCCCGAATTCCTGCCTTGGTGTCTTGGTGCGCGTTTGCATCACGTCAAAGAGACAGATTTTCACGCCGATTTGATTATCGGGTTTAAGATGTTCAAAGAACGCTTCACGTCCCACGTTAAATTGACCCCAAAATCGCAGATTGAAGTCGACTATGTGAAGGGCCCATTGAAGCGTCTTTATAATGAATGGACCTTCACCCCAATTGAGCGCGGTACCATGATTAGCTTCGAAGTGGACTTTGAGTTTAATAATGTCATCTTAGAAAAACTCATTGGTACTTTGTTCGAAGAGTCTCTGTTTCGCATGACCAATGCCTTTGAAGCCCGTGCCGCTGCGGTGCTTACGCCGATTTCGTAAATGATCAATATGACTTAATTACAGAGGCATTCTTGATTTATTTTTGCTATCATAGAGTTGTTCTTAGCGTACTTGGTATAACTGAGATCGGAGAGAGACCTTGAGTACGGATAATGGCAATAAAACACCCCTGGACCCAAAAGCCCGGCCAAACAAAGATGCTGATTTGCTAGACGAGGATGCGATCGAGCAGCGCTTGGCTGAACTGGAACAAAAATCTGAAGAAGCGTTCCGGCCCCGGGGCACCAATATTTTAGATGAAGACGATGAGCAAAGCATCGATGTCCGCCCGCTGACAGATGATGACCCTTGGGCCGACTGATCGCTTTTAAGCCTGATCCAACAGATCGTTCATAAGATCAATGGCGGTGTCCACACTGGCCAAGCGCACGTTTTCGCGCCCGATATCCCCAAAGTCACATTTTTTGGTGATCACTGCGGTCTTAGCACCTGTGCGCTGTGCGGCCGCCAACCAAACAAGCCCGGCCGGTTTGGTGTCGCTGTCGCTGCCGGGGCCAGCTATGCCCGTGAGCGCAATAGAGAGGTCTATATAGTCCGCTTGCAGGCCACCATAAGCCATGGCAACGGCCACATCTTCGCTGACCGCCCCCTGTGCCGCGATCAGGTCTTTGTCGACGCCTGCCAAGTGGGTTTTGGCCGCATTGGCATAGGTCACCAGTCCAGACATCACCACATCGCTGGCACCGGGGACTTGTGTCAGTAAGCCTGCCAACAGTCCTCCCGTGCAGCTTTCAACACTCCCAAGCCGGATGCCTTTTGCGCGGCAGCGCTCTAGCAGGTTTTTTGCTTTATCCTCTAACTCTATGGGGAAGATGCTCATAGGACTGCCCATGCCCACAGAATTCCCCCAGCACACATGCCTGCCAACACGTCGTCAAACATAACGCCAGCACCGCCTTTTACGTGGCGATCAATTAATCTAATCGGCCAAGGTTTCCAAATATCAAATAAGCGGAACAACAAGAATGCGGCGAACAAATCGGCGACGATAGAGTCGGTGGGGGAATAAACCGCCAAAGGAATGAGCGCAATCCATTGTCCACATAATTCATCAATCACAATACGCGAATGATCTTTGACGCCAGAGCGGGCCTCATATTCGCCGCTGGCCCACACCCCGACCCATAGGCTGATGATCGCGCCAGCAATCAAGGGCCATATGCCCAGATGCAGCAGGTACCAGCCCGGCAACAGCGCGACCAATGACCCGAAGGTCCCAGACGCATAGGGGAAATAGCCCGCGCCAAAAACAGTTGCGATCTGGGTGTGCAGTGGTCTCATGGGCTTGCTCCGAAATGACCGCGGGTTGTGACAATGGCCTGCGCGGCGATGCCTTCACCGCGCCCGGTAAAGCCCAAGCCTTCGGTGGTTGTCGCCTTAACAGATATAGCATGTTCTGGAAGCCCCGTCAGACTCGAGAGGGCGCGCGCCATCGCCGCCCGATGTGGGCCAATCTTTGGCGCTTCGCAAATGATCGTCAGGTCGATATGACTAAGCTGCCCCCCGGCCTCTGCCAAGGTCTCTATCGCCCGCGCGAGAAATACCGAGGAGGGCGCCCCCCGCCATTGCGCGTCACTGGGCGGGAAATGTGTCCCAATATCCCCGGTACATGCCGCGCCAAAGATCGCATCACAGAGCGCATGGAGGGCAACATCTGCATCGGAATGGCCTTTAAGGCGTTTCGAAAAGGGGATTTTGTGCCCGCAGAGAATGACGTGATCTCCAGCCTCAAACCGGTGCACATCAAAGCCCATTCCAGTTCTGCTTTGCTGCGGCTGAGGGCTGAGTACCGTTAATGCGCGCGCTATGTCGCCGGGCTGGGTAATTTTGAAATTATCCGGGTCACCGCTGACGATGCGGACCTCTTTGCCCAGTGCTTCGAAAAGCGCGGTATCGTCCGTATATTGCGCGCCCGCCGTGGTTTGGTGCGCGGCCCATATTTGGGCAAAGGGGAAACCCTGTGGCGTTTGCGCTTGAAAAAGTCCGTCCCGCGGTGTTGTTCCCTCGACCTTGTTATTCACTGCAACCTTCAGGGTATCTGCAACGGCCAAAGCAGGCAGAACCCCACACTGGTGGCGGCGCACCGTGTCGATCACATCATTGATGATCGTGCTGCTGACCAGCGGACGCGCCGCATCATGGATCAGCGCCATGTCAGGCGCGGGGGTCAGCTTAGCGAGCGCTGCAAGTCCGTTTTTGACGCTATCTTGACGGTCTTTGCCACCGGCAACCATTGGTAAAACATTCAGACCCGCTAGTGCTGATGCGGCTTCGGCCTCGTAATCGGGATGGATAACGACTTGTACCGGGCCGATTAGCGGGTGGCGCAGGAAGGCGTCAACAGTGCGTCGCAGGACCGGGATGCCGCCAAGGAGTTGATATTGCTTTGGCACATCACCACCTGCGCGACGGCCATGTCCTGCGGCGACGATTAAGGCGGCGGTTGTGTTGGCGTTGTTCATACAGTTTTAGATCCCGGTGGGTTTTTAATGTGGCCCAGCTTATGAAATCGTCCTGCAAAAGGCCACCAGAATTAACGCTAGGGGCGAAGGAGGCCCGAGCTGGGAGAGGCAAGAGGCTTAAATTAGAAAAAACGAATTCAGGCTGGTATTTCAGTGATGTTTCTGGCATATATGCCTCAAATTTGTGCAGGCGGAAATTTGCCTGTTTTTTAAGCACATATAGCCGAGGTCAGCGAAGAGTGAGCACCCCAAGACTAAAACCTATCCATGTGGGCCCCGTGACCATTGATACGCCCGTGTTGTTGGCACCGATGTCCGGTGTGTCTGATATGCCGTTTCGCCGCCTTGTAAAGGGGTTTGGCGCAGGGTTGGTCATTTCTGAAATGATCGCGTCACAGGCGATGATCCACGCATCGCGGCAAAGCATGAAAATGGCGTCAAACTGCGCGGAAGAACACCCCATGGCGGTGCAATTGGCCGGGAAAGACCCTGAAATCATGGCCGAGGCGGCGAAGCTGAACGAAGACCGCGGTGCGGCGATCATTGATATCAATATGGGCTGTCCGGTGAAAAAAGTCGTCAATGGTTGGTCAGGCTCGGCGCTCATGAAGGACTTGGATCACGCGGGTAGAATTCTCGAGGCAACGGTCAAAGCGGTTAAATTGCCCGTAACGCTTAAAATGCGCACAGGCTGGGACATTGATAATCGTAACGCGCCGGAACTCGCCAAAATTGCCGAGGATGCAGGGATTCAGATGCTCACCGTCCATGGTCGTACGCGCAACCAAATGTACAAGGGCAAAGCTGATTGGGCTTTTGTGCGTCAAGTGAAAGAGGCAACGCGTCTGCCGCTGATTGTTAATGGCGATATCAATAGCTTGGAAGATGCCGACGAAGCATTGGCGCTTTCTGGTGCCGATGGTGTGATGATCGGTCGGGCGACATATGGGCGGCCTTGGTTTGTTGCGCAGGTGATGGATTACCTGCAAAAGGGCACGCGAACACCAGACCCAGCACTGGCCATCCAATTGGAAACGATCCTGCGCCACTATAACGATATGATCGAGCATTACGGCGCTGATACGGCCCTAAAAATGGCTAGAAAACACATCGGCTGGTATACAAAGGGATTGCCTGGATCGGCAGAATTTCGCAATAAAATCAATCATATGGAAGATGTTGATGAAGTCAAATCAGCGTTACAAGCCTATTTCGAACCGTTAATTGATGAGATTGCAGCATAATGGCCCGGCCTGTTCCCATAAAGATACCTGAAAAGCTATCTGGTGAGGATCAGGTCAGCCCCGTTTCAGTCGACGGATTAGCTATTCTTGATAGTTTAAAACAAGCCATTTTAGTTTTGGATTGCGATGGTGGATTTTGTTATGCCAATCTCGCGACCGAAGAATTGTTGCTCCGGAGTGCCGCGACCATGCGCCGCGTGGGGCCGCTGACGCTGTTTAACCAATCCGCAGCCCTTGCCACCGCTCTCGCGCATGTGAATGACACAGGTATCAGTGCATATCTTGAAGCCAGTGTGATTGGTCGCATGCCAGGCGAAGATATTCATTTAGACATACATTTAATGCCGCTGGTCGGCGCGTCTACGCGCGACGGTAAAGCGCAAATCATCCTGCAACTGGATGGCACGGAAATGGGCCGCCCACGCGGTGGACCTAATATCGCCCCGGATACCCGCAGTTTCGCTGGCATGGCGGCGGTATTGGCGCATGAAGTGAAAAATCCGCTGGCAGGGATTCGCGGATCGGCGCAATTGCTGGATAAAAATGCCAATGGTTCGGACCAACGGCTGACGCGCATTATCATGGATGAATGTGACCGCGTACGGGGTCTGATTGATAGCATGGAGGGGTTTTCTAATCCCAGATCCGGCGATGTGCGGCCCACCAATATCCACGAATTATTGGATCATGTGGTTGCGCTGTCGCAAGCCAGCAGCGGCCCGGGCGTGGTGTTTGAACGCGTTTATGATCCATCCCTGCCAGAAATTGTCGCGGACCGGGATGGTCTGGTGCAAGTTTTTCTGAATCTGCTGAAAAATGCCGCCGAGGTGGTTGACCCCGAACATGGGCGGATCACCGTACAGACTGCGTATCGCCACGGTAGCAAGGTTCAGGGCACGGCATCTTCGACGATTGTTGACGCGCCGATCGAAGTGAGGATTCGTGATAACGGACCGGGTATTGCACCGGAATTTCTGGATTGCTTGTTTGAGCCATTCATTACGTCGAAGCGCGCCGGCCAAGGGTTGGGGTTGGCGCTGTCGAAAAAGATCGTGCGGGATCATTCCGGACTAATAAAGGCAGAAAATACCAGTACAGGGGCAGTGCTCAGTGTCCTGTTGCCGTTGGGGGCAAAAAGGGCTGAGATAAAGGAATTGGGATCAGGAAATGGGACGTCAGCAATAACAGAAGGCCCTGATTCATGAACAATAATCTTGCAACGCGACCACATACCGTTCTCATCGCGGACGATGATGTCTCGATCCGCGTGATTGTCGGCGAAACATTGGAACGCGCTGGTTTCGATGTTGTTGGCGTTGGAAACTTTGCGGCCTTATGGCGCCATGTCGAAGCGGGCGAGGGCGATGTGGTGATTACCGATGTGGTGATGCCGGATGCTGATGGTATTGATATGCTGCCGCAAATCAAACGCCAGCGACCGGATTTACCGATCATTGTGATGAGCGCGCAAAATACGCTGGCAACGGCGGTGCGGGCCAATGAACAGGGTGCCTTTGAATATCTGCCGAAACCCTTTGATATTGATGAATTAACGCGGTTGGTGCAGCGCGCCGTAGAGAAACGTCCGAAAATTGGGCGTGTCGATAGTACCCTAGGCTTAGGTGATGGTAGCAATCTGGTTGGGCGCTCCCAAGCCATGCAGGACGTATACCGGACCATGGCCCGGGTTATGGGGACCGACTTGCGGGTGATGATCGAAGGCGAATCTGGGACTGGTAAAGAACTGATTGCGCGCGCATTGCATGATATGGGGCCGCGAAAGACGCATCCCTTTGTCGCGGTGAATATGGCAGCAATCCCCAAGGAATTGATCGAAAGCGAATTGTTCGGTCATATGAAAGGCGCATTTACGGGTGCGGACCAGGCCCGGGAAGGTCGCTTTGGTGAAGCGCGCGGCGGCACATTGTTCTTGGACGAGATTGGCGACATGCCCATCGAAGCCCAAACGCGCTTGTTGCGGGTCTTGCAAGAAGGCGAATATCGCCGTGTTGGTGGGTCAAAGTCGGAAAAGGTTGATGTTCGCATTATCGCAGCGACCCACAAAAACCTGCCAGAACTGATCCGTGCTGGCTTGTTTCGCGAAGATCTCTTTTACCGCTTGAACGTGGTTCCGTTGGTTTTGCCACCGTTGCGCGACCGTTTGGAAGATATTGCTGATCTGGTTCACCATTTTTTGGCGGCGGCTGAAAAGGATGGCCTACCGCACAAGCGATTGTCGCAAGATGCATATGCTGCTTTGACGCGCCATACGTGGCCGGGGAACGTGCGCGAATTGGAAAATCTGTTGCGGCGTTTGTGTGTGCTGTATCCAGAAGATGAGATCACCGGCGATATCTTGAAGCGCGAGTTGGACAATCAAAGTCTGGGTGCTGGGGACGGGGAAGCGAGCGAAGGCTTGTCTGATGCGGTTGCGCGGCACCTTCGGCGTTATTTTGCCGCCCATCCCAATGCGCTTCCACCCAGTGGGTTATATGACCGTGTGCTGAAGGAAATCGAGCGTCCCTTGATCGAATTAAGCTTGAGCGCGACACGGGGAAATCAGCTGAAGTCCGCAGATTTATTAGGTCTTAACCGTAATACTTTGCGGAAAAAAATACATGATCTAGGCATTCAGGTGCGGCGCACTATGAAATAGGGTCACTCCTCAGCGCCTCTGGTCGGCCCGACGCGAGGATATTTACCTGTGGTTTTTCGGTATCGCCTGTTGCAATTTAGCACCAAATAGGGGAGTCTTCTCAGCAATGCCATAAATCATGTGGTCGCTGGAACGGTGTAATTGAATGAACGCAACGCGCTCTCGCACAAGTTGGTTTCGCAAATCTGCATTGATGCGCAATTGGGCGTATTTGATGCGGTGGCTGGCGGATAATCGCATTGGCCCTAAGGCCGAAGTTGCCATGGCGGTTTTGGCGATCATTTCTGGTGTCGCGACCTATGCGGCACTCTCTCGCAAATCCGCTCCGTTTGAGATTGGCACTGACAACCTTCGTTTTTTGATGCTTTTTAATGTTGTTGTCATGTTGGGGCTGGCTGGGTTGATCGCGCGACGCTTGGCCCGTTTATGGGCGGCGCGTCGGCAGGGACTTGCAGGGTCACGGCTGCATAGCCGCATTGTGGGTTTTTTCAGCCTTATCGCGGTTGGCCCACCTATTTTGATGGCGATTTCATCCGCGGTATTCTTTGAGTTTGGACTGCAAAGCTGGTTTTCAGACAAGGTGCAATCAAGCCTGAATAATTCGTTACAAGTGGCCGAGGCGTATATTAATGAACATCGCCGAGTGATTCAGGCGGATATTTTGGCGATGGCTGGGGATATCGACCGTCAAGCCCCGATTGTTGAGGCCAACCCAAGGCTGCTGCAGCTGTTGGTCGATGATCAAGCCGCACGCCGCGCGTTATCGGAAGCCATCGTGTTTGATGGCAGTGGTGTAATCTTGGCTCAGACGAGTTTGAGCTTGTCTCTTTCGCCTGATCGAATGCCACAAAATGTGCTGCAACGCGTCCAAGAGGGTGAGCTGGTGGTCATTTCGGAAACGGATGATGACCGGGTTCGCGCTGTTATTCGGCTGGACGCCTTTTTTGACGCCTATCTTTACGTATCGCGTGCGGTGGATGTTCAGGTGCTCGCGCATGTATCTGCAACACGAGCATCGATTGCTGACTATCAAAGTATCGAGGGTGAGCGAAGTATGATGCAACTGCGCTTTAATATGATCTATTTGATCGTTGCCTTGCTGATTCTGATGGCCGCGGTATGGATTGGGCTATGGTTTGCCAATCACCTAGTACAGCCAATCGGCGCGTTGGTGAATGCCGCAGATAAAGTCGCGGACGGTGATCTGGACGCCCGCGTCCCTGCGATGTCCACTGTGGATGAAATTGGCACCCTGAGCCGGGCGTTCAATCGCATGACCAGCCAACTGGCCCACCAGCAGCGTGATTTGATCGCCGCCAACGCTAAAATGGATGAGCGCCGCCGCTTTACCGAAGCGGTGTTGTTCGGTGTATCGGCCGGTGTTGTGGGTTTGGATAAAAACGGCGTGATTACCCTGCCGAACCGGTCCGCCAGCCAGCTTCTTGGGCGATCTCATGATGAATTAGAGGGTAAAGCTTTTGTCGATGTCCTGCCGGAGATTAAATCATTGCTTGATGAATTAATGGTCCATGGACAAGAAATGGTGCAGGGGCAGGTCAATATGGTCCGCGATGGTGCAGTTTACACCCTGCTTGCGCGGATTACGGCTGAGGACCGCAGCGAGGACGAAAGTGGCTATGTGGTGACCTTTGATGATATTACCGAGCAATTGGCGCATCAGCGCACCGCTGCATGGGCCGATGTGGCGCGGCGGATCGCACATGAGATCAAAAACCCGTTGACGCCTATTCAATTATCTGCTGAACGTTTGCTGCGCAAATATGGCAAGGAAATTCAAACCGACCCAGAGGTGTTCAAGCAGTGCACCGACACAATCATCCGACAGGTTGGCGATTTGAAGCGCATGGTGGATGAGTTTTCGTCCTTTGCGCGCATGCCAAAACCAGTATTTCGAGAAGAAGATATAACTGACCTGACCCGTCAGGCCTTGTTTCTACAAGAAGTGTCGCGACCAAATATTCAGTTTGAATTACATGCACCCGCTGGCAGCGCGCGCGTGATGTGCGACGGGCGACTGATCGCTCAGGCGTTAACAAATTTGATCAAGAATGCCTCGGAATCTATTTCCGCAATGGAAACCAGCGGCGATGACGCGCAAGGGAAAATCGACGTTTATATCACCCCAACGGAGGGACATTTAGAGGTCTCGGTGGTTGATAATGGCGTCGGCTTCCCCGAAGAATTAGCGAGCAATATTATGGAGCCCTACGTCACAACCCGCGAAAAGGGAACCGGGCTTGGGCTGGCAATCGTGCGAAAAATCATGGAAGACCACGGCGGCACGTTGCAAATGGAAAATCGACGCAATCAATCCGGTGCGCGCGCTATTCTACAATTTAGCTTAGCTAACCTGGGGCGATTGACAGAAAGTAAAGCGTCTAAATCCACAGCATTAACTTGAACGGGAATAACGGAATTTAAAGCATGTCTGCAGAAATTTTAATTGTTGATGATGAAGAAGATATCCGCAGTTTGATTGCTGGTATTCTACAGGACGAGGGCTATGAAACCCGTGTGGCGGGGGATAGTGAAAGTGCGCTGCGTGAAATCGAAGCCCGCCGACCGTCGTTGTTGTTGCAGGATATCTGGTTGCAGGGGTCAAAACGGGATGGCCTAGAGGTCCTTCGGATCGTCAAGTCGCGCTATAAAGACCTGCCTGTCATTATGATATCTGGGCATGGCAATATAGAAACCGCTGTGGCGGCGATTAAATTGGGGGCCTATGACTTTATTGAAAAGCCCTTTCAAACCGATAAATTGATCCATTTAATCGCCCGCGCAACCGAGGCCGAGCGTCTGCGCCGGGAAAATGCCGACCTGCGTAAGCGCTCCGGTCATGTGGATGAAATTATTGGTCAATCAACATCGATTCATAACTTACGCCAAGCGATCGAAAAAATTGCGCCGACCAACAGCCGGGTGATGATTTGCGGGCCGAACGGGGTTGGCAAAGAGATTGTGGCGCGGCAGTTGCACAAAAAATCTCTGAAGGCCAAAGGCAATTTTATCGTTGTAAATTGTGCAAGTATTGAACCTGACCGGATGGAACATGAATTGTTTGGTATTGAGCAAAATGGTTCGGTGGTCAAAACTGGCGTGTTGGAACAAGCCCATGGTGGCACCTTGTATTTGGACGAGGTTGGCGATATGCCCTTGACCACGCAGGCGAAAATACTCCGTGTTTTGACGGAACAGTTTTTCCAACGAGTTGGCGGCACAAAAAAGGTGCAGGTGGATGTCCGTGTGGTTAGTTCAACGGCGCAGGACCTAAAAAAGGCGGTTGAAGTTGGTCGCTTCCGCGAGGACCTGTTTCATCGCTTGAATGTGGTTCCCATATCCGTTCCACCACTGAGCGATCGCCGCGATGACATCCCTATATTGGTTGAACATTTCCTTGGCCAGCTCTCGGCAGGGCTGGGGCGAGCGCACCGCGAAGTGTCATTGGATGCGATGGCGTCGTTGCAGTCCGCGTCTTGGCCCGGTAACGTCCGTCAATTAAGGAATACGATTGAGCGTCTCATCATATTGGGCGGGGATGCTGGCAGCGAACGCAGCCATGAAGAAATCAAGGCCAAAGATATTCAATCGGCCGATCCGTCAAGTGGCGGCGAGGGGGCTGAAAATATGACCTCTAGCTTTTCTGGTGTGATAATTTCAGCACCATTAAGAGAGGCACGCCAGGAGTTTGAGCGCGAATATTTACGCGCGCAAATTATGCGGTTTAACGGTAATATATCGCGCACAGCGACCTTTATTGGTATGGAACGCTCGGCACTGCACCGTAAGCTGAAATCACTGGGGATCACCACAGCAGCCGGTCGCAAAGGGGATACTTAGCCTAATCTAATAAAGTGCGTTAAAGGGGCCAACTGGTTGTCAAAACAGTTAAAAGTCATCGTTTTATGAAGGTTACACCGAAATGAAAGTCATCGTATGCGGCGCGGGTCAGGTTGGGTTTAATATTGCCAAACAGCTCGCGCATCAAAGGAATGATGTCACGGTCATTGACCGCTCGCCGGAATTAATCCGCAAAATTAGCGAGTCTATGGACGTCCAAGCTCTAGAGGGCTATGCGTCTGATCCTGATGTGTTGGAACGTGCGAATGCGCGCGGTGCTGATATGATTATCGCGGTCACACAATCGGACGAAGTGAATATGGTCGCCTGTCAGGTGGCGCATTCATTGTTCACGGTACCAACCAAGATTGCGCGCATACGTAACCAAAGTTATTTGCGCCCCACATGGCAGGACCTGTTCAGCCAAGATCATATGCCCATCGATGTCATCATTTCACCGGAATTGGAGGTTGCGCGGTCAATCGTGCGCAAGCTGGCGGTGCCGGGGGCGTTTGAAATGCTGTCCTTTGCCGATGACAAGGTTAAGGTTCTGGGAATCCGCCTTGGAGAGAACTGTCCGGTGGTGGATACACCGCTGCGGCAGTTAAGCGAGCTTTTTCCCGACCTTCACATCACTGTCATGGCTATTTTTTCAGGCGAATCCATTAATATCCCAACCCCTGACGACCATATGAAAGTGGGCGATAGCATTTATTTCGCTGTCGAGGATAGCCAAATTCGCCGCGCTATGACCGTCTTTGGACATGAAGAAAGAGAAGCACGGCGTATTGTCATTATCGGCGCAGGCAGTGTGGGCTTATTCCTTGCCCGTGAATTGGAAGCCTCTGATGCTTCGCTCAATGTGAAATTGGTCGAATCTAATAAAAAACGGGCCGAGTACGCCGCAACAGCCCTCAATAAAACGGTGGTGATCCATGGTGATGGTCTGGATAGCGAAATCCTGCGCGAAGCCGGTGCCCAGGCAACAGAGACAATTGTTGCCGTGACCAATGACGATGAAACCAATATTTTGTCATCGCTCTTGGCCAAGCGTATTGGCACAGAGCGGGCGATTACACTGGTCAGCAATCATATATATACGGCCCTTTTGTCATCGCTGGGCATTGACGTGTATCTGGACCCGCGTGAAACCACGGTATCCACCATTTTGCAGCGTATCCGCAGGGGCCGCATCCGGGGACTGCATAGTTTTCGTGGTGGTGATGCGGAGATTATCGAAGCCGAAGCCTTGGAAACCTCACCACTGATTGGTACGGCGATCCGCGATATCAAACTGCCCCAAGGTGTGTTGATTGGCGCGGTTCGTCGGGGGGATGAAGTGATCATGCCCCGTGGCGGCACGCTTTTTGAGGTTGGCGACCGCATCGTGATGTTTGCGGTTGAAGACGCTGTCCGCAAAGTGGAGGAATTATTCTCGGTGCGGCTCGAGTATTTTTAGACTTGCTCTGCTTCATCTGTAATGGGCGAAGACAAATGTCTGATCATTGGGAAAGGTGCCCTTGAGGCATGCTGGCACGACAATTAAAAGAACAGGGTATTTTGATCAACTTGATGGCGCTCGGGATGCTGTTGCCGTTGATCGTTACGCTCGTTGATGGCGATCCAGAAATGGTCAAGGCGATGGCGCTATCGGTTCTGATCACGGCATTTAGCGGCGCTGGCCTTATGGTTGCTTTCCGCGATGGACCAGAGGCCGAGAGCCGACGCGGCCTATTTGTGTTGCCTGCCTTTATCATCCTGTTTTTACCGATATTTGGGGCGTTGCCATTTCTACTTTCTGGCGCATATCCCAATTTTGCCTTTGCGTATTTCGAATCCGTATCCGGCTTTACCAGCACCGGCGCCAGCATGATTGCCGACCCGGGCAGTTTGCCCCGTGCGCTTTTGTTATGGCGCGGGTTATTGGAATGGACGGGCGGCGGGCTGACCATCTTGATTGCGCTCACCATATTGAGCACTCTGAATGTTGGTGCAATGAAGCTGATGACCTTTCGAATTCCCCATGGTGGTAATGAAAGCATCATTGGCCAAATGAACGTTGTCGCACAGGCGCTAGCCCCGGTTTATGTGGGGATAACCCTGCTGACCTGTCTGGGTCTTATGATTTCTGGTGAAGCCGCACTTGATGCCTTGACTATATCACTTTCTGTATCTGCGACCGGCGGGTTTACCATTTACTCCGGGGGCCAGGTGCTGCAAGCGAACCCGGTTGGGGAATTGTGGGTTGCCATTTTCTTGATGATTGGGGCGACCAATATCCTGGTACTTTGGAATTGGACGCGATTGCGCCACGATAAGAACGGACAAGACCGAGAAACCCTTTATTTGTGGCTGTTCGCCTTGATCGGCGCGCTACTATTATTGGCGATGTTTTCATCTTCGGGTGCTTATCTGGGGGGAGAATTGCCCGAACGCATTCGCGTGGCCCTGTTTTCGGCAGCGAGCAGCCTATCCACCTCTGGTTTTGCCCCAGATGGCAGTAGTTATGTGGGGCAGGGCGCCAGCGCCATTATGATCGTCTTGTTACTGATTGGTGGTATGGCCGCATCCACCAGTAGCGGATTCAAAATCATGCGCGTCATTTTGCAGTTTCGCCACGCCGGGCGCGAGCTGAAGCTATTGGCACATCGCCATGATGCATCACTTATATGTTACGGGGGCCGCAGAGCCGAGCGCGAAGACATTGCCAGTGTGTGGCTCTTATTCTTTTCATCCATCTTGATTGTCAGCCTCGCCATCCTTGGTTTTGCGGCCTTGGGATATAATTTGGGCGATGCAATGGGTTTGGCCGTTGCAGGTTTTGCCAACGCTGGACCAGCCGCATATTCATTGGTTTCTGACTTCACGGGATATGAGTTTATGAGCTGGCCGGGCTTGAGTTTATTTTTTGTTTTGATGGTCCTTGGTCGCTTGGAAGCTGTGTTTGCTTTGGCCGTTTTGTCGCGACACTTTTGGCGCGTATAAAATTAAATCTCTTTTCAGTTAAAATAGACGACTGCCCTTTTTTTATCGATATTCGTGCTTAAATAGGGTAAACGCAGACTATCTGTTGAGTTGGATAACATATCCTTACTGGGGGGTAAGATACGCATTTTATTAATTGAGCCGCAAATTGGAGTTTGAACCCCAAATTGCCTTTGCTTGTTTGAAACGCGCTACTCTTGGTTTGGTGTATAAAAAAGATGGAAAATAAATGTCGGAAAAGACACATAACTTGCAGGATGTATTTCTAAATCAGGTACGCAAGGTAAAAACACCAGTCACGATTTTTTTGGTTAATGGGGTCAAGTTACAAGGGGTGATTACATGGTTCGATAATTTCTGCGTTTTATTACGCAGAGATGGCCATTCTCAACTTGTTTATAAACACGCCATATCGACTGTTATGCCCGCAAGTCCTGTTCAGCTATTTGAGCCGGAACAGGAAGAGGCGGAATAATTGCCTATCAGTTGGGGTGTCGGTGCTGATCCCGGTGTGCCGGGTTCATTTTCCCCTAAGGCAATGAACTGATGAGCGAATATACTGACGACACAATCGCGTCCCTGCCTGAGGCAGGCGGCACATTCCTTCTATACCCCTATTTAAAGGGCGAACAGGGACTGGACCCTGATGCGCGGCTTGAAGAAACCGAAGGTTTAGCCGAGGCAATCGGGCTGGATGTGGTTGGTTATGCCACCGCGCCGCTACCAAAAATAAATGCCAGTACCTTTATTGGGAAGGGGCGCATTAGCGACTTGAAGCAACAGTATGATGCGCTGGAGGTTAAGCTGGTTATTATGGATTGCGCCCTCAGCCCCATCCAGCAACGCAATCTTGAAAAAGCGTGGGACCTGAAGGTTATTGATCGCACAGGTCTCATCCTTGAAATTTTTGGCGAACGCGCACAAACCCGCGAGGGCGTTCTACAGGTCGAGCTGGCGCATTTGGAATATCAAAAAACACGGTTGGTGCGCGCGTGGACTCATTTGGAGCGTCAACGCGGTGGTTTTGGCTTCATGGGTGGCCCGGGCGAGCGACAGATCGAGTCTGACCGTCGCGCCCTGCGAGACCGGATCGCCGCGATTAAATTACAGTTGGATAAAGTGTCCCGGACCCGTGGTTTGCACCGGAAATCGCGCGGCGCGGTGCCATATCCCATTGTCGCCCTTGTGGGCTATACCAATGCCGGGAAATCAACACTTTTCAATCGAATGACCGGGGCCGATGTGGTGGCACGTGACCGCCTGTTTGAAACCCTGGACCCGACAATGCGCGCCATTGAGCTGGAAAGTGGCCGCAAAGTCATCATGTCCGATACGGTGGGCTTTATTTCGCAATTGCCCCATGAATTGATTGCTGCCTTTCGTGCGACACTAGAGGAGGTTCTGGAGGCTGATCTGATCCTGCATGTGCGTGATGCCGCCAACCCGGATACCGAACGGCAAAAACGGGATGTGATGGCTGTGCTGGCCAATCTGGGCGTCGATGCCGATACGTCGCCAATGATCGAGGTCATGAATAAGGCTGATCAACTGGACCAAAACCAGCGCGATCAATTGACCGGACAGGCCGAGCGTCGTGATGACATGGTGCTGATCTCCGCACTGACGGGGGAGGGCTGTGATCGGCTGGAGGCCAGTTTAGAAAAATTCATGAGCGCGGCCGATACTGAATATGGCTACAGATTGCCCTATAGTGCAGGCGAGGCGACCAATTGGCTGTATCAAAACGCCAAGGTGACAGGACGCGAGGATCTGGACGATGGCAGTATCCTGCGGGTGCAAATGAATACCCGCCTGAAAGGCAAGTTTGAAAAGATGTTTAGGGTTTTTCCGATATCTTAAGCTCGTTGGCCTTAATTGCGTTCCATAGAGCTTCCATTTCGTCCAAGTTCAGATCAGAAAGTTCTTTACCTTCCCTCTGAGATAAGTTCTCTATCCCTTTGAACCGACGTTCGAATTTCAAATTTGCCAATCGAAGTGCATTTTCGGGATCGAGCTGCAAATGCCGCGCTAAATTCGCACAAACAAACATCAGATCCCCAAATTCTTCGAGGACTTCGGGCGAATTGGGTCCTTTTGCGGCCAGCGCATCGCCGACTTCTATGACCTCTTCGCGCATTTTGGCCATGACGTCGTCTATATTGTCCCAGTCAAAACCCACGCGGGCCGCACGCTTTTGTAGTTTTAAGGCCCGCAACAGCGCAGGAAGGGCCAAGGGAACATCGTCCAGAACACTGACGGGGATATCGCCCTTGGTTGGTTTAGAACGGCGCTCATTCGCTTTTTGCGCTTCCCAAGCTTTGGTCTGTGCCGCGGCATCTTTGATATCCGCATCCGCAAAGACATGGGGGTGGCGTCGCACCATTTTTTTGCAAACTGCTTGTACCACATCATCGAAGGAAAAATCGCCGTTTTCCGTGGCCATTTGCGCATGAAAGACCACTTGAAATAACAGGTCCCCCAATTCGTCGCGCAATTGCCCCATATCGCCGTGATCTATGGCCTCAGCAACCTCATAGGCCTCTTCGATGGTATAGGGGGCTATGCTGTTAAAGTCCTGCTCTATATCCCACGGACAGCCGCCTTCTGGTGCACGCAGGCGGCGCATGATCTGCAAAAGGTCGTCAATGCTGTATCTATCTTTATCCATGAGCCACCGTCCATTGGCGCTATTGCAATGCAACCGATTGGCCCGGTTGTAACCGTTCGCCACCCCTTAGAACAATCATATCGCCCGCTTTTACATCCCCGATCACACCAATCCAGCCATCGACAGCATGGCCCAATTGGACATTGATCATTTCTGCGGTCATGTCTTTCGATACCCGCATCAGGATGAATTGTCCGCCGCGCAGAATGACCGCGTCCCGTGGGACGGCAATTTGCGTTTCTGCGGGGCCATTGGGAAGCACGATCCGTGCACCTGCGCCCACGGCCCAGCTTTCGGGGACGCCAATCAGGCGCACTTCGACCATGCGGGAGACCTGATCGCCAACGGGCACCACAGCCCGAATCGCCAGCATTTCTTGGCCAAATTCAGAGTCTACGCCCACGTTTTGACCCGCAGACAAATAAGGAATAGCCGAAATGGGCGCGGGCAAGGCAATTTCTTTATTCAGTCCATCCACCAACCGAATAACCTCGGTCCCATTGGTGAGATATTCGCCCAAGTTAGCCAGTTTTTGCACAACGTGCCCGGAAAACGGTGCGCGCATTTCAGTGCGTTCCATATCACCAGCCACCTTGGCCAAGTTAGACCGCGCTTCAATTAAGTCCTGCTTGAGCATTTCACGTCGCGCGATTACCTCTTCGAGGCGGGAACGGGACGCATTATCCCGCGATGCCAGAGATTGAAACCGCGTGACTTCTTGTTCGCGGAAGCTCAAGTCAGCCTCGAACCGCTTGACAGCGGCGGATGCGCGGTCCAATTGCACTCGAACCAAGCGGTCATTCAGCCGCGCAATCACATCGCCCGCTTGGACCACGGTGCCAACTTCGGCAATCCAGTCAAGAACGCCGTCAACCTCGGCCGACAGGCGGCTGTCATTCAGGCTAATCACTGTGCCATTGACGGCGGTTTGCGGGGCCATGACGCGCTCCTCGGCAGTAACGGTTTGCACCTGCGCGGGTGGCATTTGCGGGGCTTGGGCCCGTGCCACGCCGACGAACATCATGCTCAGGGCGACGCTTAAGATTGATATGCGTAAAGATTTCATAGTCATAACCAGATATTCCGATATTTTATTGGGCAGGACTGGCGTCTATTGACCCTTTAGGGCCTTGACGACGAGACAGGCTGGTTTGCAAAAGGGCTGGCAGCAGAACCAGCGTGAAGATGGTTGAAACGCTCATGCCACCGACAATGGCGGCGGCCATGCCACGGTAGATATCGCTTCCCGCGCCGGGGATGAGCAACAAAGGCAACATACCAAACAGGCTGGTCAAGGTGCTCATGAAAATAGGGCGCAGACGCAGGCGCAGGGCTTGATGCACTGCATCTGTACGGTTGGCACCGGCGTCTTCGGCTTTGCGGGTTTGTGCCACCAACAGAATGGCGTTGTTCACGACCAGCCCCAGCAGAATGATAAAACCGATCATGCCCAGCAGGTCGAGCGCCTGAAACTTGATCAAATTCATGAAAGTAATCGCCAATACCCCGCCAACCCCGGCCAGCGGCAGGGCAATCAGGACATAAGTGGCATCACGCAGGGAACGGAATAACCCGGCCATGATCAGGAACAACAGCCCAAACGCCATCAGGAAATTTTTTGCCAGCGTCGTGGTGGCCCGGGCCAATTCCTCGGCATTGCCAGTGTAGCGAATTTTTGCATTGGCCGGCAGGCTGGCTTGAATGACAGGCTCAATCTTTTCTTCCAATTCGATCAATAACCCCTCCAAGGACATGCCCGGTGGCGCATTCACGGTCACCGAATACCCACGTTTGCGATTAAAGTGCAGGATGGCGCTCGGCACTTTCAATTGTGTGATGCTTGCCAAGTCGCCCAAGGGCACCAATCCGCCACGCGGGGTCATAACCTGTAGGGCCGCCATTTGTTCCGGACTATCGAAACGCTCAGATTTGACAAAAATATCCAGTCGGCGATTGCCATCAAAATATTCCCCAAGCCACGCGCCTTGGCCCAATTCCAACAGCACCATGGTCAGGTCTTGGCGGTTCCAGCCCACCTCAGCTAGGCGTACATCTTTGGGGGTGAAGCGCAATTCGGTAAATTCAGCAAACGGGTCCGGTTGTGGGTTCGCAGATGCGCCCGGAATAGCCCCCGGGATTGCAAACATGGCTTGCCTTGTGGCGTTACTGGCAGCGTCTAGGTCGTTGGTGATAAACTCCATCGTGACACTATCCGTGCCTTCAAAGCCGCCGAATAGGCTGCGTCGCATGGTAAAGCCGAAGACATCGGGCAGGCCAGCGATGATTTCGCTTTGGACCAAGCCCTGTAATTCTTCCAAATTGTCGCTGTCGACGGCATTGATAGCCAGCCAGCCGCCCATAGCGCCGGGGAAGGACCAGAAATAATGGTCGCTAATGGCAGGTTCTTTTTCGCCGGTTAGATATGGCTCTAACCGTGCTGAGATGACCTGTGCCACATCCTTATCCGCCGTCTTGACATTGGCACCAGGTGGAAAGAACAAGAATGTATCCACCGTATCGCGCTGCACTGGCGGTAGGTAATTGCTTTGCGGCCATAGAAAAATCGTGGCACCCAGCGAAAAAACAATCAGGCCGCTAATCCAAGACAGGCGTTTTTGCGGCGTATTTGTAAAACTCATCAAGCGGTCTGCAAGGCGGTCCCAAAAACTGTCCTCGATATGTTCAAGCGGCATTTGCCGCATCCAATAGCGGGCCGCGGTCGGCAGGACCGTAACCGCCACCAAAAGCGAGACACCAACACCAACGGCAATGGTTAGCGCCAAGTCAGCAAACATCTGTCCCTCAGCATCTTCTAAAAACATGATGGGGATGAAAATAGCAATGGTGGTTGCAGTGGATGCCAAAAGCGCACCCCAGACTTGGGTTGCGCCCTCATCAGCGGCTTCTTTCGGGGTTTTCCCGCGTTCCCGTAACCTGACAATGTTTTCCAAGACCACAATGGCGGCGTCCAAAACCATGCCGGTGGCAAAAGCCAAGCCCGCCAAAGAAATGACGTTCAGGCCGCGCCCCGCAAGATTAAGAACGACAAAAGTGGTCAGCAAAGACAGCGGGATCGCAAGGGCAATCAGCATGGTTGCGCGCCACTGACGCAGGAAAAACCACAAAACGCCAATGGCGAGGGCAATGCCGATCATCAGGTTACCGCCCAAAAGACCAATGGAGCGGTTGATATAAACGCTGGGATCAAAGCTGAACTGGGCATGCAGGCCGCGCGCGGCAAACTCGCCTTGATTGAGCTCCTCCATACGGGTTTTGACGGAATTCAGGGCTTCTAAAACGTTGGCGTCATGTGATTTCACCACGGCGAGGCGAAAGGCGGGGTTGCCATTTTGATAAATGAACCCGTCGGCGCGCCCGGGGCCAACCACAACCCGCGCGATATCGCCCAATTTAATGGGCAGCCCGTCGCGCCACTCCAAGATCATTCCTGCTAATTCATCGGCGTCATAGCGCCCTTCGAGCCGCAACACATATTGCCGCGCGCCGACATCAACAAAGCCACTGGAAATATCGGCAGAACGGCCAACACGGGCGGGAACGCGGGCGATATCGATCCCCAGCTCAGCAGCGCGGAATGGGTCAAAAATAATTTGCAGTTGATCGCCAGATTGGCCGCCTGATGGGTCGGTCAGATCAACTTGCGAAACACCATAAAGGGATTGAATTTCTGGCACCACCTCATCGCGCAGATACGCCATATGGGCACTTGTATTGCCTTCATGCCCGGGCAATTGCTGGACGTAATATTCAATCAACTGGTCATTGGCATCGCCCCATTCCCCAACAAGAACCTGTGGTTTTTCGGCATTGGCGGGTAGGGGGCGCAATCTGTTCAAACGGCTGATCACTTCAACCAGCGCGTTGGTCATATTTGCTTCAAGGGAGAACTCTAGCTGCATAAAGCCAAAATTTGCGACACTCCAAGACTGTAGGTCGGTCATATTGGGCGTGCCGGATAAAACTTCTTCAACCGGAACGGTGACTTCAGATTCCACCTCGGCCGGCGATGCGCCGGGCCAGCTGTTAATGACTGTCAAAACTGGCTTTTGGATATTCGGCAGCAATTGTGCCGGAATACTGGCGATCGAAATTAACCCCAAAACCATGACGGCAAGCGCGACAATGGCAACGGTTACGGGGCTATCCAAGCTCATCCGCGTTAGGCGCACGGTTTTCTCCTATTGGGTATTCTACTGTCGTTTTTGTGATAATAAGATAATCATGACACCGTTTTATGACTCGGCAGGCATCCTGCAATAGAGCATGAACATGCGCAACATTCGGATTTGGTTGATTGTGTTATGTGGGCAAATAAATTTACCAGTGGTGCAAGACTGTCATAGTTGCTGCTCAGAGTCGGCGAAAAAGTCACTAAAAACCACCCATTTGGCGCGATGTTTCGCACGTCTGTCCTGCGCCTATCCCCAGATGATAAATTTTACTTGTGCAATCCCCAATGACAGGCATTAATAATCGCCAAAAACAGGGGGCAGCTTTATGAGTACCGGACAACATATCAAGGCCATTGGCAAGCGAGACATCTTTCTGTATTCAGTCTCGGCCGTCTTATTGCTGGACACCTTGGCCGCTGGTGCCGCGATTGGGGTGCAAAGCATTTTTTGGTGGCTGTTTCTTGGAACTGTCTTTTTTATCCCTTATGCAATGATCACGGCTGAATTGGCGTGCTGTTATCCAGACCAAGGCGGCATCTATTCATGGGTTAAACGGGCATTTGGTGAAACATGGGCCAGCCGAATCACTTGGGCCTATTGGGTGAATGTCGCGGTGTGGTGCCCGGCGATTTATATCTTATTTGCAGGTGTCTTTCGCCAAGTCTTATGGCCGGAAATGACCTTGGCTGGGCAAATCGGCCTAGGGCTGGCGTTGACGTGGTTGACCGTATGGTTGAATGCAGTGACCCTGAATATTGGCAAATGGGTGCCTAATGTGGGCGCGGTTCTCAAAGTTATTGTCTTTCTTGCCATTATTGGCGGGGCGATCAATCACTATCAATTGCATGGCATGGCGAATGAAATTTCTTGGCAGGGTATCACCCCCAGCTTTTCCTCTGGCGTGCAATATATCGGCGTTATCATCTATGGGATGGTCGGATTTGAATTGATTGCGGCGAGTTCGGGTGAAATTCACAACCCGCGAAAAAATCTTGCGCCTGGGATTCTCAGCTCCGGCTTTTTTGTGGTTTCGCTCTATACGCTGGCGACGGCTGCGATCCTGACGGCCATACCTGCGGGAGAGGTTAATCTGGTCGAGGGGTTGGTGGATACACTTTCGCTATTTCTTGGTGGGTCGCAAACGGGCGATTATGTTGTGTTTTTGCTGGCACTCGCGGCGTTATTCACGTTTTTCTCTAACGGCTATACATGGGTATTGGGCGGCAACAGAGCCATAGCGGAGGCCGCTAGCGATGGCGACTTTCCCGCTATTCTCGCCATTGAAAGCAAGAAAAATAAAACCCCTGTCGGTGCGGGGTTGGCCTTTGGGGTGGTGAGCAGTGTCATCTTGATCTTATACGGGGTATTGGCCAACACCAATGAAGATCTTTTCTGGTCGCTGTTTGCTTTTAGCGCTGTCCTGTTTCTATTTCCATATGTTCTGCAAATGCTGGCCTTTATCAAACTGCGCAAGGTGGATGGCCACCGGCCCAGACAGTATAAATTGGCGGGGCCTGCGTGGCTGGTTTACGGATTGGCCTATTCGTGTATGACAATCTTGGTGTTGGCCATCCTGTCTTTTGCCTATGCCCCGGATGATGGATTTCAATGGCCGGTTATTTTAGGGGCCTCAGCGCTGTTCATCATCGGCGAAATTCTGATCAAACATAGTCGGCGTCAGACGTGGCGGCATTAGGTGCACTGCCTTAGTGGTTTTTTGTACCAATCCAGCCTTTGCGCCAAAAATGCAGAACAAAGCCCACAGCGACCACCAACATTAAAAACAGGGCGAAGGGATACCCTAGATACCAGCTTAACTCCGGCATATTATAAGGCGATGCCGCAGGGTTGAAGTTCATGCCATAAAGGCCCGCGATGAAACTCAGTGGAATGAAAATCGTGGCAATGATGGTGAGGACCTTCATAATCTCATTCATCTTGTTGGAGAGGCTAGACAAATACAGGTCCGTTAAGCTTGCGGCACGCTCGTGGAATGTTTCTAGAATGTCGACAATCTGTATCACATGGTCGTGACAGTCGCGAAAAAATGGGCGCGTGGAGTCGTGCACAAGAGGCATATCATAAGATAATTTATTGAGCGCTTCCCTGAGCGGCCAAATGCCATGTCGCAGAATTTGCAGGTCACGCTTAATCTCGTGGGTGGCTGCGACAACCTTTTGATCAGGATTAGCAACAACCTCATTCTCCAGGGAAGTCAGTTTATCGCTGTAATGCTCTAAAACCGGGAAATAGCCATCTATAATGGCATCCAGCAGCGCATAAGCCAGATAATCCGCCTGCATAAAGCGAATGCGCTGTCGACCCTTGCGAATACGTTCACGAACGGGTTCCAGACAATCACCGGGCCGTTCTTGAAACGAAATCACGAAACCATTGCCAAGAAAAATGCTGACCTGTTCTAAATCCAACCGGTTATGCTTGAGGCCGACCATGCGCGTTACAATGAAAACATCATTTTCATAATCCTCGGCTTTGGGGCGGTGATGTACGTTCAAAACGTCTTCCAAGGCCAACGGATGAAGGCTGAATATTTCACCGATGCCCGCAATTAAATCTGTATTTCCCAGTCCACAGACGTTGATCCACACAATATTGTCCTCGCGGGGGAGGGCGGCAATGTCATCAAGCGTTGTAATGACGTTTTCGGCGACAGTCTCTTTGCTATAGGTCATGACCGTCATGGTGGTGCGGCACGCCTTGTCAGGCGCGATCAAGGTCCCGGGCGACGTGCCGGCTGGCTTGCGGTCTCGCTTTGGGATCAACCTATATGGGTGTGCCATGGTATCGTTTCCTTCGTTTTTATCGGAGTCGCCTATTTGCTGGCAGAGTATGACCTCCGGTGCGGCCTCGGCAATATTGATTTTGTGGCACCGTATGTGTCAACTGAACACTCCCGCATGGTTGTTTAGGAGAATTGCTTGGATAGCGCGCGCCAGAATCGGAAATCAGGCGGGCTATTGCTTTGGGCGACGGCTTCTAGGTCGCAAAACGTTTTGAGCTGCGCTCTTAGGTGTGCGCTGAACCCTTGCGCGGCTGTGCCAAGTGCTGCCCATTCGGTCTGTGCAATGCTGACCAATGCGGGCAAGTCTGGTTTGCCCAATAAGGTGGAAAAAGGCGAAATGGCCAATAAAGCATTGGCGACACGTTGACGATCATTGGCGTCCGCCAGGTGGTCTTTGAACCTCTTGAATTCGGCGATAGTCCTGGCCGATAATGTACTGGTCGGCGCGTCATTATTGCTCCCATCATCTAGTCGTTGCCGCCAAGCCCTGATTTCAGCGATCTGAAGATCGATATATGCTTTTTCGCGGTCGATTGCGTCCGGCTCAGTTTGAAAATAAGAGCGTTCGTTGGCAAGGCGCGGGTCTTCAACTTGAAACCAGTTCACCAATTGGTCCCATTCATTGAACGCTGACATTATTTCCGCGGGCGAGCGGGTCGGATCATCGATAATGGACTGCAGGTACTGCTTTTGCGCGACATTTGTGTTGTACAGGACAATATCATCATTGTATTGCGCCTTGCGTGCGTTATAGCTGGCAACCCGTTGGTTATGATCGTTTACCTTTGAAATCAGGGCGCTGCGGGCAGCAGTATATTCGGCTTCGGGGTCGATATTCTGCGCAATTGCTGTACCGCCGCCAAGTGCTAGCGAGAAAAACAAACCACAAATAGTCAGGAAAATGGTGGCAGATAAGCGCATGATGTGTTGCTCCTAACGTTTGCTTTGCCAGACCATGATTGCATGGCGCATCTGATGAACGAAACCAGTCAGTACAACGTCTCAAGACTATGCCAGAAATATAGGGTATGCAACATGAGCGCGTCTTTATTGCTCGGTCGATTGGCGCCGGGCTTTTTCCCTTTCCAATACCATGGCCTTTTCCCGCGCCAACAACGCGCGCTTGCGTTCAATCCCCCAGCGATACCCGGAGAGGGCACCATTTTTTCCGATCACCCGGTGGCAGGGGATGGCAACGGCAACCGGGTTTCGCGCACATGCGCTCGCCACCGCGCGCACGGCTTTTGGCCGTTCGATCTGCGCGGCCAGCTCTGTGTAGCTGATCTGCGTGCCCATGGGGATTTTCTGCAATGCGGCCCAGACTTGCTGTTGAAACGCGGTGCCTTGTATATCCAAGGGAAGGGCCTGATTTTGACTTTGCTCGCCCGCGATTAGGGCTATCGCGGCGTCTACCCAGCCTTCAATCACAGGATCATCTTTCGCCAAGGCAGCGTCCGGGAAATCTGCCTTTAACCGCGCGCTCAATTCTGTGCTGTTCTCGCCAAGTTGAATACTGCACACGCCCTTTTTCGTGGCAGCCAGCAGCATCATTCCAAACACGCAGGGGCGAATGACATAGCCAATGGTTTGACCGCGCCCACCAGCGCGAAACGCCTTGGCTGTCATGCCCAAAAAAGACTGTGCATTTTCGTAGAAACGGCTACTTGTGCTGTAGCCAGCATCATAAATGGCCTCGGTCACTGTATTGGTGCTGCGCAGGCGGGCTTTGACATGCTGGGTTCTGTGTCTGGTACCATAGGCCTTTGGGGTTATCCCGGTGACGGTCTTAAAAATACGCTGAAAATGATGCGGACTAAGCCCCACATAGGCTGCAATCTCGGCTAAGGCAGGGGTGGTCTCTGCCTGTTCAATATATCGGCACGCCTTGGTGACCAGCGTGTTGCGCTCTGCCCAACCCGGTGTTTCGGTTGGTTTGCATCGCTTGCAGGGGCGATAGCCTGCGGCTTCAGCATCTATGCTGGACTTAAAGATGAGGACGTTTTCACGCTTTGGCTGACGTGCGCCGCAGGATGGTCGGCAATAGATGCCCGTTGTCGTCACGGCGAAGAAGAATGCACCATCGGCGGTCGCATCGCGGCTGACAATCGCGTGCCACATTTCGTCCGCGCTTTCCATATCAGTACTGGCCACGGCGTGTTCCATGGTTTGAATTGCTTGCTGTGCCATCCTCTACACCTTTTATCTGTTGTCAAGAATGGCGAGGTTAATCGGGCAATTTTGCCGTGTCTGTCTGTTTCTTGCGGTTGAATTTTTATTGCAGCGAGAGCTGCCCAGCCTGACAGACCTATGGCGTGGATGGGGTTAGGTTTCCTTGTGGATATTGATGTCACGCTGCGGGAAGGGGATCACGATATTATGCGCGGCAAACTTATCCCAGATGGCCTGCATCACTTCGCTGCGTGGCCCGCGGCGTCCCTGTGTCACATCATTCAACCAGAAATAAAGCAGGAAATTGACCGAGCTATCGCCGAATTCATCAATATAAACAGACGGTTCTGGGTCACTTAGGGTGGCTTCGTGTTCTTCTGCTGCCTCTAGGATCAATTTTGAGACAAGGCGCAAATCGGAATCATATGACACCCCCACGCGGATTTCTACGCGGCCAGAATTGTTGGTATAGGTCCAGTTCACGACGCGGTTGGTGACGAAATCTTCGTTCGGGACCATGACCTCCTTGCCATCAAAGGTCTCAATCAGGGTATATCGTGCGCTGGCGTGCCGGACATATCCGCTTAAGCCATCAGGTAATTCGATCAAGTCATCAATTTCTATCGAGTTTTCAAACAGCAGGATCAGGCCTGAAATGAAGTTCGATGTAATTTTCTGTAGGCCAAACCCGATACCGATACCAATGGCCCCGCCAACAATGCTCAGGGTGGTGAGGTCAATACCCAAAACGTCCAGCATCGCCAGCAACAGGATCAGATAGACAAATATTTGCAGAAATTTGGTGATGAGAACTTTGCTGCGGGGGCGCATACCGCGCATGCGTCTTATTCTGGTCGCGACAGTATCCGACAACCATGCAGCAATCCAAAACCCGGCGACCACGGTGATTATGGCTTTAAGTGCAAGAAAGGCCGAAATTCGCGTCTGGCCGATTGTATGGCTCATGCTGGGGCTGTCTAAGAAGTCAACGATGGGCACAAGGTAGCCAAAATAAGCAAGGGCGATCACTGAGATGACGGTTACGCTTAAGATGATTTTCAGAACCCATGATGGGGGCTTGAGGATACTGTTGATGACGCTTGGCATTTTGATGATCAACCTAATTGCATAATGTATATTATGTTAAATTATGTGTGAGTTAAATAGTAGCCATTGGTGTTCGGCGTGCGGGTCGTACTTGCGCTCGAATCGTTGTTTATTGGGTTAGTCTGGTACTGTGTAATGCGAACCGTATCGTTTCAAGAAGCTCTCGAGTTGATACCCGCGCCCGCGCACCAGACAAAACTCATCATCCGGTCCAGCTTCGAATTGATAGATGGTGACGGTATCACCGACGATGTTCAGGCGGCAAAAACCGTCTTGGCTCGAGATATCTTCTTTTGGGCACGTCAATAGATCCGTATGTGGCACCATACGCTCGAAATCATCATAAGAAACCCAGCAAACTTCGTCACTCGCGGCTTGTCCGCTAATGGCAAGTCCCAAGAGCGTGCTGAATACGGCGTGTTTCATCAAATTCATCCTTTTACTAAACAACCCAGCTTTCACGTTAAACAATGATTTCCAAACCATCATAACCCGGCAGGACATGTTCCGGGGTTTCGGCATTAACGGTTTCATAGTCCATATCCCATGTCATGTGGGTTAAAACAGCCTGTTTTACATGAAGGTCCTTAATCCAAGTCAAAGACATGTCCAAGTGCGCATGGGTTGGGTGCGGCTGATATCGCAGCGCATCGACAATCCAGAGGTCTATACCGTTCAAAAGGGCTTTAGAATCGTCTGGAAGACCGTTGAGATCGGTGGAATAGGCGGCGCGTTTGCCATTCATCTCAAATAAGTAACCCACGGACATCACAGGGCCATGTTTTTGGTAAAATGGCGTTATTTCAAGACCTTCAGCTCCAATACTAATCTTCTGCTTCCGCTCAACATTGATCACATTGGCGGTGCAAATTGCTGGATATCCCCCTCGCCCAACAAACGCATAGTCGAATTTATGGGTCAGGGCGTCCAAGGTCGTCTTATCGCCGTAGACATTCACGGGGCGTCGCTTCATCGCATAGAATATACTGCGCAGGTCATCAATTCCGTGCGTATGATCGGCATGATCATGGGTATACAGGACAGCATCTAGCCGTGTTACACTGGCGTCAATCAGTTGCATCCTTAAATCCGGCGACGTATCCACGAGAACCCGGGTGTCGCCCTGTTCCACCAATATCGAGACGCGGCGGCGCATGTTTTTTGGGTTATCCGGGTCACACGCACCCCATTCGCCTGCCAAGCGCGGCACACCGCCAGAGGTCCCGCAACCAAGTAGAGTGATCTTCATCGGGCGCCCTACTCGTCCGTACCGCGTGGTGCGCCGTCAACGCCGTGCAGATAGTCCCATAAGGCGGCTTGAGCGGCAATCCGGTCCTCTATATCGCTCTGCAGCAGAAATCCTTGTTCTACCAAATCGCGGGCGGCGCGGCTGACCTGGGTCATATAGGCGTCGCGGCTAGGATATAGCTCCGAAATAGCGGGCCGCACATCGCCGGACATAGTATTAAGAGCGGCTGAGGGTGATAAGGCCATGAAGCTTCCACAAAAAAGGCTCATATCATGCGGTGCTGGCGCAGGGACATAGGCGCTTCCACGCAAATTCCAAGGTAGATAGGTGCCCAGGGGCGCGGCGACCTCAACATTTCTAATGCCTGCCAATTCATTCCCCAAACGATCAACCGCACTGACCCGTGGGGCAATCTCCCCCATGAGGATCGGGGGCTGGTTGTCAATAATCCCTTGGTCTTTAAACCGCGGTCCATAATCTGTCATATAAGCAGTGTGAATGACCTGTGGGCTTTGAAAACCGGGAATATCTGGATAGTTTAGTTGGTCAATGGCCACCAGCGTATCATCCCGATTATTGGGGTAGCGGCTCGCCGGTGGTTGTCCAACGCCCAATGACCAATCGCGCAAGCGCAGCAGTAGCGCCCGTAGGTTAGGCTTAAAGTTGATGGGCGAGCCGATATCCGGATCGCGGCCAAGGCTGGCGCAGCGATTTTCAGCGGGCGGCGGGGCGGTCACAAAATGCTGTGCACTGGCAAAGTGATAGATCCGCTCGTAGGGTTTTAAGCCGATGTCGCGGCGACCTGACAGGTCTGTGTGCAGTAGGCTTGCCGCCCTGCCCCAATATTCATAGCCTGAATTGGTATAAAAGATATTGGGCAACAGGCTTTCGTCCTCAACAGCCGAAAAAAGGCCCTCTTCTTTACCCGTCAGCGGATTTTCCAATTCACGCGACGAAAATGGGAAAATGTCTGTCGGCGAAAAGAAGGTGGAATATTGATGGGCATCCCTCGATGGTTGGCCAAAGCGGTGATTAAAGCTGCCGCGCCCAGCGCCGGCGGTATGGATCATTACGCCATCAAAAACTTTGCTGCCATCTTCGGCTTCGTTAAAACCTTGATATAGGAAATGACGTAAGAAACGCCCGGTTTGCGAGATGCCAATCCCGAGCAGGTTATCGACCGGAAAAGGCGCGTTATCCCCATATTTTGCAAAGGCACCAAAGTCTCGAATCATCGCCAAGCCAAGGCCCCCCACCGCAGGATCGCGGGCTTCGTACACCAATTCATAAATTTTCCCGGCCTTAAAGCCACCCTGCAATGTGATATGCTTATCGGAGACCTGAAAACTGCCATCGTTCAACACCCGTCCAAAACGCCAGCGATCAGCGGGAATGGGCCGCCGTGTGCCGTTGCGGCCTTCACGTACACTCAGTTGGTGGCGGGATGTGTCCAATGTATCAGCACCATAAAAGGCGTCAGCGCCCCTATGGCCGATGCTAATGCTGTCGGTATCCACATCGATTGCCCAATCGCCGCGTGCCTTGCCAGTGATTCCTTGAATCCGCGGAGCGTCCATATACATGCGCCCATCTGCCGGATTGATATCATATTGCCACCCGACCCACATGACGGTGAAGCCATTCATCATAAGGAAGCCATCCCCGAAATGCTCTGGCAGTTCTGGGGTGAGGCTGCTTTGCGCCCCTGTGTTGAAATATCCAAGACTCGCCTTACCACCACGGTTGGACACCTCTAACAATGCATCACCTGATCGCAGACGCGGGTTGGCGGGCTGTAGAACCATAAAATTACCGCATGATTCGACCGCACCGCGCTCATTTGTGGGGGCCAGTTCAATGTCTGTAATGATCTGATTGACGTCAATATTTGGATCTATGGCGATACAGACCCGGCCGGAAAGGCGCTCGTACCGGCCAAACCGACCGAATTCGCGACCCTCTGCAATAATGATACGCTCCTCAACTTCGACGGATGAGACATAGGCCTGAGCATCAACGGGCGCGAAAAGGCTGTGGGCCAATAACGAGCCAACTGCGACGATCTTATAGCTTGCCATATTCAGTTCCCTATTCTGGTCTTTTGGCTTTCTTAAATAGGCCGAAAAAATTATCGGTTGTGGCTGTTGCCAACTCATCCAGCTCAATACCACGCAAATCGGCTATGAAGGCTGCCGTGTCCGCAGTATATGCAGGCTCGCACGTTTTTCCCCTGTGTGGTACCGGGGCCAGATATGGCGCGTCCGTTTCCACCAACATACGATCCAATGGCACCCATTTTGCGACCTCTTGCAGGTCTTTCGCATTCTTAAATGTAACGATGCCGGAAAATGAAATGTAAAATCCAAGGTCCAACATCTTTTTGGCAAATTCCGCCGAGGCTGTAAAACAGTGGATGACACCGGTATAAGCCCCGGTCTTCATTTCTTCGGACATGATGTGATATGTGTCGTCTTCAGCATCACGGCTGTGCACGATTATGGGCTGCTTCACAGCCCGCGCAGCCATAATATGGGTGCGGAAATTGGCCTGCTGTAGATCGCGTGGTGCTTTGTCGTAATAATAATCAAGACCTGTTTCGCCAATGCCCACGCAGCGCTTCTTGGCGGCGCGCATCAAGAGACTCTCAAAGGCGATGTTTGGCTCTTCTTCAGCAGCATGTGGGTGTACGCCAACACTGGCCCAGATATTTGGGTGTGCTTCGGCTATGCGATAGACCTCTTCAAACTCGCTGAGCTTGGTATTGATGGCCAACATTGTGCGCACATTGGCGTTTTCAGCGCGTTTAACTATCCCTTTTAAATCACCTGATAAATCACTGTAATTTAAGTGACAATGGCTATCCACTATAAAGGCGTTAGACATATTCTCTTAGGCCTCCGTGTCCACGAAGCGCGGGAAAATGCCCTGTGGTGCTGGCAACGCGGTGCCGGGGACCAGCGCAGCGTCATCGCCGATGTTGGCAAAACTACGCGCATCGGCGCCAATGGCCAACAGGTCCAACATTGACACCATGGCATCAGGCATAATGGGTTGCACCAAAATAGCGATCCGCCGGACGGCTTCGGCGGTGGTATAAAGCACAGCCTCCATCCGTGCGGGGTCGGTTTTCTTTAGTTTCCATGGCTCCTCGGTGGAAATATAGCCATTGGCTTCGCCGATTTTCTGCCAGACGGCTTCTAGGAATTTATGAATGGCTTCCTGATCGATAAAGCCGCGAAATTCGTCCATTTGCTCGGGAATACTGGCCAAGAACGCGCGGTCATCGTCATTTTGGGCATCTTTACTGGGAACCTTACCATCGCAGTTTTTGGCGATCATGGACAGGGTACGCTGTGCTAAATTCCCCAAATCATTCGCCAGATCGCCATTGATGCGGTTGATCAGGCTTTCCCGTTTGAAATCACCATCATTGCCAAAGGGAACCTCGCGCATCAGGAAATAACGCACGGGGTCTAGGCCAAAGTCTTCAACCAACTTGAAGGGGTCGATGACATTGCCGAGGGATTTGGAGATCTTCTGCCCTTCATTGGTCCACCAGCCATGTGCAAACACGCGTTTGGGCGGTAACAGGTCAGCGGCCATCAGGAAGGCTGGCCAATAAACGGCGTGATGGCGCAGGATATCTTTCCCGACCATATGTTTCACCACGGGCCAGAATGCGGTGTAGTCAGCGGCTTCCTGATCGGGATAGCCCACAGCGGTCATATAATTGGTTAGCGCATCAATCCAGACATACATGATATGGCCGGGCGCATCAGGCACTTCGACACCCCATGTGAAGCTTGTCCGCGAGACGGAGAGGTCGCGAAGTCCGCCGGAGACAAAGCTGGTGACCTCATTCATGCGGGTTTTGGGAAGTACAAATTCGGGGTTGTCTTGGTAAAACTTAAGCAGTGGCTCCTGCCAATTGGACAGACGAAAGAAATAGCTGGGCTCCTCAACCCATTCCACAGGCGCACCTGTGGGGGCTAGGTTTTCGCCATTTTCGCCCCTTACAATCTCGGTTTCGGTGTAAAAGGTCTCGTCCCGTACACTGTACCAGCCTTCATAACTGCCGAGATAAATCTGGTCGCGCTCTAACAAGCGTGTCCAGAGGTCCTGACACGCCAACTTGTGGCGGTCTTCTGTTGTGCGAATAAAATCATCAATCGAATAATTCATGGTATCCGCCAGCGCGCGAAAGCGCCCAGACACCTGATCACAAAATGTCTGTGGATCAACACCCGCTGCTTCAGCCGAATTTTGCACCTTTTGCCCGTGTTCATCGGTGCCCGTCAGAAAACGCACATTATAGCCATCAAGGCGCTTAAACCGCGCCAAAACATCGCAGGCCAATGTAGTATAGGCATGGCCAATATGCGGTACGTCATTCACATAATAAATCGGCGTTGTGATATAATAATTATTGCCGTCTTGGGACATTCAATTGTTCTTTCGTCACTGAGTTTGATTGCGTCTTATTGCTTTTCTAGAGCACGCTCCTGCGACAGACTGTCTACGCTCAAGCGGCCGACTTTGCAATCGCTGCGTTTAATTCTTCAAACAGGGTCAAGATCAAGAGTTTGCGGTCTAAATGCAGGCCAGCCGCCGCGCCGCGCAGGTCGGCAATTCTGTTTGCCATATCCAGTAAACCTCTGCCACCCACGCCATTTGCCACACGCATGGAAATCGCGGCATCTCCATCAATGACTTCGACACAGGTGCGGCCTGTTGCGTGGGCGCGGATCAGCCGTCCCAGCCAGTCTTGGTATAGATCCATGAACATGTTGAAGCGGGTCTCGGCCTTAGCCGGGGCGAGTTCATCGGCCAGTGCGAGCAGTCGCACCCGGGACAGTTGCCCCATCGTGCCCAGAAGGTCCAGCATCGCCCGATAGAGCATAAGCGCATCCTCCGCCACATAGGCAAGCGCCCTGCCCGGCGCTCCGCCAGACAGCCGCGACAGCGCTATGGCATCCTCAGCGGACAGTTCGGGGTGCTTATCGGCCAAGAACTGTGACATTTCTTCGTCGCCCAGCGCTGAAAGGGCGAGCTTTTGACAACGGGAACGGATCGTCGGCAATAACCGCCCCGGCGAATGGGAAATCAATATCAGAATGGAGTTTTCAGGCGGCTCTTCAAGAATTTTCAACAGCGCATTGGCCGCGTTGGGGTTCATTTCGTCGACGCTATCGATAATGGCGATGCGCCAGCCGGCTTCAGACGCCGTATGTGAAAAGAAATGAACCACCGCACGGGCATCATCAACGCGAATAACAGTGCGGCGTTTCTTCGTTTTTTCATCAACCCCGCGGACAAGGGTTTTGACATTTCCGTGGCCCCCTGTCATGACCCGTGCAGCGATGGGGTTATGATCATCGGTATCGAGCGTTGTTGGGGCGGCTGGGGTGAGCGCATCGCCAAACAGGCTATCGCCATCGTCCGCAGGTGGGGTTGCCAGTAAAAACCGTGCGAATTTGTGCGCAAGGGTCGCTTTCCCGACGCCTTTTGGGCCTGTCACCAGCCAGCCATGGTGCAACCGACCGGCATTGAATGCGTCCAAAAGTTGCTGTTGCGCCCCGTGGTGTCCGAACAATTGCGCGGTTGAACGTGGCGCAAGGTCCTCGGCCATCAGTTCCGCTGCGTAATTATCGTCTTCTTTCACCGCCGCCATATCATGCAATCCCGTTGTTCGTATCGAGACGCGCTTTTAAAATTTGCCATAATCGTTCACTGACGTCTTCGGGTGTGCCGGTCGCATCGACAATGGCGCAGCGCTGCTTATCATGTGCCGCAATCGCCAAATAACCATCGCGGAGGGCCTCATGAAAGGCGGTGCCTTTTTTCTCGAAGCGGTCTTCGGCATCGTCATGACCATCGTTGTTCTGAGAAATGCGGTGCCCCGCCCGTTTGAGGCCTTCTTGCACAGGCAAATCAAGGATCAGCGTTAAATCCGGCGCAAAACCCTGCATGACCGTTTCGTTTAATACCATGACAGTCGCCACACCCAGTTCACCGGCATAGCCCTGATAGGCCATGGTGGAATCGAAAAAACGGTCACAGATTACCCATTCGCCCCGGGCCAGTGCGGGTTTAATCAATTTCTCCACATGGTCACGACGTGCTGCATACATCAATAGTGCCTCTGTCATCGGCGACCAGCGGTCTGGCTCACCCTCGACCAACAGCTTGCGTATTTGTTCGCCGCCTTTGCTACCACCGGGTTCGCGGGTTGTGGTCACAACATGCCCCAAGGCTGTCAAGCGTGATGCCAACCGGCCGATTTGTGTCGATTTGCCACTGCCCTCGCCGCCTTCAAGGGTTATGAAACGGCTGTTATTCATGGCTAATCCTAATTTGCTGAACCAAATAGAAGGTGCGCAAATGCCGCGGAGATTTTCCCCATGCCCCCCAGATTGCCAACATCTTTCCCAGCCACCAATGGAATGGTGATCGGGTCGCGGTTGGGAATTTCCAGACGGACGTGGGCCAAAGACTGCCCCGCTAGGATGGGCGCCGGGACCGGGTTTTCATAGACGATGGTGGCTTTCATACGATTACGATCAAAGCGGCTCATGGTGATTGTATAGTCTTTTTCGACGACCAAGGGCACCTTGTTCGCATCGCCGAGCCAAACATCTGCTTCTTCCACAACCTGCCCAGCGGTGAACAGCGCATAGGTTTTAAAGTTACGAAAGCCATATTCCAAAAGGCGCTGGCTTTCGCGTGAGCGTGCCCGCTCGCTGTCCAGACCCGCCAAGACAAGGACAAGGCGACGACCATCGCGGACCGCTGATGCCGTGAGGCTATATCCGGATTCCTCCGTGTGCCCGGTTTTCAGGCCATCTGCACCCTCTACACGCCCGAGAATTGGGTTGCGGTTGCGCTGGATGATGGGCCGCCCCGTTGTTGGGTCGATGCCATAGGTGAAGGACTTTTCGGCATAGATCGAATAGAGCTCGGGATAGTCATTGACCAAATGCTGCGCCAAAATTGCCAAATCACGGGCGCTCATACGGTGGCCTTCTGCGGGCCAGCCGTTGGTATTGACAAAATGCGAATTGGTCATACCCAGATCAGCCGCCATTTGGTTCATCCAATCGACAAAGGCTGGTTCCGATCCGGCCATCGCAACAGCAAGCGCAACACAGGCATCATTCCCCGATTGCACAATAATGCCCCGAAGAAGGTCACCAATGGTCACTTCGTCACCTGCATTCAGGAACATGGTTGAGCCGCGACCACGCCATTCACGCCAGGTTTCAGGCGAAATCACGGTGGTGTCATCGATGCTAAACGCCCCTGTTTTAATCATTTCAAAGGCCACATAGGTGGTCATCATCTTGCTCATAGAGGCGGGTGGAAAACTAACGTCAGCGTCCTTTTCGTAAAGCACAGCCCCGGTTTCAGCATCCATCAAAAGCGCGTAACGCGCCGGCGTATCGATGGATTGGGCAGAGGCGGTGTTGACGCTTGGCATGGCAAGCGCTGCACATACAGCAAATAAAAGCGTTACAGTTGCAAAACGAATGGTCATGAAATGATGTTTCCTGTTTAGTTATACGCCAACTCAATCAGGTTCGAGCTGGGATTCTTTTCTACTGAATTAATTCCCTGAATGCCAGCCTTGATCTTGTTGGTGCGCCGCTTTGCGCATACACCTAATGACGATGGGACTTAATCATCCCCGGCGGACATAACAACCGCTTGGCGGTAGCCGTGTGATCGGACTTGCCGCAGGGCCTTTTTGGCTTTGCTTTCTTTTTTAAAGGGCCCGACGCGGACCCGGTACACCGTGCGACCGCTGGCATTTCCGCGTTCAATATAAAGATCATCAATGGCATCTTCTAGCCGATCAATAAGGGCCTTGGCGCTGTTGCGGTTTTCGAACGAGGCCACCTGCACCACGAATTTTGAATTTGCGGTGCGACGAACGCTCGGGTCGACCGAAGCTTCACGACGGTCTACACCGGGTAGACGCCTGCCTTTATGATCAACAACTTCCACCCGGACCCGCTGTACGCCTTTTTTCTCAAAGCCTAGGATTTGCGCGCCGCGGCGCGACACATCAAGGATTCGGTTGTTGGCGAAGGGCCCGCGGTCATTCACGCGCAAAATGACATTGCGGCCATTCGACAAATTGGTCACCCGAACATAGCTCGGCAGTGGCAAAGTTCGGTGCGCGGCGGTAAGCTGGTTCATGTCAAACTTTTCGCCGTTCGCCGTGGCTTTGCCATGAAACTGTGGGCCATACCAAGACGAATACCCGACCTCGACATAGTCTGGCTCAGCTTTTGGATAATACCATATACCTTTGATTTTATAGGGCCGACCGATTTTTGGATTGGCGTCGGTACCCGTGGGGGCTGGTGCCTCGGTCGCATCGCCATCAGGGATCAGCCATGCCGCGACTTTGAACGGGGCCGAGGCGACTGTGTAGACACCCCCAACGACATCACCGGCCGTTTCAATGGCGGCACACCCGCCCAAGCTGAGTAAGCAACCGAGCAAGACGATGCGAAAGCGCGCCAAGGCGCCTTTGGCTTCGTTCCTTCCCATGTTCAACGCTTGTGCCATTGCCGAGGCCCCAATTTGACCAACGTCCGTATCTACCAGCCCTCACTCCTGACCAGTCTTGGTATCGCTTTCGTCTTTATCCCAGTCCTTGTCCTTGTCCTTGTCTTCATCTTCGTCTGTGTCATCGCTACCATATACATCGCCGGGAACCACAACATCGACAGTTTCACCCACCAAATCAATGGCACCACCCGCAACAGCAGCGGTCACATCAATCGCGCCGCCGACAACGCTGGTTGCAACATCGATTGCGGTCGCGGCAATACAGGCGGTTAACAAATAACCTGAAATAACAATGGTAATTGTTTGTTTTAAGATCATTTTTTGACCTTATAGTTTCTGCACCTGTGCATCTGATTATTCCCCCGCTTTCAACTGATCCGCCAAATGGCCAACGGCCATTGCGTAATAGTTGGCGCAGTTATAGTTCAAAATTCTGTTGAAATTGTGATAGGCCAGAAATGCAGGGCCGTCTGGCCCGGCGGGCCGCACCAACCAGGCCTCTATGTCGCGGTCGGGTAAATCGCTTAAATTTAGGCGTCGTACGCCCATTTCCTGCCATTCAGACAGTTTGAGCGGTCGCGAGTGAGACCGGGTTGCGCGGCACCCCCGCGCGTCAGGTAAGCGCGCGATGGCCTCTTCCTGCGTGCTAAAGTCGTCTGGCAGGATAACCCCGCGTCCCCAAGTTAAGTCATCGCGCCAACCGTGGCGCTTTAAGTAATTGGCAATAGAGGCAAAAACATCAATTGTCGTGCCCCAGATGTCGGCTTTACCATCGCCGCTGAAATCTTCGGCATAGGCAAAAAAACTGCTGGGCATAAATTGACTGTGCCCCATCGCCCCGCCCCAAGACCCCAACATCGCGTCGGGTTGGACATGCCCATCATTGAGAATCTTTAGTGCGGCCAGTAATTCCTTGCGGAAAAAGGCCGAGCGCCGAGGATCAAAGGCGAGCGTTGCCAGAGATTGCACGACGCTCATACCGCCGGTATAGGACCCATAATTGGTTTCCATGCCCCAAATTGCCGCGATAAAGCGCGGCTGAACACCGTATGCATCCGCAACCGCGCGCAACTCATCACGGTGTTTGGTCATCATTTCCAGTCCGCGCTTGATCCGCGTTTCGCTGACGCGGCGGTTCATATATTCTTGAAATGTCTGTGTAAATTCTGGTTGGCGGCGATCCAATTCAATAACGCGGGGGTTTAATTCCATACCATCAAAAGCTGCATCGAATACGTCAGCGCGAATACCATTTTCCAAGGCCTCTACCCGCAGATCAGCCACCCAGCTTTGGAAAAGCGCGGGGTCTGCATCCTCATAGGTGCGCTCAGCCGCCGCCGAACCGACAATTGCGGTAAGCAATAATGCGGCAATAGCGGCTAGAAGGACTCTTGAAAAATTGTCTAAATGGGCCATGATCATCCTTTTTCTTATACTACATATAGTATTTAGCCGAAAAAGTCGGCTTTTTACAATGTATTTTAAGTCCGTTTGTCACAAACTTGGTCTAAGTCATTTGGATCGAATGGGGGGATGTCGGCAAAAACGAGCCTATTTTTACTTTACCAAGCAATCTGACTGGGTTAAAGATGCGCTCGCAAATCGTAACCACATCTCTTAACCACATCTCTATGGACGGGTGGCAGAGCGGTTGAATGCACTGGTCTTGAAAACCAGCAAGGGTGCAAGCCCTTCGTGGGTTCGAATCCCACCCCGTCCGCCATATCTCGCAGGTCTTGGATACGAAACACAAGAAGACAGAAGATCTTATGCCTGACTTTCCGCTTGATATCATAAAGCCCTACAGCGATCGCCTGAATAACCATGAAATATACGGGGCATTGGCGAGCCGCGCTGATTTGGCTGTTTTCATGGAGCATCATGTCTATTCCGTTTGGGATTTCATGAGCATGATTAAATATTTGCAGGGGCAAATCGCCCCTGCCCGCTATCCGTGGGTGCCGAAGGGCGATCCTTTGGTGCGCCGGTTTATTAATGAACTTGTTTTGGAAGAAGAATCAGATCAAGGCCTGCCCGATGAAGCCGGTGGCTCGGGTCTTCCCGCATTCATGTCGCATTTTGAACTCTACTGCCATGCGATGCGGGCGATTGGTGCCGACGTTCGGTCAATCCAAGCCTTTGTAACCGCCGCGGAACAGGGTATCGATGCGGCATTGAATTTAGAGTGTGCGCCTGCCCCATCTGCGCGTTTTACCAAGCAGACATTCTTATTTCTGCAATCGGGCCAAGCGCATGTCGTTGCCAGCGCCTTTGCGATGGGCCGCGAACATATCATTCCTGGTATGTTTCGGGCCTGTCTTGCGGACATGGATATCAGTGCCAAAGATGCGGCTGCATTTCACTATTACCTGAATAGGCACGTACATTTAGACCAAGATTTTCACGGACCACTGTCGCTGCGCATGTTGAATCACTTCATCGGCGATAGTGCCCAACGCCGAGACGAAGCTGTGACCGCTGCCATTGCCGCCATCGAAGCTCGGATAAGCTTCTGGGACGGTGTGTTGGCCGCAATTAGGGGTTAATGTTTAACCTCGGCAAGCTCACCAGACTTCACGCGGGCCATGTAATTGGCAAGGTCGGCTTTGATCTCTGGCGCCAAGAAGTATAGCCCCAGCACATTGGGCACTGCCATCAAGAAGAAGATGCTGTCCATAAAACCAACCACTTGATCCACGCTCATCATCGAAGGCGGGATCAGCATCACGCAAAATAACAGACGGAATATACGTCGCGATAAATGCGTATCAGGGAAGATATAGGTCCAGACCTTTTCCACATAATAGCCCCACGACACCACGGTTGAAAATGCAAACAACAGAACCGCAATCGCCAAGACCCATGGGAACCAGCTTATGACCGAGCCAAAGGCCGCTGAGGTCATTTGAATGTCGTTCAAGGTCGGGTCCGTATAAGTACCCGTTACGACAATCACCAGTGCGGTCAGGGTCGCGATGATCACCACATCGATAAAGGGCTCCATCAGCGCCAGCATACCCTGAGAGATGGGTTCTCGGGTTTTCGCGGCCGCATGGGCAATGGTCGCTGATCCAAGCCCCGCTTCGGTCGAATAGACAGCGCGCTGCATGCCAACGACAAAGGACCCTATAATACCGCCTGCTATGCTGTCTGTGGAAAAGGCATCTGCAAAAATGGTGATCAATGCTGTTGGGACGTCAGAAATATGGACGCCAATGATTACCAGTGCAGCGACGATATAAAGCCCGCCCATGATGGGGACCAGTTTTTCCGTCACCCGTCCAATGGTGGCGATCCCGCCAAAGATAATAACTGCAACAAGGACAGCTAGCGTCAAGCCGAAAGCAAAACCGTTATCAAAACCAGTCACTGAGGAAAACTGCGAATAGGCCTGATTAACCTGTATGAACTGCAGTAACGAAAAGACAGCGAAAAAGGCATATGCCGCAGAAAGCACGATGCCAAGCTTCACGAGGCCTCGTTTGGCCAAGCCGTTCTTCAGATAATACATGGGGCCGCCGGAGACGGTTCCATCTGCATGGACCTCGCGGTATTTCACGCCCAGCGTACACTCTACAAATTTGAGGCTCATAGCCATCAGGCCGATAATGATCATCCAGAAGGTCGCCCCCGGCCCGCCCATGGCGATCGCAATGGCGACACCGCCTATATTGCCAAGCCCCACAGTGCCCGAGAGAGCCGTCGTCAGCGCCTGAAATTGACTGACCTCGCCTGGTGCGCTGTCGTCGCGGTAGTCGCCGCGTACAATCTTCCATGCGTGTTTGAAGGCGGATGGTTTGAAATTGACGAATCCCATGTAAACGGTAAAAATCAACATGGGTAAGGCCAACCACAGAACAATCAGCTCTAAATCCACGCCGCCGATATTCACCGTCGCGAACACCCAACTTGCCAGCCAGTTGCCAAATGGACCTAGGGTATTGGCGACCAACCCTGCGATCATGCCGTCTTGGGCCGCTTCCTGTGCTTGGGCGGGGCCTGCCAAAAGACTGAGTGAGGCAAAGACCACGGCCATGAACCCCCGATGTGCCCGTCTGGCACCGCAAAATTTAGTCATTTCAATCCCCCAGCTCAAATGTTTCTATGGTGCCATGATGAAATAGATACCGGCAGCAATGGCTGCCGATGATGGCACTGTAATGACCCATGCACCGGCGATCCGTAGCATATGGCTGCGCCGGACCAAGCGCCGCTTTAGGCGTTTGGCAATTTTACCACGTAATTTGTCGGACAGTTTTGGATCATCAGGATTCTCCATATCAATCATCAGGCCCATGCTTTGGCGTTTGCGGTGGGCTAAGCCTTCACGCAGGAAACCAACGCCAAACACACCGCCGACCGCAATATGGGTCGAGGATACCGGTAAGCCAAGCCAGCTGGCCGCAATGACTGTGATGGCGGCCGACAGCGCCACGCAGAATGCCCGGGTGGGGTTTAGACGGGTAATTTCTTGGCCAACTGTTTTGATAAGCTTCGGGCCAAACAATAGAAGCCCAATGGATAAACCGACCGCACCCAGAACCATCACCCAAATTGGAATGGCTACTTTGGCGGCGATGCCCCCCTCGCCCACTGCGGCGACGACGGCAGCCAAAGGGCCGACGGCATTGGCGACGTCATTCGCACCGTGCGCAAATGATAACAGAGCTGCGGCAAAAATAAGCGGAATGGTGAAGAGTTTGTGAACCGATTTCTTTCGGTTCTCCAACCCTGTTGATGCCTTATGGACCACAGGACGCGTAAGAAGATAGGTCATCACAGCGGACACCAAGCCCACCAAGGCGACCATTTCCAGTTCTGGTTTCCAAACCCGCTTTAGGCCCTTAATTGCCAGATAAACACCAAAGGCGGCGGCCATGATCGCCAGCATAACCGGGACCCAGCGCCGCGCTGCGGCAATTTTATCTTCTTGATAGAGGATTTTTGTTTTGATGAAATATAAAAAGGTCGCGGCGATAAGACCGCCCAAAACCGGCGAGATAACCCAGCTTGCGGCAATGGCGCCCATAGTGGGCCAATTGATCACGTTCAGCCCCGCAGCCGCCGCACCAGCGCCTAAGACCCCACCCACAATGGAATGGGTCGTCGAGACTGGCGCCCCGACCCAGGTTGCCAGGTTAATCCATAACGCACCCGCCGCCAGCGCTGAAATCATGATCCAGATAAAGCTATCGACCGTCGCAATCATTGATGGGTCGACAATCCCCTTAGAGATTGTGCTGACAACATCACCACCGGCCAGAATGGCGCCTGCCGCTTCGAATGTCGCCGCAATGATCAACGCGCCGCCCATCGTTAGCGCACCAGACCCCACAGCAGGCCCCACATTGTTGGCAACGTCATTCGCCCCGATATTGAGTGCCATATAGCTGCCAACCACCGCGGCTGTCACAAGAAAGACAAGGCCGGGCGTTTGCTCGAAATATATATAGGTGACGACACCGACAACCCCCATAAACAGCATTGCCAACGCCAGATTAATGATGATTTGACTGCCTTGCGAGGCTAGCGGCGGCATATTTTGTGTCAGAACGGAATGGGCAAGGATATCCTCGCCCGACTTTGGTGCTTTAGCCATGTAATGTTACTCGTGTGAAGATTACCCCCAGTTTTGAAGCGTGAGACTAAGCTAGGGATAAGATATTCACAAGACCTTATACGGACTTGGCGTCTGGGGTATAGAGACCGACGACATCATTTGGGGCCAGTTCCGTCATGCCAGCATAGGTTAAGCCCAACTTAGCCAGCAGCGCCACTGATGCGCTATTTTCAGGGTTGGCAATTGCCACAATGCGATCAATCGCCAATACATCATGGCCATATTGTTTTAGAGCAGTTGCCATTTCAATGGCGAAACCTTGGCGCTGATACTGTGGGCGCAGGCCATAACCGATATCCACGTCACCGATGGCGTCACGTTTCATCAAGCCAGCCATGCCAATGACAGCGTTATCGCTAAGCTGGGACGCGAGATAATAGCCGTAACCAAATTTCTCGTATGCTGGAATGATCTTCTCGGCGATGAAATCGCGCGATTTTGCCAAATCTGTGATGCCTCGGTCTGGGATATAGTCGTGATAGCCGGGATCGGTATGGATCATGAGCAGATGCGCCGCATCGTCCAACGTCATTTTGCGCAAGCCGATGCGCGCTGTCTTGATTAAATACTTCATCCCTGTACAGTAACTCCGGATTCAAAAAATAATAGTCAGTTTTGCCCTATAATTGGAGTTTTTTTATGCGTTTATCTCATCTCTTGATTCCGGCGATTGCCGCCGCGACACTCACGACCACTTCCATTGCTTCTGCGGATGGTCATCTGCCTGCTCATCATCAGTTGGCGCGCGATATATTAGAGGAAAGTATTTCCTATCGTACCGCAGAAGGACATGAACAAATCCCCGCAATGACGGCGGCCCTGGTCGCGCGTTTGAAAGCGGCGGGTTTCACCGATGATGACATTCAAATCATTCCACAACAAGTGCAGGGTGAAACCACCAATAGCTTGATCGTGCGTTACCGGGGCGATGGCAGCCTTGGTAAAAAGGGTATTGGGCTGATGGCGCATATGGACGTCGTAGATGCCTTGCCAGCAGATTGGGAACGCGACCCTTTCACCCTGATCGAAGAAGATGGGTTCTTCTTTGGCCGCGGCACGTCCGATAACAAAGCCGGTATGTCTTTGATCGTCACCACCTTCATTCGCCTTAAACAAGAAGGCTTTGTGCCGGGTCGTGATTTGGTTCTCGCTTTTTCTGGGGACGAAGAAACCCAGATGCAAACGGCGATTAATTTGGCGGAAAACTACAGCGCCGCCATGGATGTTGAATATATGATCAACTCTGATGGCGGCGGCGGTTTGCTTGATACCGATGGCAAACCCGTTTTCACGTCGATTCAAGCAGCTGAGAAAACATATGTTGATTACCAGCTTGAGGTTCGTAATCCCGGTGGGCATTCTTCGCGTCCGACCGCCAGCAACGCCATTTATGACCTAGCCTCTGCGCTGAAAAATATCGAAGCCTATAAATTTCCGGTGCGCACCAACGCCATTACCTTGGGATATTTCGCCGAAGCGGGCAAATTCACGCCCGGAGAATTGGGCCAAGCGATGATTGCTTTTGCTGCGAACCCGAAAGACCAGGACGCAATCGATTATTTGCGCGCCAATCCCGGCACTGTGGGAACGACAGGCACCACCTGCGTCGCCACCATGTTGGATGCAGGTCATGCGCCGAACGCGCTGCCACAACGTGCGACAGCCAACGTAAACTGCCGTGTTTTTCCGGGCGTTCCTCTTGAAGACGTTCGTCAGCAGTTGATCCGTGTGATTGATAATGACGAGGTGACAGTGACGCAGACCAATGATGCCAATTCTGCCCCGGCGTCAGATATTCCAGAAGAATATTATAATGCGCTGCGGGCCTATGTTGACCGTTACTATCCGGGTATGCCCATTGTTCCGGTGATGTCATCGGGGGCGACGGACGGAACCCACTACCGTAACGCAGGTGTTCCAACCATTGGCGGCTCTGGCATTATGATGCGCAGCGAAGACGTGTATGCACATGGCTTAAACGAACGCATTCCGGTGAAGGGCTATTACCAGTCGGCTGATTTCTGGTACGAGATGGTGAAGGATATCGCCAGCCCTCAATAAAGCCAAAACAGCCAGTTAGGTCATTAAAGGGGGAAATGATGGCCGATGCTCAAGATGAACACCGTGAATTTGTCATCTATCCAATTGGCGGAGGTGCACAGAAGGACTTGTTTCGTCCTTCTGCGCGCCTGCGTCAGTGGCAATTGGACAGCCATAAACAAAATGCGGTGCGCTGCCTGCCCCTGAATATCGCCAATTGTAACGGCTGGGAAGGCATCATATCTGGCAGTTTTGATGCGGTTTGGAATGGCGGCAGCGCCGTCCACGATATAGAGGTTATTCCCCATGGCGACGGTCCGGTGTTTGTGGCCAGTCATTTTGGCGAAGGGGTCTTAACCTTTATCCCCGGGGTCTTATTTCGCACGCCACCTGGCCACAATATGATGATGATGGGGCCGATCAATCAGCCCAAGGACGGTATCCACCCCCTGACAGGGCTGATCGAAACCGATTGGGCCCCCTATTCCATCACGATGAATTGGAAATTCACACGGCTCGGCCGGGTAAGCTTCAAGAAGGGGGAGCCATTTTGCCATGTCTTTCCAATTGAACGTGGCTATGTGGAAAGCTTTCGCCCCGTCACGCGCAATGCCCGCGAACACAACCCAGAGCTATTGCAAGAATATGAAGATTGGTCGAAAAGTCGCAACCATTTCAACCGCGAACTTGCTGCGGGCAACCCTGACGTAGAGAAACAAGGGTGGCAGAAGCATTACTACCGCGGTCTGCACCCAGATTGCGTGCACCACGAAGACGCACATCAAACAAAAATCACCTTGCCTGAGTTTGAGGACCTCAGCGGCTTTGACTATGAGGCCAATAATAAAGGCCGGGATATCCGTCATCCGATCAGCGCCTGTCTTGCCCCCTTGAATGAAGCGGACAGTATTCAGCACTATCTAGATCACGTCTCCCCACGGGTTGCAGAGGTTTTAATCTGTGACCAAGGCAGCCTTGATGGCACGCGCGAGATTATTGAAGCGTGCAGCTATCCCAATGTGCGGTTGGTGGCAATGCCAGAAGATGGGCGCACGCCGCTACAAACCCTCGCCCATGCAGCGCAACAGGCCATCATGCTGATTTTACAGCCCGAAGATCGTTTAAGCCCTGCGTTTTGGCAGACTGTCCCACACTTTCTAGATCAAATCGAACAAGGCGCGGACGCCATCAGCCACCGGGTCAATATATCTGTATGGGACAAAACCCCCTTCTTGGCCGAAATTGAGTATATACGCTCTATCAATGATGCGCGCTTTATTGATACGGGGTTGGAGCGCACCAGCCTTTGCCGCACAGCAGCGGTGCGGGATAAGATGGATTTGGATGCACATAGGGGGCACTTATCAGATCTGGTGACAACGCCCTGCGATGAAATGATTTATTCGGTTTTTGGGCCCAACCATAAATATCGAAATTTGGAATATAGCGCCCGTAAAATGCTGGTAGAAGCCCGTGATGGACCGGACCTTGATGCCGACGTGTTCGCAACCCTGACCGCTGCCATGAGCAAAGCAGAGATCGAAGACCTGCGTGCCAGTGTTGCCGCCAGTGATCACCCCCTTGCCCATGATTTATGGTGGGGCGAGCAGAACCAACTCTAAGCCTTGCTCGCAAACGCCTCAGCAAGCACCCAGACCTGTCGTCAGCAGATGCAGGTGCATCAAATCGGCGGCTGCCCCCACGATGAAGGCGGGGCATAGTCCATGAAACTTTTGTGACAACCACATCGAACACCGCGCAAACGCTTGCCAGCTATAAAAGTCATTCTATGTGTAACGGGTAGAAGAAAACGGCATTTTACCGTTTTAGGTCATTCGAATGCGAGACACAAACTGACCCAACGGACTTAATTATACAACGTGCGAGACGACCTAATGATAGACGTTAAGGACATAACGCCAACTTTGGACCCCAATCTTATTCTCGACCTATTGGGTGAAGGGGTTTTTGGTGTGGATTCGTCCGGTCGTTGTACGTTTATGAACCCAGCCGCCTGCCGCAAGCTGGGGTTTAGCGAGGGTGCGCCGATCGGCGAGGATATGCACCAAATCTGCGCCGGGGACAAAACTGAACAGGCCCATGATCCTGCATCGTGCCTGCTTTGCCAAGCCATAACCGGTTTCGAGGTTCATTCCGGCGAAGGCCAAATGTTTATCCGTGCTGATCAGACCGAGTTGCAAACCACGTATAAATGTAGCCCCATTATAACAGATGGAAAACCGGATGGGGCGATTGTGGTTTTTCGCAGCATCACACGCAGACAAGCCGTCGCCCAAGAGTTGAATAAGGCGCAAGAGCGTTTTTCCCAAAGCCAAAAATTTGCAAATATCGGAACCTGGGACTGGAATGTTCAAACTGGCGATCTTTATTGGACGAAAACTATTGGCCCGCTTTTTGGTTATAAAGAAGGTGAATTGGAAACCAGCTACGAAAACTTTTTGGCCGCCATTCATCCCGATGATCGCGACAGTGTTCAGGCGGCCGTGAATACCTGTATTGAAGCCGGCGTTGAATACAATATTGAACACCGGGTTGTTTGGCCCGATGGAACGGTTCGGTGGCTGCATGAATGTGGCGATGTCGTCCGTGCTGACGATGGCAGTCCGATCAATATGCTGGGGGTGGTGCAAGACATTACGAAGCGTAAAGAACTGGAAGCCCAGTTGATTCAATCATCGAAAATGGCCACCCTTGGCGAGATGGCAACTGGCGTTGCGCATGAATTGAACCAGCCGTTGAACGTCATCCGTATGGCCGCGGCAAATAGCCGTGCAAAACTTGAAAAAGATGGAGCGGATGCTGCTTATCTTCTGCGTAAGTTAGACCGAATTGAAGAGCAAATCGCGCGCGCGGCCGAAATCACCGACCACATGCGCGTCTTTGGCCGTAAATCCAGCGGCGGCTTGGCTCCAATTAAGCTGGGTGAAGTCGTTCGAAACTGTATTGTGCTTGTGGGCGAACCGTTACGCCATGCGGAAATTTCCTTGATAAACAATATTCCCGACGATGCACCCATGGTCATGGGGCACCGCATTCAATTAGAACAAGTGCTTTTAAACCTGATCAATAATGCCAAAGACGCCTTGTTAAGCCGGGGCGTCCACGCGCCTTGGATCAGGCTGGACCTAGAGCAAGATGAGCACGCGGGCACGACAAGCATCACTGTCGCTGACAATGGCGAAGGGATTGATGAGAACATATTGAACCGGGTATTTGAGCCCTTCTTTACAACAAAAGATGTCGGAGAAGGAACGGGTCTCGGGCTGTCGATTTCTTTCGGCATCGTTGAAAGCATGGGGGGTGAAATCCATGCCGACAACACACAGGATGGTGCGTTATTCACGGTCACCCTGCCCGCCAGCAAAACAGCAGAACTGAACCCCGAATAGGTTAACCAATTGAGTGAAGGCTTTACGCAGATGAAAAACGGATTATTAACATGACTTCGCGCTCACAGCCCTATGAGATAACGCCCGTGGACGCTGCGACAGTGTTGTTGGTGGACGATGAACCATATTTGCTGGAAGAAATGGCTGAGGTCGTTGAAAACGCCGGATATCGATGTCTGACGGCACATCACGCCAATGAGGCCTATGAAATCATCCAGCAAGAGGATGACATTGGCCTGGTCGTGACCGATATCCGCATGCCGGGCATGGATGGCGTCGAATTTATCCGAGAAATGAAAAATAAAAGCAGACGAGAACAAAACCTCGCCATGGTTGTTCTGTCCGGACACGCCGGGTTTGACGAAGCCGTGCGGGCCATGCGCGCCGGCGCTGAGGATTTTCTTGTCAAGCCCGCCGCGCCCGATGATCTGTTGCGCGCCATTGGTCGTGCGCTCACCCTGACAACCTTGCGGCGCACAGAAAGTCAGTTTCGCGAAGGTCTTGCTACTCAATCTGAAGAAAAGGCGCGCACGATCGAGCAAATACAGGAAACTCTGCGCGGCAAAAACCGATATATAGACTCGTTGGAAAGCTCATGCGAAATCGCTTTAAAGCAAGGGCGTTATCTCAGCACTATCACTCATGAAATCACCGCCAGCGTGACGCAGCAGATCAATTCAAAGCCGGTTGCCGGCGACGGACTTGGTAAGCTTACGGATATTCTGAACAATGGTCAGGATACGTTGCAAGTCTGTGCCTCGTTAGGCGCGAAGATGCCCGCGACCGATTTCATATTAGGGCGCGCCGGATTGGTTGCGCAAGCCACAGCGTTAAAGACAGCGGTGAATGAGCGATTTGCCCGCCGAGGCTTAATCTTGAAAATAGAACCCGCGCAAAGCGATCGCCCGACCGGCGTCGGTTCGCTTGAATTTTTTGGCGGCGTTTGTGCGGCTCTCCTATGTGCGGCTGGTCGTGCTGCGCCAGCAAGCCGCATCGAACTAAACTTGAATTGGTATGGGCAGCGGTTGGGCGCAGCGATCCAATTCTACGGACAAGCCTGCTCCGACGACGAGAAAAACTTTATCCGCGAGGCCAGGTTAATACGGACGTATTCGATCCTATTGGACCCCAGCCTTTATGTCGCGCGTCGATTGTTGGGCGAGGGTGCTATGAGCCTCGAATTCACCCAAGGTGAGGACAAGCCCCATTGTTTCAACATTTCGGCGTAAAAATAAGTGACGTAAACCGGAACCCAAGCGTTCAACAATAAGAAAATAACTAAAAGGTTGATAAATCAGGATTGATCATGAGTGACAGCAACCACACACCCGCTTCGCGCCCCCTTCTTGGCCTATTGGCACCAAAGACTGGCATTGTAAGTCTTTATGGTCAGGAAATTTCTTGGGCTGCGGAAATCGCGGTGAGCGAAATCAATGAGGCTGGCGGGGTGCTGGGTCAGAAGCTTGATTTGGCAGTCGTCGATGATGGAAGCATGCCGCAAACAGCAGTGCCGGCAGCGCGGCGATTATTAGCGCAAGGATGTCAAGCGATCATCGGCAACCTCCTGACCAACTCTAGGATCGCCGTCGCCGAAGAAGTATGCCTACCCAGGCAGGTGCCCCAACTCAATTTTTCCTTTTCTGAGGGCGCGATTTCGAACCCTTGGTTTTTCCATTATGCCGCCCTCCCCAATCAGCAGATTGATAAAATGATCCCCTATATGGTGGCAGATAAGGGGCCTAAATTCTTTTTTGCTGGCAGCAATTATGAATGGCCGCGAGGTTCCATCGATGCTGCGAAGCGCGCTTTGCGCCGCGCGGGTGGTGAGCTTGTCGGCGAGGAGTATTTTCCCTTGGGCCGCGCTGATTTCAAAGACCTATTAGACAAGGTGGCGCTTTCAGGCGCGGATGTCTTTGTGCCTTATTTTGCGGGTACCGAACAGTTAGACCTGCTGACCCGGTTTCATGATCGGGGGCTCAAAAAACGCATGAGTGTGGTGATGGGGCACTATGACGAAATAATGCTGTCAAATCTTCCCCCCGCCGTGCGCGCGGGTTTTTATTCATCGAATACTTATTTCATGTCCGTTGATACACCCGAAAGCCAGCGATATTTAAAGCGTCTCGCGGCCCTTAAGGGCGTTACGGGCATATGGCCCAAGGGCAATGGTATTCTCACCAATTTCGGCGAAGGCGTCTATGTCTGCGTCAAAGCATTCGCGCAGGCAGCAAATGCCGCAGGATCATTAGACCGTAACGCGATACGCTCGGCCCTTGAAAATGGATCGATTGACTCGCCTCAGGGGCCGGTTGAAATGGATGCCAACTTACGCCATGCACAGATAAATTCCTATTTAGCGCGCTCCAGCGAACAAAGCGGGTTTGAGATTGTGCGCGATTTCGGGCCGATCGCGCCGAGTGTTCCCCATCGTTATCAGTCCCAGCCGACCTCTAGCGCCAATGACCAAAAAGATTTGGACGTGCGTCACCAGCAACCAGTTGGCTCAGTGGTGCCAGATGATTTGCGCAGGATATTGGATGTAACGGATATTGGCGTATTATCTACTGATGAAACTGGTAAGATTCTTGAGGCCAACCACCATATTTGCCAGCTTTTCGGATACACGCGCGAGGAACTGACCGGAATGTCAGTCCATTTACTGGTTCCTCCCGCCAAACGTAGTGAACACCCTCAACACTTGGCCGAATTGAGCCATTCATCAAGCAAAAAAGTGATGATGGGCGAGCGCGGAGAAATAGCGGGCTATCGCAAAGATGGATCAGAGTTTCCAGCCGAAGCGTCCATCATGAAATACCAAAACAGCGCGGGGCAATGGTCGTTTGTTGTCACGCTGCGTGATATTTCTGACCGCATACAGGCCCAAGAGCAATTGTTATGGCAGGCAACCCACGATTCCTTAACTGGCCTGCCCAATCGCAGCCTGATGCGCGAACGTCTAGAACATGCGCTGGACCGGTCCGTGCGTTCGGGCAAGAATGTTGCGCTTCTCTTTGTCGACCTGGATGGCTTTAAGCTTATCAACGATACTTATGGCCATGATGTGGGGGATGAATTGATCAAAGCGGTTGGGAATACACTGCTGGAAACTGTCCGTGCTGGGGATACAGTGGCGCGCTTTGGTGGCGATGAATTTGTTATTCTTTGCGAAAATCTGAATTCTGACGATATCGTGGGTTATCAGGCCGAACGCATTGTGGAGCGGCTCAGAAAACCGATTATTGTCGATAATTTGCAGCTATTTGCCACCGCCAGTATCGGTTTGGCCGTTGGCGGCGGACAAGACCATTCTGCGGAAAGCTTACTCAAGAATGCCGATGCCGCGATGTACCGCGCCAAAGATGAAGGTCGGGACGGCTGGACGGTATTTTCGCCGGACATTCATGATCGGGCGAAGGGCCATTTGGCAATTGCCAATGGGTTGCGAGATGCCATCGCCAACCAAGAGCTGGAGGCCGTATTCCAGCCCATTGTCGATACCAGAACCCAAACCATCGTTGGGGCCGAGACACTGTTGCGCTGGCATTCCCCCGAAGGGCTTATTCCGCCTGATGTCTTCATCCCCATCGCAGAGGCATCTGGTACTATTCATGCCCTTGGCCGTTGGGTGTTTGAAGAGGCGTGTAAGATGCAGGTTCGGATCTCACACAGTTTACCCCTGAACGAGGACGCCTATGTCTCGGTGAACGTTTCCACACGGGAAATGGCCAAGTCCGAATATATGAGCAACATGGTTTCGATCCTCTGGTCAACGGGGGCCAATCCAAGCCAACTGCTTTTGGAAATAACGGAAAGCGCCATCATGGAAAATATCGATGACAATATGCGGCTGCTTAAAACGCTCGCCAATCTTGGTTTAAACTGCGCCATTGACGATTTCGGCACCGGTTATTCTTCGCTGGCGCTTCTTAATAAACTCCCCTTGGACTGCCTTAAAGTTGATCGCTTATTTGTCAACGGCTTGCACAAAGGCGGAACGGATTTAGCGTTAACCTCTGCCGTGGTCGGTATGGCAAAGGCGTTAAATTTGAAAGTCATCGCCGAGGGGGTTGAAACAGTCGACCAATTGAATGTCCTAAAAGATATTGGTTGCAGCAATGCCCAAGGCTATCTGTTTCATAAGCCCATGCCCGCAGATGATTTTATCGAGAAATTAGTCGCCAACCGCGAAGACCAATCGCCCAATAAAAATATCAACACACAGGGCATGCATACCCCGCCCAGTTTGCATTAAGTCGTTGGATTAGATAGGGGTTTGGTATTCTGTCCAATTGGATCAGTTGAGATCACGGCGGCGGCGCGGGTGGCATGGTCACCCACATGAACAAGTTGAACGCCGTGATCACGGCCAAGGCGATCATCATCCATGCTTTTTTGCGCTCTGTCTTGCCCGTGACGAGGCCGCGAATACCCCCATATAATAATGCCAACATTGCGATGGCTGCAGCGATGGCTGCAGCGCTTGCTGCGATATCAAAAAGCTCCATAAATCTAGTCCTGCCGTTCTAATTAAAGTGTCAGTTTTGCATCAAGCAGCGCGCAACTGCATGTTTCCAACCGGTTAATAATTCCACCCGTTCATCGTGACTGATCCGGGGCTTAAAGATTCGATCAAGTTGCCATAGGCGTTCGCCATCCTCAAGCGATTGGAACACCCCTGCACCAATACCGGCCATGATCGCCGCGCCCAAAGCGGTTGTTTCTATCACCCGCGGTCTATCGATTTCCAAGTTCAAAATATCAGCCAAAAAGCTGGTGAACCAATCATTGGCGACCATGCCCCCATCCACCCGTAATAAGCTGGGCGGCGGTGTGCCATCTTCCGCCATAGCGACCAGTAAATCATGCGTTTGATAGGCGACGGATTCGAGGGTTGCACGAATGATGTGATCCGCGCTAGCGCTGCGGTCTAGACCAACAATCATCCCCCGCGCATTGGCATCCCAATAGGGTGCGCCCAAACCAGTAAAGGCTGGTACCATATATACGCCGCCGTTGCTGTCGGTCCGCAGTGCCGCAGCTTCGCTGTCCTCGGCGGAGGATATAAGCCCCAAGCCATCACGCAGCCATTGCACCCCCGCGCCAGCGCTGAAAATACTTCCCTCCAGCGCATAGCTGATTTTGCCATCCAGCTTATAAGCAATGGTCCCTAATAATCGATTGTCTGATGTCACCAGATCGCCGCCCGTATTTTGCAATAGAAAACACCCGGTGCCATAGGTGCTTTTGATCGCGCCGGGTTTGCTGCATCCCTGCCCCACACTGGCAGCCTGCTGATCGCCAATCATCCCGGTGATGGGGATGGATGCGCCGAATAAGGCGGCATCGCTGGTGCCAAATTGCCCCGCACAATCGGTGATCTCTGGCAAACTGGCGCTGGGGATATCAAACAAAGCGCATAATTCGCTGGACCATTGTCCAGTCCTGATATCACAGAGCATGGTGCGCGCCGCATTGGTTGCATCGGTGTAATGCGCGCCGCCGGAAAGCCGGAACAACAACCAACTGTCTATGGTGCCTAAGCACAATTCCCCGCGTGCGGCGCGGCGGCGCAAGTCCGGGTTTTGATCCAGCAGCCATTGCATTTTGGTTGCCGAAAAATAGGGGTCGAGCAGCAATCCTGTTTGTTTGCGTATGTTTGTCGCATGGCCAGAGTCTTGCAGACTTTTGCATGCTCCATGTGTCCGGCGGTCTTGCCAAACAATGGCTGGTGCCATGGCCTTCCCGCTTCGGCGGTCCCATAACACCGATGTCTCGCGTTGGTTGGTAATGCCCATGGCGATTGGGCTAAGGGCGTTTTCTTGGCAGGCCGTGACCACCTTTTCGCAGCAGGTCACAACGGCCTTGAATATCTCTTCTGCATCATGTTCAACATGGGCCGGTGCCGGGTAATGCTGCGCCAGTTCGATCTGATGAGTGGCAACTGGCATTCCCTCCAAATCAAAGGCGATGACGCGTGTACTCGTGGTTCCCTGATCAATGGCTATGATGACGTCGCGCATAATTTCCCCTCGCCGCCCAATGAGATCACGCAGAACGCTATTAAATCAACCCATTTCGCGCTATAATTTTGTACAAACAGCGGGAGTGCCACAATGCCCAAAAGCGATAATCATTACCGTCAACTGTTGGAGGCGCGTAAAGCCGCCATTCTTGCCGCTGCACAGTCGTCCAAGAACGATCGCAAGCCCGTGGAATTGGATCAAAGTAAAATTGGACGCTTATCGCGTATGGATGCGATGCAAGTGCAGGCGATGTCGTCGGCGCTCGATGCGCGGCGCAAACAGGAAATCACACGTATAGAATCGGCGCTGGCCCGATTGGATGACGGCGAATTTGGCTATTGCCTCGTGTGTGGAGAGGATATTGAGCCAGAGCGTCTAGAGCTGGACGCCTCGGCCCCTAAATGCGCGGCCTGCGCTGCCGCTGGCGAAAAGCATTAGTCAGCAATGCCCAAAAGGACAGCCCGCGCACGAGCATGTGGTTCCATGGTTTGTAGCTGCTGATAAAAGGCCATATTACTGCGCAACGAGGCTGCGTCTAACATTGGTCGCATCAAAGCATTTGCCGCGTCAATATTTCCCAACAGCGCTTCAATGCTCGCCCTATTGGCTATAGCACCGGGGACATTAGGCACCTCTGCCATTAGACCCTTGGCGGCTGCAAAATCGCCTGTCAGGGCATATGACAAGGCCATATTCATAATCAGTGGGGCGGTATCACGGCCATCGCTGATCGTTTGGCTCAGCGCCTGATCGTAAAATCTGCGCGCGGTGTCATGGTCTAACGCCAAGTCAGCCATCACTCCTTTTAAGGTCCATAACTCGGCGCTGTCTAGCCCCGCGTCCATGTGGGTTTGCAGCGTACTGCGGGCATCGTCTAGGCGCCCAGTGCGTAACAATGCCTCCACATAGCTGGCAATGATTTTTGGGTCTTTCTGAGTGATGGTGAACCAGCCGCTGTAGTTTTTTTCTATCTGATCCAAAAAACCCAATCGCAGCGCCATGCGGATATAGCCCGACATGGACATATCCATCAGCGCTTTATCACCGCGTTCTGCCGCGTGCATGGAATGACCCATCGCCCGCTGATAAAGGTTCATCGCGGACCCATAGTCACCTTGGGCCTCCATCTGTTGCGCCAGCCGCACATAAGCCGCCCCTGAGACACTCTCTTGCAGCTGTGGCCCACTGCCCAACAGGTCGCCATCGGTGGACTCAGTGGTACAGCCTGCAAGTAGCCCAAAGGCGAATGTGACGATACATAACCGCCTCGTCGCGGTAAAAAGGGCGTTAAACCAGCCGTTTTGGCAACTTTTTTTGAATATGGTTAACGGGTGAAAAACCTTTTGAATCAACAGACTGTCCCCAGTTATGAGATTGCGAAATGGTAAAAATTGACCTGTGGGTTGTATTTTAGGGCATTTTCCCATAAAATATACACTGATTACGCGTGTGTGGGACAGAAGGCATTATCGACCAATAAGCGATAATGAAAACACATGGTTGATGTATCAATCGCCGGTGCAAGTCAATTGCCCGGACAAACATATGGTGCAAGCGCCGCGAAAACAGCAGAAAGCGCTGCGAGCGAGCGTAAGCAGGCTGTTGATTCTGACATTGAGCGTCAGGAGACCGAGCGTACGGAAAACCGTGCTCAAGATCGTGCCAATGAGGCACAGATTCGCGAGCGTCGGGCAGCCGCACGCCAAGCCGAAGCCGAACAAGGCCTTGGCCAACGGGTAGACTTAGTTGCCTAAGGTTGGGGCGCCTAACCATTAGATCACATGTCATAAGTACCTTTGAAGGAACCGGGCCACTTTAATTAAGTCGCCCGGTGCTTTTGCATGTGCGGTCGGTGTTTGACATGTCCCCCAAGCATAAAATGAACATATTTCAACCGTAGATGGTGACATGGTTATGGTCGCCGCTTATGCTGGAGGCCGTTCATCTGTTAATTATGGAGGTCCCGCCCCTATGCGTTTATTTGCAATTGCGCTCTACATCGCTGCATTCAAGCTCACTTTAACCCCAGCAATTTCAGCCCCAACCGCTGTTCATCCAGCTTGCGTTGCATCAATGGCGCAGAGCCAAGCCTCAGTTGGACAAGCCGACGAATTGTCAAGGTCAGGACTTGGGTTCCAGGAAGTTCTAGAGGGGTATGTTCTGGATGCAGAAAATATCATTCAGGCATGCCGACCTTCAGTCCTAGGCATTGAGGCCCAATGTGCGATCATGGCGGAGGGGTTTAGCGGGGCGCTGGGCAATATGATAAGCCTGACAACTGGCCCGGAAAGAGCCACTGTCAGGCGCCTGAATGAAACATTAAGTCAGCAAGCAAAAGTGTTAGAGACCTGTCAAAACGCAGATAGTGCGGAGCCAGCACTGCGCGAATTTCGCAACTCAATAGAGATATATCGAAATCTTATTGCCATCGAAGACAGCTACGCGAGCAAAATCACAGCGGCGATCACGCAGCTGAATACAATTGTCGCTCAATCAGAGTCCCGCCTGGAACTCCCCGAAAACAAAATTCTCACGGAGGGGCATGATATTCCAACCATCATTGAGCGTATGGCTAAGTTGATCGGCACCGCCAGACACGGGTCGAAGTCTGGTGACACAGAAACACTTTTAAACGGAAATCTGCAAAGCACATTAACATTCGATGAGGGGACTGGTGTCCTAAGCGTCGTTCGTCATCTAAAGCATCATAAGCCATCGGAGGAATCACCAAATATCACGGTGAGACAGCGGGAAGTGCGCGCATTAGAAGCCAATATTTCAGAGATATCCTTAGAGCCTATCCTGTCGATCCGACCGATGGTTTCTTGGAGTTATCGAAACTCACCCCCAACATCCAAATATGTCAAAGAGGGATATTTGCTCAGGCTGGTCTGTGCGGACACAGAATGCGCGCGACCCCGTTCCGAAACTGATGCCCCGACTTCGCGAATGGCTGTTCCATTTAACGCCTTCGAAGACGCCGAGGCGTTTGCAACAGACTTCCTGCGGTTAAAAGCATATCACCAATAGAAAAAAGGCGAGCACCCTGCCCGCCTTTTTAATCTGTTTGGTTGCAATTAACCCTCTGACTTTGGTGTCTTGGGCGGTTCAACCACACGGATGTGCAATTCGCGAAGGTGCTTGGGATCAGCGCTGTTCGGTGCTTGCATCATCAGGTCTTCGGCCCGCTGGTTCATCGGGAACAAGATGACCTCGCGGATATTTGGCTCGTCCGCCAACAGCATCACAATGCGGTCAACACCCGGTGCGATACCGCCATGGGGCGGTGCGCCATAACGGAACGCGTTGAGCATGCCGGAGAATTGCGATTCCAATTCCTGCTTGTCATAGCCCGCTATTTCGAAGGCCTTTTCCATAATCTCTGGCAAATGATTCCGGATCGCGCCTGAGGACAGCTCAACACCGTTACAGACGATGTCATACTGGTAGGCCAGAATGTCCAATGGATCCATGGTTTCCAACGCTTCCAAGCCGCCTTGGGGCATGGAAAATGGATTGTGCGAGAAGTCGACTTTCTTCTCAGTCTCGTCATATTCGAACATGGGATAGTCAACAATCCAGCAAAATTCAAACCTGTTCTCGTCGATCAGTTCTAACTGCTCGCCCGCGCGGGTGCGGGCCGCGCCGGCCAATTTAGCAGCGCCAGCTTCTTTATCACAGGCGAAGAAAACGCCGTCATTGTCGCCAAGGCCCAATTGTTCGCGCAATTGATTGGTGCGCTCTTCGCCCAGATTTTTGGCGATGGGTCCCCCAGCAACCCCGTCTTTGATATTGATATAGCCCAGCCCTGCAAAGCCTTCGCTCCGCGCCCAGTCATTCATCTTATCAAAGAAGCTGCGGGCCAGTGCCCCTGCCCCCGGTGCGGGAATGGCGCGGACAACGCTGCCCGCGTCAACCATTTTGGCAAAAATGCCAAAGCCTGAACCGCGGAAGGTCTCGGTCACATCCTGAATGACGATAGGATTGCGCAGGTCGGGCTTGTCGCTCCCGTATTTCAGCATCGATTCTTTATAAGGGATACGCGGGAATGGCTTATTCACAGCCTTGTCGGAAAATTCTTCAAAGACGCCCGCAATCACCGGCTCAATGGCCTGGAATACGTCTTCCTGGGTGACGAAACTCATTTCCACGTCAAGCTGGTAAAATTCGCCCGGCGAACGGTCTGCCCGCGCATCTTCATCGCGGAAACACGGCGCAATCTGGAAATAGCGATCAAAGCCGGACACCATCACCAACTGTTTGAACTGCTGCGGGGCCTGCGGAAGCGCGTAAAACTTACCGGGGTGCAGGCGCGATGGCACGAGGAAGTCACGCGCACCTTCAGGGCTGCTGGCGGTTAGGATTGGGGTTTGAAATTCCATAAAGCCGCTATCTGTCATCCGGCGGCGAATGGATGAAATGATCTTGGAGCGCAGCACAATGTTATTGTGAATACGTTCGCGGCGCAGGTCGAGGAAGCGGTATTTCAAGCGGATATCTTCGGGGTATTCCTGATCACCAAATACAGGCATAGGCAACTCGCCCGCAGTGGATAGGATGTCAAATTTCTCAACCGTCAGCTCGACGTGTCCGGTCGGCAGGTCGGCGTTGATAGTGTCTTCGGTGCGCTTGACGATCTTGCCTTCGATACGCACGACGCTCTCAGCGCGAATAGCCTCAGCGGCGGCAAAGGCTTCGCTATCCACGTCCACAACGCACTGGGTCACACCATAATGGTCACGCAAGTCGATAAATAACAGATTGCCGTGGTCGCGTTTGCGATGAACCCAACCCGACAAACGGGCCGTTTCGCCCACGTTGCTTTCGCGTAATTCTCCGCAAGTATGGGAACGATATTCGTGCATTATTGATCCTGTCTATATGTTAGCGCGATCATCAGCCGCGCTCCTGAACCGTCATGGAAATCTGGTGCGGAAAAGCGCATGTAATGGCGCTTTTGTCAAGTATTCTTGTGTGCTATGCGCGCCCTTGTCGGCAAAATCAACCCTGTTTTCCTACTAAACTTGGCTCAGGTTCAAGCTTTTTCTCGCCCTTTTTGTTACTGCCGTGTATAAGCACTAGAAATTAGCCGATCCACCTCACTCTAATAATAGGCTCGCTCAAGATTTCTATGACTGTACAAACGATTACCTCGACCGCCGAATTACGGTCCATATGCGACGAGCTGAAAGGCCATGACTACATCACGGTGGATACAGAGTTTATGCGCACAACCACATTTTTTGCGCAATTATGTTTGGTCCAGATCGCCAGCGAAAATAACAGTTGGATTATTGACCCCCTGGCAAACGGCATCGACCTTACCCCCCTCTATGGCCTGATGGATGGCGGACCGATTAAGGTTTTCCACGCGGCGCGCCAAGACTTGGAAATTTTTTATCAAGCCATGGGCAAGGTGCCCCACCCGATATTTGATAGTCAAGTGGCGGCCATGGTCTGTGGTTATGGCGACAGCGTGGGCTATGAAACTCTGGTCAAAAGTATTGCGCGCCAACAGCTTGATAAATCCGTCCGCTTTACCGACTGGTCGCAGCGGCCGTTAAGCGAACGCCAGCTTTCTTATGCCATGTCAGATGTCACCCATTTGCGTGTGATCTACAAGGCCTTGATGGCAAAATTGGAAAAATCGGGCCGGACCCATTGGCTGCGTGAGGAATTTGATATCTTAACCTCGGCTGAGACCTATCGAATGGCGCCTGAAGACGCGTGGAAACGGGTCAAATGCAAGTCATCCAATCGTCGCTTCTTGGCCCATGTGCGCGCGCTTGCCGCGCTGCGGGAGGAATTGGCGCAGTCCCGCGATGTGCCGCGCAACCGCGTGATGCGTGATGATACCCTTCTCGCCATCGCGGCGCACCCACCACAAGGCAAAAAAGACCTGCAAAAGATCAAAGGTTTGGCAAAGCGCTTTAGCGAGGGCAGCGATATGCAAACCTTGTTAGAACGTGTTCAGCAGGTCCGCGACATGACAGAGAATGACCTGCCCCCCGCGAGTACAAGCAAGCCCATCAACCGCGAGAAAGCTGGGCCTGCGCTCGACCTGTTGAAGGTGTTGTTGAAAATGCGTTGTGTTGAAACGGGTGTGGCATCGAAATTGGTGGCCAGTGCCAGAGAGCTTGAAGAGTTTGCTTCTGGCGAGCGCGGCCTTCATTTCCTAGAGGGCTGGCGCCGTGAAGTCTTTGGCGAGGATGCACTTCGGCTCGTTGCGGGCGAACTGGCGATGCAAGTGGTGGGTAAGGATATCCGCCTGTCTGAGGTGAAATCCTAACGGCGGTTCCCCATCATCTCGGTGGCTAAGCGGACTGTTTGGCAATCAATTTCGATATATCCGCTGGCAATTTTGGATGCGTCTTCATCTTGCCCTCATAGGGCTGAACATGGGGGCTCAACATCATCAGCGCGGCAAGGCGTTTAAGGCGCTTGCGCACCACCGAGCCATCAATTTCCAGCCGATCCACCGGTATATTCAGATAAAGATTTTTGTCATCCATACTCAGCCACGTGTAATCCAAGGGCTTGCTGGTACCACCAGTAAGGCGCTGCCCAAGCCGTAACGCCAGACCAATGCGGCGGGCAAGGACCATGTCTTTGCTATCAAGAATTTTCATCGCGCGCCGTGGGCCTTGGCCTTCGCGCCAGCCACCGAACAGGATATAGAGCGCATAAGCCACAAAAGCTCGTTCCCGGTGACGCGCCGCCCCGTAGCGGCCATAAAACGCCTTGTTAAAGGCATGTTTGGCGCGGAAATCCGGGTGAGCCTTCCAACTGACATCGCTCAGTAAGCAGATCGCATAGCGCAAGCGTCGCTCATCCTTGCTTTCACCATCAAATAAGGGGCCAATCCATTGCATAAGTTTGGATGCGTGTTCGGGAAAGCGCCCCGTTGCATCCGCCATTTCCTTACAGGCCGATAAAAATGGATCGGTTTCGCGCATCTTTTGGCTCAGGCGGTTGTATAAAAGCCCCTCGCGCAGTCCCTGCCCGGACGTCACCACATCCTTGGGCCGCATGGTTTCAAGCACATGGGTCAGAATCCGCGCGCCTAGGGGCAAAACTTGACGCCGCCTGCCCGGCGCATCAGTGATCTTGGATAAGCTGTCTTTGTCCATCCCCTCGATGGTTCTGGCGAGCTTAAGCATCGCTTCCCGCTGGACTGTATATTGGTGCAATTCCGGCAAAGGCCAGTCGTCTTGATGCAGGTGAATCCGCGCCATTGTCCGCCATGCGCCGCCGACCATATAAAAATTCTTCCCCTTCCCCTTCTTTAGCCAGCCAACGCTTGCGAGCGCTGACGAAATCGCCGCATCCACTGATCCGGCGTTGTCATCGCCAGTCCCTAACAAGCGCAGTGGTCCAATCGGTAGGGAAACACGCTCATGCACCTGCCCATCTTCGATGCGCATCAGTTCCAGGCTGCCCCCGCCTAAGTCCCCCGCAATCCCATCTGCGCGCGGCATGCCGGACAGCACCCCCAAACCGGAATAAAGCGCTTCGTCTTCGCCTTTGAGGATTTGCACCGTAAAATCACAGTCCGCTCTCACCTGTTGAACAAAATCAGGGCCATTGCTGGAATCGCGAACAGCGGCCGTGGCCACCGCTTCGATGTCATCGACCTCCATCTCTCGGCACAGCAGAGCAAACCGGCGCAGGGTTGCATGGGCCTTGGCCACCGCCTTGTCTTCCATTGCACCCGTGGCACTCACCCCGCGTCCCAGACCGCACAGGACTCGTTCATTAAAGACCACATGCGGATTGCGGTGCATGCCTTGAAAGACAACCAAACGTACCGAGTTGGAGCCAATATCAATAACTGCCAACAGACGTTCCGCGATTGGCCGTTTTTGGACTTTTTGTTCATTCATTGTTTCAATTCCAACTGCCGGACCTGTTCGCCCTTATCGATCGCCTGACCGCGACCAGATAGAGATGGGTTTGTCATGAAATATTCGTGCGCGGAAAAAGCGTTATCCGCCTCCGGCTCCAATCGCTGGTAATCATCGCCCCTTAATTCCCAACTTTGCATATTATCCTTCAGGTTTGCGACGAGGATTTGCTCAAGCACCTGTTCATGCACTGTAGGGTTTTCGATCGGCAACATGACCTCGACCCGGTGATCGAAATTGCGCGGCATCCAGTCAGCCGAGGCAACAAAAACTTTTGCATCCTTGTGCGGCAATGCGGCACCATTGCCAAATGCGAAAATGCGCGAATGCTCTAAAAAACGTCCGACGATACTGCGCACCTTGATATTCTCGCTCATTCCCTTCACACCGGGGCGCAGGCAACAAATTCCCCGCACAATCAAGGAAATCTGCACACCAACATTGGACGCATCATAAAGCTTTTCGATAATTTGTGCATCGACCAAGGAATTCATTTTTGCCCATATGGCGCCACGGCGGCCAGCTTTAGCATGGGCGATCTCAGCATCGATAAGACCAAAAAGCTTGTCGCGAATCCCAAAGGGCGCCATAGCGATTTTTTCTAAGCCCCGTGGTTCCACATATCCAGTTAGAAAATTAAATAGCTTGTTGGCATCCCGGGCAATGGCTGCATCTGCGGTAAAAAATGACAAATCGGTATATATCCGCGCGTTAATTGGATGATAATTCCCCGTGCCAAAGTGGCAATAGGTTCTTAATTTCCCGTCTTCGCGGCGGGCAACCATAGAAATTTTGGCGTGCGTTTTTAATTCCAAAAAGCCAAAAACCACATGCACACCGGCCCGTTCCATATCCCGAGCCAATTGAATGTTTTGTTCTTCGTCAAAACGGGCCTTCAATTCGATCACCGCTGTTACCGACTTTCCAGCCTCGCCCGCCTCAATGAGGGCCTTAACGATGGGCGATTTTGGTCCTGCACGATATAAGGTTTGCTTGATCGCCACCACATTGGGATCGCGCGCGGCCTGCAATAGAAATTTATGGACCACATCAAAGCTCTCATAGGGGTGATGAACGACGATGTCTTTGGCTTTGATTGCGGCAAAGATATCTCCGCCAAATTCCTTGATGCGTTCAGGATAGCGGGGGTTGTAGGGCACGAATTTCAATTCTGGCCGATCAACCTGCGACAACTGGCTGATATCGCTGATCCCCACGATACCATCAACCGAGATAACTTCGTCCTCGCAGATTTTTAATTCATTCACGACCATATCGCGCAGGCGCTGGGGCATGCTTGAATTGATTTTTAAGCGGATCACCTGTCCGCGACGTCGGCGCTTAAGCGCGGTTTCAAACAAGCCCACCAAATCATCGGCTTCATCTTCGATCTCTATATCGCTGTCGCGGATGATGCGAAATACACCGCATCCGGTCTCTTGATAACCGGGGAACAACTGGCCTAAGAACTGTTGGATCAGCTCTTCCATCGCAATATAATGCTCTTTGTCCCCGGGAAGCCGTACAAAGCGGGGGATCTGTTGTGGAATAGGGATAAGTGCACAGATCTCCTCACCATCGGTCTGCCGCACCATCGACATGATCATGGAGAGCCCCTTATTGGGAATGAAGGGAAATGGGTGCGCCGGGTCGATCGCCAACGGCGAAATAACTGGAAAGACCTCGGACAGGAAGTAATCTTCCAGCCAGTTCAAGTCATCGCCCTTCAATTGGCCACGTGGCAATATCTCAATATCATGTGCGCGCAATTCATCAGCAAGCTGACGCCAGCAGTCCTGTTGTCTTGTCATTAATTCACTGGCAACGACATTCACCGCTTGCAGTTGCTGCACAGGCGTCAAGCCATCGGCAGAACGGGTTTGCACCACCGATGCGATTTGCCCACGCAGACCAGCCACCCGAACCATATAGAATTCATCAAGATTGCTGCCCGATATGGACAAAAAATTCAGGCGCTCCAACAAAGGATGCTTTTTGTTGAAGGCTTCATCAAGAACACGCAGGTTAAATTTCAACCAGCTAATCTCTCGATTAAACAGTCTAGCTTCGTCCTCATTCGGCGCGCTTTTATGTTCTGGTGCGTCCTTCATTTGACCTCTGTTTAGAATAGCAACATATCTTCTTCAAGCACGGACTTGGCCAAGGGTACAGTAATTTTTTTCTTATTTTCCATGGACTTGCGGTCCAAACGCTCGACCATTTCTCGAACTGCTGCAAATGAACGTTCCATGCGCGGCAATAAAAACGCGACGACATTTTCGTCGACACTGACTTGCCGATCAGTGAATTGCTTAATCATGACCGCCGCCAATAAGCTTTCATCGGGAAGATTAATGGCAACCGAAGGTGCCGCAATCAGCCGCGATGACAAGTCCGGCAATTCCAGGCCCCACTGGGCAGGCAGGCTGCGGGCGGTGAGCAGCAAATAACCATCCTTTTCACGCGCCAAATTAAATAAATGGAACAGTTGATCCTCGTCCTCCACGCGGTCAGCATCATCAACGACCAGCGCGCGTCCAAACACGCGTGACGCGTCGCTGTTAAGCAGGTCTGCCGCATCCAGCCACAGAGCATCGGCCCGCTTTTGAAAGACCCGCGCAAGGTGTGTCTTGCCGCTGGCGCTGGGGCCACTCAGCACCAAGACATGTTGCGCCCAATCCGGCCAGCTATCGACCAAGCGCACAGCATCCCGGTTGCTATCGCCCACCGCCAAGTCTTCCACGGCTTGAGAGTTCAATACCGGAAAATCAAACGGAAGCTGCGCCATATCCCCTGGGCCGAGTTTAAATTTGGCTGCGCTCATTGCTTGGCGGCCTCTTCCACTTTTTTCACCCCGCGGTGCAATTCACTCAACATATAGGTTTCAATGGCATAGCGCACCAAAACGCCGATCGCCGCCGCCATGGGCACCGCAAGCAATACACCCACAAACCCCATAACTTCACCGCCAGCAAAGATGGCAAACAACACCCAGATCGGATGTAGGCCGACGTGACGCCCGACCACATGGGGGGTCAAAACCGCTGCTTCGATTAGCTGTACAAATAGATACACGCCGAAAACCTGAGCCAGTGGCCATACATCCATGCCAAATTGACCAAGCCCCACCAGCATCGCAATCACCATCGCCAGAAGCGAGCCAACAAAGGGAACATAGGCCAGAATGCCCGCGATAATACCCAATACCAGCGCGTAATTCAGGCCAACCACACTCCACCCCGAGGCATAAATCACCGCCATAATCAAAACCGCAACGGTCTGCCCCCGCACAAACCCGGCCAGGGCCGCATCAATCCGCGTCGCCAAGGTGCGCACCAGCGGCGCTTCTTCTGCGGGCAACAGCTGGTTCGCTGTTTCAACAATGATATCCCAATCGCGTAATAGAAAGAACGCCACCACCGGGGTTATTATCATGATGCTCAGAACATTAAATAAGGCCAAGCTTTGCGCTAAAAATCCGGTGATGATTCCACCAAGCTTACTGATCCCATCGTCGGCAGCCGCGGCAATCAATTCATCAACATTGGCCTGACCACCCACGGCATCGGTCACTGCGCTCAGCAGATCTTCAAGGATCGGGCGAAGCGTCATCACATAGGTGGGAAAGTTTTCGATAATGCCCGCGAACTGCGCTTGTAATACTGGCAGAACCCCGATCATCAGACCCGTTGCCGCCACATAAAACATCAGCAGAATGGCCCCGGCGGCGGCCCAACGGGGAAATTTCCAAGCCTCCAGCCGATCTGCCAAAGGGTCTAATAGATAGGCCAGCGCCAAGCCCACGACAAAGGGCAACAAGATGGCCTTGGTCGCATAGATCAATAGCGCTGTCACAACGATCAGCGTCCAAATTTGCCACGGCACACGCATAGTCTATCCCCTATTCCCGCCCGTCAGGCCGGATCTTTGTTCTGCAATCGCCAACCATCATATTCTTCAACCAATTCAAGATCGACATTTTTCATGACCAGCCGCAATTGTTCTGCCCCGCCCGCGTATAATATAGTGATATAGGAGACGGGCACAGACAATTGACGCAACTCGACATCGCGAACAATCGCCAAAGACTTGATCCTGCGGCGTATATCGGCCCATTCCGCCGCTGTATGTGCGACCACCGATGCGTCAAAGCGATTGACCGAGCCAAACTGCGTTAAGGTGCGCGCCTTCCACAATCCATCCAGCCGGTCGAGCATGATATCAGCCCCGCGCTTAAGCAGTTCATTTTGGCTTTCGCCCGCTTTGGCATTTAATGAAATTTGCCCAATGGCCAAGTCTGCCTCTTGGCCTAATTCTAAGTCCAAATTCAGGTTCAAGTCGGCCCGCGATGGGTCGTGCCACGCCATGGTTAAATTGCCTTCGTCGTCAATCTCCGCCACAGTTCGAAAGATAGTGCTGGTGCCAAAACGCTCTTCCAGCCATTGATTTCGTGTATTTTGCCATGAATGTTGGTCTTTCGCGCCACCTAGCAAAAGGCGGTCCCTAAAAGACTGACCCGGGATCACATATTGGATCATCCGATTGCGCATATCAGCCGCGAGAAGTGCCTCTCGCCAAGGGTTATCATCAAATACAAAAGATGTTGCCGCGCTGGCAAACTCGGCGAATAGAATATACGGCCCGCCGCTCACCTCTGAATATGGGATATCTGCCAAGCCCAGCATTTCGCGCACATGTTCCGGTGAAAAGGTAATATCCAACCGTGCTAAATACCGCCCCGGTGCCGTTCGCTCATTATGGACCACCACACCCAACACCATGTTCCGTACGGTGTCTGGTGTAATCTCGCCGAGCCGGGCAAGGTCGTCTTCGGGCGCGATTTTGCGCAACAATTGCTGGAATGCCCCGACCTCTGCCTGACGAAGGGCTTGGGTGCGGGCCTGTGTGGCGCTGCGGGCGCGCTCGTCAACTTCAACCCCATAAACTGTGAAGACGCGCGCGGTCGAGCTTGTGCCGGATTGCGCGGAAACAGGCGGTGCAAAGAACATTGCAGCACAGATCAGCAGCAAAAGACCAGCTATGGCAATGGTGTGCCGTGCCCATATATCACCCGCCCAGTCTAGTGCCGATCGAGCGTGGGTTGATTTTTCTATATATTTCAACTGCTTCATGGGGGATTACTATACGCTCTAAGCCTTTAAATAAAAGGGTTTTTGCAAAGGGTTTAGATGTCCTGCATCGTCAGTCTTCACCATCGGCTAAAAATATGGCAAAAGCAGGATTTCAGGCTCGCCATAAGCATATAAAAACGTTATGTTCCGCCGCAACTGACGCCTCTCTAGCCAAAATTTTGCAGGAAAAAGCCATGAGCAGTTCAGACAAGTCTTACACATATAAGGATGCCGGCGTCGATATTGACGCAGGGGAAGCCCTTGTTGATCGCATAAAACCCATCGCGGGGTCCACTCGGCGCAGTGGTGCAGACGCCTCTCTTGGCGGTTTTGGCGGCTTGTTCGACCTAAAGGCAGCGGGTTATACCGATCCCATTCTGGTGGCGGCAACTGATGGCGTCGGGACCAAGCTGAAAATCGCCATAGATACCGGAAAGTTAGATACCGTTGGCATTGATTTGGTGGCGATGTGTGTGAACGACTTGATTGTGCAGGGCGCAGAGCCTCTGCTTTTCCTCGATTATTTCGCCACCGGGGCGCTGAGTGTTGACGCCGCAGCATTAGTGATTGAAGGCATCGGCGAGGGCTGCCGCCAAGCAGGCTGTGTATTGATCGGCGGTGAAACTGCGGAAATGCCTGATATGTATAAAGCGGGTGATTTTGACTTGGCTGGTTTCTGCGTTGGTGCCGCGGAACGGGGCAACTTGCTTGACGGTAAAAATATATCACCCGGCGATCAAATTATCGGATTGGCATCGAATGGTGTGCATTCAAACGGCTTTTCATTGGTTCGCAAACTACTTGAGGTTAATAACTTAACCTATTCTGATAAAATGCCTTTTGATAGTGAATGCACGGTTGGCGAGACATTTTTGAAGCCCACCCGCATCTATGTCACACAATTGTTACAGCCAATTCGCAAGGGATTGATCAAAGGGCTGGCGCACATCACGGGCGGGGGGCTGTTGGACAATATCCCGCGTATTCTGCCTGAGGGCACCCTTGCAGAACTGGATGCTGGAGCGATCGATTTGCTGCCCGAGTTCCGCTGGTTGGCGGAATTGGGGAATATGACGCCCTATGAAATGGCACGTACTTTCAACTGTGGTATTGGCATGGCGGTTGTTGTTTCAGCCCAAAATGTCGATGAAACCATGCACATGCTTGAAAGAAGCGGCGAGCGGCCTAGTTTAATTGGCAGGATTGTCGGCGGCAGTGGTGAAGCGACCACGCGCATTCGATCCACGGCTGGTGATTGGGGTTATGACGACGCATTTGATATCCAGACATCGGTTTAAACAGGCCAGAGCTTAGGGGTGATATTCATGAGCGCTACAAAACTTGCAATTTTCATTTCTGGTCGTGGCAGTAACATGCAGTCCATTCTAGATGCCTGCGAGTCTGATACATTCCCCGCTGAGGTCGTTTTGGTTGTCTCTGACACGCCGGGTGCCGAGGGCTTGGCGAAGGCCGAAAAGGCGGGCATTGCCCACGCGACAATCGAGCGCAGCAACTATGACGACAAACAAGACTTTGAAGACGCCCTTGATCGTGTGGTGCGTGAAAGCGGTGCCGAAATGATCTGTCTTGCCGGATTTATGCGGGTTTTGGGGGCGCATTTCGTGAACAAGTGGGACAATAAAATCCTCAATATCCACCCTTCGCTTTTACCGTCTTTCCGCGGACTGCATACGCACCAGCAAGCACTGGACGCCGGCGTTCGCTTTTCTGGCTGTACGGTGCACATTGTGCGCCCTGCCTTAGATGATGGCCCCATCGTGGTGCAAGCGGTTGTTCCGGTGAACGAAGGCGACACAGCAGACAGCTTGTCAGCACGAATTTTACACTATGAACATGTGCTATACCCCGAAGCCATTCGGTTGCTCTGCACGGGCGAAGCCAAAGTCGTGGGCGACAAGGTGGATATTGCGAAGGGTCGCTGGCAAGTGACCGGACTAGTGAATCCGGCACCATTCATATAGGCGCGCACCGCACAAAAAAAGGCCGGGGGAAAACCCCGACCCTTTTTAATCTATATCCGTCCGTTATTAACCAGGAATATCGGCGTCCGTGAAGAATTGTGCGATTTCGATCGCTGCGTTTTCTTCGCTATCAGACCCGTGTACGGAGTTTTCACCGATGGAAAGCGCAAATTCCTTGCGGATTGTGCCTGCATCAGCCTCTTCCGGGTTTGTGGCGCCCATGACTTTGCGGTTCAATGCAACTGCATCTTCGCCTTCGAGAACCTGCACAACAACCGGTGCAGAGGTCATGAATTCAACCAGTTCACCGTAGAAAGGGCGCTCGGCGTGCACTTCATAGAATTTTTCAGCCTGGGCTTTGGTCATTTGAATGCGACGCTGGCCCACAATCCGCAGCCCTGCTTCTTCAAATTTAGCGTTGATCGCGCCGGTCAAGTTGCGCCGTGTTGCGTCCGGCTTAATGATCGAAAAAGTACGTTGCACTGCCATTTTATATTCCTCTGCTAAAAAATCGGGTCGGCAATTGTCTGGTGACCCATAAGTCCATTGTTGCGGCGGCTTATAGTGACTATTCGGCGTGGTTGCAAGTCCTATTCGTGTCCATCAACGGCGGGCTTTTCATCCCGCTTTCAACGTGCTAAATGGCGGCATGCTTAATCTGAACAACATTAGTTACCGCATTGACGGACGCCCCTTATTCGATCAGGCCAGCGCGCGCATACCAACCGGAAAGCGTGTGGCACTGTTTGGTCGCAATGGAACAGGCAAAACCACCCTGTTGCGATTGATACAGGGTGAAATCGCGCTGGATGATGGCGACATTCAGCTCAATAAAGGCGCGAGCCTTGGCGCAATCGCCCAAGAAGCCCCTGATGGTCCACAAAGCCTGCTGGACACGGTCATCAACAGTGATAAGGAGCTGCGGCGATTAAAAGAGCGCGCCGAAACCGCAACCGACGCACATGAAGTCGCCGACATTCACGAACGGCTTGCCCTGATGGACGCCTATACCGCCGAGGCCCGCGCCGCGGCCATTCTCGCCGGTTTGGGTTTTGACAGCGACGCCCAAGCACGCCCCTGCAGCAGCTTTTCCGGGGGCTGGCGTATGCGGGTTGCCTTGGCATCAGCACTGTTCAACCAACCTGATCTACTGTTACTGGATGAGCCGACCAACTATTTGGATCTGGAAGGCGTGATTTGGCTGGAAAGTTTTATTAAAACCTATCCGGGCACGCTGATCATCGTCAGTCATGACCGCGACCTTTTGAATAAAGCGGTTGATGGGATTTTGCATCTGAAGGATCAAAAGCTTAAATATTATACAGGCAACTATGATCAGTTCGAGGCAACCCGGCTGGAACAACAAGCGCAAAACGAAGCGCTGCGGGCAAAACAAGACGCCGATCGCAAACATCTGCAGGCCTATGTTGATCGCTTTCGCTACAAAGCCAGCAAGGCCAAACAAGCGCAAAGCCGGATCAAGATGCTCGCCCGCTTAAAACCCATCGCAAGCGCCACAGACGACCATACCGTGCCCTTTCATTTCCCCGCACCTGCGTCTATGGCACCGCCGTTGCTGGATATTACCGGCGCAAGCGTTGGTTATACGCCCGGCGAGCCTGTGTTGAGTGGCATTGACCTGCATCTTGATACAGACGAGCGCATTGCCTTGTTGGGGCAAAACGGCAATGGTAAATCCACTCTCGCCAAGCTGTTGTCTGGGCGCTTAAAGCCAGAAACAGGCGAGATCAAAAGCCATCCAAAATTGAAAGTTGGATATTTTGCCCAGCACCAATTGGATGAATTGAACCCAAAAGAAACACCCCTAGAACATTTAGAGCGCGCCATGCCCGGGGTACTGCCCGTGAAATTGCGGGCCAAATTGGGCGGCTTTGGCTTTGGTATCGAAAAGGTTGACCGCGCTGTGGAGACGCTCTCTGGGGGTGAAAAGGCGCGGCTTCTTTTGGCACTGATGAGCCGAGAAGAGCCACATGTTATGATCTTGGACGAACCGACCAACCATCTGGACGTTGATAGCCGCGAGGCACTTATCCACGCGCTCAATGAATATGAAGGCGCGTTGATCCTGATCACCCATGATCGCCATATCATCGAAGCCTGCGTAGATCGTCTGATGTTGGTCGCTGATGGCACACTGAAATCTTTTGATGGCGATCTTGAAGACTATAAGCGCTATCTGCTGGATCAGCGCCGGAACGGTCAAAGCTCGCCGAACAGTGGCCTTGTGAAAGACAATCCCCGCCTAAAAATAGCGGAGGCACCGCCCCCACCAAAGCTTCAAAAAGATAAGGACACCAAACGCTTAGAGGCTGAGAAACGGCAACGCCTCGCGCCCCTGACAAAGGCTGTTGAAAAGGCCGAGCGTAAGGCCGCGCAGGTGTCACAAGATTTGGCGAACTTAGAGCTTAAGTTGGCTGATCCGGCCTTATATGCGCCGGACACGCAAGACCCTAGAATGGTTCAGACCCTGCAAAAAGAAAAAGGTATGCTGAAAGCGAAACTGCGGGAAGCGGAAAATGCATGGCTGGCGGCAGAAGACGCCTTAGAAGCGGCAAAGAGCAGTTAGGCCTTATCAATCCACCGCCCAGCGTCGTCCTGTTGCCAATATTTAAGGCTCTCGCCCGCGTCTTTCATGGCCCGCCAACGCGCCCGTGCCTCTTCGGTCATGGCATGGGAGCGTCCATCAAACATGAAACAGCAGCGGGCATAATCGACGCGACCATCCAAATTTGCTTCGCCAACGGCAATCAAAACCTCTGCCCCCGCCGGGTTATCGCCCTGTGTGGTCAGATAGACGGGCTGTTGATCGGGGTATTTATCCTTTTCCGTGCCGTGCGGCAGGAAAGACGCTTCGTCGTAACGCCACAAGGCCTCGTCCAATTTATCCCGCGCTTCTGCATTGGCACAGCGGACGACAATCTTCATCTTCGCATCAAGGATCCGCGCCACCAGTTTTGGCAGCGCGTCCTCAATGCTTTGACGTTCAAGATGGTAAAATCCGGTTTCGCTCAAAACCCTACCCAACCCATTCTATTCATGGTTATCGGCGATCCAACGATCCAGCAGTCGCACGCCATAGCCCGTGGCCCCTTTTTCCCAGATATTGGTGTCTTTCTTCGACCACACAACCCCCGCAACATCAATATGCGCCCACGGCACATCGCCCGTATAGCGTTTTAGAAATTGCGCTGCTGTGATCGAGCCAGCACCCCGGCCACCAATGTTTTTCATATCCGCAATCGGGCTGTCAATCAGACGATCATATTCATCGGATAAGGGCATCCGCCACGCCAAATCACCGGAGCGTTCGCCTGCATCATAAAGCTGTTTGGCAAGGGCTTCGTCACTGGCGAAATAGCCAGCATATTGATCGGTGCCAAGGGCGATAATCATCGCGCCTGTAAGCGTTGCAAGGTCAATCATGGCTTTGGGTTTGAAGTTTTCCTTGGCATACCACAGAATATCGGCCAGCACCAAACGCCCCTCGGCATCTGTATTCAGCACTTCAATGGTTTGCCCCGACATGGATGTCACCACATCGCCCGGGCGCTGCGCGTTTCCGGATGGCATGTTTTCAACCAGACCAACAATGGCCACAACATTCACTTTGGCTTTGCGCCGAGCCAAGGCCCGCATGGTGCCTACCACGATGCCAGAGCCACCCATATCCCATTTCATTTCATCCATGCCTTCGCCGGGTTTCAATGAAATCCCGCCGGTATCAAAGGTGACGCCCTTCCCCACCAAGCATACGGGCTGCGCGTCGGCATCATCCAACCCATTCCAGCGCATGATGGCGACATGACTTTCTTTGTCACTGCCCTGGCCAACCGCCAGAAGCGCCCGCATGCCGATCTTTTCAAGCTCAGCCTCACCCAAAAGTTGTACGTCCACCCCGTCTTCGGACAAAGACTTGATCGCCTGAGCGTAACTTTCCGGATGAATGATATTGCCCGGCTCGCTGATTAGGTCTCGGGTGAAATAAACACCATCGATTACCGCATCCATCGGCGCGTACAGCTCTGCTGCTTTAGCGTGGTCTGAACACAACAGGTTTATGGCCTTCAAACTTGGTTTTTTATGATCAGGCTCTTTGGTCCGGTATTTATCGAAGCGATAAGCGCGCATTCTTGCCCCAGCGGCAATTCGCGCAGCAATATGGGCCGTATCCAAACCTTCGCCAGATGCTTTATCCAGCGCGATATTCAGAATATTTTCACCAGAGGAAATCAAACGCGCCACCAAAGCGCCACCCAATTCTTCGGCCTTACGTTCGCTGAAGTCATCGCCCGCGCCAATCCCGACCAACAAAATACGCGAGTGATTGTCGCTCGGGGCCAATATCTCTAGAATCTCACCGCGTTCGCCACGAAATCGGCTGGCAATGATGGCGCGGCCAATCGCGCCGTCTAGCTCTGCGTCAATCAAAGCGGCTGTGGTTGACAGGGCCTTATCTTTGTCGGCGAACACCGCCAACGCGCCGATTTTCGTGGTATCAATGGCTTCAAATCCGATTTTCATCTAGGCTTACCTCATCAAGGTTTAGAGTGATTTATGAATGAACAATTCCCCTTACCTATACTCCCCAGAACCTGACTTGGAAAGGGTCTAGGTTGGCTGTTTTTTGCGTCGAATGGATGATGGCCAAATTCGCGCCATGTTTTTGTGTCACTCGGCAATTGCATGGGCGACCAAAGCCGTTTAGAAACACGGACAAGCGGAAAGCAAACGAGCGGTATGATAACTTTTTGGGCTAAAAATGGATTGAAACGCGGGCAACACCCTTGCCGCCGCTTTCACCTATATGCATCCCTGCCCTTTCTTGCGCTCATTGCGACTATGCCCGTAATGGCGGCGGCTCAGGAAACCATCAATATCGCAGCGCAATCGGTCACACTGTCACCCGACGCCTTTGTGGAACTGGCGGCCGATACGCTGGTCTATGACGAGAGCAGTAAAAGCGTGACCGCACAGGGCAATGTCAGTATCGCCCATCAGGGCTATAGCCTGATGGCGGATCACGTCATTTATTATGAACTGGTCGGCGAGGTTCACGCCACCGGCAACGTGCAAATTACAGACCCGGACGGCAGTATGCTGCTGGTGGATGAAGCGCGTTTGGATAACGAATTGCGCGAGGGCTTCATTAAAAACATTCGCTTAATCCTGTCTGATGGGTCGCGCTTGTCGGCCAGCGAAGGCGAGCGCAGTGCTGGCGGGCGGTCCCGTATGGAGCATGTCAGCTTTACGCCCTGCCCGGTTTGCGAAGATGACGTGGAAAAAGACCCGGTCTGGATGATCCGCGCGGTGCGCGTAATCCATGACGAAGAAAAGAAGCGTTTTTACTATAAAGACGCGGTCATGGAAGTCCTCGGCGTGCCGATCCTGTATCTACCGGCGATTTCTCACCCTGACCCGCGGGTAAAGCGGGCCTCTGGGTTTTTAATCCCGGAGATTGGCGGCCGCAATGACATGGGCCTCAGCGTTGCACTTCCTTATTATCATGTGTTTAACGACAGCATGGATGCCACCATCACACCCATTATCAACAGCAAAGAACGCCCGGTGCTATCCGGTCAGTTCCGCCGCCATCTGGGAGTTGGTGAATTACAGCTGGATGGCAGCGCGACCTATACCCATCAGCGCGATACCAACAACGCGAAGCTGGATACGCAAGAATGGCGCGGACATGCCTTTGCCAAGGGGAATGTGGAACATCAGGACAATTGGCTGACCAATTACCAACTTCAATGGGCCAGCGATGATACCTATCTCCGCCGTTATGGATTTGGTGATTATGATAGCTTAACCAGTAATATTCAAACGCAAGCATTTTGGGGCCAATCTTGGTTGAGTATCCGCGCGCTTTCATTCCAAGGTCTGCGCACAGAAGATGATCAAGGACGCGCGGCCATGGCGTTACCCATGATCCAATACGAATATGTTGGCAAACAAGGTCAAAATGGCGGACGCTGGACGGGCGGCGCATCCTCTGTCGCTTTGGTGCGCACCGACGGCATGGATACGCTGCGCACATCCGGTCATATGGGTTGGGAATTGCCACATATCACCCGTTGGGGCCAAGTTGTTAAGTTGACGGGTAAACTGCGCGGTGATGTCTATCACGTGAATGATGCAGCCCGAGCCGACGATCCGCAATATGCGGGCAAAGACGGAACCCACAGCCGGTTTTTGCCAATGGTTTCGGCCAGTACAAGTTGGCCATTTGCATCTTATCAAGGTCAGACGACGCAGATTATAGAGCCGATTGTGGATGTTGTAATTGCACCACAAAGAACACCTCGGGATGTGTTTCCCAATGAAGACAGCCGAAATTTCGAGCTATCAGATGCCAATATTCTGGATGAAAACAGATTTCCCGGGATTGATCGGTGGGAGGGCGGCGCGCGCTTGAACTATGGCCTGCGCTGGCAAATGGAAACACCGGGACTGCTGACCGACGTGTTTTTTGCCCAAAGCTACCGCTTTAACGAAGAGATTAGCCTCTTCGGCGATGGGTCGGGGCTGGAGGAGAATTTTTCGGATTACGTCGCCCGTGTCGAGGTTGAGGCGCAAAAGTTTGGCAGCATCGCCTACCGCGTGCGCCTAGATAAAGACACCTTCAAGGTTCGCCGCCAAGAGTTGAGCATGCGCGCCGGTGATGAGCGAACCAATATCAATATTCGATATTTCAGGCTGCTGCGTGGGGATGAGTTTTTCGGGGCGGACGACCGACACGAGATTAACGCAGGTGGCTCAATCGGCCTGAAAGCCAACTGGTCAGCCTTTGGCCATATTACCAGCGACCTGACAGATGGGTACAAGGCCATTGCGCATAGCCTCGGGCTCTTGTATAGGGACGACTGTCTGGAGTTAAGCCTTGCGTGGCAAAAATCTTTTACGCGCGACCGCGACATTGTTCCGGGTAGCTCGATTATGTTCAGATTACGCCTAAAACACTTAGGTTAAATTGCTTAAGCTAGATGCAAAGAATTGGATAGACTGCAACAATGACCATTCGGACCACAATTCAAGCGACAAAGATAAAGCAAGCCGTGATGATCGGCTTGGCGGCCATAGGAATCGTGTCAGGGTTTTCGGTCACCCTGCCGCAGGCCGCCGCCCAAGAAGTCCTGCAAAAAATTGAAGCTCTTGTGAATGATGAAATTATTTCGCGCTATGATTTGGATCAGCGGGTTCGCCTTATCATTGCCGCGGGCGGTGGGGTAGAAACACCTGAAGAATTAGAGCGGTTGAATGAGGAAATTTTACGCAGCATGGTTGATGAACGCCTGCAATTGCAGGAAGCAGCAACATTTGAGCTGGAAGTGGCGGACGAAGAGATCGCCGACGCGTTTCGCAATATCGCGCAAAGCTTCAATCAAACGCCTGAGGAGTTTGGCAACTTTCTAATCCAGGCGGGCAGCAGTCACCAAACATTGTTTGATCAATTGCGCGCTGAGTTTGCTTGGCAGCGCTTGGTTCAGGGTCGATTGGGGTCGCAGATTGTCATTAGTGACGAAGATGTCGAAGAACGCCTAGAGCGTATGATCTCGAATCAGGGTAAATATGAATACCGCATGTCGGAAATCTATCTGATCATTGATGATCCTTCGCGGACTCAATTGGTCACACAGACCGCAACCCGTATTCTGCAACAGTTACGAGATGGCGCACAATTTGCGTTAATGGCGCAACAATTCTCCGAGTCGTCGTCGGCTGCGCGTGGTGGTGACCTGGGCTGGGTTGCTCAGGACCAGTTGGCACCGGAGTTGAACAAGGCGATCGCGGAAATGAAGGTGGGCGAGACCGCAGGGCCTGTGGTCTCGGGGAGTGGCGTGTATATTTTGTCCATGACCGACCGCCGGCGCATCCTAAGCGCGGACCCGCTGGATGCAAATGTCAAATTGCACGGTATCACCTATCCGTTTACCGCCGAAACGACGCAGGAACAGGCAGAGGCCTTCTTGGACCTTCTTGAGGCCGAGACCCCCTTGGTCACCAGTTGCGAACAAATTCCGGCCATGGCAGAACGTTTGGGTGCCCCCCAATACGGCGAATTGGCAGAGGTATCGTTGCGCGATATTAATCCCCAGCTACGCCCCCTTTTGGCGGAGTTGGAAACTGGCCACCCATCGCAACCTGCGGTCTCCAGCACGGGTGTACAGATATTTTTCATTTGTGAGCGCTCCGACCCAGAAGTTAAAATCCCGACCTTTGATGAAGTCTTAGGTCAATTGGAACAACAAAGGCTTGCCATGATGGCGCGGCGGTATCTTCGGGACCTGCGGCGAGACGCCATTGTGGAATATAAATAGGTGCTCTGGTGGCCGGTTCTAAAACACAGCCTGGCATCCCAAATGTTCCTGAGCGTTTATGCGCACTGCCGCTCGCTCTTTCCATGGGTGACCCGGCTGGCATAGGGCCTGAGATCATCGCCAAAGCATGGCGTGCCCGGGTTGCCCGCGCCATCCCGCCTTTTTATGTCATTGGTGTTCAAGACGCGCTGCATGCGGTGGATATTGACCTGCCCTGCCAAGTGATCGCCAGGCCGGGCGATGCCTTAGCTGTTTTCGACACTGCGCTTCCCATCATGGAAATTCCGATCGAGACCTGCCCATCACCCGGACGCCCGACCTCAGACGGTGCCAAAATGGCGCGCGAAGCAATCGCCTTAGGGACCCGTCAGGCCCTGCGTGGAAAAGCGGCAGCGCTGGTCACGGCCCCCATCCATAAGGCTGGTCTTTATGGCACAGGCTTTGATTTTAAGGGCCATACAGATTATCTGGCGCACCTGTGTGATCAAGATGAAAGCGACGCTGTTATGCTGCTGGTGGGCGGCGGCATACGGGTGGCACCATTGACGATACATATTGCCCTTAAAGATGTGCCAAAGGCTGTCACAAAGGATGCCATCCTGCGGACCGCTAAAATTATGCTGAGAGATTTGGAGACGCGCTTTGGCTTTAGCAATCCCCGCCTTGCGATAACGGGCCTAAATCCGCACGCAGGTGAAGATGGCTCCATGGGTTTAGAAGAACAAGAACATATTATTCCTGCCATTTTGGAATTACAGAATGCTGGCCATCAGGTCAGCGGGCCGCATCCCGCCGATACCCTGTTTTCCGATGCTGCCCGGATGGGCTATGATGCCGCCTTGGCCATGTATCATGATCAAGCCCTAATCCCCGTGAAGACGCTTGATTTTAGCGCAGGCGTCAATACCACGCTGGGCTTGAAAATTGTCCGCACCTCGCCCGATCATGGCACTGCATTTGATATTGCAGGACAAGACATGGCCGATCCTGAAAGCCTGATACAGGCCTTATTCCTTGCCGCGCGCTTGGCGGATTAAGCCAATGACAGAGGTTGACCCACTCCCCCCGCTCCGCGAAGTGATTGCCAACCACGGATTAAGCGCCAAAAAGTCCTTTGGGCAAAATTTTCTTCTCGATTTGAACCTGACACGCAAAATTGCGCGGTCTGTCCCCAATTTAGAAGCCTCGACGGTCATCGAAATCGGCCCCGGTCCCGGTGGTCTGACACGCGCCCTCTTGATGGAAGGTGCCAAGCACGTCATTGCCATTGAAAAAGATGATCGTTGCGCGCCGGTACTCGAAGAAATCGCCGCAGCCTTTCCCGACCGCCTGACCTGGCAAAACGCCGATGCAATGGATATCGACTATAACGCACTTGCGGGAGGAAGTGGCCGCCCGGTGCATATTTGCGCCAATTTGCCGTATAATGTCGGCACAGCCTTGCTGGTCAAATGGCTCGGCGGTGAGGTTTGGCCACCTTTTTATGACAGCCTCACGCTGATGTTCCAAAAAGAGGTCGCCGAACGCATCACCGCGGGCGCTGGCAACAAGGCCTATGGTCGTCTGGCTATTCTGGCGGGATGGCGGGCACAAGCGCGGAAACTTTTCGACCTGCCCGCCCGTGCATTCACCCCACCACCCAAGGTGAATTCAAGCGTTGTGCAGATCATACCCCGCACGCCCGTGCTTGATCATCTTCGGGCAAAGGATCTGGAGCGGCTATCTGAAGCGGTCTTCGGGCAGCGGCGCAAAATGCTCCGCGCCAGTTTGAAGCAATTGAACATCAAAGACACTGCGTTTCTCGCCGAGCTTGGCATTGCCGCAACCGCACGGCCAGAAGAGTTGGATATCGTGGAAATTTGCAGGCTCGCCCGCGCCATCGGCGCGATGAAGCGCTAATCCTTATCCTGCATCAGGGATTTAGCCAGCTCGGCTACGCCCGGACAGCGTGAACGACGAAGGCGTTCGGACCGTAAAATGGTTTTCAATTGATCCAAGCAAATATCAACGTCTTCATTGACCAAAACATAATCATATTCGAACCAGTGGGAGATTTCAGCCGTTGCCTTGGCCATACGGCCGGCAACCACATCAGCACTGTCTTGGCCCCTGCCCACGAGGCGCTCTTTCAAGGCATCCAACGATGGTGGCAGAATAAAGACGCGCACAATGTCGCCCTCAGCCTGATCTTGCATTTGCTGCGCGCCCTGCCAATCAATGTCAAACAAGACATCCCTGCCTTCGCTCAGGCGTTCCATCACCGGGCCTTTCGGCGTTCCATAGCGATTGCCAAAAACACTCGCATGTTCAAGGAATTTGTCCGCGTCCACCATCATTTGAAAGGTCTCTTCGCTGACGAAGCGATAATCCACACCGTCGGTTTCCCCCGGGCGCGGTGCGCGCGTGGTGACAGAAATAGACAGCGAAATTTGTTGATCTTCATCCAACAGCCGCCGCGACAGCGTGGTTTTACCCGCGCCAGAGGGTGACGAAAGGATCAGCATTAATCCGCGTCGACGTCCTATATTCATCTCAATCCCCACTGTTCCTGCCTATTCCACATTTTGAATCTGTTCGCGCAACTGGTCAATAGTTGCCTTCATAGCCAACCCGGTCTGGGTCAAATCCATATCGCCGGACTTGGAACAGATTGTATTGGCCTCACGGTTAAGTTCTTGTGAAAGAAAATCAAATTTTCGCCCGATCGGTCCCGCACTCTCCAGCAACGCGCGCGCTGCGGCGATATGGGCGTCCAGCCGATCCAATTCTTCGCGAATATCGGCCTTTACCGCTAAAAGCGCGATTTCATGTTCCAAACGATCGGCACTTACAGCGTCCGGCTTATGGTCCATAATCTCATGCAGTTTTTCAAGGAAACGGGCCTTGATCGTCTCTATGCGGGCGCCATCACTGACCTTTGCCACATCATATTGGCTTGATAAGTCGTCGAGAAGTCCCCGGATCACCGTCTCCATGGCGGCGCCCTCAACCGCCCTGTTTTGATTGAGGGTTTCAAGCGCCGTGTCAAATCCAGCCAAGACATCAAGGCGCAATAGCGCCAGATGATCGGCGCTCAAGCGCACCTCAGCGGCCTCAATCACGCCGCGCACGCTCAAATAAGTTGCCAGATCGGAGGCCCCGAGATTTTCCTGATTTTCATAATCACCAGCAAGACCAATCAATTCTTCCAAGAATGGGCGGTTCACCCGCAGGCCTTCGCCACCGCCGGGCAAGCGAATCTCCAATAAGCCGCTCAGGTTCCCCCGTGTGATTTGGCCGGTCAGTCGCCGCTTCACCTCAATATCCAAGCCGTTCAATATCGGGGGTGTGCGAAACCGCGCATCAAGCCCCCGCGAATTCACGCTTTTTAGCTCCCAATGCCACTCGATATCGCCCATATCGGGAACATTGGTCTGTCCCTCAACGCGGGCGAAGCCTGTCATGCTTTTGGTGCTCATTTTCTGTTCCTTTTATATCAGCTTGGCTGCTAGGATGGGCCGATGGAAAATGTCAAAGGACTATAGGTTCGCGGCGGCGGCCAATCAAAAGAATTGTTCGATAATCGTCTTTTAGGGGGAATAGACCATGCAAAATCCACGTCGCGTACTGATTACCGGTGGCTCAAGTGGAATCGGCGAGGCATTGGCCATGATTTATGCAAAACGCAGGTGTTTTGTAGCAATTTCAGGGCGCGATGAGGCGCGTGTGAAGGCCGTGGGTGAAAAGATTGAAGCCGCAGGCGGCACAGCCGACGCCCGCGTGATTGATGTGTGTGACGATGTCGGTATGGCGGCATGGATCAACGAGGTTGATGATGCCGGGCCGCTTGATTTGGTGATCGCAAATGCGGGTGTGGGCTTTGGTTCGACCGTGGATATGACGCTGCATGAGCGTGCGGTCAAAACCTTTGAGATCAATGTCGGTGGTGTCTTTAACACGGTTCACCCCGCGATAGAGCGTATGAAAAAGCGTGGTCGCGGACAGATCGCCACGGTGTCAAGTTTAGCCGGAATTGTCGGACTACCTGATAATCCCGCCTATTCAGGCTCTAAAAACGCTGTACGGGCCTACACGGAAAGCCTACGGGGGACATATGCGCACAGGGGTATTGAAATCAGCGCAATCTGCCCCGGCTATGTCAAAAGCCGCTTGACCGATCAGAATAAATTCAACATGCCATTTTTCATGGATACGCCAAAGGCGGCTGAAATTATTGTCAAAGGGTTGGAGAAGAATAAAGGCCGTATTGCCTTCCCCTTTCCTATGTTCGCGCTGGTGCGCTTTGCTCAGATCATCCCCTATTTTCTTGCTGAAAAGCTTCTGGCCGCAATGGCACCAAAACGAAATTATGAAGCAAATACAAAGTCTTAGCGTGGGTTACTGGCGTTGTGATTTGATTTGGCGCCATTCACGGACATTGCGGTTGTGTTCTTCCAGCGTGGTCGCAAAGACATGACCACCACTGCCATCAGCGACAAAATACAGTTCATCGGTAAATTCCGGATCGAACACCGCCTCCAAGGAAGCCCTGCCCGGATTAGCAATCGGGCCAAGAGGCAACCCCCGTATGCGGTATGTATTATATGGCGTTTCCCGGTCCAAGTCACTTTGCAGGATGGCGCGCCCCAAGGGCAAACCACCAGTAATGCCATAAATGACCGTGGGGTCTGTTTGCAGGCGCATGTTTTGTTGTAGTCTATTCAGAAATACAGCGGCGATGCGCCGTCGTTCGCCCTCAACCGCGGTTTCTTTTTCAACAATGGACGCAAGGATCAGCGCCTCCTGCTTGCTCGCCAATGGGAAATCAGCGGCCCGCGCAGACCATAATCTGTCCAACACAAGGCGCATATCCATCTGCGCTCGGCGGATAATGCCATCACGTGTTTCGCCCTTTTTGAAATGATAAGTTTCGGGCAATAAGCTACCTTCTTCGGGCACATCTGAGACAGGCCCCAGCAGCGTCTCGTTATCATCCAACAGGGTCAAAACCTGCGCCACGGATAGGCCCTCAGCGAGGGTCACGCTGTGATCCCGGGTTTTACCCTCGCGGATCATTTTAAACGCGTCAGTCCCGCTAATTCCTGCCGGAAAGGCGTATTCCCCAGCTTGCAAGGCCCCTGAGGCACGGAGGATCCGCACCACCATGTTAAAATCACGGGATGAATGGATCACGCCCGCCTCTTCCAGCTTTGCCGACATGCTGCGCAGACTGCTACCCGGGGCAATCTCTACAACGGTTTCAGCGGTGGATGGGCCGGGCGATTCAAAGCGTTTCACCGCCGCGATGATATCTATGGCAACCAGCAGACCCAGCACCACAAACAGGTAAAACATCCCGCGTATGAGATTTTTGCTTAACATTCAGACGCCTGAAAACACAGACCATCACTGCCAGCGGGTAGCTGACCATCAATGCCAAGAAGGCCATCCATACGAATATGCGCAATTGACGGGGCTGTACCATCAAAATGAATCAGGCCTATATGATCAAAACCGTTGGGGTCGTTTGGGCGCTGGCTACCGCCGGTAGTGCCCAGAATGGTGTAATCCATGCCATTTCTTTTGCGGTGTGAGAACGAATGTTCATGCCCCGCAAAAACCGAATAATTCCGGCCCTCAAGGGCCTTTTCAATGCGCGCCAGACTTTTGCCCTCAGCCGCGCGCCACGTTGGTTTATGCATGAACAAAAATGTCCATTTCGCATCCGCATTATCCGCAATCACGGCCTCAAAATAGGCTGATTGATCATGGCCTATGGTGCCAGAAACCCGCTCCGGCATGTGGAAATATTCCATATCCTTCGCCGCATCATAGCCATCAGCATCAATCACTGCGATGGCTTTAGCTCGCGCGTGATAGACCGCCATCATGCGGTCCACATCCATGTCTTCGGAATCAAGGATCAAAAACAAGGCGTCGCCATAGCGAAAATGATAATATCGGGTGCCATATCGGCCTTGCCAAACTTCGCGCATGGTCGGGTTGGTCAGGTCATGATTACCCCCGGCAAAGAAAAATGGTGCATTGATCTTCGCTGCCAAGGCGTCAAACCCATCCCATTCCTGATGCAGACGCGCCCGGTCTTCGCTGCCACCATCAATTAAATCACCAACGCTGAGAACAAATTCTGGACGCAGTTGATTGACCTGCACCGCTGCCACGTCAAAGATACCGTTGCGGTAACCGCCCCATAAATCAGAGACAATAGCGAAAGTGAACCCATTCGGGTTGCGATCGAAATTCTGATGACTCCACGGTGTTTCAGTCGTCACGACATCATGGGAAAATTGCGCTTGCTGCGGGGTGGTACACCCTGACAGGCCAATCAACAGAAGTGCAGCAATGATGAACTGTCGCATGTTGACGCTTCCCTCCTAAAGACCAAAATCAGAAGGTAGACTAGCGTCAAATCCAAACATTTCAAAGAAGGCTTTTAAGACCTGCGCGATCCGTAATGCTTAATCGACTTGGCGCATGAGGAGTGACGCGTTGGTCCCACCGAAGCCAAAGGAATTCGACAGAACCGTGTTTATTTCGCGTTCCTGGGCGGTTAACGGCACCAGATTTATGCCTTCGCAGCCCTCGCCAATATTTTCAAGGTTCAATGTTGGCGGCGCAACATTATCGCGCATCGCAAGAATACAGAAAATAGCTTCGACACTCCCCGCAGCGCCCAACAAATGCCCAATTGAGGATTTGGTGGACGACATCGCCATAGTACCCGCACTGGCACCGAACAGACGCCGAACCGCATTCAGTTCAATGTCATCGCCCATCGGTGTCGAAGTTCCGTGCGCATTGACATAATCAATGTCTGCAACGTCAATCTCAGCACGCTTCACAGCCATTTGCATTGAGCGGAAGCCCCCATTACCATCTGGTGCTGGTGAGGTCACATGATAGGCATCACCGGACATGCCGTAACCGCAAATCTCCGCATATATTGTCGCGCCGCGCTTTTTCGCATGTTCGTATTCTTCGAGAACAACAATACCAGCGCCCTCGCCCATGACAAAACCATCCCGGTCTCTGTCCCACGGGCGTGACGCGCGGTGCGGTTCATCATTGAAATTGGTGGACATCGCTTTGGCTTGGGCAAAGCCTGCCATGCCAACGCCACAAAGCGCGGATTCAGCGCCACCTGCAACCATAACATCGGCATCATCAAGCATGATCATACGCGCCGCATCACCAATGGCGTGCGCACCAGTGGAACATGCTGTCACTGGCGCATGGTTCGGGCCTTTAAAGCCATATTTGATGGAGACATTACCGGACACCAAGTTGATCAAGCGACCGGGAATAAAGAACGGAGAGACGCGCCGCGGGCCACGCTCGTGATAAAGAATCGAAGCCTCCTGAATGCCGGGCAATCCACCAATGCCAGAGCCAATCATCACACCTGTTCGCAGGCATTCTTCTTCGCCGGGGTTTTCCCAGCCAGCGTCAATCACCGCCTGTGTCGCGGCGGTCATGCCATAAACGATAAAGGGGTCAACGCGGCGCTGTTCTTTTGGGTCCATCCAATCATCCGCATTGAATGTCATGCCAGTTCCGTCGCCTGCCTTAATCTCGCATGCGATACGACACGTTAGATCGCTGGCATCGAAACGTGTAATGGGGCCAGCACCCGACTGCGAGTCGATGATACGGCTCCATGTTTCTTCAACCCCGCAACCAAGCGGTGTCAGCAAACCCAGTCCTGTGACTACTACACGTCTCATATATATCCCCCTACAGATGAGCTAATGTCCCCAGAAATCAGAGACACGAAGATACGGTAAACGAAGATAAGGTATGGGGTGGTCTTTGTCAGCTTGTTTTGGCAAAAACAGCATCTAAAATCCGGCCCGAATCAAGAGCAGCCAAACGATGGGTTCGGCTGCTCGTGATCAAATGCCTAGCTGACGCTTACGCGTTGGCTTGGATAAAGTCGATTGCGTCTTTAACCGTCTGAATCTTCTCAGCCGCATCGTCCGGAATTTCTACGGCGAACTCTTCTTCGAACGCCATGACCAGCTCAACAGTGTCGAGGCTGTCAGCGCCCAGATCGTCGATGAAGCTTGCGCTTTCAACAACTTTATCTTCACTCACACCAAGGTGCTCTACAACGATTTTTTTAACGCTTGCAGCGATATCAGACATGTTGGTCATCCCTGTTTCTAATTGACTTTGTTACGGTTCACTCTTTCGAGCGTTTCAGTAAATTCCGAGTGGCTTTTAGCGTGCGAAATCTTGAATGGCAAGTGACTTTATCATTTCCCGCCCTCTCAAGCGCGACAAAACGCCATCAAATCATCGCCATACCGCCATTGACGTGCAGTGTTTGCCCGGTCATGTATCCCGCCTCTTCGCTGGCCAAATATAATGCTGAGGCGGCTATTTCCTCTGGCTGACCCAATCGACCGGCGGGAATGTTTGCCATAATAGCGTCTTTTTGTTCGTCTGTCAGCGCATCCGTCATCGGTGTTTCGATAAAACCCGGGGCGATGCAATTCACTGTAATGTTCCGCGATGCGACCTCCTGGGCCAAAGACTTAGACATCCCCACAGTTCCGGCTTTAGACGCCGCATAATTGGCCTGCCCAGCATTGCCAGTTTGTCCAACCACACTGGTGATATTAATGATGCGCCCAAAACGCGCCTTCATCATTGGCCGCAGAACAGATTTAGACAGCTTGAACACAGCCTGCAAATTAACCCGCAGCACGTCGTCCCAATCATCATCAGACAAACGCACCGCAAGATTATCGCGCGTGATACCAGCGTTATTCACCAGGATATCAATGCCGCCCATGGCCTCTATCGCCGACTTAGCCAGTGCTTCGACGCTTTCCATGTCGCCCAAATTGGCGGCAACAACATGGGTGCGCACGCCAAGGTCTTTAGCGAGGGATTCGAGCTTCTCAACACGGGTCCCAGACAAAACAACCTCGGCCCCAGCCGCGTGAAAGGCGCGCGCGATCGCTTCGCCAATACCGCCTGTGGCCCCTGTAACCAATGCCTTCTTACCGCTCAAATCAAACATAACACGCTCCTGAATAGTCTAGATGGATGACCTTAAAGGCTGGTCAAAAAATCATCAATAGTTTCCGGCGATTCGATGCTAATGGCCGCCATATCACGGTCTATGCGCCGGGCCAAACCAGATAGCACCTTGCCCGCACCCACCTCGACCAGTGTATCCACGCCCAACGCGCCCATGCGGGCCACCGATTCCCGCCACCTAACGACACCTGTAACCTGCTGCACCAACAAGTCGCGAATTTGGTCTGGATCGCTCACCACATCTGCCGTGACATTGGCGATCAGGGGCAGAACGGGGACGGAAATTTCTGTACCAGCAAGGGCATCCCGCATCGCATCGGCAGCGGGTTGCATCAGCGCGCAATGAAAAGGAGCGCTCACTGGCAGAAGAAGCGCACGTTTCGCCCCTGCCTCTTTGGCCATTTCTGCGGCCTTTTCAACACCCGCCTTGGTTCCAGATATCACCACCTGACCCGGCGCATTGTCATTGGCAACACTCACGTCCTGGCCTGCATCGGCGCAAATAGCCTTAACCTCATCCCACTCCAGCCCTAGAACTGCGGCCATGGCGCCAGCGCCCACCGGCACGGCCTTTTGCATCGCTTCGCCGCGAAGCCGCAACAGACGCGCCGTATCGGATAGGCCTATGGCCCCAGCCGCGCAAAGTGCACTGTATTCGCCCAAGCTGTGCCCGGCGACATAGCCGGCCAACTCTGACATTTCCTTGCCCTGCGCGGCGATCACGCGCATTACTGCCACACTCACCGCCATCAATGCTGGTTGGGTATTTTGGGTCAACTTTAGATCGTCTTCGGGCCCTTCAAACATGATCGCAGAAAGGGATAGTCCCAAGGCGTCATCAACTTCTTGAAAGACCTCACGCGCGGCCGAATGGGCCTCGCCTAATGCTTTGCCCATACCCACATATTGGCTGCCTTGCCCGGGAAATATAAATGCGCGTGACATTCGCTCAAACTCCTTTAAGGGATTGGAAAATCTGCCCCGTGGTAGCCGCAAAGATGAAAAAGTGCAAGGGTGCAAAACCAAACATTGCCCCGAACAAATCGCCGCACACCATTTTATCCTTGCATCCCCCCCCTAAAAAGCATAGAAACCGCCCCGCAGGGTGGATCACGGTCGATTACCGCCAACCTGTAAGAAGAGAGCTGGAGATGCCCAAGCATGGTGCTGGGTAGGCGATCAGCAAAAATGGAGCGAAACATGTCTTTATACGAACATGTTTTCATCGCGCGCCCAGACATTACGGCGCAACAGGTGGAAACACTCATCAAAGACTTTTCCGACATCGTGAGCAATGGCGGCGGAAAAGTAACCAAAACTGAATATTGGGGCCTCCGTAACACGGCCTATAAGATTAAAAAGAACCGCAAGGCGCATTACGTGATGCTGCACATTGACAGTGCGCACCCGGCAGTTGCCGAAATGGAGCGCCAGCAGCGTCTGAATGACGACGTGCTGCGGGCGATGACCATTCGTGTTGATGCGTTGGAAGAAGGCCCGTCCGCAGTTATGCGGCACAAGGCTGACAAACGTGACCGTGTCGAGCGTTCTGAACGCCCATCGAGGGAGAGCTAATCATGGCTGAAGATAACAACACCTCTGGCGGCGGTCGTCGCCCATTCTTTCGTCGTCGCAAGTCCTGCCCCTTCACCGGGTCGCGCGCGCAGACCATTGATTATAAAGATGTAAAGCTGCTTCAGCGTTATATCTCTGAACGTGGCAAGATTGTTCCAAGCCGGATCACCGCCGTTTCTGCTAAGAAACAGCGCGAATTGGCAAAAGCAATCAAGCGGGCACGCAATATCGCCCTGCTGCCATTTGTCGTCGAATAGGGAGAGATATAATGGAAATCGTACTCCTCGAACGCGTTGAAAAGCTCGGCCAGATGGGCGATGTGGTAAAGGTTAAGGCCGGCTATGCCCGGAATTGCCTCCTGCCTCAGAAAAAAGCTTTGCGGGCCACCAAAGCCAACTTGGCTGTGTTTGAATCACAGCGTAAGGAAATCGAAGCGCGCAACCTTGAAGCCAAAAAAGAGGCTGAAGCTGTTGCGAAAACCCTTGATGGCAAGCACATTACCTTGTTGCGGCAAGCTGGCGAATCTGGCCAGCTTTATGGCTCGGCAACCACACGTGACATTGCCATCGGCATTAGCGAAGACCTTGGTGTGAAAGTCAAACGCGCCCAAGTCGAGCTGGAAAAACCCATCAAGGATATCGGCGTATATACCGTTGGTGTTCGCTTGCATCCAGAGGTTACAGCGAAGGTCTCCGTGTCCATCGCCCGCTCCTCTGAAGAAGCGGCCAGCCAACTTGACGCCCATATGGCTGTCGATTCTGTTGCAGATGTTTTCGAATCAGATGAACTGGCCAAATCGGCGGCTCAAGAGATCGTTGAAGACATTGCTGAAGACGTTGCGGCTGAAGACGTTGCAGTTGAAGGTGGTTCTGGCGAAGACGCCAAGGCTGAATAAGCTTTTCGCGCTTTCTTACGCTTAAAATTCTAAAAAGGGTGGCTTTTCAAGTCGCCCTTTTTTTCAACCTAGTTTCAGACAATCCACAATATTATCCACACCCCAACGCGACCGATGGGGTGCAAATAAAGGATAATCACAGTTTATCCCCATTTTGAAAGAATTGTGGAAAGTATAGCCGTGATAAGCCAATAATAATTACAACGGAGCTTGAACAAATGCGTATAACCCCTTCTACAAGATTTGGCACAGAATTCGGCATCTCGAATTGTTCGCCGTGTCATACCAATTTCTACCCATCACTCGGGGTGATGAGATTTCGTTTCTTGAGGGGGAAACATTTTGGCTAAGAACGCACCAGACGATCATCAGGGCCTGTCAACAGGCATGACCGCGCCAATGGCGGCAAACGAAGACAATCACCCACCGGGGTATCGTCAACTGCCGCACAATATCGAGGTGGAACAAGCCCTGTTGGGGGCCATTCTGGTCAATAACATGGCCGCCGAGCGGGTGCAGAGTTTCCTCCAGCCCGAGCATTTCTTCGAACCCGTGCACGGACGTATCTTCGATGCGATCACTAAGCTGTTGGAGCGGGGACAGTCCGCCGACCCAATGAAGCTCAAGCCCTATTTTGATGCCGATGAAGCCTTAACGGATCTGGGCGGGGCGGCTTATTTGGCGCGTTTGGCCATGAGCGCCGCCACCATCATCAATGCCGAGGACTATGGCCGCACCCTTTATGACTTGGCGTTGCGCCGTGAATTGATCCAAGTGGGCGAAGACATGGTGATTACCGCCTATGACAGCCCCATTGATCAATCCGCCACCGAACAAATTGAAACGGTTGAGGGACATCTGTTTAATTTGGCCGAACAGGGCAGTCACGAAGGCGGCTTTAAACGATTTTCGCATTCCTTAACCACCGCGGTGGATAATATTCAAGCGGCCTATAAGGACCCACATAAACTATCTGGTGTGACCACGGGTCTGAAAGACCTGAACGAGAAAATCGGCGGTCTGCATAATTCTGACCTGATGATTCTTGCCGGACGCCCAGCCATGGGTAAAACCGCCCTTGCCACCAATATCGCCTTTGCCGCTGCATTGGAACATTTTCAGGACAGCACCACCAAAGACTTCGACATGGAAACATCGAAGGGCGCGGTGGTTGGCTTTTTCTCATTGGAAATGAGTGCTGATCAGCTCGCCGCGCGTATATTGGCCGAGCGGTCCGGCATTCCAGCGGAGAAAATGCGTCGCGGTCAATTGAATGACGAAGAATTCAAAAAATTGGCGCGCGCCGCACAGGAATTGGAACAGGTGCCCTTTTTCATTGATGACACCGCCGGTATATCCATCGCCGGGCTGCGCACCCGGGCGCGTCGCCTGAAACGTCAACACGGTTTGGGTTTGATCGTGATCGATTATCTGCAACTTATCACAGGCTCTGGCCGTGGCAATTCAGGCGAAAGCCGCGTACAAGAAGTGTCGGAAATAACGCGTGGCCTCAAAGGCTTAGCAAAAGAACTTAATGTTCCAGTTATTGCGCTGTCTCAGCTATCACGTATGGTGGAACAGCGCGAAAATAAGCGCCCCATGCTGTCTGACCTGCGCGAATCTGGAACCATTGAGCAAGACGCCGATATGGTCATGTTTGTGTTCCGTGAAGAATATTATAAAGAAAAGCAAGAACCCACCGAAGGCACGCCAGAACATGAAACATGGCAGATGGAAATGAGCGAGCTGTACGGCAAAGCCGAGGTCATTGTATCCAAGCAACGTCACGGCCCGACGGGCACGGTGAAACTGCACTTTACTGGCGAACTCACCAAATTCTCTGATCTGGCACAAGACGACCACCTGCCCGAGCGGTTCGAGTAAAAAAGCACGGCTGAATTCGACGTTCCGCCTTGATATGGCCCTCAAGCAAGGCTAACTTCTTTTTCCAGCTAGAGTTTTAGGGCATTATGTCTTTATGAATTTCCTTTTTTCAGCATTGGCCGCATTTTTGGCGCCTATTGGTCGTTTTGCCCTCGGGGCGCTTGAAAACCTCGGCCATGTGTCGCTGTTCACATGGCACGCCTTAACTGCCATCGTGCACCCTCCCTTGTATTTACGCCTGATCGGCAAGCAGATGCTTAATATCGGCTACTTCTCCCTCCCCGTTGTTGGCATGACAGCGCTGTTTACCGGTGCCGCTCTGGCGCAGCAAATTTACGTGGGGTCGGAACGTTTTAACGCCGAAGGGACCGTCGCTGCCGTGGTGGTCATCGCCATTGTGCGCGAGCTAGGCCCCGTTCTCGGTGGTCTGATGGTGGCGGGTCGGGTCGCCAGCGCCATGGCAGCGGAGCTTGGCACCATGCGCGTGACCGAGCAAATCGACGCGCTAGTTACACTGTCCACCGACCCCATCAAATATCTGGTGGTGCCGCGCTTGATTGCCGCCGTCATCACGCTGCCATTGTTGGTCATTGTCGCCAATACCATCGGCATCATGGGCGGGTTTTTCATCGGCACCGAAAAGCTTGGCTTTAATCAAGCCAGCTATTTGCAGATCACGGTGGACTATTTGGAATGGGCGGACGTCTATTCGTCCTTGGTCAAAGCGGGCGTCTTTGGATTTTTCCTAGCCTTGATGGGGTCTTATCACGGGTTCTATTCAAAGGGCGGCGCACAGGGCGTTGGTCGCGCCACCACCAATGCGGTTGTCTCCTCCTTCATTATGATTTTGCTCGCCAACCTGATCATCACCATCAATATGTTTGGGTCCTAGCATGAGCAATGATGTAAAAATCAGTATGCAGGATGTGCACAAACGCTTTGGTCCCAAGGTGGTGCTCGACGGCATTAATGTGGATGTCGCCCGCGGTGAAAGCCTTGTCGTTATTGGCGGCTCGGGCACGGGCAAATCGGTGCTGCTCAAATGTGTACTTGGCCTTTTGCGGCCGGAACAGGGCAGCATTTTGGTGGATGGGGCTGATGTGGTCGCCATGTCATCGGGCGAGCGCAAAAAGGTCATCGAGAAATTCGGTATGCTGTTTCAGGGCGGTGCCTTGTTCGACAGTCTCAGCGTCTGGCAAAACGTGGCTTTTGGGTTGATCGAGGCACGCGGCATGAATAAAAAGGATGCCAAAGATATCGCCATTAGCAAACTTGCCAAGGTGGGTCTGGGTGCCGATGTCGCCGAGCTGCACCCGGGGGAATTATCCGGCGGTATGCAAAAGCGTGTGGGCCTGGCCCGGGCCATCGCAACCGAGCCTGAAATTATCTTTTTTGATGAACCGACCACGGGCCTCGACCCCATTATGGCCGATGTGATTAACGAATTAATCCGCGAATGCGTGAATGATCTGGGTGCCACAACCATCACCATCACCCATGATATGTCTTCGGTGCGGAAAATCGCCGATAAGGCTGCAATGATCTATAAAGGCAAGATTATCTGGCAGGGCCCACGGGCGGATATTGATCATTCCGGCAATGAGTATGTTGACCAATTTATCCATGGCCGTGCCGAGGGGCCGATCCAGATGGATATCTTAAAACCCTAACACCGCATCCAAAGGACGCAATATAGTGGCCAAAACACACGCACAATTTGTCTGTAATAGTTGCGGCGCGCTGACCCGTAAATGGCAAGGCAGGTGTGATGGCTGCGGCGAATGGAATTCCATCACCGAAGAACAGTCGATTTCATCCGGTGCGCCCAAGGGCCTTGGTGGGAAAAAGGGCCGTGTGATTGAACTGACCGACCTGTCCGGCCCGCCCCGCGGGGCAGAGCGTCATACCACCGGGATCGCCGAAATGGATCGCACATTGGGCGGCGGGATTGTCCCGGGGTCGGCCATACTGGTTGGCGGCGATCCGGGGATTGGCAAATCGACCCTGCTGCTGCAATTAACCGGGTCTCTCGCCAGATCAGGTATGAACTGCGTCTATATCTCGGGCGAGGAAGCCGCCGATCAGGTCAAAATGCGGGCGCGTCGATTGGGCGTTCAACAGGCCGAGGTGCGCTTTGGCGCGGAGACCAACCTGCGCGATATCCTGACCACCCTAGACGGCGAAAAAGCGCCCGATATCCTGATCATCGACAGTATTCAAACCATGTTTTTGGACAGCTTGGACAGTGCGCCCGGCACCGTCAGCCAAGTTCGTGCATCATCCCAAGAGCTGATCCGTTTTGCAAAAAGTCGCGGGACTGCGGTTATCTTGGTCGGCCATGTGACCAAAGATGGTCAGATTGCTGGTCCGCGCGTGCTGGAACACATGGTTGATACGGTGCTTTATTTCGAAGGCGATCGTGGCCACCAATTCCGAATTTTGCGCGCTGTTAAAAACCGTTTCGGTGGGACCGATGAAATCGGTGTGTTCGAGATGACCGGCGAAGGCTTGATGGAGGTTCCCAATCCATCATCGCTATTTCTGACCAGTCGTGATGAAGATATTCCCGGCGCTGTGGTCTTTGCCGGGATGGAGGGTACCCGCCCAGTCTTGGTCGAGATTGAGGCGCTGGTCGCCCCCTCGCCCGCTGCGAACCCACGCCGCGCCGTTGTCGGCTGGGATTCGGCGCGTCTGGCGATGATCTTAGCTGTTCTGGATGCCCGTCTTGGTTTGGGCTTTGGCTCCAGCGATGTCTATCTGAATGTGGCGGGTGGTCTGAAAATTTCCGAACCCGCTGCTGATCTTGCTGTGGCTGCGGCGTTGATATCCTCGATATCGGGAAAACCCCTTAAATCTGGAACCATCGTATTTGGCGAACTTGCTCTTTCTGGTGAAATTCGCCCCGTTAGCCAAGCGGACGCGCGCTTAAAAGAAGCATCCAAATTGGGCTTTGATGCCGCCATCTCACCAAAAATTGGTAAAAAAGGCAATAAACAAAAGATGGTCACCAATGAAATGGCCAAGGTTATAGACCTGCTCAATCTTTTTGAAATAACATCAAAGGATCTGTAGCCATGCTTGAAGGTATAACCATGCCGGACTTTTCAACACTGACCGCTTTTGACTTCATTGCCATTGCGGTTCTGGGTTTTTCGTCGCTGGTCGGTATTCGTCGCGGTTTTGCGACCGAGGTTCTAACCCTTGCGGCGTGGGCGGGCGCTATTTTCATCACCCTGTACGGGCTGGCATGGGGCGCGCAAGATTATGGCAGGTCCATCATTCAGCCCAATGGCTTGGCCGACATATTAACCGCTGTGGTGCTGTTCGTTGCGGGTCTATTTGCGTGTCGCTATATCGCTGGCATGGCGGGCGACTTGATCAAGTCTGGCCCTGTGGGCGCGGTTGATCGAACGCTGGGCGGTGGATTTGGCTTTTTACGCGGGCTATTGGTGATCTCGGCCGCGTGGCTATTCATTGGGTACTTCACCGACGCAGAGGACCAGCCCGAATGGGTCATCAACTCGCAGATGGGGCCGCTGGCACATTGGGGGGCGGAACATTTACGCATCCTTGTCCCACAGTTAATGGACCGCTCGCAAACCCTTGATATTATTGAAGAAATGCAGACGCAACTGCCATCCGGGCAGCGTATCAATGGCACAGTAGAAGAACTGGCTATAGACCAAGTGCGCGATATGGACCGCGAACAACTTACCGATGCCCTTGAACGCATCATGGATGAAGCGATATCCGAGAAGCCCGGTCAACCTGAGGGTGAGGATACCGAAGACAGCACGGGCAATAATGTCGAACCGCCGGCATAATGGCATTAAAATCGACCTAATTGAACACATGACACTGCTTCTTTGCTTTGCCTTGGGACGTAAAGACGTTATATAGGGCGTCCACGAAGTTCATGATTCATGCCCACAAACAGGAACGCGGCCAACATGACCACTGATCGGACATCCGAGAATTTAACTCCTCTTTTCACCAATCCTTTAGATGACGACCATCTGCGCGAAGAATGCGGCGTGTTTGGCATTTATGGCACCGATGATGCGGCGGCCCATACGGTTCTAGGCCTGCATGCTTTGCAGCACCGCGGACAAGAAGCCTCCGGTATCACCACATATGACACCAAAGGCGGCAATGGCGACTTTCATACCGTACGCCGCGCTGGGCATGTTGCAGATAATTTTTCATCTCAGGCCGTGATTGACCAGTTAATTGGCGACGCCGCCATCGGTCATGTGCGCTATTCCACCACGGGCGAGACGACCATGCGCAATGTGCAGCCCTTATATGCCGAATTGGCCACTGGTGGCTTTGCCGTGGTGCATAATGGTAATCTGACAAATGCATGGACGCTGCGCCAACAACTGGTCCAGCGCGGGTCTATTTTTCAATCCACGTCCGACACCGAAGTGATTATACACCTGATCGCATCCTCGAGTTACGGTGCGCTGATGGACCGCTTTGTCGATGCCCTGCGCCGGATCGAAGGCGCCTATTCACTGATCACTCTGACAACGGGTGGCATGGTTGGTGCCCGCGACCCGCTGGGTGTGCGTCCATTGATTCTCGGTAAATCGTCCGAGGGTGCATATATTTTGGCGAGCGAGACCTGTGCGCTTGATATTATTGGTGCTGACTATGTACGCGATATCGAGCCGGGCGAAATTGTCACCATCAATAAGGATGGACTAAGTTCCATTAAGCCATTCCCTGCTCAATCACCCAAGCCCTGCATCTTCGAACATGTCTATTTCTCACGGCCCGATAGCTATGTCGATCACATGAATATCTATGAAGTACGCAAGCGTATCGGTGCCGAATTGGCCCGGGAAAGCAAGCAAGAGGCCGACATCGTGGTCCCTGTTCCCGACAGCGGAACGCCCGCGGCCATTGGTTACGCCCAACAAGCAGGCATCCCTTTTGAGTTGGGCATTATCCGTAATCATTATGTGGGCCGGACATTTATTGAACCAGCCGATCATATCCGTCACCTTGGGGTGAAACTGAAGCACAATGCCAACCGCTGGCAAATCCAAGGCAAACGCGTTGTTCTTGTGGATGATAGCATCGTGCGCGGCACCACATCCGTTAAAATCGTTGATATGATGCGCGCGGCCGGTGCAGCCGAGGTACATATGCGCATTGCATCGCCGCCCACTGGGCATTCCTGCTTTTATGGTGTGAACACGCCGACGCGGGATAAGTTGCTCGCCGCGCAGATGAGCATCGAAGAAATGTGCAAATATATCGGCGCAGACAGTTTGGACTTCCTGACCATTGATGGACTTTACCGTGCCTGTGGTTACAAAACCCGTGATAAAAAATGCGCACAGTTCTGTGATGCCTGCTTCACGGGCGATTACCCCACTGTTCTGACCGACCAGAACGATCAGGAATTTCATCATCAGCTTTCGATCGTAGAGCTGAAAAAAGACGCGCTCTAAATCCAAACACGAGACAGCCCTATGCCCGATCAAAACCAAAATGCGCTGCCGCTTCAAGGACGTATCGCCCTTATTACTGGCGCGACACGCGGGATCGGCCGTGCGGTCGCCATCGCCTATGCCAAGGCCGGCGCACACGTGATTGCAACAGGCCGCAAACAAGACGACCTTGAAGCATTAGATGATGAAATTGCCGCCATCGAGGGCGCTGAGCCCGCCACGCTCGTCGCGTTGGAATTGACGGATTTCGATGCCATTGACCGCTTGGGTGCGGCGGTTGCCGGACGTTGGGGCAAATTGGATATATTGGTCGGGAACGCAGCAATCCTCGGCCAAACATCCCCCATTGGGCATATCGCCGTTGATGTGTGGCAGGACTTAATGGATGTGAATGTCACCGCCAATTGGCGCCTGATCCGGGCGATGGATGCACTGATCCGCGCCTCGGACGCGGGCCGCGCTATTTTTGTCACCTCTGGTGCGGCGCATTCCGCCAAACAATATTGGGGCGGTTACGCCACCAGTAAAGCCGCCTTGGAAATGATTGCCCGCACTTGGGCCGCGGAAATGCGGGACACGCCGCATAAGGTCAACTTGATCAATCCCGGCCCCATGCGCACCGATATGCGCGCGCAGGCCATGCCGGGCGAAGACCCCATGTCCCTGCCCGCACCAGAAGAAATCACGCCGCTGTTTGTGCAACTGGCCTCACCCAACTGTGAAGAAACTGGCGAAATTTTCGATTTCAAGAAATAATAGGGTGGCAACAGCCCTATCCTCTGAGACAGCCGAGTTCTTTCCTGCACTAGATAGTTTATAATTAGTACGCTACGCTATAGGCTGGGTGAATTGCTTCGCAATCCAAATATATTGGCAAATGCTGTTTTGAGGTAAATTATGTTTACACTGTGGGGGAAACACGAGGAGCTAAAGAAATTAACCCGCATTCCGCGTTCCAATCGCAATCTACAGACACCAGCATTCGTAGGTGTTGGTGAAGATTTATACCTGTCATACTACGTCGAATCCTATGACAAAAACTGGTTAGGGGACTTGTCTGTAAACCCCACGCAAGCCATCAATCATGTGCCACACGTCATTCTTCATTTCAGACAATTGGCATTTTATTCATCTACAAAATATCAAGACGACACCCTGACATTGCATCCAATGTATTCTAAGGGCCTTCGTCCATTTGGCCAATTTGAAGTCCTAAATTCACTTAAGATCGCGCAAATCAGAGAATCATTTGACGCCAGCATCTCTGAACAGCAAGCACTGCCCGACGAGCTAAGGCATTTTATTTTCTCAATTCATGGCCATGTCATCGAAATAATTTGCCATGACTTTGCCATACACAAAGAGACGGGGGCCGTCTTTTCATCCATAGAAAACCTCATTCAAGGTCGATCAGCCAAGTAGGTATTTATTTACGTTTTTTCCGTCGACCCTCATAGGGGTTGGCACCTTTGCGCATAAGAAAGCGTATCGGTGTAGCAGCCAAGTCAAACGCGTGTCGCAGGTCATTTTCCAGATATCGCAAATAGCTATCGGGCATGTCGGACGGCCTATTCACAAACAAGATGAAGGTCGGCGGACGGGTTTTAACCTGCGCCGCGAAGCGAATTTTCAGCCGACGACCAGCCACCAATGGCGGTGGGTGGCGGTCAATAACATCGGTTAACCAGCGATTGAGCGCTGCGGTTGAAACCCGCGCATTCCACATGTCATGGACATGTTCAATAGCCGGCCATAACATCTTTATTCCACCGCCTGTCAGGGCCGAAAAGTGAACCACTTCAACCCCCTTCAACTGCGGTAAAGATCGCGCAAGGGTGTCCTTGGCTTCGCGTTGCACTTTCAAGCGATCCGCCACCAAGTCCCATTTATTCAGGGCGACGACGAGTCCGCGCCCCTCCTGCACCACCAAACTGGCGATTTTTAGGTCCTGCTTTTCGATGCCAAGCTCTGCGTCAATCAACAGCACCACAACCTCGGCATATTGAATGGCGCGCAAAGCATCCGCCACAGACAGTTTTTCCAGTTTTTCCTGAACCCGCGATTTGCGGCGCAGGCCCGCGGTATCGAACAGTTTGACTGGTCGTCCAGCGACTTCCCAGTCCACCGATATGCTATCGCGGGTGATTCCTGCTTCTGGTCCCGTGATCATGCGTTCTTCACCGATAAGCGCATTGATCAGCGTTGATTTCCCAGCATTGGGACGCCCCACAACGGCAAGCTGCAACGGTGTTTCGTCAAAATTCTCGTCATCTTGGAATTCATAGTCCAGATTGTCTTCGATCTCGCCGAATTCATCCCGGATGGCCTTGGCACGTTCTTCTTCTTTATCCGGTTCTTCTTCCTGATTATCCCAGCCTTCGGCCTGTGCGATTTTCAAGATGGCTGTATAAAGTTCCGCCAAACCCTCGCCATGCTCCGCGGAAAAACCGATGGGTTCGCCCAAGCCCAAAGAAAAGGCCTCATACAGGCCACTTTGCGCTGCCCTGCTTTCGCATTTATTGGCCACCAAGATTGTATGGATCGGCTTTTTACGGATCCAGTCGGCAAAATGTTCGTCCAGCGGCGTAATGCCCGCACGGCTATCAATCATCATGATTGCAATATCGGCGTCATCAATGCCAATCTCTGTCTGGAAGCGCATGCGGCCGAACAATGACGCGCTATCGCCTTCTTCCAAGCCAGCGGTATCAAAAATGCGAAATGTCAGGTCACCCAGATGGCCAACACCTTCGCGCCTGTCACGTGTAACGCCCGGCGTATCATCAACAAGCGCCAAACGCTTTCCCGCCAATCGGTTAAAAAGCGTTGATTTGCCCACGTTGGGGCGTCCGACAATGGCGACCGTGAAATTCATTCAATGTGCTTTCAAGCAATATGGCATCCGCTGGCTGCAAAGACTGCTGGCAGTCTTGGCCTAGCGATAGGCGATCAATTTCCCGGCACGGGTCAGCACATAAATGGTCTGATCCGCAACAATTGGTGACAGGACGCTGCCTGACTTGAGCTTTTCTCCGCTCAGAATTTCGCCCGTATAAGGTGAAACCGATAATATATAGCCGTGGCTGGACACAATCACCAAGCGATCACCAGCAAGCACCGGACCAGCCCAACGAATAAGGCCCTTACGGTCGATCGGATCTTCGAAATGTTGAAGTTCCGTCACCCAACGAACTTTGCCATCCCTGAGGCTGAGTGCTGCAATGGTGTTGTCGCTGGTCATCACGAAAATGAAGTTACCCGCAATCCACGGTGTATAAATGCCGCCGATATTGCTTTCCCAAACACGTTCGCCCGTCCGCAGATCAATCGACACCATACGACCAGACTGGTTCATGGCGTATACACGGCCCCGGTCAATCACCGGATTACCGTCAATATCGTTCAGCATAGAAACCTGAGAGAGCGCCCCGGTCCGCGACAAGGCATCCTGCCAAGCGATCTGGCCATTGGCTGTCCGCATGGCGAAAATTTCGCCGGAACCAAAGGCCGCAACCACGGTATCGCCTTGAACCGATGGCGCGGCGCCACCCAGGACGCCTGCGCTTTCAACAATGCCGATATAATCCCAAAGGACCTCGCCATTGCCGGCCGACAGCACAATCAAACGATTATCATGAGTCAGCACAAAAACACGGCCATCAGCCACCGTTGGATTGGTTCGAACTGGAACCTCTACGTCCGAGCGCCAGAGTTCCGCCCCGGTCTCCGCATTCAGCGCCGCCACATAACCCCAGCCAGTGGTCACGAACAGGCGCCCATCCGCCACGGCAAGTCCGCCGCCGAAGCCGACTTTTGAAGGCTCGTCATCGCCCAATTTTACCGACCAAATCATCTTGCCATTGGTGGTGGAAAAGGCGCGAACCTCATTTTTAATATCAACGGTGTAAATCTTACCGGACATCACCACAGGTGTCCCGACAAGACGTTCATAGTCATTGTCACCTGCGCCAATATCCGCTTCCCACGCCTTGTTCAATTCGGGTGGGACGAAAAGATGATGCATCGCATTGTGAACGCTACCACCGGATTGCGGCCAGTTTTCGTTCACATAGGGGCGCGGCAGGGTCACTCGCATACTGGTCAGTTCCGGATCAGCTGTCAGATCCCGCTCATAAGTCAAAACCGGAACCCGATCGCCACGAATACGGTTAACCTTGCGATCCCCACATGCGGCCAAACCCAACAACAGAAGCACCAATAGCCCCCGCAAAACGAGAGCTGATCGTCCTCGGTTCAGTCCATAACCGTGTGGCGCTATTGCGCTTGCTGCATTCATTGGGGTGTGCCCTTTTGGTCTGCTTCATTTACTGCTGCTTGCGGTTCGGTCGCATCGACGGGGGCAACATCAATGGTTCCCATCTGCGCTTCCACAACTTCAAGAATTTCTTGCGCCCGTTGGCGCACACCTTGCGGGGTGAATTGATCAACCATCAAATCGGAAAGAATGCTCTGCGCTTCGCTGAAATTACCGTCAGACATTTCTACAAGGCCCAGCAATTCCCGCGCGGAATAATACCAATCACCCCCTTCAGTGGCGAGTGGCGCAAGGCGCGCACGCAGACTGTCAGAGCCTTCAATATCCATAGCCGTCATCACGGCCAAAACACGGGCAAGGTCCTGCATCCGCTCACTCAGGTTTCCGTCTGCAGCCATGCCATCATAGATCGCCAGCGCACCGGCACCATCATCGGCGTTTATCAGCTCTGCAGCCTGTACAAAAGCGGCCAAGGCACCGTACCCTGTCGATCCATCACCTGAGAGCTCATTCAGTGCCTGCAAGGCGGCATCTCTATCGCCTTCGACCAACATGTTTTGCGCCGCACCAAAGCGCAAGCTTTGCTGCTCTTGCTGGTTTTGTACATAAGAATTCCAGCCGACGCGACCGGCAACACCAATGATGATCACCAACGCCGCGCCGATGACCCACGGGCCGAATAGCTGCCACATGGCCTTAAGTCGTTCATGTTGGATGTCTTCATCAATCTCGCGGAAAATATCTGACAAACTCTCTCTCCTGTCGGGCCATCTGGCTGGATAATAACCATGTGGGTCCTGCTATCTCTCTTGACTGCATAACCTTGTCTTGGCGGGTAACATATAGAAGAGGCCTAAATGTGGCAAACCCCTTTTAGACCAATCATTCATTGACGATTATTTCTTTTTCTCATCCTTGGCTTTAGGCTTCATGGAAAATGTATTTTCCGGACCTGGAAAGCTCCGTGATTTTACATCTTCGGCATAATTACGGACCGCATCGCCAATCACACTTGCGATATCAGCATAACGGCGCACAAAGCGCGGTGCCCATGCTTGGAACCCTAACATATCCTCGCTGACGACAATCTGACCATCACATTTGGCCGAGGCACCGATACCGATGGTGATATTGGCGACATCTTCGCTGATTTGCGCCGCCAGTGGTTCGGCCACCGCCTCTAAGACCGTGGCAAAAGCCCCCGCCGCCGCCACAGCGCGCGCATCATCGCGGTGTTTATCCCAGTCTTTCTTTTCCCGCCCTTGCGCACGGAAGCCGCCAATTATGTTCACGGACTGCGGGGTCAATCCCACATGAGCCATGACCGGGATTCCGCGCTTGGTCAGAAATGCGATAGTTTCCGCCATTTCGCGTCCCCCTTCCAGCTTGATGGCCTGCGCGCCAGTTTCTGCCATAATACGTGCGGCGTTGCGAAACGCTTGCTGCGGGCTTTCTTCATAACTGCCAAAGGGCATATCAATGACAACCAGCGATGAATGGCTGGCCCGGACGACGGCGCGGCCATGCCGGATCATGGTATCGATATCGACGCCGACCGTGGTATCCATTCCGTAAAGCACCATGCCAACACTATCCCCCACCAAGAGGATATCGCAGTGGGTATCGAGCAGCTCGGCCATTGGGGCGGTATAGGCCGTCAGGCAAACCAGCGGCTCACCGCCCTTGCGGGCCATGACGTCTGGGATGCTCATGCGTTTACTTTCGTCGCTTAATGCACTGGACATGACTGGCTCCCGCGTTGTTATTCCCACTCGATGGTACCAGGGGGTTTTGAGGTTATATCATAGACGACACGGTTAATGCCGCGCACTTCGTTAATAATACGCGTGGCCACCCGGCCTAGGAATTCATGATCATAGGGATAATAATCCGCTGTCATGCCGTCTGTGGACGTCACAGCACGCAACCCACAGACAAAGTCATAGGTGCGCCCGTCGCCCATCACTCCGACGGTGCGCACAGGCAGCAGAACCGCAAATGCTTGCCAAATGGCATCATAAAGGCCGGCATTGCGAATCTCTTCCAGATAAATCGCGTCAGCCTTGCGCAGGATATCGCATTTTTCCGCACTGACAGCGCCGGGAATACGGATTGCAAGACCCGGCCCAGGGAATGGATGGCGTCCAACAAAGGACTCTGGTAGCCCCAGTTCGCGCCCCAGAATACGGACTTCATCCTTGAACAGCTCGCGCAGTGGCTCAACCAGGTCCATGTTCATGCGGTCCGGTAAGCCGCCAACATTATGATGTGATTTGATGGTCACACTCGGGCCGCCGTGGAAGGATACGCTTTCAATCACATCTGGATAGAGCGTCCCTTGGGCCAAAAAGTCAGAGCCGCCCACTTTTTTCGCCTCGTCCTCAAACACCTCGATAAATGTCGCGCCGATAATTTTGCGCTTCTTTTCGGGATCATCAACCCCTGCTAACTTGGTCAAGAACAAGTCTGCCGCATCCACATGGACCAGATTGATGTGGTAATGTTCACGGAACATGCTGACAACCTCATCAGCCTCGTTCATCCGCATAAGACCATGATCCACAAACACGCATGTCAGTTGGTCGCCTATGGCCTCATGCAGTAGAACCGCCACAACGGACGAATCCACTCCGCCGGACAGCCCACAAATCACGCGGCCCTCGCCGACTTGTTCGCGGATTTCTTTGATCTTGCTTTCGCGGAAGGCGGCCATGGTCCAGTCGCCTTGGCAGCCGCAGATTTTATTCACAAAATTCTTCAATAACGCGGTGCCATGGGGCGTGTGCACCACTTCGGGGTGGAATTGCACCCCGTAAAAATGTCTTTTATCATCAGCAATGGCCGCAAAGGGCGCATTTTCACTGGTTGCGACCACTCTAAAGCCATCGGGTAACGCGTTCACACGGTCACCATGACTCATCCAAACCTGTTCGCGGTCGCCCTTATTCCAAACGCCTTGGAATAAGTCACAGTCTTCACTGACATCCACAAATGCGCGGCCAAATTCTTTATGGTCAGACCCCTCAACCGCCCCACCCAACTGTGCAACCATGGTCTGTTGCCCGTAGCAAATACCCAAAACAGGGACGCCCATGGTAAACACATCGTCTGGTGCGCGGGGTGTATCCAGTTCGGTAACCGATGCTGGCCCGCCAGACAGGATGACACCGCGCGGGGCAAAATCCTGCAAAATATCAGCCGCTTTTTGCGATGGTACAATCTCACAATAGACCCCAGCTTCACGCACGCGCCGCGCGATCAGTTGGGTCACTTGTGAGCCAAAATCGATAATAAGAATTTTGTCGGTCATTTGCCCTGCCAAATTGTGTGGTTCAGGCCCGGAAACTAACGCTCATGGCAGTTGAAGTCCAGCACCAGATGGGCTTTTTACCGAAAAAGTGGACACGCCTAGATGCTGGCCCTAGCCGCGTTCGAAAATAGCCACAAAATAGCCATTGGATTCAGATGATGCCGGTGACAATAACAAACATTCAGGAATCGAGGCCAAGCTTTCACGAGGGTCCCGGCCCATCAATTGTTCACGCCAAACATCCCGATAGTCCAAAAGGCTCCATGATTCGCGCTTCTCAGCCCTATTTTTAAGGAACCATTCAACCTGTTCCTCGGCCTCTGCAGGCAGGATTGATCCCACCGAATAAATCAATCTGCCGCCGGGCTTCACGCAATCCGCGCCTTCAAGTAAGAGGCTCTGCTGGGTCGCAATGATGGTCCCCATGCGTTCAGACGACACCCTAAGCCTGTTTTCAGGGTGCTGGCGCCAACTGCCTGTTCCGGAACACGGCGCATCGACCAAAACCCGGTCCATTTTTTTGCCAAGGGGCGAATAAAGTTGCTCGCGGTAGAATTTGTGATCTTTTGAAACCGTATGCGCCTCGATAATTTTCACATTCAAAATCTCAGCGCGGCGCGGCAGTTCATGGATTCGCTTAGGATTGATGTCTGATGCGATAATCTGGCCTTGATTCTTCATCCATGCCGCGATGGCACATGTTTTTGCGCCGCCCCCTGAACACATGTCTAAAACTTTCTGACCGGGCTTTGCGGCAACCAACAACGATACAATCTGGCCCGACTGATCCTGAATATCCAGCCCGCCCTTTTTGTAAATCTCTAGGTTTTTGACCTTAGCGCTGGATAAAAAAATACAATTCGGGGTCCGTGATGACAGACGTGCGTTCACACCTGCTTTCATCAAAGCGGCGACAGCATTTGCCGTATTGGACACCAAGCTATTTACACGCGCAATGAATGGCGCCCGCTTTTCTAAGGCAAGCATTTCCGCATCGAAACCATCACCAAATCGTTTCTTCAGGCTATCATACATGCATTTGGGACAATTAAGGCGCGCCCAATGAGGGGCATCTTTGCGGTCGGGTAACGCCCACAGCATATCCCGGTCATCGTCGCTGAGTGCGTCTGGCGCGTACCGCCCGCTGCCAAATAAATCCTGAAGATCAACCCCAGTCCACTGACAATGCGCCAAAATTAGGTTGCGTCCATTGACCTCAGCATCTGCATCTTCGATCGCCCAAGACAGTGGAATGGCCAAGCGCAAAATCGCGAAGACAATATCCCCGATGGCTTTTCGATCGCTCGCTTCGATATAGGGCTTATCAGCGAAATAGTAGCGCAGGACCTGAACAGTGGTGTGCCCATCGGCCTTAACCTCGGCCAAAATGATGTCCAAAGTTTCAATCGCCGCTGAAACGCGGGCCGCGCGTTGCATATGACCGCTCCTGTGCTTGGATGCATCTAACTGGCTGACCACCTTATCAACGGCGGTGTCTGATACTCAATTAGTGCGTCCGGCGGCTCGGTCCATTGATCTTGATCAATTCGCATCAATTAATTGGGTGTGGTGCCAGAATCCGTCTCAGCATCGGGCTGAGGGTCGCCGTCTGCACCATTTTCAAATTCGCCAATCGCCGCCTGAACCCGTGACATGGCATCGCAAGACCGCACCGCGCAAACCTTTTGAATAATGGCAAAGCTTTCGTGCGCACCGCTGATATTCTGTGCGGCCAGTTGCGCCATTGCCTTGGCCTCTAGCGCGCCGAGATCGACTTGATCGATTTTCAGCGCCGTATCAAAATATTTAATGCCCAATTGATAGCGACCATGCGCCACGTGAAGGGAGCCAAGTCCGTTATAAACGGCGATATTACGGGGGTTGGCAACCATGGCTTGATGAAATAAACGGATCGCGCCGATTTCATCTTCTGCTAGAACCGCCGCGGACGCCATTTCCACCAGTCGACCCGATGCATCAGCGATAGGTTTTGTCGCACTCTGGGGCTCTTTCCCAGCATTTAGCGCGGTACTGTCCGCCGCGATCGCTGCTTCAGTTGCTGTCAGCAATAGGGTACATAAGAGGCCGATTTGTATGGATTTGACGGGTAATTTCATTATCAATGCTTTCAATGCGTATCAATCGCCACTATTTCAGGGCGAGCGCCAACTATCAAGGACAATACACCTAGTGCCCTGCCGGTGGTTTTAAAATCGCCACAAAAAATCCGTCTGTACCATGGGATTTAGGGGTCAATTGTAGACACCCAGGCAACATGGATCGGCTGACACGCGGGCCGGAGGGAATTTTCGATCGCCCCCAAGCCAAACGATAGTCAACCACCTCCCACCCTGGGTGACGCTCGAGAAAAGCGCTTATTTGATGCTCGTTTTCCTGTGGCAATAGCGAACATGTCATGTAAATCAGCCAACCATCCGCTTTGACACAACCAACACCTTCGTCCAATAGCTCCTTTTGTATATCCAACAGGCCCTTGACGCGGTTTTCTGTCATGCGCAGGCGCAGCTCTGGTGCGCGCCGCCAAGTTCCCGACCCCGAACATGGCGCATCGATGACCACACGGTCCATGCTGTTTGCCATAGCTTGCATGAAAATGTCCCGCACGCCGGGCACGTTTTTGGGGAAGACCAGTGGCTGGATGATATCAACCCCGGCCCGTTGAGCGCGCATTTTTAATTCCTTATTTTTATATTCATAGATATCGCAGGCATGAATTTCGCCGCGATTTTCCATCAGCGCAGCCATGGCAAGCGATTTACCGCCCGCGCCTGCACATAAATCAAGGACACGGTGATGCGGCTCCACACAGGTGAGATAGCTCGCGATTTGGCTGGAGCTATCTTGGATTTCCACCCAGCCCTGTTGGTAAATCTGTGTATCCTTAATTCGCTTGGTCGCTGCATGGATCGCCCCCGGCGTTTTATGAGAGCGACGAAACTTAATCTCATCGGCTCTCAGCTCGGCCTCTACAGCATCCGTTGTCGCCTTAAGGCTGTTCACCCGCATTGTAAAGGGCGCGCGATCTGCCATTGCGCTCATTTCTTCGGCAAAGCCCTCGCCAAAACGGGCTTTTAGCGGCTCGGCCATCCAACGGGGGCAGTTAAGAACGGCCCAATCCGGCGCTTCATCCCGATCAGGCAAGGCCCAAATCATGCCGCGCTCGTCATCGGTCAGCGCTGGCGGTGCGTAACGACCACTGCCAAATAATTGTGGCAGGTCGCGGCCTTCCCATTCGCCTTCTACGATAACTAGGTTACGCCCGGTCACCTCGAATTCGGCTTCTTCCAACGCCCAACCCAGCAAAACAGCCTGTCGTAATATTTGAAAAACCCCATCACCAATGGTCCGGCGATCGCCACTACCAGCGTAGCGACGGGACGCAAAATATTCGCGCAGAACATTATTGACCGTCGCACCGTCATCTTGGGCTTCGGCGACAATCGTGTCCAATATATCAATAGTTGCGGCAAGCCGCCCTTCGCGCCTCATGTGGTCGGACCTTAGTCAATACCCGCCCAGAAATGCCCTTAATAAGGCCTCTTAACCCCCGGCAGGATAATTGGGGCTTTCGCGCGTGATGGTAACATCATGCACGTGACTTTCTTTTAGCCCTGCATTGGTAATACGGATAAAGCTGGCGCGCTCATGCATCTCAGCAATGGTGCGTGACCCCGTATAGCCCATCGCTGCACGCAGGCCGCCAACCATTTGATGCAACACGTTACCCACCGCACCTTTAAAGGGCACTTGACCTTCGACCCCTTCAGGGACCAGCTTAAGGCTGTCTTTGATATCTTCTTGGAAATAGCGATCAGCAGAGCCACGGGCCATCGCACCAACCGAGCCCATACCGCGATAGGCTTTATAGGACCGCCCTTGGTACAAAAATACCTCGCCCGGGGCTTCTTCTGTGCCCGCCAACAGCGACCCAACCATCACCGCATCAGCACCAGCGCCAATGGCCTTGGCAATGTCGCCGGATGTTTTAATACCGCCATCTGCGATCAAAAACTTGCCGGTCCCTTTCAGGGCCTCTGCCACATCCATAATGGCGGTCAATTGCGGAACACCAACGCCTGCAACGATGCGCGTGGTGCAAATAGACCCCGGCCCAATGCCCACCTTAATCGCATCTGCACCCGCCGCAACCAACGCCTTAGCCGCCGCCGCTGTGGCCACATTTCCGGCCATCAATTGCACATTCGGGTAAGACGATTTGATGAGCCTTGTTGCCTCGATCACGCGCTGGGAATGACCATGGGCGGTATCCAATACCAACAAATCAACCTCGGCCTCGGCCAATGCTGCTGCGCGCTCTATCCCAGCATCACCCACAGTGGTTGCCGCAGCAACGCAAAGCCGACCACCCGCGTCCTTGGTCGCGTGCGGATGGGCAACGGCCTTTTCCATATCTTTCACAGTGACCAAACCGACACAGCGGTAATCGTCGTCCACCACCAACAGTTTTTCAATGCGGTGGTGGTGCAGCAAACGGCGGGCTTCATCTGAGGAAACGCCCTCTTTGACGGTGACCAAGTTTTCTTTGGTCATCAGCTCGCTAACGGGTTGGGTGTCTTGAACCGCAAAACGCACATCGCGGTTGGTTAAGATGCCTGCCAAGCGGCCACCTTCGCGTTCAACAACTGGAATACCGGAAATGTTATGGCGGCTCATCAATTCAAGCGCCTCAGCCAGTGTCTGGTCTGGATGCATCACAACTGGATTAACCACCATTCCAGCTTCAAATTTTTTCACCCGGCGCACCATATCGGCCTGAACATCGATATCGACATTGCGGTGTAACACCCCAATACCGCCCATTTGCGCCATGGCGATCGCCATTTCGGCCTCAGTCACCGTATCCATGGCCGCTGACAAAAGCGGCATCTTTAATTCGATATTCTCGGTAATTCGCGTTGTTACGCTCAAGGCTGCTGGCAAGACGTCGGACGCAGCAGGAACGAGCAATACATCATCAAAGGTCAGGCCGGTGCGAATTTCCATCTGAATTTCCTGTATCTTGTTCTCGTTATAGACCGAACCCCAATATGAAGGGGCTCGAAAATTTGATGCTATATGCCATGGCTTCTTGCAAAACCCAAGCCCTAAAATGCGAGAATTGGCTATTTTACGGCGTTAATCGTTTCCCCTGAATCCTGTGGCGAGCAAATAAAGCTCCGTCGATTCCGCCCGAGAGGAATCCGGCTTCACATGTTTTACGCTTTTAAAATCCTTTTTCAAGGCCGCCAGCAACTCCCCTTCTGTGCCGCCACGCAGAACCTTGGCGACAAAAACACCGCCCGGTGCCAGAACTTTAGTCGCGAAATCATATGCGGTCTCCACCAAGGCCAGCGTGCGAATATGGTCGGTCTGTTTGTGACCGGTTGCAGAATTTGCCATATCCGACATCACCACATCAACGGGCCCGCCGGCAGCATCTTTCAGACGATCTTCCGCTTCATCGCCCATAAAATCCATCTGGATAAATTCTGAGCCTTCGACAGGGTCCATTTCGCGGATATCAATGGCAACTATTTTCGCGCCTTTGGGGGCCCGTTCAACAGCGACTTGTGTCCAGCCACCCGGTGCGGAGCCTAAATCCACAATCCGTTTTGCGCGTTTAAGAATCTTATATTTGTCATCCAGCCAAATCAATTTAAACGCCGCGCGGGAACGATAACCCTGGCGGCGAGCTTCGGCGACATAGGGGTCATTCAACTGGCGTTGTAGCCAACGCACCGAAGAGGTCTTGCGGCCGCGCGCGGTTTTAACACGTACGCGTTTGCCACGTGATCGCCCTGTTGTGTTGCTCGACCCCTTATCGGCGCTCATGATGCGGTTCCTCCTGTATGGGTGCCTTGGACGCGGCCCAATTTCATTAATCCGCGCAAAATGCCTTCGCGGATGCCGCGATCAGCAATCCGCAATTCTGTGATATCCCACGGTTTGAGCAACGCATCAAGGATCAAACACCCAGGTGCCACAAGTCGCGAGCGCTCTAGCCCGATTGAGGGGATATTGGCTCTATCCTCGGCGCTCATCAGTGCCACATTGCGGCTCATTTCCCGCATTGTCATCCGGTCTAAAATCGCCCCATCAACCTTAGAGCGATCATAGGTCAACAAGCCCAATTGGTGACTGGCCATGGTGGTCACAGTGCCAGACGAGCCGAGCATTTGTACCTGCCCGCGCGCCAAATTATCTTGCCAGCCAAGCTTGGCTGCGAATTCACCAACCTGTAACGATATGCGCGTGACAATCTCATCATATTGCGGCTGGTCAAGTTCTCCGCCCAAGCGGTCAGAAAGCCTGACAACACCAATCGGTAGAGATGTCCACGCCACCACATTCAATGTCCCGTTGCCGATGAGCTCTGCGGCGACCACTTCGGTACTGCCGCCACCAATATCGAACACGACAGCGTATTTTTTGTTAGGGTCCATCAACGGCTGACAACCGCCAACAGCCAGACGTGCTTCCTCTGCGGGTGAAATAATATCAAGCGCAATCCCTGTGACATCCCGAACGCGGTCGATAAACTCGCCGCGATTGTCCGCCAGCCGACAGGCCTCTGTCGCGACGGCGCGAAATACGCCCACGCGCCGTCTTTTCAGCTTTTCTGAACACACGGTCAGTGCCGAAATGGCGCGGTCCATGGCCTCGTCTGAAAATCGCCGCTCCCGTTCCAAGCCCTCGCCAAGACCGACAATGCGGGAGAATGCATCAATGACACGAAAGCCACCCGCTTGGGGTGTGGCGACCAATAATCTGCAATTGTTGGTCCCAAGATCAACCGCACCAAACGCCGACTGGCGCTTGTCATATCGCCCGCTGCGCCGTCCGCCGCTTTTATTGTGGCTGCGTTTTTGATGACTACTCCGATTGCCATCTGGCTTCTTCTCTTGGAATGAGCCCGCGGGGGCGTCGACGCCTTGGTCACCATTCTTACCGCGCGCGCGCTGGCTGTGCTGGCTATGCTGGCGGGTGCCATATGGCCCTCGATGCGATCGGCGTAGGCCCGACGCGCGCTCTTGGCCAGGTTCTGGCTTCGAGTCTGACCCTCCAGAAGGGTCCGGTGGTAGATCAGTCATAGGTGTCACCAAATAAAAATCGTTGCCGTAATCGGTCTTCATGGATCACACGCGTGTAACCCTTGGGCGAACATGGCGGTGTCACATTTGCCAATGTCGCACATCAGTCATAGCAGCTTTCACACCGCAATTAAAGTAAAGCTCGGACCCACACGATATTAATCACAAAAATATCTGAGGTCAGGGGTGCAGGAATGCATTGACAGGTTGGCAAGGAAATTCTACTAAAGCGCCCGGCCCACCGCCCCATTGGAGCGAATTTCTGCCCGGTCGTATAACGGCAATACTATGGACTCTGACTCCATCAATCGTGGTTCGAATCCACGCCGGGCATCCAATCATTAACCAAACCATTGTTGAATATAGTCCAAGACCGCAGCATCACGCGGTCCCTGTCTGCACGTTCCCATATTGGCCCGATTGAGTCATGGATGTTCTTTTTTTGTTTGACATGATGAGAAATCAATTATAGAACAAAAGCAGAACACTCAGAAAGGGCATCATTATGGCTATCGCAGGTTTTCTTATATTTTCAATCGCTTGGCTTTTGGTCTTTACTGGACTACAGGACGCACTAGGCCCCATTAATCGGCGCCTTAAGAACCACGAAAAAGAAACGATAGGCACGCGGTCAGGGTTGCGCTCCAGCGTTGCCCCCCGGCATTGGACCCCAGTGTTAGACCCCGGCGCTGGACCCCGGCGCTGGACCAAAGTCCACCACCTCCATTCATGAAAAATTCAGCGATGAGATTGCCCTTGCCAGGGGTCTCCGATTGTATCGGCCCTGAACAAATAATTGCGCCCAATCGCGCCCTATAAAGCGAGAGTTATCCGACGTTAAAACGATTGACCTGCGCGGATCAATTTATCTATTCAATAACATCACCGGAAAAATCATCCACAGCACAATATTCGCCCAAGGCTTCGAGCGTCTGGCACAACTGACGGGCGACTTCTTCGCTTGGTAGCGGACCTGCCTTCAAGCGGTAGAATTGGCTCTCCCCACCTTGAGGTGAATAAACGGACAAGATGCCCTTCAAGCCAGAAAGTTGTTCGCCATATCTGGCCAGCAAATCGTGCCAGCCCGCGGTGGCAGTAGGAACATTGCGGTATGACGCCAGATGAACGGAGAATGACCCCATGGCCATTGCCTCAGTTTCCTCAACACGCTCCGCCAAGGTCTTGACCTGTTCAGCAACCTTATGCAGATCGTCAAGCTCGGCGCGCAGCATCTGTCGCTCAGCCTTGTAATGTTCTCCTGCAACGGCTAGGTGATTAATGGTCTGCTCGTGCATGCTGACGACACTTTCCAACTGCGCGATGCGGGTCTCGAATTCCTCGCTTTGACCCAAAGATTGGCACCCGCCGAGTGAAATAAGAAGGAATGAAACTGCCCAGACCTTTTTGTTAGACTTTTCAACCAATGTCGTTGGGTTCATCATTCTTGACCGCCTATTCTCTTCTACTGGTGACTTAACTTCGTCGCCACATATTGCTAGGTTTAAGCTAAGTATATTGTTAACACAGCGACTTTACAGTGCTTCTCCTTTGTTTTTTATCACTTTATAGCCCGGGGTCAAGATTCCTATGCATTATACCGTTTGAAGCCGCCGCAAGAATGGATTTGGGTTTACAAGCTGTCGCGCTCCGATATGATATATCGAATCGATATTAGAGAGTTGAAAATAAAATGGATATTCGCACCCTATGCCTTGGCATATTGTCACTCGGTGATGCTACGGGCTATGAGATTAAGAAAATGGTCGCAGAGGGCAGTTTCAGCTTCTTCTCCGAAGCCAGTTACGGCTCGATCTACCCTGCCCTCACAAAATTGACCGAAGAGGGCTTAGTTAAGTGTATCGCCCAGCCTCAGGACAAACGCCCGGACAAGAAAGTCTATAGTTTGACCTCTGCTGGCGAAGAAGAACTCACGAAAAGCCTGCGGAAGGATCCCGGCCCTGATAAAAATAGGTCTGAATTTCTCGCGGCTATTTTATTCGCAGAATCAGTGTCCCCGGACCGCATTTACGATTTGGTTGATGAACGCATCCGTCAACACAAACAAAAAATCATGGCCCTTGAAGAATTGTTGGACGAGGACATGAGTCCCGGGTCGCGTTTCGTGATTGATTATGGCATCACCACCCAACGTGCGGCGCTGGAATACTTACAAGAGCACCGTAAAATTTTCGACCAACACTAAGCTCCCAGCTATTTTTGCCCCCGGTTACTGCGAAAAAATCGCCATTGGGTCCACGGAATTGACCCCAAATACAAGACCGCGATAATCAAAAGGATCGACCAGCCGTAAACAGTGATACTTGCTGCCAATAACCCGACGACCAATAGGACCGGGATCATTTTATCGCGCGCAATCACCATGCTTTTGGGCGAAAACGTCGCCAAGCGGGAGACCATACCCATACTCACCAAGGCCGTGCATATACCCACAACTTCAGGCCCGATCGCGATCATGTCACCAAATTCAAAGCCAATCACCAATGGTAGAAATGCCAACGCAGCCGCAACAGGCGCTGGAAACCCCGTCAGATAGCCCGCCTTTTTACGTGGCTCGTCCTCGTCATCCATCCGTGAATTAAATCGTGCCAAACGCAGCGCCATGCAAACGACAAATGTCAGTGTGATCACCCAACCAATACCGCCCAGTTGGTTCAACCCCCAAAGATATAAAATCAGCGCGGGCGCCACACCAAAAGAGACCACATCCGACAGCGAATCCAACTCGGCGCCAAACCGTGACGTAGACTTTAACAAACGGGCCAAAGTCCCATCTAAGCCATCAAGGATCCCGGCAAGAATGATGGCTGCCACGGCCTTTTCATAGAAACCCGCCAACGCAAATTTCACGCCCGTGACACCGGCAATAAGTGCGAGAATGGTAACCACATTTGGTGCTATTCCGCGAATGCTCACTCGGTGCGATAGGGCGCCCTCCGGTGATTTTGTTTCGTCATCCATCCCCTGATCCCCAAGCAGTTATCCAACAAGAAAAATCCAAACGAGCATGCACCTAGCGAGCAAGCCCTGTGCGCGGGCCGTCGGTGACACGTCTGTCAGCCAGAATGGTTTCACCGGCAATTGTGCGCTGTCCTTCTATGACCAATGGGGCCATGCTCTCATCCAAATAAACATCAACGCGGCTGCCAAAGCGGATCAGGCCGAAACGCTCGCCCGCTTCTAGCGTATCGCCCTCGTGCACGAAGCCGACAATTCGCCGCGCCACAAGTCCGGCAATCTGCACGAAGCCGACCAGCTTGCCATCCTCGGTTTCCATGGAAAATAGCTGACGCTCATTATCTTCGCTGGCCTTATCCAAGGACGCATTAAAAAACTTGCCGGGGATATAGGTGATGGTTTTCACTTCACCGGACACGGGGGCTCGGTTCACATGCACATCAAAAACATTCATGAAAATGCTAACCCGCGTGCGCGGCGCACTGCCCAATCCCAATTCTTCGGGCGGGATGACAGTTACGATCGGTAAAACCAATCCGTCCGCTGGGGAAATGACTAAGCCATCGGCATCCGGCGTGACACGCACCGGATCGCGGAAAAAATAAAGGCACCACAAGGTCAAAACCACACCAACCCAGCCAATAATATCCCATCCCATCCAGAACAAAGCCAAAGTCGCTGCGGCGAATATGAACGCGAATTTATGCCCCTCGGGGTGGATCGCAGGTATCAGATTTGGTGCCATGATTTATTAAATCCGTTGTAAGTGCCCGAAACTCTTTGAGTAACCCAAGCATCCATTTCATAAATTTCTGCTGCTTTATTAGCAGCCCATCCCCGTCTCGCCAAGAAAGAACGCACACATAGTCCGTCGCCCGCCCCCTGGTTCCACTATTCGCCCTGTTCTAAATCCTCGATCAGCGCATTGGCCTCTGCCATCTGCTGCTGGCGCGCCCACATCGCCGCATAGACCCCGTTTTCTGCCAATAGCGCCTGATGGGCACCGCGTTCCACAATCTGCCCGGCATCCAGAACGATAATCTCGTCCGCATCGACAATGGTGGATAATCGGTGCGCAATAACCAATGTGGTGCGCCCTTTGGTGATATTTGCAAGTGCCGTTTGGATTTCACGTTCTGTATGGGTATCCAATGCCGACGTCGCCTCGTCCAATAAAAGTATGGGCGGTTGTTTTAAAATGGTCCGCGCAATGGCGACACGCTGCTTCTCCCCGCCAGAGAGCTTCAATCCACGCTCCCCGACCACCGTATCAAAGCCATCTGGCAGAGCCGTAATAAAACTGTCGATGCTGGCAAGGCGCGCGGCGTCTTCGACCTCTGCCCGCGTTGCATCTGGGCGGCCATAGCGAATATTATACAAAATACTTTCATTAAACAGAACCGTATCCTGTGGCACAATGCCGATGGCCCGGCGCAAGCTGGCCTGCGTCATGTCGCGGATGTCGACGCCGTCAATGCTGACACTACCCCCGGAGATGTCATAAAAGCGGTAAAGAATGCGCGCGATCGTCGACTTACCCGCGCCACTGGGTCCCACGATCGCAATCGTCTTTCCCGCTGGCACTTCAAAGCTGACATCGCGAAGAATTTGTCGTTCTGGTTGATAATAAAAGTCCACATGATCAAAACGGATATGACCATGGGTAATCGCGCCTTCTGCGGCTCCCTTTTTATCCTCGACCAGTGGTTGACGCGCAAGAAGCCCAAACATCTGTTCCATATCGACAAGCGCGTTTTTTATCTCGCGGTAGACAAAACCTAATAGATTCAAGGGAATAAAAAGCTGAATCAGTAGCGTGTTCGCCAACACAAAGTCACCAAGTGTCAAGCGCCCATCGACCACATCAAAGGCCGCGAAAACCATCGCTGTGACCAAAGCCCCGTTAATCACCAAAGATTGGCCAACATTAAGAAGGCTGAGTGAATATTGACTTTTTATGGCAGCGCTTTGATAGCTGGCAAGGGCACTGTCGTAGCGTTCCGATTCGTGGGTCTCATTGCCAAAATATTTGACCGTTTCATAATTGATCAAACTGTCGATCGCCTTGGTGTTTGCAGCGCTGTCTTCTTTATTCATGGTGCGGCGGAATTTCACCCGCCAATCTGTCACCAGAAACGTCATTGCAACATACAGCACCACCGCGACCAACAATGCAAACGCATATTCTGGCCCGAAATGGCGATAAAAAATGACCGTCACCAGACCAATTTCGACAAATGTCGGTAAAACCGAAAACAATATGAACCGCAGCATAAAGCCAATGGACCGTGTGCCCCGCTCGATTGCCCGCGACAAGCCACCGGTGCGACGTTCTAAATGAAAGGCTAAGGACAGCTTATGCAAATGGCGAAACGTCTGTAGGGCCAGCCGTCGGATTGCATGTTGGGACACCCGTGCAAACACCACATCGCGCAATTCTGCAAAGCCGATGGACATAAACCGCGCTAGACCGTAGGCCACGATCACTGCCAAGGGAATCCCATAGACCAGATCAATCTGGTTCTGTCCGGTCGATTCAACCGCATTGGTCAAGCCATCAACGGCGTCTTTATAAAAAAACGCCAAATAAACGGTTACCAGCTTGGCACCAAACAAAAACAGCATGGCCATAATAACCCGTATCTTTAGGCCCACTTCACCTGGGGGCCAAAGATAGGGAATCATTTTCCGGAGGGTGTTCGCATGCCCCGCCCCTGACAGGGACTGGTCGATGGGTTCACGGTCACGGTCGAATTTAGAATTGTCTTTTGTCATAGGTGGCCAGAATGCGGGAAAAGAGCAGTGATCACCAGCACCAATTATCTAGGTTGGGGTTCATTACCCTGTTTGGACTGCGAATGGGCAAAACCCGGCAATTCAAATAGCTGCCCCGGATAGATCAGGTCGGGGTCGCGAATCTGCTCGTTATTTTCCTGAAAAATAAGCGTATAGCGCACCCCAGTCCCATAAATACGCCGTGCAATATGCCACAAGCTATTGCCCGGTTGAACCACAACCTTGCCCGTGCGCGTCGAAACATCAATTGGAAACCCTGTTTGGAAGGGTTGCTCGATACGCAAATGCACATCGCCGTCGCCAATGATCTGATCAATCCGGATAATATGTTCGCCATCCGATATAGTTTCATCTGCCAATAGTGTCCAGCGGCCCTCATCATCGGCGCGAATACCCCCGAAGAAGGCATTGTCTAAATAGATGGCCACTTGCGCACGGGGAATGGCGCGGCCAGAAATCATGGCCCGGCCATTGGCATCATAATCAATACTGTCTAGGGTTAAACTATCGCCAATTTCACCAACAGGTCGTGCGCCGGGTTTTTGCAAGATACGGCTCGGGCCAGACCCATCACGCGGGGTCAAAACAGCAACCACGCCATTTGTCAGAACTACATCTTCCGGGCGCTCCGGCACAGAGACCACAACCACATCTGAAGACACCGCCGTATCGTCCTCGCCCTCGCCCAGTTGCGCGATGATACTCAATTCCACGGACCCTGGCGCCAGTGGCTCTTCCAATATCAGCACCCATTCGCCTGATCTGTCGGCAGTTACGCTGGCAATTTCAACATCATCGGCCAATAATTGCACCCGCGCCCCAGGTTCGCTTTGCCCAGCTATAACGCCGGTACCACCGCGCGAAATGCGCACCACGTCAAAAGACGGTACGATGGGCGCAGAAATCCGATCTGCTTCGGTTTCCGGACTAACCGCAGATATGGTTTCTGGGGGTGTTGCGGCCTCATCACCACCGAGCAACAAGAAAACCACAACCCCCACAGCAATGACAGCAAGGGTCATAATCGCAACGCCAATCGGCGTGAAGATGGTGTTTTTATCGCTCAAGCAAAAGGTCCATTAAATAAAGTTCATCATCGTTCTTAAATAAGAGCAGCACAATCAGCAACAATCTTCCTGAATTTCTTATCATATTCGCCCTTTTTCTATGAGAACAATGGACTAACTGATAATTGATACGCTATTTTACGGCTTGGTTTTGTTATTGCACTTAGTTTTTTTGTCAGAGTTTAATTTATCGTCAGCTTTATGAACCGGAGGTCCCGTCCCTATGGCAGAAATTAGTAGCATGTGCGTTTACTGCGGATCACGCGATGGTAAAGGACTTGGCTATGCCAAGCTTGCACGCGAAGTTGGCAAGATGATGGCGGAAAACGACATTAAGCTTGTTTATGGCGGCGGCAGTGTGGGGACAATGGGGCATATCGCGCGGGCCGTGCTGGGCGCTGGCGGGCATGTTACAGGGGTTATCCCGTCATCTTTGGACAGCCGTGAAATCACGTTTGAGCAATGCAGTGAATTGCACGTGGTCGGTAATATGCATGAGCGCAAGAAAATGATGTTTGACTTGGCCGATGCGTTTCTTGTTCTGCCGGGAGGGATCGGCACGCTTGAAGAAATGGTCGAAGTTATGACATGGCGGCAACTGCGCATGCATGAAAAGCCGATTATCGTCTTGAACGCTGTTGGATATTGGACCCCTTTCCTACAGCTCTTGAATCAGATGATTGACCAAGAATTCGCCAATGGTGATGTGAATTACCTTTATTCCTTGGTCGAAACTATAGATGAAATAATGCCTGTTTTGGACGAAGCCGATGATCCTTGGCTTGAAAGTGAAAGCAATCTCTTTTAAAGCTTAACCCGATTTACGCAGGCCTCAGGATGCCTGCGTATAACCATATTTTTATCACTGCGTCTCGACGGTCCGGCTGTTACGGGCACTTGGGGGCTTCAGACTTGGGGAACCAGCATGTCTAAAATTAAGGTAGAAAATCCAATTGTCGAATTAGATGGCGATGAAATGACGCGAATCATTTGGCAATGGATCCGCGAAAAACTGATTCTCCCCTATCTGGATGTAGATTTGATCTATTATGATCTGGGTATGGAATCACGCGATGCGACCGACGATAAAATCACCGTCGAAGCGGCAGAAGCCATCAAGAAATATGGCGTCGGCGTTAAATGTGCCACCATCACACCGGATGAGGCACGGGTCGAGGAATTTGGCCTGAAACGCATGTACCGTTCGCCCAATGGAACAATCCGCAACATCCTTGGGGGTACAGTTTTCCGCGAACCTATTATTTGTAAGAACGTGCCGCGCCTTGTTCCCGGTTGGACCGACCCTATCGTCATTGGCCGTCACGCATTTGGTGACCAATACCGCGCCACCGACATGCTCATTCCGGGCAAGGGAAAGCTGACCATGAAATTCGAACCCGAAGGCGGTGGAGATGCACAAGAATGGGAAATATTCAACTTCCCCGGCAGCGGCGTCGCAATGGGTATGTATAATTTGGACGACAGCATCCGTGACTTCGCCCGTTCCTGCCTGAACTATGGATTGATGCGCAAGTGGCCCGTTTATCTGTCCACCAAGAACACCATTCTCAAAGCTTATGACGGACGCTTTAAGGACCTGTTCCAAGAGGTATATGAGGCTGAGTTTGCAGAGGCCTTTAATGACGCCCGGATCACCTACGAACACCGGCTGATTGATGACATGGTGGCCTGTGCGCTGAAATGGTCCGGTAAATTTGTCTGGGCCTGCAAGAATTACGATGGCGATGTGCAGTCAGATACGGTGGCGCAAGGCTTTGGCAGTCTCGGTCTGATGACATCTGCCCTGATGACGCCAGATGGAAAAATTGTTGAGGCAGAAGCAGCCCACGGTACGGTCACCCGCCATTTCCGCCAGCATCAAGCGGGTCGCGAAACATCAACCAATCCAATTGCGTCTATCTTCGCATGGACAGGCGGTCTGAAACACCGCGCCAAATTGGATGCCAACGCACAACTGGCAAGGTTTGCAGAGGCTCTCGAAAAAGTCTGTGTGGATACGGTGGAATCAGGCCATATGACCAAGGATTTAGCGTTGCTGATCGGGCCAGAACAAAACTGGCTGACATCGCGTCAGTTCTTCGACAAGATCGACGAGAACTTGCAAAAAGCTCTGAATCAGACAATCACGCTCTGAAAATACTACGTCACTGGGATTGGTTTCAGCCCTCCTCGCCGGATGCAAGGGAGGCGTACCAATCTTGGTGACCGCGTTGTATTTCGGACTTTTCCTCGGCGGATAATTCGCCCTGCTCGACCAGGCCACCCAGATGACTTTCCACCAGTTCGTCCAGACGCTCCTTAACATAGGGCCGCACGGTCAAAAGGTGTTGAAAATCATGGGTCTCTAAGATCATGATTTTACAACTGGTCTTTGCAACCACGGTCACGTCGCGAAAGGTTTTGCGCAGCAATGATATCTCGCCGAAGAACCCCCCGGCTGGTATCGCTACTTCGCGCCCGTCAAAATAGGCCACCGCATCGCCTGAGACGATAAAATACAGCCCATCGGCCTTCTCCCCCTTATGCGATATGACCGTGCCCTTATCGACGACCATGGCCCGCAACATCCGCGAAATCTCGCCGACGATATCGGGATCTAGCCCCTCGAACAACGGCACACGGGCGACCAGCCCATAGCGCACGACAAAGTCGCGTCGGTGAATCTCACTTGTAAATGCAGAGGCCACGATGCCAATGGGAATGGCGTAAAACGCCAGGCCAAACACCATGACCAGTCCGGCGATTAGGCGCCCCAATCCCGTATGTGGCGTAACATCACCATAACCGACTGTCGTCAGTGTGGTAATCGCCCAATAAAGCGACGCTGGAATACTCCCAAACGCAACAGGTTGGGCATCTTTCTCGACGAAATACATCAAGCTGGCGGCGAAGAACGTAGCACCAATCATGATGATGCCCGCAGCGATTAATGAGCGACGTTCGTCGTAAATAACGCGCCCCATTGACACCAAACCATGGGAATAGCGCACCAGTTTCATCAGACGCAACAGCCGGAAAATCCGCAAGAACCGCAAATCGACATTGACAATGGCCACCAGATAAAACGGAATGATGGCCAGAATATCGATAATCGCCATGGGCGAACGCACATAGTTCCAGCGTTTGCGCCAGTTGGATAAGGTGCTGCTCTGATCATTATCTATGCAGACCCATAACCGCGCCAGATATTCGATGGAAAACACAACCACCGAAAAAATCTCAAATATAAGGAACTCAGTTGCGTATTGATGATGAAGTTCGTCGACAGTTTCTGCGGCCACTGCAAGAACGTTGAGGCTGATCATCACCAACATAAAACGGTCAAAGAATACCCCCGTGCGACTACCAAACTCGCCCATCTCTAAGACTTCATAGACGTGTTTTCTTATATGCTCCACCTGTGCCCCCTTTTCTCGCCCTTTAGGACGACAAACTATTAAAAATGGCCTCTATCGCATCCTCAGCTTTTGCCCCGTTTGGACCACCGGCCTGCGCCATATCCGGGCGTCCTCCGCCACCTTTTCCGCCCAGAACCTCTGCGCCAATTCTGACCAGATCAACAGCCGAATGGTGACTGATCAGATCATCGGTCACCCCGACCAAGATAGCGGCCTTATCATCATTCACTGCAATCAGGACCACAATGCCGCTGCCGAGGTTCGCTTTCGCATCATCGGCAAGCGCCCGCAGGTCCTTTGGTGAGACCCCGTCCAAGGCTTGCCCGTGAAATTTCACCCCGCCCGCGTCTCTAACCTCGGTCTGTGAACCAGCAGCCCCGCCGCCGCCAAGCGCCAACTGCTTTTTCGTCTCCGCCAGTTCTTTTTCAAGGGCTTTAATCTTTTGCAGGCTGGATTTGGCACGCTCCGCGATTGCTGGCGTGCCGCATTTAAACTCCGCCGCGGCATCATTGACTAGTTGTTGTTGGTCCAGCACATAGTCGAGCGCCGCATCACCAGTGACCGCACCGATGCGGCGCACCCCAGAGGAGACTGCGCTTTCCTCTGTGATTTTGAAAAAGCCTATATCACCTGTCCGGCGGACATGGGTGCCGCCGCATAACTCAACCGAATAGGTCTCCTCATCACCTTCTGGGACGCCCATGGCCAAAACACGCACCTCATCACCATATTTTTCACCGAACAGTGCCATCGCCCCTGCTGCTATGGCGTCATCGGGTGTCATCAAACGCGTGGTGACGCGGGTATTGGCGCGAATTTGTCGGTTTACGGCGCGCTCGACTGCGACCAATTCACCGGCCGCCAATGCTTTATTGTGGGATAAATCGAAACGCAGATAATCAGGCGCAACAAGAGAGCCTTTCTGTGTCACATGCGCCCCCAATACATCGCGCAGCGCCTTATGCAACAAATGCGTCGCAGAGTGATTGGCCCGCAGCTTGTTGCGGCGGTCTGCATTCACCTTAAAGATCGCAGCCTCACCCACGGCGACCTCGCCGGACATAACTGTTCCTTGATGAACATGCATATCGCCCATCTGTTTGCGGGTGTCATCGACCTGTATCACTGCCCCATTTGTCGTCGTGATGGTGCCGGCATCACCCGCCTGCCCGCCAGATTCGCCGTAAAATGGGGTCTGGTTGGCGATTAATGCGACAGTCTCACCCGCTCTGGCAGCCTCTGCCATTGCACCATCAACAACCAGCGCAGTAATTTGCCCCTCGGCCGTTGTTGCATCATAGCCGAGGAAATCTGTGGCCCCGGATTTTTCCCTGACATCAAACCAAATTTCATCGGTAGCGGCCTCGCCAGAGCCCGCCCAGCTGGCGCGCGCCATGGCCTTTTGCGCGTCCATCGCGGCATCGAAGCCCTGGCGGTCAACCGTCTTACCCTCACGCCGCAAGGCGTCCTCTGTCAAATCATAGGGAAAACCGAATGTATCATAAAGCTTGAACGCCACGTCGCCCGGCAAACTGTCACCGCGAGCCAAATCTTCGCTGGCCTCACCCAGAAGCTTCAGCCCGCGCTCCAGTGTCTGGCGAAACCGCGTTTCTTCAAGTTTCAGCGTTTCTTCGATCAAGGGCTGGGCGCGCCGTAATTCGGGGTAAGCCGCCCCCATTTCCGTCACCAAGGTTGGCACCAAGCGATACATCAACGGGTCCCGTGCCCCCAAGACATGGGCAAAGCGCATGGCACGGCGCATGATGCGCCGCAAAACATAGCCACGACCTTCGTTTGATGGCAACACACCATCTGCGACCAAAAAGCTGGACGCCCGCAAATGATCGGCAATAACCCGGTGGCCGACGCCCGCATCGCCCTCTGCCGCGACGCCCGTCAGGTCAACCGATGCCCCGATAAGATGACGAAAGGTATCAATCTGATAATTGTCATGCGTCCCTTGCAGCACCGCCGCGATACGTTCCAACCCCATGCCAGTGTCAATGGATGGCTTGGGCAAGGCAATACGCTCGTCCGCTGAAACTTGTTCGAACTGCATAAAGACCAGATTCCAAATTTCGACAAAACGATCACCGTCTTCGTCGGCACTGCCGGGCGGTCCACCAGGAATATGGTCCCCATGATCATAAAAAATTTCGGAACAGGGTCCACACGGGCCTGTATCCCCCATCGCCCAGAAATTATCCTTCGTCGGAATACGAATGATGCGATCCGCAGGGACACCCGCAATTTTGCGCCACAAATCATAAGCTTCATCGTCGGTGTGATAAACGGTAACCGTCAACCTGTCGGCCGGAATAGCATAGACCTTGGTCAAAAGGTCCCACGCAGATTCGATCGCCCCCGCCTTGAAATAATCGCCAAAGGAAAAATTACCCAGCATTTCAAAGAATGTATGGTGGCGCGCGGTATAGCCCACATTATCCAAATCATTATGCTTGCCGCCGGCCCGCACGCACTTTTGCGACGTCACCGCGCTGGGATACGGGGCCGCCTCAGCGCCCGTGAAGTAATTTTTAAATTGCACCATCCCGGCATTGGTAAACATCAATGTCGGATCATTCATAGGCACCAGCGGACTGGAGGAGACAAGCTCGTGCCCGCGGCCCTTAAAAAAGTTTAAAAACTCATCGCGAATTTCGTTAACGCCGCTCATAAAATAATCCGTTTTTAACCCTGTAATTTAACCCCGCAATTGGGTGTCAAATCCGCCTGATTTTGCCATTAGAACCTAGGTTTGGTTTTATAGGTGCTTGGGGGCTATGTCCAGTGTTGCTACGGGCATAAAAAAACGGGGCCAGAGCCCCGCTTTTCTTTTCAACTGAGTTAAAAATTATTTATCGCTCTCAGCGCCTTCGATCATCTCTGGTGGCAATTCGTCATCAGCGTCAGCAAGCGGCTCGTCGGTGAGCAACACCTCGCCCACCAAACCTGCATTGGTCAGCACAGCCTGCTCAATGGAGTCGCAAACATCCGGGTTTTCTTCCAGAAAGCGTTTTGCATTTTCGCGACCCTGACCAATACGTTGACTGTCATAGGAATACCACGAGCCTGATTTTTCGACCACGTCGGCCTTCACACCCAAGTCGATAATCTCGCCAACCTTGGAAATGCCGCGACCGTACATGATATCAAATTCGACAGTCTTAAATGGCGGCGCGACCTTATTTTTAACAACCTTAACCCGGGTCGCATTCCCCACCACATCGTCTTTTTCTTTAATCTGCCCAATACGGCGGATATCCAAACGGACAGAAGCATAAAACTTCAGCGCGTTCCCGCCTGTGGTCACTTCTGGGCTGCCATACATGACACCAATTTTCATTCGAATCTGGTTGATGAAAATAACCATGCAATTCGACCGTGAAATCGACGCCGTTAATTTACGCAGGGCTTGGCTCATCAGTCGTGCCTGAAGGCCAACATGGGTATCGCCCATCTCACCTTCTAACTCTGCACGGGGTGTAAGGGCCGCCACACTATCCACAACCAAAATATCAACTGCGCCAGACCGCACCAGTGTGTCGGTAATTTCGAGGGCCTGCTCGCCTGTGTCCGGCTGCGAAATCAGAAGCTCATTGACATCCACACCCAAACGCTTGGCATAAGATGGGTCAAGTGCATGTTCTGCATCCACAAAAGCTGCTGTGCCGCCTTTTTTCTGGATCTCGGCGACTGTATGCAGCGCAAGTGTCGTTTTACCCGAACTTTCCGGTCCGTAAATTTCGATAATCCGGCCTTTGGGCAGACCGCCAATCCCAAGCGCAATATCAAGCCCCAAAGAGCCTGTTGAAATTGCCTCAATCTCAATCGAAGAGTCCCGCTGCCCAAGGCGCATAACAGAACCCTTGCCAAATGCGCGATCAATCTGCGCCAACGCAGCATCAAGAGCCTTGGTCTTATCCATATTCTTTTCTTCCACGATTTTTAAATTTGCAGCAGGCATGTGTATCTCCATCCTTATTTCACAGCGCCCCCGTGAAAGCAATCTGAAATGGGCCAAAACAAACGCGCCCAAACACGCTTTAAGGAGCAGGATTTAACCCCGGGTATTTTCGGGGCCGCCTCGCCGGATGAAGTTGAACATTAAGGGTCCGTTGAGGCCTTGATTCTCCTCAATGTACCTATTTTGTTCTTATTGGCAAGTTATTTTATAAGTCGTTGAAATAACGAGGTAAAATTAATTCTGTTCATGCGATGTTCCACAAAAACATGACTCTGTTACGTATAGGGAACTATTCGCCGTCCAATACAGATTTGGCCTTCTCTGCCAACTCATTCAAGCTAAATGGCTTGGCCAGAAAATCATATTTGACTTCTTCACCTTTACGGCGCAGCGCCTCTTCGGCGTATCCGGAAATCAGGATGATTTTCAGGCTTGGATGAATTGCCTTTGCCCGGTCGGCCAGCGTGGGCCCATCCATCCCTGGCATCACGACATCAGAGATCATCAAATCAAACCTCTTATCGCCGGCCTCAAGCATATCCAGCGCATCTTCGCCGCAGGCCGCATCACTGACATCATAGCCTTTGCTGGACAGCGCGCGTGCGGTAAACAAACGCACGGCGTCTTCGTCTTCGACGATGAGGATACTGCCCTTCCCGGTCAAGTCCTGCACAGGGGCTATATCCACCTCGGCTATCTCGGCCACAGGTTTTTCACCGTCAACGCCCTTCAATACGGGCAGATAGATCCGAAAGGCTGTGCCCGCTGTATAACTGGGATCAACAAAGATATATCCCCCGGTCTGTTTGACAATGCCATAAACCGTCGACAGGCCAAGCCCCGTGCCCTTGCCGACCTCCTTGGTGGTAAAGAAAGGCTCAAACACTTTGTCCTTAAAGGCGATGGGAATGCCACTGCCCGTGTCCTCAACCGATATCTCTACAAAGTCTTCAGGCTTCATAACCGAATAGCCAAGTCCCTCGGCCTCGCTCTTTAACACATTGCGAGTTCGAATGGTCAATGCGCCGCCGGCTTCCATTGCGTCCCGCGCGTTAACCGCAAGGTTGATGATCACTTGCTCCAACTGCCCCTGATCCACCCGTACACGGCCAAGGTTGCGTCCATGATGCAATTCAAACTCTATCTTTCCGCCGATCAAACGCCGGATCAAATTGGACAGCTCGGCGATTACGTCGGTCACATCAAGCACCGTCGGCTGTAGGGTTTGACGACGGGAAAAGGCCAATAGCTGGCGCACAAGATTGGCCCCCCTGTTGGCACTTTGCTTGATCTGCATGATATCGGCAAAGGACTGATCACCCGCCTTATGACGCACCAGCAGCAGATCACAAAACCCAATAATCGCCGTCAAAAGGTTATTAAAATCGTGAGCCACACCACCAGCCAACTGCCCCACCGCCTGCATTTTTTGCGCCTGAACAAATTGCACTTCGAGCAGTTTTTGATCGGTTGTATCGATCATATAAAGCAGAGCCGAGTTCCGCCCAGCAGAAGACCCGGTGCCAAAAAACGTCTGCAGGACCTGCCCATCAGAACCGACCACGTCCAAATCAAATGGGGCTTTAGGTGGTTTTCCATCGATAGAAGACCGCAGGCGATCGCGAATTCCCACCCATTGCTCTTCGGCGACAAAATCCTTAAACGAGCTACCAATTTCCGCCTCTCGTCCCAAACGGCGCTGAAATACATTCCCGAACGCCCTATTGAATTCTTTAATTTCGCCGTCTTCACCCACCGCCACGATGGAAATAGGCGCGCCTTCAAAAATACGCGACAAATCCTGTGGCGTGGAATTTATTGTACTGCCTGCTGCACTGGCAATATGGGTTTCACGAACAATAACAACCCGACCGCCGGGGCTTGCGGGGTCTCCGTCCAAACCGGGAACGGGTATATCTACCGTCTCATAGGTGACCCGCCCCTCGGCAGCGGCGCGGCTCAAAAGGCCGTTCTGCCCCATCACATGGGTCCATTTCACTCCGCCAAGTGCGGCGCTGCTGACCCCCAACAGGGAAAGCGCCTGCGCGTTATAAAAGATCAAATCATCATCATGACTGAATAGAAATACCGATATTGCCGTGGCCTCAAGAAAAGGGCGCAAAAATGCATCAAACCACTCGCCGGCCTGAACCACTGGCTTATCCGGATCAAACTCGCTAAAGCGCCAAATACTATATGCCCCGGAATGACTAGCGCTCACCTCATAAAAATGCATGGTGTCGCCGTCTTCGATCTCTAGAAATCCGCGCCCAGCATGTCCCGCGCGGACCTTTGTTATCATAGACACGAAAGATGGCGTCCCCGATTTATCCCTGCCCACAAGCGCTGGGGGTGCCTGAATTGCGCCCAGAAAAAAACGCCGATACGGGCTATTCGAGCCGACAACACGATTGCGAGAATCAAGAATACAGACAGGTTCTTTCATGGATTCGAGCATGGCCGACAAAGCCGCCGAATTCGCATGTGCGCCCGCCCAGGACCGTGACAAATAAAGTGTCACCATTGGTGCCAAGACCGCAAACGCCAAAAGCGCCATCCACCCCGCACGAATGCTGGTATAACCACTGGCAACCAACAAAAAATAGGTTGGCATGGCAATCACGCCCGACCATGCTAGCGCCCGCAACACAGATAGCTCCCGTGCGGTCTGTTTGCGTTCCTCCCACCCGATCAGATCAAGCACCTCATGCATGGGTCGCTCGATACGACCGCGTTGGTCGCCGGTGATATTGCCTGTTAGTTTGGCCATGATCTGCGCGATCATATGATGCCCTCTCCCGCACTTGGCTGTGCGCACCTGAATGCGCCGCGCATGTGCCTAAATACTAGCCCCGCCCCACGCGGGCACCCTTGGGCCGACGGCGGCGAAGTTTCATCACAAAGCTGATCACCTCGGCCACCGTTTTATAATGGTCTGGCGGGACCTCTTCGTCAATTTCTACTGTCGCAAACAGTGCGCGCGCCAAAGGTGGGTTTTCAACAAAGGGGATATCGTGCTCTTTTGCAATTTCACGAATTCTCGCGGCAATAGCATCAACCCCCTTGGCGACCACGATCGGCACCTCCATTTCGCCATGCGCATATTTGAGCGCAACGGCATAATGGGTGGGGTTGGTGATGACCACTGCGGCCTCCGGTACGGCGGCCATCATGCGCCCACGTGCCTTTTCCTGACGAATTTGCCGTATCTTGGCCTTGATATGTGGATCACCTTCTAGCTGCTTATATTCGTCTTTTACCTCTTGTTTGGTCATGCGCATTTTTTTGGTGAATTGTGCTTGCTGATATACCAAGTCGGCAACTGCCACCACGGTCATCGCCGACACAACGCCCGCCATCAGTTTCAGAACCAGAACCCAGGCCACTTCGGGTATTTCATTTGGGGGCGTGGTGATGATTGAATATAGAATACCCTGTTCTGGCCAAATCAAATAAATCGTTACACCGCCAATGACAGCAAATTTCACAAGTGACTTGGTGGCTTCCATCAGCGAATTCATCGAAAACATACGCTTCAAGCCCTTTAAGACCGAGAGCTTGCTTAGCTGGGGTTTCAGCTTTTCCCCTGAAAAACTAATTTTGTGCTGCATCATACTGGCGCCGATGGCGGCAACCACCATCACAACCGCTGGGGCAACCAGCAGGACCGCAATATTTCCGAGCAAGCGACCGAGCACCGTGATCAGGCTGTTGCCATCCATGTCGAGCTGGTCAAGATTTGCGAAAAAGCCTCCGAGGTTATTAAAAACGCCCGAGGCGACGCCAGGAACCAAGGCAACCACCACCACAGTAGATGCGACCAACATGAACCAACTGCGCACTTCTTGTGAGCGCGCGACATCGCCTTTCTTTGCCGCATCATCCAGCTTCTTTTGACTGGGTTCCTCGGTTTTTGACGCATCGTCCTGATCGTCAGCCATTCATCTCATCCTTGTCCCAAAAGTGGGCTTACCCCCTAAAACTACAGCTCAGCTTAGAAAGGGGGGAAGTAGGTCCGCATCTGCGTATCAAAATAGGACCCAAACCACATCATCATCGTTGGCAATACAAGCGCCAGAATAAAAAAAGCAACATACAAATTAATCGGCATACCCACGAAAAACACCGGAAGCTGCGGCATCATACGCGCGATTAAGCCAAGACTAACATTATAAACAATCGCGTAAACAATGAACGGCGATGCCAGTTGCACCCCCATAGCAAAGCTGGCAGCAACGACATTTGTCCCCAATTCAGCAACATCGCCCATCATCAGGCCCTGCCCGACGGGCAAAAGCGCATAACTGCCAACCATTGAGCGGATCAAAAGATGATGCAGGTCTGTTGTGAAAATAATCAAGACGCCGAGCATGGATAAAAAAGCAGCCAACAACGCCCCGCTAGAGCCCTGATTGGGGTCAAACTGTTGGGCTGCCGCCAAGCCACCCTGAAAACCAATAATGGTTCCTGCGACATGCAAACAGGCGGCAATAACCCGTGCCACCAACGCGATCATAATTCCCTTGGTCGCTTCCCAAAACAAGATCACCGCCAAAGCCCACGGCGAATCTGGCATAGTCGGCAATTGATGGCGCAACAAAGCAAACACCAGAAAACTGATCGCCAAACCAAGAACCAGCCGGGCGCGTGCTGGAATGGTGCCAGACCCAATCGCCGGGGCCAGCATCATCAAGCCGCCGATCCGTGCAAAAACCACCAAAAATTTAAAGACGTCTTCCGCGATCAGGTCTGGCCACATGGCATTAACCCGCCGCGATGCGCTCTAATATCCGCACCCAAAAGCCGTTTAGATTAGACCCCATGCTTGGCAGCAAGGCCAACATAGCCAGAAATATAACGATGATTTTAGGTACAAATGTCAGCGTCATTTCCTGAATTTGGGTCAAGGTTTGGAAAAGTGCAATGGTAAGCCCCACCAACAACGCAATCGCTAAAAGTGGTCCGGCGACTGCCAGCAGGGTCAAGATGCCGTCTTGGGCGACTTCGATGACGTCAGCAGCTTCCATAGTATACTTAACACCACTTATTAGGATAGATGAACCGGATATGACCAGATATTTAAACTTAGCCGATCAAAATCGCGCCTAATCGATCAGCCATGATCATAATGGGCCCGCAGGGCTTATTGGGCAAGACCATTGTTCATGTGGATCAAACAAGGTGCCATTTCGGCCGCTGTTCATAGGCGAGCCTGATAGGTGTCCCCGCCTAGAGCGGCATACGAATTACATCATTATAAGCTTGAATAACTTTGTCGCGAACGGCAACCACAGTTTGAACGGTCAATTCCGCATTGGACATTGCGGTAACGACATCAATCACATTGGCATTGCCCATGACCGCTTGTGCGCTGGCTTCTTCGGCGCCACGTGCGGCGCCGGCGGTTCCTTCGACGATATCGCTAAGGGCGTTTTGAAAGCCGCTGCCGGTACTTTCAACTGCATTTGTGCCGCTGGCCTTTGTCATTGCCTTGCCATAGGCGGCGGCGGCATCTACTGCATCAATTCCAGCCATCTTTCTGTCCCTTTCCGGCTATTTTAGTCTTCACCACAGCGGACATAGAATATCCGCAGGATGTGTACATATTAACGCAGCAGTTCAATCGTCTGCAGCATCATTTTCTTTGAAGCTTCGATCGCGCTAACATTGGCCTGATAGGTCCGTTGCGCATCGCGCATATCCATGCTTTCAATAATCCCGCGCACATTGGTGGTGCGAATATAGCCATCAGCATCCGCAGAAGGATGACCCGGATCATATTTTCGTCCAAACGCCGCCTGATCATAAGCCACTGGGCCCAACTCAACGGTTTCAACACCCAACTTACGGTCTAATGTATTGCGAAATGAGACCAACTTGCGACGGTATGGGTCTTCTGTCGGCGATGCCGCAACGCTGTCCTGGTTGGCCAAGTTTTCAGCAATAATCCGCATGCGGAGGCTTTGTGCCCTCAGGCCAGCTGCGGAAATTCCAAAATTTTGCTCGAAATCCATGTCTTCTTCTCTCTAACTGGGCCTTTTGCCCATGGTATTCAAATCCCTAATGTTTAGGTCAAATTAGCCCTGTTTACCAATAGCTGTCTTCAGCAGCCCCACATGGCGGCGGTACAAATTAATCATGGTCGCATAATCCAACTGGGTTTGCGCCATATCAATCATCTGCTCTTCCAAAATCACATTATTGCCGGACAGCTTACTGTCGACGGGCTTTCTGTCGTCAACCTTAATATCAAACAAACCTTCGGCCTCACCACCGATTTTCAGATGTTTGTCGGATGTTTGGCGCAGCGACGCAACCTTTAGCGCCCTCGCCGCGTTGTCTTTCTTTTGCAGAAGTTTGGCAAAATCGGGCGCAGCAACCTCGCGTGCGCGATATCCAGGCGTATTGGCATTGGCCAGATTTTGCGAAATGGTCGCCTGCTTCGTCCCCAACCAAGCAAGCTTGGTGGCGATGGCATTCATCATTGGGTTTGCAGTAAAACTCATTGGCCTTGGCTTTCTGATGTTCTCATCAATCTGCTCGTGTCATATCTAGCAAATTTACGCGTTAATATGTGCGATAATCCCTTAACAATTGGTGAATTTTTACAAAGCCGAGTCAACAGCACTCTAATAAAAAATAATTAAAAACAATGCCTTAAACAAATTGACCGGGATTCAAAATCCTACTTAATCACAACATATATCAAAATATCTTAAAATTTTAACTAATTTTGAAATATTTTCGAATCACTCTCTAAACCACCGCGCTCGGCAGAGAATAAGCCCAACCACCTAATATTCGTCACATTCGCGGCCGAGGTGACTTGACGCCGAATAGCAAAGCCCATCATATAATGTCGGGTATAGGCCAGATGGGTTTCGATGGCCGCTCGCACCGCCAATAGAAACCGGGCACAGGGGGACACACACCGATGGATTTCATGGATCTCGCCACAGCCGTCAGCGCGCTCATGCTGGTACTGCTGCTGATTGTCGGGTTGGGCTGGGCCCTACAGCGAACCGGGCTGATTCACGGGCTTGGTAGCCAACAGAGGGCGAGCCGCAATAATCGCCTTTGCGTCATGGAAAGCATTCCCTTGGACCCGCGCCGCAGGCTCGTCATTGTCCGCCGAGACGATCACGAACATTTAATCATTTTAGGGCACAACGGAGAGCGAGAGATCGGCCAAAGTTGGCCCTGCGCGACCGCCACAGAACCCCCAAACGACTCCGCGTCCGATGGCAAAACGACCCCTTAGGTGCAGTGAAAAAGCTGGTCAATTAATGCTAAGATATCACATAAACTTACAATGATAAGTTATTATTTATGAAACATATTTTTAGAATCAAAAAATATATAAAAATCAAACCCTCTTGGGTTTTCGCGTTGGCTTCATTGGGTCTTGGCATGACCCTATTATATTCGGGTGATGCGATTGCCCAGGCCATTTCATTAGACTTTGGTCAGGAAGGCTCAATGACTGGACGCGTGGTGCAGATGATCCTATTGCTAACGGTGCTGAGCCTAGCACCGGCAATTCTGATCGTCATGACATCCTTCACACGGATCATTGTGGTTTTGTCACTACTAAGGAACGCCATGGGGACTCAACAGACCCCGCCCAATATGGTCTTGGCATCGTTGGCTTTGTTTTTGACGGGCTTTATTATGGCACCGACTTTTCAGGCCGCCTATGACGCAGGAATTGAACCCCTGATGGAAGAGCGCCTGACAGAAGTTGAGGCTCTGACCCGTGCCGCTGAGCCGTTTAAAACCTTTATGCTTGCCAATGTGCGCGACAATGACCTTGCCCTGTTTCTGGAGCTGTCAGAGGCCGGCATTCAAGGCGCGGACAGCGAAGAAGAACAGCTAAACGCGCTGCAAACGGCACAACAGGCCACACGCGACGATACCCCCTTTACCGCCTTGGTCCCCGCATTCATGATCAGCGAATTGCGCCGTGCGTTCGAGATTGGGTTTTTGATATATATTCCCTTCCTTGTCATTGACATGGTCGTTGCATCAATCTTGATGTCCATGGGGATGATGATGTTGCCGCCAATCATGCTGTCCCTGCCCTTCAAGCTGATTTTCTTTGTGCTGGTCGACGGCTGGAACCTGCTTGCAGGCAACCTCGTCCGCAGTTTCCCGCCGGTGGGTTAGCGATAGACGTGTTTTATTGAGATGATTCGGGTGACGCTGGCAGACGGTTTATAAATTCTTGGCGATAGCTGTCCATGAAAGACTGCAACGTATCCACAGCTGCGGTGCGCCGCACCACATCGCGCAATTCATCGTTGGTGTAGTTTTCCGGGCTGGTAATGACATCAAATGCATTGGCCAGCAGCCCATCCTGCATCAAATCCGCATAACGGGCCTTGACCAAATCAAGCTGTGCCCGCTGATCATCCAGCGACAGCGCAATAACATGACGAATAAGATATTGGCGCTCTTCATTATTAAGCGGCTGGCTGGTATCGCGCCAACGCTCGTTAAGTATGGTCGCGGTTGAACTGGCGACTTCTGGCCAGTTGCCAGCCCCCCAGAACAAATCAGCACGAATTGCCATCGCCTCGGGGCTGGTTTGCGCCTCGATCAATATCTCGGCCTCATCATAACGGCCAAGTTCGACCAGAACCCGCGCTTCGACCAAACGGCGGTCCTCGGCGACATCTGCGGGCATACTCGCCTGCCGCGTTGCACGCAGGATTTCCAATGCATCCTCGGAACGATGATCCAACAGATATATCTTCGCCAAACGGCTAGCAATCAGTGCCTGTGCGGACCCTTCCAGCCTGAAACGGACTTGATGATTCAATAGTTCAGCCGCACGGTCAAGCAGATCAACCCCCACAAGCCGATCAGCAAGACGGCGGATCATTTGATCACCCTCGGCACCGAGGGGCGTCAACTCGCGGAAGTCATAATAAAGGCCCAGCGCCTGCACTGGCGGCAGCTTGTCGGCCTCGCCTTCGAGAAACAGTCGATGAAAAGCGGTCACCATTTCCTGCGTCATGGCGCGAGTTGCGGCACTTTCTTCAAAAGAAGCCACCGCCTGACGAAGGGTCTCCAATCCATGGCGGTAATCATCTTTGGCCATATACATTTGACCCAGACCATGCAGCAATTCCTGTTCAAATTTATCGCCCCGCCACGAATAACGCAGTCGTTCCATTTCCTCGATGGCTTGGTCATTATCAATATCACCGGATTCGAGCTGTGCCAAAGCCATTGCATAACGAGCATGCGCAGCGGCGCGGCGATTGATAAATTCGTCGATGCCAAGGAAATACGTCTTTGCCTCTTCGCCTTCGCCCAGCAGCTGCAAAAGGCGGCCCTCAAGATAGTCGACATCCGCTAATGAATAGGGGTCCAGTTCCATGCGCCGCAACAAAGAAAGCTGCCAATTGGCGGTGTCGAATCGCTCCACAGCCAAAGCAGCACGCACCACCGCACTGCGGAAGGCAGCGATTTGTTTCGGCTCATATTGGTCGATACTTTCCCGGCCCCGTTCAAATAATTTGATGGAGTTTTCATATTCACCGATCGTTTCCGCGACCAATGACCGCCACAGATAAATACCCGGCTCCACATCTAATTCACGGGCGCCTAATTGGCGCTGTGCCTCAACATAGTCGCGCAGGTAATACGCTCCAATGCCACGGACAGCGCGGTATTTTGGATCCGTCATAATTTCCGGACTAGCCTCGGCCATCAGCGATAGAACCGCCATGGCTTCCGATGCCAAGCCGTGACCTAGGAAAAAGCGCGCTAAGTCCCACCGACGCTCGTTAATCTCATCACCTTCCGCTTGGGAAATAGCACCGAGCAAGCGCGTACGGTTATCATTAAAATCATCAAGCGGACCAAGTCGCCACACCTCAAAATCGATCAAACGCGCCGGGCGTAAAGCGCCTTGGGCCTGTAATCGACGCAAGGCGATATCCGTATCCAAAGGCGAATTGGAGATCGCCAAATTGGTTACACCACCGACCGCCACACCATTTGAAAAGCGCGAAACGACGAGTTGATCCGAATTGCGCGTCAATACCAGTCCTTGAGCAGAGGGAAGCAATGAAAACTGAGCAAAAACTCGTTCCCGCGAAGCCCCGGAACCGGGCGCTAAAATGGGAATAACATCCAAAACATCACCCACCAAGGGGTCCATAATCCGCAGGTGCGGCCCGGGGTTTTCTATGGGAATGAATAGCCGAAAATTATCACTTTCAACATCTTGTCGCGCCATGGTGATCGGATTTGATGGGGTCTGTTCTTCGTCCATCAAAGAAACCGTCCAGCGATTATCTTCGGCGCTGACGACAACGCCCTGCTCGTCATTCAGGGTGAAACGAAACAGGGTTTGGTCGCGGTCCCGTGCCTGTTCGGCGGTGGTGATCCGGTCATTAAGAAATGGCTGTAAAGCGGCAAGGTCAGGCTCGGCCTCTTCATCGAAAATAACCCAAAGATAGCCACCGCGGCTGAAAACCGCTGAGCTTACCCGGTAGCGCCATTCAAAATGGATATGCTGGGCACCATCTGCCCCTGCTTCCATACTAACGGTCAGCAACGGCCCCGATGCCGCCCCTGACTCCAAATTTCTGGTTGGGGAATCTGCTTGCTCGTCGCTACTCTCTGCTGCGGACGTATTTTGGTTGGCTGCCGCATTTTGCGCCACAGTCGCTGTCGCTTGTTCCTCTGCGACAAAATCAGCTAGGCCGGGGACCGTGTTCAATTGATCCGCCGCAGCTTGCTCGGTAGCCTGTTGTTGGGCGGCTTGTTCTTGGGCTTGTGCGGCTGCGGTTTCGGCGGGCGTCGGTGCGGCAACTTCTGGTACAGCAGCGCGCAAAACCAAGCGCCTGCCAGTGCGGGACAATTCGGCGCTGGCACCATTGGTCAACGTCAGCGATACTGTCGTTTCACTATCCGTCTGGGAATAACCGGGCGCGGCGACAAACCTTAATGGTGTGGTGCGAAAGGGACCAAAGTCAAAATCCATTGGCGCGGTAAAAACGATGTTAAACTGATCACCGTCCCGCTGTTCACTCACCCCAACATTGGCAGGAACAAAAAATGTTAGTTGGCTGGCGTCCGCCACTTCCGCACTTCGAACAATTACAATGGCTTGCGCCCAAGCGGGCCCTGCCCCAATCATTACCGTTGTGCCAAAAACCGTCACGCAAAGCAGAAAGGTCGAGACAACGCAAGCGAAGCGCCCGAAACGAGACTGCTTGCCATACTGACGCCGGCTAAAGGATGATTTAAACGTCGCCTTCATGTTGCATCACTGTCCTTATTGCTGCTGCCGCGGTCCATTCCGCCGGATTGGACCCCTAGGCGCAACCTATCCAAAACTTCAATATCAACCCGCTGCGCCAAATTGGCCCGGACCAAATCCGGCAACGACGCCGACAAATCACTATAACGCATCGGGCCCAGTCCGTAACCCGTCATGGACGCAGAATATCCGGCGCTATTCAAAGCAATAATAACGCCATTCGCCCAGTGTGCCGAGACCGCCCATGGACTGCTGGTGCCAATATTTTCGTTTGCATGGCCAACAACATTCACTTCGTTTGGCAATTGTGCGAACACCGACGCCAGATTGGACAATAAGCGCCCACCCTCGCTACTGAACTGGCCGCCCTGCCCGGCAAACAAAAATGCTGAAGGTACAGAAATCACAACTCTATCCTGTAAGCGATGAACCGCTAATCCCCTGACGCCGCTATAGCGCACGGTCGCTTCTTCAAAAACTGCGGATAGGTAATCAAGCGAGATGCTTGCCTCTGCCACCTTTTCAGCCTGAACCCCAGTGCCTGATTCAGTCAGCGTGAAGGACGCGCGCGCGGGGTTAAATTGCCCCGTCAAGGACTCCACAACAGCGTTCCAGCGGTCTAGATGCAAGCTATTCATGGATATGAGCATGACAAAAAAGGTGACAATGAGTGCCAAAAGATCGGCAAATGTCACCATCCAGCTCGCTTCGGAGCGGGCAACATAATGCCTGAAATGTGATGGCCAAATACTCATGTTGTTCCTAGTTAACATATTGTTTTAATGATCTCTTCCGAGCACTCAATACCCAGCGTAATCCACCCTTGCTTCTGCATCCAAGCGGCTTCGGAAGCGGACAATCACCCGCCCCGACGGGCCACGATGAACGCCGACGACAATGTTTTTGCCCTCTGCCCCTTGGTCTATCAAGTTTCGTGCCAAACTTTCACTTCTGGCCACAGCAAAGCGGCGTTCTTGTTCATTTTCGAAGCCAAAGACAAATTCAACCTCGCGCCGCTCACGTTCGCCGCCGCCTTGTAACAGCAGGACCAGTTCCTTGGAGAATTCATCAAATTCAGGCCGGACCAGTCCCGAAACGCCAACAAAAATGCGATTGGCTGGGATATCTGTTTCCAAGGAACCGCCAAGCTTGATCGCCTCGCCGCCCTCAATCGACAGACTATCATAGAGTAAAAACGCTCCCGCCTCCAGGAACGGCTGGTTGCCGCCGCGGGCGGTTGCCCCGGCTTGTTCGGTGTCAATTTCAACAACATCGTGGGGTGTGCTGGTTATCCGCCCCGCGAAAGCTGAATTGACGCTGTGCAGTGTCGCGCCAACACGCGCCAGTTTTAGACTGGAAACAGAGTGCATCGTGGCAAGAAACGCGAGAACAATCAAAAAGATAGATACAAGCGTACTCAGGCTGGCATCAATGCCCTCCCGACTTACGACGATTTCTTCATGATCATTGTCTTTCATGATCTGTGCATCCCACTTTGATATTCAGCAGGTGCCCAGCCATATGGGTCGCGGCCCATGATTCAGACCTGTTTCAGGTCCAACGGCTAATCAAAAGACGCTAGAAGCGCGTCAATGTCATCCTGCGAATTTCCTTCGCCTTCATTCTGCGGGCCATGTAATAAAACATCCTCGTTGGTGACATGGCCATCTTCATCATACTCTACTGTATCGTCCGAAAGCGTAAGATTATTATCCCCTACGCAACTGGCCAAACCATCCAGCCCAGCGCTTAATTTATCAAGCAGTTGTTCCACCTTGCCAGTTCGCTGGCCACACAGGTCTTGAAAGGCTGTTGCCGCGAATAGGTCGTTGGATATCTCGAGCAATTTTTCCTGTGTTTCCCCCTCAGTGGTTTCAGCAAGCTCGCCAACCCGTTCCGCGACATCCATGATCTGCCCTGCTGCATCCTCGGTCGTGGTCGTGATCGCGGCTAATTCGGTCCTTGCCGTCGGCAGGGTATCTTCGCTCATCTGACGTGGCTCCAAGGCTGCGACAGAATCAATAAGCGCCATCATAAAATTGCCGATTTCCTCTACGTTTGCATCATAGCCTTTTGCGGTAATGATCTCCGCAATCCTTGCCTTTACAACTTCGATTTCGCTTAATTCAACCGCATCGACAGATGGCATTCCCGATCCCTTCCCCATACTCACGCTTGTTGCCTGAGATTTTTATCTTCTGAGTCTAGCCTTGAACAACGGAAAAAACCAGAAGAGCATATCTGGAGTTAAAGCACAGTTAAACCACCAATACCGATGCACGTCCTTTCTCAAAAAAACAAACCAAAAGAGACAATTCCCCCGATGTCAATAGGGGGCAAAGAATAATCAGGAGCCATCCAATTCTGGCAGAACGGCACGGGTCGCCAGTTCTACGGTCAAGGCCTCGGCGGCTTCGGCGGGCATAGCCGCCATGATCGGGGCCATTTTAGCCTCTTTCATACGCGTTGCGACTTCAAGCTGAATATCCATTCCAAGACGGGCGAAAATGCGCGCAGCATCCTTTGGCTTCATCGTTTCATAGACCTTTACCAAGCTTTGCAGCTGGGTGTTTTCGTTATCTTCATAAGAACGAACCAGCGCCGCCATGCGCGCTTCCAGCGTTTCAAGGCGCACAATCTTTTCATCGATTCGACGCTCCGTTGCCTCCAGCAGACGCTCACGTGTGTCCAACTCTCTGGTTAAGGCATCAAGCTCGACCCGACGCGACGACAAGTCCTGTAACAGGTCTAATTCGGACCGGCTCATCATCAAGGGATCAATCGCACCGCCCCGTTGATTAGTCGGCTGAGCAGCCGGTTCAGCGGCCTGTGTTTGCGCGGGTTGGGTCTCCGCGGCGTCTTGTGCAATTGCTGGTTGCACCATGGTTTCAACACCCATGAAAATGTTATTGACTTTAAATGCCAATACCAATGCTGCAACAGCTATAAATACTGGAAGTAATCGAATTCGAGCAAACATTTCAGTTGTCCCTCTTTCTCGTGAACATGTGCCCCTATCGGGCCTGCTTCAGGGCTTCGCGCACCTGTGCGTGTTCATCATTTTGATAAATATCATCCGCAGCACTACCAAGGATATCACTGCTGGTTTTCATATTGCGTGCATCTGCGGCGGCTGAGCTTAGTTTTGCCTCCAGTCGACCGGCAAGATTGTCTCCCGCCTCTGTAATCAAGCTCAGTTCATCGCCGACACCGCGCGCCTTGGCGATTGCCGCATTTAATTCGCGCTGCGTCGATGCGCCCAATGCCTTTAATTCATCGACACTCATCTGCGCCGCCGTGGTCACTTGATCCAAACGGTTCACGAGGCCCGCCATTTCCTCTTGTCCGCGGCGTAATTTTTCAAGCCGCCCGTTCAAAATATAGGCGGCGGCAATCACGGCGATTAAAAGCCCTGCGAGAATAACATCAAAGATAATTTCGAACGGCATGTTGTGCCCTTTTCATTGTCTATTTCAAAAGCCAGCCGACCTGATTACTGCGCGGGGACATTCAACTCGGGTTTCACATAACTTTGCTGAACTTTCACGGCCACATTCTGTCCAGCCTTGCCCATATTACCTTTCATCATGGGGACGTTACCACACCTTATTTCAACATCACTGGTGGGTGTTGCCTGAAGCGGGATAGTTTGGCCAACCTCAAACCGCATCACCTCGCGCAGGCTCATGGTTTGTTCGTCCAAAATGGCACTAACTGGAACTTTGGTGCACCATAACTCGCTCGCCAAATGGCCTTCCCAAATACTATCCCGACCAAATTTTTCACCCATAAAGCGCTGCAAAAGCAATTCGCGAATGGGCTCCAGCGTGGCGTAAGGGAACAAGACTTCGAGACGACCGCCCCGGTCTTCCATATCAACACGGAATTTAATCAAGATCGCCGCGTTCGGTGGGCGCGCAATGGTCGCAAATCGCGGGTTTGTCTCCAAGCGATCAAAGGTAAATCGCACCGGACTAAGCGGCTCAAAAGATGCACAAAGGTCCTTAAGGATCACGGCAATCATGCGCTCAACAAGGTTTTGTTCAATTGTCGTATAGGGGCGACCTTCAATCCGCATTGGCGCGGTCCCTCGGCGGCCACCCAGCAATACATCCACAATAGAATAGATGAGGTTGGAATCGATGGTCATCAAACCATAGTTATCCCATTCCTCTGCTCGGAATACCGCCAGCATCGCCGGTAACGGGATCGAGTTTAAATAATCGCCAAAGCGAACAGACGAGATATTATCAATGGACACCTCAATATTATCAGAGGTGAAGTTCCGCAGCGACGTTGACGTCATGCGGACCATGCGGTCAAAGACAATGTCCAACATGGGCAGGCGCTCATAACTGACCAACGCCGAGTTGATGAGCGCGTGAATGCCCGTCGTCTCTCCATCGTCATCGCCGCCTTCAAACCCTAGCAGACTATCAATTTCATCCTGGTCCAAGACGCGACCCGGCGCACCGTCTGCACCATCGTCATCGTCATCTGCCATAGCCGCCCATTCGGCCGCCATCGCGTCGTCATCATCGCCGCCTTCGCCATCGCCTTCTTCTGCCATAGCCGCCCATTCGGCCGCGACCGCTTCGTCATCAACGTCTTCGTTTTCATCATCAGCCATAAGACCTGTCCACCGTTAAGCTGTATTTGTCGAAAAGACCTATTACACACCGAAAGACATTTGGTGCTATTGCACCAACATCTCCCGGAATAAAATATCATTAATATGTATCGGCGCGACCGACGCGTTGGCGCGCTTTAATAATTCTTCTTTTAAGCGGAACATGCCCGCCGAACCATCAAGGTCCTCCAGCCGCAATTCACGCAGATAAACTTGGAAAATATCAATCACTCTGGGGGCCAATTGGTCCAGTTGGGCAATGGCCAGCGGGTCGTCGAGTTCAAGCGCGACCTGAATTTTAAGATAATTGGCCTGACGCGTGCCTGTGTTCATATTCACAAGCATTTCCGGTAGGTCGTAGAACACCACCTGTTGCACCGCTTGGCCCGCAGCGGCTTCATCACCGGCTTCGCCATGATCTTCGTCGTCTCCACCCATCATCAGGAAAGCAGCGCCCCCTCCGCCGATCAGAACAACAGCGGCTACGGCCGCGATGACCATTTTCTTGCCTGAAAACTTCTTGGCAGATAAGCCATCAAGCCCATCACCCTCTTCGATATCGTCGTCTTCATCAAAATCTTCTTCGTCTGCCATATGCCCCTCTTGTGCCAAACATTGACTGAATTTACCCCGCCTTTGCGAAGGTCGATCTGTCGTGGCGTTTATGCGCCCTTATATATGTCAGTATCACGCGTGAAATTATGCGTTTATGATTAACAAGTTATGAAGGATTTGACCAAACAATCAATTTTCTTAAAATTTTAGCTAAATTAGATCAGTTTTTTGAGATTTTGTGACCACTCGACCCTCGTGCGGATGCACAACCCTTGAAAAGCCCCGATCCATTCCGGCAAAATCTACCACAGAACGGCAATTTGTGTCCAGCAGGCGCACCTGCTCCTCCCCTATATAAATCGTGTACCGCTTTGTTTTCACGTCATTTTTAAAACTGGCACGCTAAATGCATTGGATGTGACTGCAGTTCCAGCACTCTAAAAAGGAGGTAGCAATGGATAGCACGCTGTACATAGCTCTATCGCACCAAGCGGCGGTCAACAGACGTATGGAAGTTGTCGCCAATAACATAGCCAATATGAACACGACGGCCTTCCAAAAAGAAGCCGTTATGTTCCGCGAATTCCAAGTTGAACTGGAAAACGCTGAAAGCCCCGTGGGGAATACCGTGTCCTTTATTCAGGACGTTGGTGTGGCCAACATGTTTTTGCCCGGTAATCTGTTGCCGACAGGCAACGAACTTGACCTTGCTTTGACAGGTCCCGGCTTTATCGGTGTCGAAACCGCTGATGGCGAACAACGCTATACCCGCAATGGACATTTTACCCTTTCCGATGATGGCACCCTGATGGGTGTTAATGGCACAACCGTTGTCACCGAAGCTGGCAATGCGATCGTTATCGGCCCAAATGACACCAACCTTACCATCGGTCAGGACGGCACCATAGGATCGGACGATGGCCCCCTTGGCCGCATCATGATTGTCGAGTTCGAAACCACCGAAAATTTGGTCAAGATTGGCAATGGTCTTTATTCATCCGAGGACCCCACCATTCCCGCCGACAATACCCGGGCCAAGCAAGGTATGCTGGAATCATCCAATGTGAACGCGATTGAGGAAATGAGCGAGATGATGACCATCATGCGCTCCTACGAAAAAATTGCCAACTTGTTGAAGGACTTTCAGGACCTGAGGTCAAATACCATTTCGACACTGGGCAAAGTTGGGTAGCCCCCCCTTAAGACCCAGGTGATTTTAATATTAGTGATCAAACAAACAGAATTAAAACGTCCGGCCCCGTGACCGGATAAACACAAAGGAAAAGACGATGAAAGCGTTAAGTATTGCAGCCACAGGGATGCTCTCACAGCAGCTGAATGTGGAGGTCATCTCTAACAACATCGCAAACTTGAACACCACAGGCTTTAAACGCCAACGGGCTGAGTTTCAGGATCTTCTCTACCAGAATGTAGAGCGCGTGGGTGCCACATCATCTGATGCGGGGACCGTGAACGCCTCAGGTATTCAGGTGGGTGTGGGTGTGAAAGCGGGCGCGGTTTACCGTGTCACCGAACAGGGCAACCTGATTTCCACTGACAACAGCTATGATATGGCGGTAAATGGCCGCGGTATGTTCCGTGTTCAATTACCCAATGGCCAAGACGCCTTTACCCGCGCTGGCTCATTCCAGCTTAGCCCACAGGGCCAGTTGGTCACAGCCAAGGGCTTTATTGTGCAACCCGGCATTTCCATCCCCCAAGATGGCGTTGATGTTTCGATCAACACACAAGGCGAAGTTGCGGTGAAGCTGGATGGTCAGGTTATCCCGCAGATTGTTGGCAGACTTGAACTGTCCCTGTTCCCCAATGAAGCAGGCTTGGAAAGCATTGGCGAAAACCTGTTCCTAGAGACCCCCGCGTCCGGCCCGGCAAACATTGGTGTTCCAGACACGCCCGGCTTTGGTCAAGTTGTTCAAGGCTTTCTAGAGACATCTAATGTGAACGCCGTGCATGAAATCACCAACCTGATTACGGCTCAACGCGCGTATGAGATGAACTCTCGTGTGATTGCCGCAGCCGATGAAATGCTCAGCGCCGCGACCAGCTTGAAATAAATAGCTGACCCCTGACAGATCCAGCGAACAAGAGGATAGGAATATGACCAAAGATACAGACTATATAAAACATGCTCGTCGCACCCCGCGTGTATTTTTCGCAGGGTTGCTGGCTGGTGCGGTTGGTCTTCTGTCCCTTTCGATTGGCCTGCCAGACGTGGCCGCAAGCGAACTGCGGACCAATGTTCAGGTTGAGGGCGAATATATCCTGCTCGGCGACCTGTTCACGGATGTTGAGGGCGTTGCAGACGTAATCGTCGCCAATGCCCCTGCCCCCGGCGAGCAAACCACCCTGAGTGTGAATGAAATTCTGCCGATCGCCCAACAATATGGCATCGATTGGGAACGCCCACGCCAGTTGATCCGGGTCCGGGTTGAGCGCAGCGGCTATCCTGTTGTCATGGAAGACTTAGAAGGCATGATCATCGACGCCATCCATATGGAAGGCGGTCCAGAGCGCTTCGAAATGTCGATGCATGGTCAACTGCATTCAATCTATCTGCCCATGGACAAACGAGTTGAAGATATCTTTATCGAAGCCTTTTCCTATGACCGGCGCAGCAAGCGCTTTCGCGCCACGGTATCCTTGCCACTTGGTAAGAATAACGTGCGCCGTGTGATGCTCTCAGGTGCCTTGAACGAACTGGTGAGCGTGCCCTTATTGGCCCGCCCGATCGGGCGTGAGGAAATCATCACCGCCAGTGATGTCATTTGGGTCGATTATCCGAAAAACCGCCTTGGACAGAATATTATCCTCGCCAAAACCGCGCTGGTGGGCAAAGCCGCACGCCGAGGTTTGCGCCCCGAAACGCCGCTGCGGACCAGCGATGTGCAAAACCCAATTCTGATCAAAAAGGGTACGCTTGTGACCATGAAGATCAAAACCGGCCCGCTGAGCTTGTCCGCCGTTGGCCGCGCCGCTGAAAACGGCAGCCGTGGCGATATCATCCGCATCGTAAATGTGGACAGCCATCAAACCATCGAAGGCCGTGTGACCGGACCAGACCAAGTCGATATTCTGTTTTCCAATCAGCTGTCCATCAGCGGCAGCTAAAAATCGGCGCGATTGAACAAAAGTTTGAACGAAAAGGTGATCAAAAAAAGGGTCCCAAAAAAGGATGAATGCCATGTTTAAGAAAATGAACAAAAACCTCGCTATCGCCGCCCTTGCAGGGCTGAGCCTGAGCGCTTGCGGTGCCATCGACCGTATCGGCGATATTGGCAAGGCGCCCAATTTGGCACAAATGGATCCCCATCCGACACCAAATGTTGGGCATTCGCTTGGTTTGCCAATGCCAGCGGTCAACCACGCGACGCGCGAATCCAATTCGCTGTGGCGCACAGGGGCAAAAGCCTTTTTTCAAGACCAGCGTGCAAGCAATGCGGGTGACATTGTGACCGTGGTCATCGATATTTCCGACCAGGCTAAAGTTGGCAATACCACATCCCGTTCGCGCAGCACGGCCGAAGGTGCCAGTGGCCCCAATCTGTTGGGAATGGAAAGTCAATTGCAGAAAATTTTGCCGGACGAAGTTGACCCTTCGAGCCTGATAGATTTTGGCTCCACATCTTCGACAACAGGCACCGGCACGGTTGACCGCTCAGAAAGCATCAGCCTGACCGTTGCCGCCATCGTGACGCAGGTTCTGCCCAACGGCAACTTGTTGATCCAAGGCCGCCAAGAAGTCCGCGTGAATTTCGAAGTCCGCGAGCTGTACATCACGGGCATTATCCGCCCAGAAGATATCTCAAACGCCAACACGGTTGCGCATACAAAAATTGCCGAAGCGCGCATTTCTTACGGCGGACGTGGACAGCTGACCGATATGCAGCAAGCCCGTTATGGCCAGCAGCTTTATGAAATCCTCTTCCCGTTCTAAGCAGCGGTACCTGAATTCAAATTCCAAAACATAAAGATTCCTAAGCGATTAGGACGAACAGCGTAAAGGCCGGGGTGCAAAATGCACCTCGGCCTTTCCTCGTTCTTCCATAACGGCTTTTGGCAGCGTAATGGCCGGGGTGCAAAATGCACCTCGGCCTTTCCTCGTTCTTCCATAACAACTTTTGGCAGCGTAATGGCCGGGATGCAAAATGCAGCATCCTTGATTTGGGGACTTTCCTCTGCCTATTCAAAAACACTACGTGCTTGAAGGTGGTTCACACTGGAACAGGCTTGGCTCGAAAAAACTTAACCCCGCTGCTTTCAAATCACCAAAGTTGCGAATGCTCTGCGACAGTGCGCCTCGTGTTGTGGTTTTTTCTTCCCAGTTACCGTCTTCCTGCTTATTCCTGAAATGAGTGAGGACATAAATCCAACCCGCCTCCCCTGCCTGATTTGGCATCACCACGAGCATTTTCCACTCCAACGGCGTTTCTCGGCAAAAATCAAAAAAGGCAAAGGTCTTACCCTGCACATCGGACGTATTGGCGAAAGTGAATGGGCTCGGGCCAAGGTAAATCTCTCTCTTCTCTTCCAGTTGGATGATGCGACCACCCAGCGCAACCATCTCCACTGTTGCGAAGCGATCCGCGGGCGAGCGGGAACTACAGGCCGCGAGCGCACAAAGCAAAAATATGATCAAATACTTCATCGGGCTTTTGCCTATTGGTCAATCCCACTCCTAGCTAAACCGCATGATGCAATGACCAGCAGCATCGACCTGTCTGAGACTAGTCCCGAACACCAGGCCATACAATCTTGGATTTAAGAAATACTATATACCACACGTAGAAAAGGGCCTGAACGTCTGTTCAAGCCCTTCAAATTCTTATCAGTAGGAGCTAGCCCCTATTCGTCGCCCCCGCTACTCGTCACGATGAATTTTTTCCATCTTCTCGTGCATTTCCTGTGCTTCGACCGTCATGGTCGCCACCGGACGCGCATCAAGGCGCTTCAGGCTGATGGGGTCACCCGTCACTTCGCAATAACCATATTCACCGTCATCCAAGCGCTCAAGCGCGGCATCAATCTTGGCGATCAATTTGCGCTGCCGATCACGGGTGCGCAATTCCAATGACCAGTCGGTCTCGGACGATGCGCGGTCTGCGATATCGGGTTCTTTCAAGCTGTCTTCTTGCAAATGCTGCAAGGTATCAGCAGATTCTTTCAGGATATCCTCGCGCCAAGCCACGAGCTTGCGGCGGAAATACTCCTGTTGGCGGGCATTCATGAATTTCTCGTCGTCTGAGGGCTTGTAATTCTTTGGCAAGCGGGTAGCCATTGGCTGTGCTCCACAGGTTGATTATCGCAAACACCCCAGTTAAAGCGCGATCCGAGCCGCCACTAAACTAAAGTGCGTGCGCTTTATAATGATTTGCTGCGAGTGAAGCAAGCGGTGATTACTCGGCAACCTCAAGTTTTGCAAGTTCCACGCGGGCGCGCAGTTCAATTTGATCCAAAACATCGGCCAATCCGGGCTCCTGAAACTGATCGCGGCGGCGTTTAATCGTATCCGACAGGGCCTTCAAACGCGCCTTGGGAATGCTGCCCAAAAGGATATCCCGGCGAATGCTTTCCAGATGATCAAGCATATCTTTGCCATATAAAAGTCCCTTGGAGCGTCCGCCCGTCGCGTCTGGAATTTCTTGCAATGACAATAATGCATCAACGCTGGAAATCGGCGCTGACCCGCCGATATTGCGAACCTCACCAATATTTGGTTGTTCCAGCGATTTTGCAAAACCTGAACCACCAGTGGCAGGCTTTTTAATCTTTTTTGCTGATGATGGGGTCACCCCACCAGGTCCTTTGATTTTCATTGCGTTCAATCTTTCGTGGGTCTCGGCTATTTTGTGGCGCGCTCAGTTAAACGCTGCGCTGCCCCCTATGATTAAAGTGTTTTGCCCCTGTGGGCAATTGCTTCCCTTTAGAAAATGCACCCTGCGTTCAAAGGTGGGCAAAAGCTGCCAAAATTGCAAGATGTTCCTATACGCGTATCTTAAAATGTATTTCAACATACTGAAATTAATATGTTTTTACAATTTTCCTTTGTTGGCACGCTTTTCGCTTTAACAAAGGCAGACATTTAGAAAAAGTGGAAAAATATTATGCCTGAAAAGGTTTACAACAGATTTATTCAAGCCGAAACCGGCATCAAGCGCGCCCTCATCGCGGGCTTGGCGTCTTTTTTATTGGTCGTTGGTGTGATCCAACCCGCATCGGCGGCATCCCGGATCAAGGATATCGCCAATGTTGAAGGCGTACGTGAAAACCAATTAATTGGTTATGGTCTTGTTGTTGGCTTGGATGGCACAGGCGACACCCTGCAAAACTCGCCGTTCACCAGACAAAGTATCGAAGCCATGCTAGAGCGCATGGGCGTCAATATTCGTGGCACCCAAATGCGAACAGCAAACGTGGCCGCCGTAGTGGTGACTGCAGACCTCCCGGCCTTTGCCCGCCCGGGTGCCCGTATGGATGTAACAATCTCGGCGCTCGGTGATGCGCAAGACCTGCGCGGCGGGTCTTTGCTGGTCACCCCCTTGTTGGGTGCGGATGGTGAGGTTTACGCGGTCGCACAAGGCTCATTGGCCGTTGCAGGCTTTTCTGCCAGCGGCGATGGCGCGTCCATCACCCAAGGCGTGCCCACAACAGCGCGTATCGCCAACGGCGGTATTGTTGAACGTCAGGTTGACTTTGAATTATCCCAAATGGAATCGGTCAAGCTTGCCCTGACCAACCCAGACTTTACCACGTCCCGTCGCATGGCCGAGGTTATTAACAAGTATGTTGGTAGCGTCGCCGCGTCCAGCGTTGACCCGGGAACGGTTATGTTACGCCGCCCTGTGGGCAGTGATATCGAACTGGTTGATTTGGTCACAGATATTGAACATCTTTTGGTGGAGCCCGACCAACGCGCCCGCGTGGTTATTGATGACCGATCTGGCATTATCGTTATGGGTTCCGAGGTCCGCGTCAATACGGTTGCGATCGCGCAGGGTAATTTGACCATTCGCATCACGGAATCACCTCAAGTGTCTCAGCCCGGTGCTTTTGCCGAGGGCGGTGAAACCGCAGTGGTGCCCAATACCGACATCCAAGTGGATACCAGCGCAGATCGTCGCCTGACGGTCATGAACGGCGGGGTTAGTTTGCAGGACTTGGTGGATGCCCTAAACGCCCTTGGTGTGGGTCCACGTGATATGATTTCCATTCTGCAAGCAATCAAGGTCGCTGGGGCCATGCAAGCCGAAATCGAGGTGATGTAATCATGGATGTTCTCGCCAACAATGGAATGTTCCAAATTGCGCAGATGAATGCCGCGGGGGCGCAGGCCAAGCAAGCCGCGAATGCCGCGAGCAAAACGCCGCATAACGAAAAAGCCGCGCGCGCCGCAGCCGAATCCTTCGAAGCTGTTTTCCTGGCGCAGATGCTGAACACTATGTTTGAAACTATTCCCAAAGATGGCATGTTTAGCGGTGGACAAGGCGAAGAAATGTTCCGCGGCATGCAGGTTGAACAATTCGGTAAAGAGATCGCTAAATCTGGCGGGGTTGGTATTGCCGACAGCATTTTTGCCGAGATTATCAAGTTACAAGAAGCCGCTGACGCCAGCGCCGTTGTCGCGAATGTGTCTGTGAGCGAAACGGATCCTGCCAAATGAACCAACACGCGCATATCAATCCGGCACAAATGAATGCTGCAACCGCTGTGATGAACGATGCGGTTCTGGGTCAATCCCACCTTGATGAAGATGGACTGATTCCCGGCACACCTGTTGCCCGCTTTGCCGAAACCACACGCAATTTAACCAGTTTAATTGCCCAAGAAAACCAGATGCTGGAATCGCGTGATGTCAGCGGGATAAAGCCACTCCAAGGCGAAAAGGCACGCTTGGCATCCCTCTATGAAAGCGGCCTAAAAACCCTGCGGTCCAACCCCACAATATTGGGGCCCAAGGGATCACCAACACGCAACAAAATAAAAGAAATTACCGCGGCGTTCCAAAACGAAGTCCGCAACCACGGTCGGATTTTGCTTCGCATGAAAAGTGTCACCGAAGGCATCATTAATACCATCAGCGAAGAAGCCAGTCGACAAACTGGCGGCATGATCACACACTATAATAACCAAGCCCAGTCGCGGTGTAATGTCGCGGGTGGACCAGCCCCCATTGCATTCCACGAATTGGTCTAATCACCTATCGCAGCGCCAACCGCCCAACCGCCTGTGGGGCTGCTCTAGTTATTATCCCTCCCCCGTTTCCTCAATCAGTCCACCGTGCCAAAGCACCTTGTGTACAGGTATTGAGCGACGTCGACTTGCTTTAGGTAACTGGCGGTATTTTCCCCGCGCCCGGTCAAAATTTCCGCCCGCCTGTCCGCTGACATCCCGCCCGAGTAAATCTTTCCCTGCCCCCTACAGAAGCTGCCCGGCAAGAGAGTCCTAACGGTATAACCCGCCTGAATGAAACCAAAAATAATTAAATAAAACAAAGAGTTATATGGTTTTTAGAAATTGGCACGTATCCTGCAAGAAAGGGGGCGAGCCGAAATGCTTTGCCCACGAGGGGCGGCAGATGACGGCCAAGCAGAACGTAAAATTAATAGGAGAGGTAAAATGGCCTTTTCAGTAAATGTAAATCCCTCAGCACTGTCCGCACTGCGGAACCTGAACACAACTACACAAGAGCTGTCGGTGACACAAAACCGTATTAATACGGGCCTGAAAATCAACTCGGCAAAAGATAACGCCGCAATTTTTTCGATCGCGCAGAAGCTTCGTGCTGATCTGCGTGGTTTCAACGCTGTAAAGCAAAGCCTTGACCGGTCCATCGGCACCGTCGATGTGGCGCTGGCTGCATCCAATGCAATTTCCGATTTATTGATCTCAATGAAGGAAAAAGCGGTCGCAGCTGCTGACAAGGGCCTTGATTCCACCAGCCGTACGGCCTTGGCTGAAGACTTTAATGCCCTGCGGTCTCAGATTTCGACCATTGTAAAAAATGCCGAATTCAACGGCTCCAACCTCATTGATAACGGCACCACCGATATTACGGCGATCACCAATGCCGATGCGACCCAAACCCTGACGGTTAAGCATCAGAACTTGACGCTTGGTGGCGGTAATATCTTGATCACAGCAACCCAGTCGATCCTCACACAGGCCGCAGCGTCAATTGCTGTGTCGCAGTTGGTATCGTCGCTGAACAATGTGAACTCAGCCCTGACCAAGCTTGGTGCAGGTGCAACGTCACTGGAGCAAAACCGGACATTCGCGGATCGTCTGTCCGACGTGATTGAAACCGGTATTGGCAACCTTGTGGATGCTGATTTGGCCAAAGAAAGTGCGAATTTGCAAGCGCTGCAGGTGAAACAGCAACTGGGTATCCAGGCACTGTCCATCGCCAACCAGTCGCCGCAAGCAATTCTGTCCCTGTTCCAGTAATATCTTGAACAGCGTTCTGCATGACCTCTTTAGGATGTGGGGCCGGCACCGGTCGGTCCCACAGCCATCTTAAAAGACAAATGCCAAAAACAACGACAAGTTTGCCATAGTATCTTGGTAAAAAAGCGTCCCACTTAGTTAAAAACACGCCTATAATCCAACAAGCAGACCTGTAACAGAATGGTGACAGAGCACATGGATCCACAGTTGGACATCAAGGCACCATCCTCACACAATCATTCCCCTTCCGCGCCCCTTTTCATTGCCGAGGTTTCCTCCAACCACGCGCAAGACATTGGCCGCGCAAAAGAATTTATCCACGCTGCTGCACAAGCCGGATGCGGGGCCGTTAAGTTTCAACTGTTCAAGATAGATCAGTTGTTCGCCCCGGAAATCCTCGCCAAAAGCAAGCAACACCGCGACCGCCGTGCTTGGGAATTGCCGCTGGAATTCCTGCCAGAGCTGCGCCAAGAATGTGACCGCGCCCACATGCAATTTTCCTGCACACCCTTTTATTTGGCCGCCGTCGGTGAATTGGAACCCTATGTAGATTTCTACAAAATCGCCTCCTATGAAATGATTTGGGACGACCTGATTACGGCCTGTGCGCACACCGGAAAACCATTGATCATGTCCACCGGCATGGCAACCATGGATGAGGTCACCCATGCTGTGAACGTGTTTCGCGCCGCTGGTGGCGACGATCTTACGCTTTTACACTGTGTTTCTGGATATCCCTCGCCTGCTGATCAATCTAATCTGGCGGCGATAGACGCAATCCGCAATGCCACTGGGTGCCCGGTGGGTTGGTCCGACCACTCCCGCACGCCGGGCGTGATTGCCCGTGCGGTGCAACACTGGCACGCACCAGTCATTGAATTCCACATCGATCTGGACGAACAAGGGGCCGAATACCAAACAGGTCACTGTTGGTTGCCTGACGAGATTGCACCAGTTATTGCCGGTGCAATAGATGGAGATCCGCTGGCTGATGGCACCGGCGTAAAAGCCCCAGCCGACGCCGAACTGCCAGACCGGGACTGGCGTGCCGACCCATCCGATGGCTTGCGGCCGCTAAAACATGTGCGCGAGCAATGGCGATGAACACGCCAGTTGAAACCTTAGCTGTTGTGGGCGCGCGGCTCAATTCATCGCGGCTGCCCGCCAAGCATTTCCTTGATCTGGCGGGAAAGCCAATGATCGCGCGGCTGATCGACCGCCTGCGCACCGTCAAAGATATTGATCAAATCATACTCGCCACCACAGCGGATGATTTTAACAAACCGCTGGTCGACTGGGCGAAAGCTTACGGTGTTGAATGCCTAGCATTTGAGGGCGACGTTAACGATCTGATGGGGCGCATGGATGCGGCAGTTCAAGCCAATGACCCGCAGCGCATCCTCTATGTTTGCGGCGATTGTCCGTTGATAGACCCAGCGACTCTTGCGTCCAGCATCGCCGCCTTAAAAACCAACGATCAGGCAGATACGGCCCACCTCCCCGCCCCGCCCGAAGGACGCTGTTGGATCCACGAAGGGCACGATATCTATTCTCGGGCATTTTGGGATCAAATGGTCCGCGCCGCGCGTGAACCGTTCGAACGTGAACATGTTGGCGCCGTCTATCATTCATCCAAAAAAGTCGTCCCCCAACAGATCGCGCCGATCAAAAGCAATCCCGTTTTCATGGCGCTGAACCACCGCATTTCGGTGGATACGCTCTCGGACGCGCGCTTCATGCAGCAGGTCTACCGCGACTGGTATAGAAACAACCCCGCCGACAGCATAGTCTCGCTTGAACATGTTGTTCTGCGGTTATTGTCGGAACCAGACCTTGCGGCCCTAAATGCCCATGTGCATCAAAAAGCGGTCGGCGAAATTCCGCCAAAGACCCTCATCATCTGCGATGCGGGCAAACAGACGGGCCTTGGTCATTTGGCCCGGGCAAAGGCGTCTGCGCAGTTCCTCCAAGACCATTTGGCGTCCTCCGTTAAGATTTTAATTCGCTCAGACGCGGATGAATTTTCCCTTGCAAATGGGTTGCATCACCGCATCATCGCGCCGGGTCAGTTGCTCGCCGCGCTTGATAAAAACGAATTTGATATCCTTATTCTCGATGTAAAAGAGAACGATACAGAGGTCCGCAGCATTTGCGAAACCGTTGTCAAAGCCCCTAAATTAGCCCCGATCATCGCCATTGATGGGCCGTTTGACTTGGCCAATATCTCGCTTCATTTGGTGCCCTCCCTGTTTGCTGCGACCACGCTCCAGGCACAATTAAGCGAATCGTTAATATTCGGCATCGATTGTATGTTGGTGCCAGCATCCATAGAGCGCCGCCTGCCGATCAAAGCCATCAAAAACCTATTGGTCATCACTGGTGGCAGCGATACCGTTGGACTTGGCAACACCCTGCCTAAATTGTTGGAACAACGCCTTGACGCAAAGGTGAATATCACATGGGTGCAAGGCCCTCAGGCCGACGCCCCGCACCTGCCAGATCAGTCATCCCGGCAATGGCATGTGCTGAATGCCCCCGCTGACTTGGCATTGCGAATGCACGAATATGATGCGGCGCTGTGCACTTATGGGGTCAGCATGTTCGAGTGCCTGCGTGCGGGCCTCCCCACAGTCACGTTCGATGCACTTGGAACGATTGAGATGGACGAATGGACGGCTGTGTCATCGTCTGGCATGCTGATGGCCGGACAAAATATGGACGATGCCATCGCATTGATGGCCGCACTGGTGGATGATATAGACTTGACCAATAAGCTCGCCAAAAACGCCCGTTATGTCATGCAGGCATCAAACGGCGCTTTACTTGCGCATGCTGTCAGGGTCCTGACCAGGCGGGATCAGCAGACGCCAGAGGATAGCAATGACCTCTAAAAATGCACATTTGGGACCGATTCTGGCAAGCAAAGATGGCTGCGATGTCATTGACTGTGAAGCTTGTGGCTTTGCCCATATCAAGCCGCTGCCAAGCGAAGATGACCTCGCCGCATTCTACAGAGATAACTTCTATACGGTCGAAAAGCCAGATTATTTGGCGGCAAGCACCGCTGATGCTGAATGGCTCAGCGTTTCTTTCGGCCAGCGCTATGCACAGTTTGAAAAGCTCCTCGGGCGAAGCAGTGGACGGGTTTTGGATATTGGTTGTGGCCCGGGTGACTTCCTCAAAGAAGGTGATGAACGTGGCTGGACAGTCACCGGCATTGAGCCATCCGTTCACGCCAGCGAATTCGCGCGGAATCGCGGCCTGGACGTATATACTAACATGTTCGACCCGGACATTTTCAAAGGCCAAGCACCTTTTGATGTAATTCATATGAGCGAAGTTCTCGAACACATCGCCGATCCCACAAAGCTGATTGAGCAAGCCAGTCGTTTGCTGGCACCTGGCGGGCTTATCTGTGTCTCTGTACCCAATGATTTCAACGGATTTCAAAATTGTCTGGTGGAGCAAAAAGATTTCGCGCCGTGGTGGGTCGTGCCAGACCATCATATAAATTACTTCAACTTTAATAGTATTGAGGCCCTGCTGCAATCTTCGGGGTTGGAGCCATGCCACCGCACCACAAATTTCCCGATGGAACTGTTCTTGTTGATGGGTGACAATTACCGCGAAGACCCGGCCCTCGGCAAACAGCTTCATGCCAAACGCAAGGCGTTCGATATCACCCTCTCCAAGCATGAAGGCGGCCAGAACCTGCGATTGTTCTACGAAGCGCTCGGCGCGGCGGGTTTAGGACGTTTGGCAATTGTCACTGCCCGTAAAGCAATCTAGGCGGCTTTCTGTTCGCAAATCAGCATCACATTACACCCACGGGGGCTGCCGGGAATGACAATTCTACCTTGCTTAATGCCGACGATCTCCTTCACATCAAAATAGGGCTGGACCAGGCTTTCAATTTGCTCAATCGAATATTCCCGCTGATGTTCCGCATTCACTGGTATATGCCCCAAAGCATTTTGCGGGGTGCTAAGGATGAATAGCCCACCAGGTCGCAAAACTCGGGCGATTTCGCGGATATAAGCGTCGTCATCCACATGTTCGACCGTTTCCATGCTCAGCACGGCATCAAAAGATGCATCAGAGAAATCTGTGGCCGTCACGTCCTGTACCGAAAATTCCACATGCCCTGCCTCGGGGTGGTGCGCGGCCGCCCTGCGGGCACCTTCGACAACCCCCGGGTCCAAATCAGCGCCCATAACCTGACGTGCGAATTGCCCTATATAAAAACTGCCGTATCCACCGCCGCAGGCAATATCAAGCACCTTTTGTTCGCTTGAAATATATCTGCTGGCCACCTCATAATGAAAACTTAGTTGATCGCCCGCGCTGATACTTTTTTCATTCACCTCTAATCGCGGAATGACATATACGGATCTCGCCATTCGGCGGACTTCTGCCAAAAAATCATCGCTATATCTTGGCGCGGAAGCAAAGCTGCACTTGAAATTCCGTTTATCCGCGAACATGCCATATTTAGGATGCACGTGAAATGCCGGGTCAATATCCATTTTTGCATAGGCCCTTAAGGCACCAACCCGGTATATATCCGTGCCAAATTGCGGCGGAAAATCATCGGGCAATTTCATACAATCAAGCCCGCCTGCGATAGCTTGCCCGCGCATTGCAAAGGCCGCCGGGATATCGGCGGCAAAATGCAACCCATCACAGCGAATGATATAATCATCGTCAGCCATGAATTCTACCGCATCGACCATGCGTTGTAAGGGGCTTGCGGACGAACCGTAGAAAATAGCCAGACGGTCTGAAATAACATCAGAAAATGCGTCTTCAAGGCGCCCCCCTGTGTCAAACGCAGGGGCCGCGACGATAACGTTTACATCAGGCGCTGCATCCAAAAAACGCGCGGCGGTGAAACGCACTACGGGCGTGCCCTCTATTTCATTCATGCAAAGATCCGCGCCGCCAGACCAAGCGGTTGAACTCGCTTGTATAATCACTACACTTGTCAAAATATTTTCCTTGAACCTTCCCAATTCGCAAAATAAAGGCCATAAATGATTGGCACAGGCCAAAAGACTATAGATGTGCAAAAACGGCCTGAAGTTGGCAAAAGAATTGCTTTATTAAATCCCATCACCTCGGCAATTTATGACCCGAGATTAACAAACCAAAGAAGTGAGATAAAGGGCTAATGACCAAAGCAAATCACATTCGCCATCTGGCGATCCGCGCTATACATGCGGCGCGCTCTGGCCATCCGGGCGGGGCGTTCAGCGTGGCTGAGATTTTGGCAACCCTCTATTTCGAGGTGCTGAATATCAATCCCGACGACCCACGTTGGCCCGAACGCGACCGATTGGTGTTATCAAAAGGTCACGCCTGCCCTGCGCTCTATGCGACCTTGGCGCTACGCGGCTATTTCGCCAAAGAAGACGCGCTAGGCCTACGCAGCATCAATTCTATTATGGAGGGCCATCCCGATGTACGCATTCCCGGTGTTGATGCGGTCTCTGGATCGCTCGGCATGGGACTATCCCAAGGCCTTGGCATGGCCATGGGGGCAAGATACCAGCAAAAAGATTTTCGTACCTATGTCATTCTGGGTGATGGCGATATGCAAGAAGGCAACACATGGGAAGCCATGATGGCCGCTGGGCATCACAAAATGGATAACCTATGCGCGATCTATGATGCCAATCTGTTGCAGGGTGACGCCCGCGTTGAAGACCAGATGTCAATGGCGCCCATGGATGCAAAAGCCGCCGCATTTGGTTGGCACACCATTACGGTGGATGGTCATGACATGACGGCACTGAGCGAGGCGTTCGAGCAAGCCCGCACCACTAAGGGCAAACCCAGTTTTATTCTGGCCAATACTGTGAAAGGCAAAGGCGTCAGCTTTATGGAACATGACTTAATGTGGCACGGCAGTATCACCATGACCGATGAGCAATTGGCCGCCAGCCTGAAGGAACTGGGATTATGAGCACCCCCCTGAAAGGCCTGGACTTTTGGAATGTAGGCGATGATATCAGCGTCCGCGATGCCTTTGGCCGTGTATTGAACCATGCCGCCAGCGTGCGTGATGACTTTGTGTTGTTTGATGCCGACGTGGCGGGCGGCACAGGCGCAAAGCCCTTTGTGCAGAAAAACCCTGACCGCGTGATGCAATTTGGCATTGCCGAACAGAATATGATGGCGGCCGCTGCGGGTTTTGCTGATACGGGCCTTATCCCTATCGTCTCTACCTTTGCGGCTTTTGGCACCATGCGGGCGCACGAGCAGTTTCGAACCGCCATTGCCTATGCTGGGCGCAACGTCAAGCTGTGCTGTTCGCACCATGGCTTGGATGTGGGGCCAGATGGGCCAACCGCGCAGGCGCTCGAAGATATCGCGACGATGCGGGCGATCCCCGATGTCACGGTCATATCCCCCGCGGACGCCAACGAGTTTATGCTCGCATTTCATGCCATCTTAGACCATCACGGCCCGGTTTATATGCGCATTGGCCGAAGCGCCACACCGGTTGTATTCGGCGCAGATCACAGTTTTACCATTGGCAAGGCAAACCGGCTGCGCGAAGGCCGCGATGTCACGCTTATAGCAACCGGCGTTATGGTGCCGCGGGCGCTAGAAGCCGCTAAGGCGCTGGAGGCGGATGGTATTTCCGCCCGCGTTGTCAACCTCGCCACAATCAAACCATTGGATGGGGATGAAATTCTGGCCGCTGCCAAAGACACCGGGCGCATTGTGACCGCCGAAGACCACAATGTCATGGGCGGCATGGGCAGCGCTGTTGCCGAATATATTGTCCATAATTGCCCGGTGCCAATGCGTTTTGTTGGCGTCAATGACCGCTTTGGCAAATCTGGTGAACACGACGAACTACCCACTTTACTTGGCATTTCAGCAAAAGATATCGAACAAGCCGCCCGCGACGTGGTGCAGGCCTAAGGACCCCAGATGTTATTGAATGGAAAAATCGCCCTCGTGACCGGTGCCAGCCGCAATATCGGCCGCGCCATCGCCCTTGGCCTCATCGCTGAAGGCGCGCATGTTATCGCCGCCTGCCGCACCGAGCTTGATGCCGCCGAAGAAGTTGCCCGTGCAGACACAAGCGGCAAATCCTGCGCCATCGTCATGGATGTAGCCGATCGCGACTCCATCCACACAGCTGCCGCGCAAATCGCTAAAAAATATGGGAAAATCAATATTCTGGTGAATAACGCCGGTATCAATAAACCGGAAGATTTCGACAAAATCAGCGATGATGATTGGGACGACGTGCTGAATGTGAACCTGAAAGGCCCCTTCCGTGTGGTTCAAGAATTACTGCCACATATGAATGATGGCGGCTCGATCGTGAATATCTCGTCCGTGTCGGGCCAATATGGCGGCCCGCGCACGACCCATTATGCAGTTTCTAAAGCTGGTCTCAATACGCTCACGCACAATCTGGCAATCTTTTGCGCCAAGCGGAACATTCGTGTGAATACCGTCTCGCCGGGCCTGATTGCCTCGGAAATGGCGGCAGCGGCCAAGGGCTTAGGCGTTGAGGACAAAATCCTTCTTGGCCGTATGGGCACCCCCCAAGAGGTGGCAGATGCAGTCAATTTCCTCGCGAGCGATAAAGCCAGCTATATCACTGCCCAAACGCTAAATGTTAACGGCGGATTATACTTTTAAAACAGATATTTAATACAAATAACTAATATATTGAGTTAATTTAAGTGACCAAAAATTTTACTTACTATTTGCCCACCAACGTTGTCGCTGGCGCTGGCCAAATCCAGGCCCTTCCCGATATCCTGTCAGGCTTTGGCAATCGCGTTCTCGCCATCATGCCGGGCGACCTTCCGGGCATGGCGGCCCCCATCATGGCATCGCTTGATAAAGCAGGACTTGAGGTCACGACAGAGAATTTGGGTGCGGGTGAGCCAACCATTACCTACATTGATCGCCTTGCCGCAATGCACAAAGGCACGCCGTTCGATGTGATCCTCGGCATTGGTGGTGGCAGTGCCATGGACGTGGCCAAGGCGTTATCCATCGGCCTTGTACACGATCAAGGTATTTGGATGTATGCTAACCTATCGGACCGACCAGCATTGCCATTAACGGCCACGCCGCTGCCCGTCGTTTGCGTCCCCACCACTGCCGGTACCGGCTCGGAAGTCACCCCTTATGCGGTGTTGGGTAAAGAGGACACCAAACAAAAAGGCACCATTCAGGAACCGGCAATTTTCCCGAAATTTGCTATTCTTGATCCGGAATTATTAACCAGCGTTCCGGCGGCGCTCACCGCGTCCACAGGGCTTGATGCCTTTGCCCATGCATTGGAAGCCTCCATAAACATTTCCAAACACGCGCCTGCCGCCGAAACATTTGGCCTGAGTGCCATGAAGAAAATCAACAAATGGTTGCCCGTTGCAGTGCGGGAGCCCGATAATATGAAAGCGCGGATGAAGCTATCTTGGGCCAGTACCCTTGCTGGAATGGCCATCTCTCACCGCGGCACCACAACGGCGCACGCCATTGCAGAGCCATTGGGCGCCATCACCAAAATACCGCATGGCCTGGGCGTGTCATTGGCAACCCTGCCTGTGCTACGCGCGACTGTTGTAGCGGGTGCCGGCGATAGCCTGGCCGAGTTGCACAGCCGCGTATTCGGCGTCGAAAACGGCAGCGCCGAGGGCTTTATTGCCTCGCTCGAGGGGTTGTTCGCAGCTGTGGACATGACCAAACCAGCCGCGGCCTATCTGGATGGATATGACCTTGATGCCCTGCCCGACGAGCTGATCGCCAGCATCATGCGCTTTAAGTTTCGTCCACTCGCGCAGCATCCTGTTGAATTTGACGCGGACAGCCTGAAACCCATCGTCAAACAAATGATTTTTGGCTGAGCGGACTAACTAAGGCAACACAATGCCCTTAATATAGCCATCGGCGCGCCCGATCAGGTCATCATATCCCTGTCCGACCCGGTCAAGGGCATAGCGATGGGTAATCAGTTTTTCCATTGGAAACACACCGCGGTCCAGGGCATCCATCGCATCAATAAGGTCTCTTGCCTTATCGAAGGAATGATTAGGGTAAGCCGGGACCAGAATAGGCGCACGGTTTTGTAAATAATTGCCGATTGTAAACGGCATATCATTGTCATAAGCCCCGGCCAGTACCAGTTTCGCCCGCGATTTGGCTTTGGTGAGACTGGCGGCCAGTTGCAGTGCTGCGGCGTTGCCAGCGTATTCGACGGAGATTTCAACGCCCTCACCGTTGGTGAGGTCCATGACATATTCCCAGACATTGTCTGTTTTTCCGTTGACCGTATGGCTGGCCCCCAATTCAGCACCGAGCGCCAATTTATCGTCATGGTGGCCGGCCAGAATGATCTGCTCGACCCCCTGCTCTTTCAGCGCCGCGACCAGCAACAAAGACATAAAGCCATCACCGACGATCAGCGCACGATCACCCGGCTTTAGATCAATTTGCTTGATGATATTCATGGTCGCCATCAAGGGTTCGCCCACCGCCAATTCCGCCCGGTCGTGCCAGGACGCAGGAACCTTTACCAAGCTGACCTGCGTTTCGATAAAATGCTCTGCAAACCCGCACCCGCTATACGTCAGGCCTGTGACAATATCGCCTGATGCCAGATCAGATACCTTGTCGCCGACCTCAACGACGCGGCCAACGACCTCGTGCCCTAAATCCGATGGATAAGCGGCATATCGGAAGGAGACGCCGGGTGATCCGATCAATCTACCGTCATAGATCGGGATTTCAGAAGAACAAATGCCACAGGACAACACCTCCATCACAACGTCATCGGCGGCAGGTTTAGCGAGTTCATGGTCTGAAATACTAAACGTCTTAGCTGAAATCAGTTTGGCAGCGTGCGTCTTCACAGAATTATAACCCCGCCCGATCAGCCTTCACCCCGGCAACAACGCTGGCGCGGTCAAGGCCATATTTTTCGTTGATATAGTCTCGCGTACCATGTTCGATCAAACCACATGGGAAGCCGAAACGTTTCACACGCGTGGACAGGCCCGCATCATTCAATACCTCCAGCACTATGCTGCCAAGGCCGCCAGTGCGGAAATTTTCTTCAATGGTCACAATATATTTTGCGCTGCAAACGGCGGCCTTCAGATTATCTGTCAGCGGGGCAAAGCGTGTCACCGCCATATGCGCCGCACCCAGATCCGCGGCGATGGGCTGTGCCAATTTATTCTGCATGGCCGCAGACAGAACCAATATATCCGCGTCCAGACACGCCCCTTTGTCACGGTCCGTGTTTATATCCTCCGTAGGGTCATCAATGGTCCCGCCGTAGGGGAACAAAAGCATCTGCGGCGCGTCCAGATTGGTGACCAGTTCTTTCAGTCGCTGCTGCAAAGCGGCCTGACTTTCCGGGTAATCAACCCCCAGATTGGCTACTTTCGGCAGGTAGGACAGATCAAACATGGAATGATGGGTCAAATGATCCAGCCCGGTATGGCCGGAACGTGCGCCAACAATCAAAACCGGCAGGTTCGAGATACAAACATCATGGACCAATTGATCAAAGGCACGCATGAGAAATGTGGATTCGAAACAAACAATCGGCTTCCACCCCTCCAGCGCCAAACCACAGGCCACAGTCACTGCGTGCTGTTCCGCCATGCCCACATCAAGAACCCGGTCCGGGAAGCGCTCTCGCAGGCCAAAAATGCCTGTATTTTGCAGGGTCGCGGGGGTGACCACATAGGCCTTGGGATCATTTTCGAGAATCTCTCCAAGAGCCGCAGAAAAAGCCCCCGCGTATGAGGGAGACTTTGGTTCTTCGGTGTTTTCCAAGGTCGAGGTGTCAAACGGGAAATTCCAGTGAATACGCACCGGGCTGCGATCGGCCATGTCTTCCAAGCCCTTGCCCTTGACGGTTTTAATATGCAGCACGGTTGGCTGGTCCAGATTGTTTTTATAATCCGTAAATACATCCACCAGACCTAAAACGTCATGACCATCAATCGGCCCGGAATAGGAAATACCCAGCGATGCAAAGAATGTTTCCGGCGTATCAGCCCCCATCTGACGGGTTTTGAAATATTCATGCAAGCCGCCGAAATTGTTATCCAGTGCCATTTCATTGTCATTCAAAATGGCGAGCATGCGGCCCTTTTCCACACCCATGTGATTAAGCGCTTCCTGTGACGACCCTTCAATGATTGCCCCATCACCAACCACGCCGATTGAGATGTCATCATTGCCGTCCAACCGGTTCGCGATCATTGTCCCAACTGCCAGTGATAACGCGGCGCCAGCATGACTGGATGTCACACGGTCATAATGACTTTCATCGCGGAATGCATATCCCGGCGAGCCACCATTCACACGAATTTCGCGCAGGTTTGGTAGGCGCCCGGTCAGCATTTTCTGAATATAAATCTGATGTCCAATATCCCACACCAGCGCGTCATGGTCGAAATCAAAGACATGATAAAGAGCCACGGTCAATTCCACCACGCCGAGGTTCACACCTATATGACCGCCAGTTTTGGACACAATCTCAATAAGCGCGGCGCGAACTTCATCGCAAAAACGCGGCAAATCATGCCGATCAAGCCCACGCACGTATTCAGGCATCATGATTTCTTTGACCAAAGTCGCCCCGGACTCAACGATTTCCGCCGAATTTACCTGATTTTTTTGCTGTGCAGTCACGCTTTGATACCCTTTCGCAATGTTAAGCTTAAATTATCGGCACATAATGGACTGATAATGTTAATAAATTAGCTATCCTTGGCCCGTGTCTTGCAAAGACCACGCCAAATGTAAAGATTTATCGGGTAAGGCGACAAAAAAGCATGCAACACTCAAAAACACTTTTGATCATTGGTGCGGGCCGAGAACAAATCCCTGCCTATCAGCTTGCAAAAAGCAAGGGGTTAACCGTCATTGGTACCGATATGGCCGCCGATGCGCCAGCACTGGCGTTCGCCGACCATGCCCTGATTGCCAGTACCCGAGACGCTGAAGAGAGCGTCCGCGTAGTCAAAGAATTTGCTAAAATCCATCCTATTGATGGTGTTATGACCATTGCCAACGATGTGCCCTATACGGTGGCAAGGATTGCTGCAGAGCTTGGCCTACCCGGCATTCCGCCCGCCAGCGCCAAATTATTCGCCCACAAAGTGAAGATGAAACATGCCTTTAGGGCCAAGGGCGTGGCAACGCCGGATTATTGGCCCATTGCCGACCGGGCTGCGCTCACCGAGGCATTAACCCAAGCCGAGTTTCCTTTGATTTTAAAGCCCTCTGATGGGCGCGGGGCACGCGGGGTCTTGTATCTGGAACAGGACACAGACCTCGACTGGGCTTACGAGCATGCGCGCGCCGCTGGCGACAATGGCTTGTTGATCTTGGAACGATTTATTCAAGGTCCCCAGCTCAGCGTCGAAGGGCTATTCGTGGATGGAAAATACATTGGCATCGCTTACGCCGATCGAAATTATGACAACCTAACTCAGACCAAGCCCTTTATCATCGAAGACGGCGGCGTCATTCCCAGCCAATGTGACGCGCAACTGCGCACCGAAATAGATGCGCTGATCAGCCGTGCAGCCGCTGCACTCGGCAGTGATTGGGGCTCGGTTAAGGCGGATATTGTGGTTGACCTTGATGGAAACCCCATGGTCATAGAGCTGGCAGGTCGATTGTCGGGGAACTATTTGGCAACGCATCATATTCCTATGACCTATGATGTGGATATTGTCGGCGCATTGATAGATCTCAGCTTGGGCCATCGTGTAGACGCCAAAGACCTGAAGAAAAACCCCATTCGTTATTTGGGTGTGCGCTATTTATTCCCCTCCACGGGGCGCATCACCGATATTACTGGGGTGGAAGACCTAAGATCGAAAGATTATGTCTGGATGCTTGATATTTTCCGTCAGCCCGGTGATATTCAGCCTACGATCGATAATCACGGAGCCCGTGCAGGTGTTGTATTTTGTGAGGGCGCGTCGTGGGAACAAGCGCGGGACCGCGCCTGCAACGCGGCCAATTCCATCCATTTTAAGGTAGAAAAGACCTGATCCAGCTCTATTCCATATTTCATTTAAACCTCGCGTTTTCCTCTGTCGAAGAAGAACAGCGCCCGGAAATCGTGACGAACTGCTATTGGCCCTTGCTGCGCTTGGCCAGCGAACGCAACATTCCAATCGGGCTGGAGGCGACTGGATATACCCTTGAAGAAATCAACAAGATCGACCCAAACTGGATTATCGAACTTCGCGCATTAATCAAGGCTAAAAAGGTTGAATTTGTCGGCAGTGGCTATGCACAAATCATCGGGCCATTGGTCCCGCCGCGCATTATGAAGATGAACCTTGGCTTTGGCCAAGACGTCTATTACAGGCTTTTAAATACCCGTCCCCGCATCGCACTCACCAATGAACAGGTGTTCGCGCCGGGCCTGATTTCCCACTATAATGATGCAGATTATGAGGCCATTGTTATCGACTGGGCAGATTCAGCCTCGCACAATCCAGACTGGCCCGCTGAAACTGGCGACCGTCCGCAAACCATCGTCAACCATCGTGGTGACCAGACCAAAGTCCTGTGGAGTGACGCCATAGCGTTTCAAAAAATGCAGCGCTACTGCCACGGCGAACTTTCCCGTGAAGAATATACCCATTGGTTGGAAATAATAGCGGCACGCGGTGCCAAGGCGCTGTGCATCTATGGCAGCGACGCGGAAACCTTTGACTTCCGGCCTGGCCGCTTTGCCGACGAGGCCAGCCAAGCGGGCATCGGCGAATGGGAACGCCTTGGCGAACTATGGAACGCGCTTCAGGCCGATGACAAATACCAGTTCGCCTTACCCTCAGAGGTTCTCGCGCAACATCCCCCAGAACGAAATGACGAGGCCCTGCGCGTGGTAACGGCGGCATCGCCCATTACCGTCAAAAAACAGCGCAAATACAATATTGCCCGCTGGGCCGTAACAGGCCGCGGTGACATTGCCATCAACACCGCCTGTCATCGAATTTATAGCCACTATGCCTCCACCGGGCCGGGCCCCGAAAAATGGCGGGAACTTTGTTATTTATGGGGGAGCGATTTCCGCACGCATATCACCCAAAAGCGTTGGGATACATATATTTCCCGGCTCGATGAGCTGGTGCGCGGGCTGCCTGTGGGTAAACCAATCGCCCCGCCAACCCACAACACCGAAACGCCGAGTTTATTTAAGGTCAGTAGCCATGGACGCTTTCTTACCATCACTGGCGAGCATATGGCGCTGCGGCTGAATACCGCGCGCGGACTAGCCATCGATCGTTTCTCTCCAACCAAAAGTGATTCTGAGAAATGGGAGGACATTGCCAATCGGGATTTCTGGGTTGGCACATTGCATCATGGCTATTTTGACGATATTTCTTGGGGCGCTGACTTTTATAGCGGCCACCTTACCTACGACAAACCACTACATTCGAAAATTACCGACCTGTGCCGAGTTGAACCCACAGTAAGCGAAAATGCGGCGACGGGGGCTCTATTCCTGCGCGCTGATATTTCCACGCCGTCAGGCACCATAAAAAAGACCATTGAGGTTCAGCCTGGGAATCCACAAATTCTCATCCATTACGAACTACCCCAACCGTTTATGGAGGCTGGCAGTCTGCGATTAGGGCATGTCACGGTAAATGCCGACATTTTCGATTGGGACAGTTTATTCTTTGCCTCCCACAATGGCTGGTTTTATGCGGACCGTCACGATGTTGACGGCCAGAGTTTTGACCACGGAGCGCCCATGTCATCATTGATTTCTGCGGGTTTTGGTATGGGTATGACAAAAGGGCGCTTGGTGATGGGCGATAAGGAGCGCCAAGTGATTATCACAATGCCCCGCACACAAGGTGCCAGTCTCGGTCTGATCCAAAGCCAGAAAATTCGGGATAGTTATTTTTTCCGCGCCTCGCTGAGTCTCAGAGAAATGGACGACACAGCGAAACAGGACATGTGTAAAGAGGCGTTAGAATTGCTGCCCCTCAATTTCTCTATCGGTATCGAGCTTACAGACAGCAGCCAGTGGCGCGAATAAACCTTTAGCCGTATAGATAAAAAAACGCCCTCACAAGGGAGGGCGTTAGAGGTGCGTATTCTGTAAAATACGGGCGTAATTCTCCTGTGTTTGCCCCTTCTGTCAAAGAGCAAACCTAGCTATATGTCCCACTAACCCAGTCGATCATGCATCCACGACCGAAGTCTTTTCTACACCTCTCCGTCTACAACAAGACCTGCTACATTTCGGTAGCTACGGATAACCGCCAGTACATCTTCCGCCGGAAATTGTCTGACGACCTCTCCGGTGTCGGGATTAACGCCTTTATAGACGAACCTCCCAGTACTCTCGTCTTTGTCGATACGGAGCTTCGTATTAGACTGTGCATCAGGAATAAATTTGTCCAATTCGCGAGCGACCGCTTCAAGGTCGACTTGCTTTTTTTCAAATTCACGAGTTGCATCCTCTTTCTCCTTCGCAGGAGGCGGAAGAGCGACTGGCTTCCCTGACTGAAAAGACACAGAGCCGTCCACACGCTTGCCCGCACTACGGGCTGCGACTGGTGTCAAAGAGACGATATGTTGATTTATATCGTTCATCGGCTTGGTCCTTTTAACTCCTTATCTCATTTTGGCTCAACCGCGGCTTCATCATTTGGCCGGCGGTAGGGTGAGGCCCGAAAGCCCCACCCCAAGAGCCATGTATTAACGGAACAGTGACAAGACTGTGCCCGGCGCCTGATTGGCGATGGACAGAGCCTGAAGACCCAACTGTTGTCGTACCTGCAATGCTTGCAACGACGCACTTTCACGCGCCAGATCGGCATCAACAAGGTTACCAATACCAACT